>Ga0315904_10005813_pt1 | contig 17029 bp, 27 predicted proteins | sample LakEriMetagenome_6_FD_203529 | JGI IMG/M metagenome (GOLD analysis project Ga0315904, IMG submission 203529) | Freshwater fungal communities from buoy surface, Lake Erie, Ohio, United States - Buoy 12 MA120 | ecosystem: Environmental > Aquatic > Freshwater > Lake | place: USA: Lake Erie, Ohio...
GGTCTGCAGCGGACTGCACCGCGGTCGGCCTGTCGTTGGTCTGCTCCAGTTTGGTCTTGGCATCGTTGAGCTCACGCTCGAGCGCCTCGGCCTTCTCCAGCGCCTCTTTCTTCTGGCGCGTGAGCTTGTCGATGCGTTTGCGGTAGCCCAGCGATTCCTCGTCGCTGTTCTCTTCGGTCTCGGAAAGAACATCCTGCTCAGGCGACTCGGCCTGCGCATCCGTTTGTTCTGCGGTCGGCTCCGCATCCTCGGCCTGATCGTCCACTGAAGTGGCTTCCGGCTCCGGCGCTTGTTGCTCGACGTCTGACGCCTTCTCCTCCTCCCCGCTGAATCGTGTCTTCAGCAACTTGGCCAACGCCGATTCGTCGAACTGCATCGGGTTGATTGGGGGCTGTGCCGTGTTTTTAGACAGGGGCGCTTCCTGTGTCGTTTGGATGTCCATGCTTTTAGACCCTGCAAGCCGGGTATGCTGCAACCATGGTTGTTGAGGCCAACCAAGAAGCCGTTGTGTGAGTGAGAGCCTAGAATTGACCGGAAGTCAATTCCCTCCCGTTTCTTAACGCACTGATTTGTGCGATGAGATCCTTGATCGCGGCTGCCCGGCCTGCGTTGTAGGCGCGGTCCTCCGCGGAAAGTGATGGGAGGATGGCGCTGTGCACCTCGTCCCGTAGCGTGTCGTCGATGACCTGGCCCATGGCCTTGAGCACCGGGTGCTCCTCGGACACTGACAGGGCCTCCGAGAGCTGTTCGTCGGTCAGTTTCATTGGACTCCGAGGCGGCCGGTGATGGCGTTCTGCTGCTGCTGCACGCTGAACTGCAGGTTCTCGATGTACTTCTGCAGGTTGGCCTGGAAGAGCGGGTCCTGCTGAAGCTGGGCCTGGTACTTCGGGTTGGATTGCAGGACTTGCTGGCTGAACTGCAGGCGCATGGGCGCGGTGGGGTCGTTCTCCCGGAGCTGGGGCGGGTTGCCGAGGGACATGAGCGCGATCTCGTCGTTGGTCTCGTTGAACATCTTCTGCGCGGCAGGGCCCTGCTGCATGACCAGCTCGCTGGCCAGGGTCGGGTCGATGGCCCGGAGGGCGACGGAGATCAGCTTGGCGCGGTCGATGACGCCGGCGGTGTCGAGGGGCAGGACGAGGGTGGAGATGGCTTTGAGCTTCTCGGTGACCAGGTCGGTGGAGAGCTCGCGGATGTCGAACTTCAGCATCACGTCGAAGTCCTGGATGTCGGGCGGGAGCGGGGTGGCCGAGGCCGTGATGCGCTGGATCTCGGCGGGGCCGATGTATTGGAGGGTCAGGGCCAGGACCTGGCGGAAGGCCTCGGTCCAGCCGTGCAGCCAGTTGTTGATCAGGCGCTGCTGGCGCATCTGGGTGATCACTGGCGGCACCTTCTCGGTCGGGCGGCCGAAGTAGCGGTCGGTCTGGGCCTCGATGGCTGCGATCAGTTGGAAGGCCACACCGGGCTCGCGGGCGGGCGGTTGCAGGAAGCCGATCTCGCCGCGGCGCAGGACAGGGATCTGGATGGCCGGGCCGATCTTCAGGTTGCCGCCGCGGGTCTTGGGGACCTCGATGGGCGGGAGAGTGGCCAGGGACGTGTAGTCGAAGATGCTATCGCGCTGGGCCTTCACCTCATGCTGCCAGGTGGAGCAGACCTCGGGCACGCCGCGGCTCTCGGTGATCTGGCGGTGGATCAGCTCGGAACGCCAGATAACGAAGGGATACTGGCCGTGCGCGTAGTCCAGGGCCTCGAAGTAGCCCCACTTGTCACCGACCTGGGGGCTGAAGACGGTGTAGAACACGCCCGGGATGCCGTCGGAGTCGATTGACTTCTGGTAGGCGTAGACCACCTCGATCAGGTTCTCGCGGTCCAGGATGGAGTTCTCGGCCAGGCCGACGGCGCCGTAGGTGTAGGCCGAGTAGTCGCTGAAGCGGCCCATCGTGTTGATGGCCTCCTGGGCCCACTCGGCGTCCCACTCCTCGGTCTCGACCTTGTTCAGGAGCTGGGCCTCGGTCATGTAGAACCGGCGGAAGACAACTCGGGCGGACTGGATGTCGGTGGTCTCGGGCGGGAAGACCAGCTCGTCGTAGGGCGCCAGGGCTGCGACCATGGGCTTGTTCGTGACCATCGTGGGGATGGGGAACTCGCACTCGCCCTCGGTGCGCAGGTCGCGGATGGCCTTGAGGGCCCGGCGCTTGCGCAGGTTGGGGAAGGCCGAGAGCAGGAGCTCCGCGGATTGGTCGTCGGCCTCGGGATTGGCGATGAGGTTGGGTAGGTCGGCCAGAATGGAGTCTTGGGGGGACTGGGCGGCCAGGGCCATGATCTGGTCCATGGTCAGGTACTGCTCGCGCTGTCCGAGTTCCTGCTGCCAGGTGACGTGGACGCCGGCCCAGCCGTAGGTCCAGAGGTACTGGGAGAGCAGCTCAACCTCACGAGTGAGGTCATTGTACATCTTCGCATTGACCGTCCAGTCCATCAGGTTGTGCGCGGTGACGGCCTGGTCGAGCTGGCTGATGTTGGTGGGGCTGACGCGGAGCATCGAGCGCCAGAAGGAGGTGCTGCAGAGGTCGACGAGGCCGTTGATCACCTCGTCGGCAAGCGGGATGCGGGTGTCGGAGGCGCCGTCCCAGGGGAACGCCGGCTTGTTGCGGTTGGCATCATTCCACTTCTTGCCGTCGTCGGTCTGCCCAGGCCAGCGGCAGTAGCGCACATTCTCGGCATTCTCGACCCGGGCGAAGACGCCGTAGTCGGTGGCCGAGCGCCGCAGCTCCTCGGTCAGTGCGCTGACATTGGGCTCGTCGCCGACCCGTGCCATCACGTCGGTTGCCTGCTTGTAGGAATCTCCTTGCATAGTGAAATGGTTTAGTATCCGCCGCCGCCGCGACAATCAAAGCCCCCGCGGCCTACGAACGCAAGACCGGAGACCAAAAGCATCCCCAGGCAGTCGATGGGGTCCTTGGTGCAGCCCTTCTGCCCGTCGCGTCCGGTGTGCTCGGAGAGTGCGTAGGTAAGGTTGGCGCAGTCGTTGGTGATATAGAGGGAGGGCTCGTTGAGGGGTGTCAGGGGCTGGGTGGCGTCGTAGGAGAGGAGCGAGTTGATGGCACTGGTGCGCTGGTCGACGGGCACGCCGGGTGCGGGAATGAATGCCATGGGCTCGTCCAGGGGGTTGTCGGACTCGGCCAGGAGGTCGATGAGGGTCGTGCCGCCGGCCTCGGATAGTGCGGGGGAACCGCCGGCCTTGGGGTCGATCAGGCGCATCACGGGCTCGCCGTAACCGAGCTCGGCCTCAATGGTCCTGAATAGGTTACGGTACTCGGATATCGACCGCCCGGCATCCAGGGTTTGCGCGGGGCCGAGCTTGCCGTCGGGCTTTTCGGAGGGCAGGGCCCACTCGCCGTAGTTGCTGAAGTCCGGGAACTCGCGGACCACGATGCGCTTGCCGTCCTCGTAGACCAGGAGCCACAGGCAGAACCAATTCCGGGCGCCGGCTGGGTCGCAGACCATGTACAGGGTGCCGCCGGGGGGCACCTTGGATGATGGGATGCAGTGGATATCGGGGCGGAAACGGGCGAAGGCCTTGCCGATGTTGTCCGAGGCCCAGCCGTAGGCCCGGGTCAGGATCTGGCCCATAGGCGAGGTGACGAGCTTGCTCTTCATCTCGTCGAATGGGTTGTACGGGTTGTCTTCCGAGAAGAAGAACACGGTGCGCCGGTTGGTCTGGGGCTGCACCATGGTGCGGGCTGCCTTGCCGAGGGGCCAGGTGGGCAGCGCTTGCTTGCCCTTGATCAACTCGGCGTCGTGGAAAGCGGAGATTGAGGAGCCGGCGGTGAACTCCTTGTAGACACTGGCCACGCCCTCGAGGGGGGTCTGCGTGACCAGGAGCTTGCCGCGGCGGGTGATTAGGCGGTAGCGCAGTGTGTCCACCCAGGATTGCGGGACCAGCTCGTCGCACCAGATCAGGTCGGCCTCGCGGCCTTCGATGGTGTTCTCGGATTGGGTGTAGTTCAGGAAGTCACAGCGTGATCCGTTGGGCAGGATGAATGAGCCGTCGGTGAAACCATTCTTGCGGCTGTAGTTCAGGTAGTGAATACGGCCCTTCTTGGTGGCCCGGAGTGCGACGGGCAGGTAGTTGTAGATGGCGGGCTGTTGGACGGTGACGCTGGTGGCGTGGCTTGTGTGGCAGCAGAGCACACTGGCGTTCTCCTTCTCGAGGAGGGTTTGCACCACGCGGCGTGCGGCCCAGAGGGTTTTACCTGCGCGGTTGCCGCCGGAGATCAGGAGCTCCTGGGTGGCTGCGTACTCGGTGTTGGCGATCTCCCAGTGGTCAGGAATGAACCCGTAGGTGTAGGGGTCGGCCTTCTCGAGCAGCACGAGCTGCGTGCGCTTCTGCTTCAGCTCGAGTGCCCGGGGGTGCGAGGCGTCTACCCGGGGGATGACGGGGTGCAACGGCTGCTCGTTCCACCAGGCGGTGTTGCAGGCCTCGGTGCAGAAGCGCTTCTGCTTGGGGCCTTCGCGCTGCTTGATGATCTCGAAGGGCTTGGAGCAGGTGAGGCAGAGGGGGTGTGACATAGGGGGGGATTCCACTCACTTTACAGAAGAGGACGGAGGATGACTGAAGGCTGTGTGTGGGGTGTTTGTTAATATTTTTCGTTTTAGAGAACCCGTCGACTTTTAGCGTCGCCGCAGATTGCCCGACCCCCTCCCCCCATCTGCCTGGGGCTGCTTGGTGCCGGCCTTGGCGGTGGGGGTAGGATGGGCTGAATCGAACCGTTTGTTAGCACTGACGTTAGCACTGGGCATTGGAATGGCTTGAAACCCCAGTAAACATTGGGTTTCCGGTGCTAACCGAATCGAACCATTGGTTAAGTTCAGAGGTTAGCACCGTCCGGGATCTGCTCGTCGTTCACGGGGGTCACGTCGCGTTCTTTCAGGTCCTTCATCAGGTCCCGGTGGCTCACAGAGGCCGTCATGGCGAGGTGGATGCTGGTGGGCTGGCCCTTGATGACCGCCAATTTGTCCGTGAGCACACCTACGCTGATGGGTAAGGTACGATCATCGATCAACATAATAGAGGATTCAGCTAGCCGCTTGGTGCCACGCCAGATCGCAACCTCCAGAAACCCAGTGACGTCCTTGCGCCATTCATCTTCGGTCTCTGGGTAGTCTGCTGGGACCTTGACTCCGCGGATGATCTTGAACGCTGTGGTTTGGCTCAGGCCTGTTTCCTCTGCGATCTTGTCCAGTGACTTGTTCTCAATGATACCATCAACCACCGCATCGGCACGCTCTTGGGTTAGCTTGGAGTTATGATGCTGACCCGGATGCTCGGATTTCATGTATCCAAGCTCTTGAGAGGCCTTCAGGACCTTCTCTTTGACTCCTGCTGGGACGTTGGTTTTCCCGGAAAGCACTCTTTGGGCGTACTGATGGTTAACTCCAGCAGCAGCGCCCACATCTTTCAGACTCGGCCTCTTCTTTGGCTTCTCATCCGGCATAAGGCGCAAAGCTAAAGGGAAACTCTCCCCAGTGGTTGAGCTGTTTCTTGGGCTTCATGGAGTAGTGCTTCACTCCGGCCAGGGTCATCCTGACCGCAGCGGCGTAATCCTCACTGAGATACTCGAGTTTACCGGGCATGGACTCCATGGCGAACGGCATCCACAGGGTCGGGAAGCGCTCGACCCTCACATCGTCGCACCAGTCGATCCGATAGGGGTTCTGCACTCCTGACCCTCCCAAGCAATCAAGTGCGCTCATAAGGCAACCTCGAGTGATTGCGAGGCATCCCGATGCGAACATCGTGACAGGAACAAGCTCGGATGCGCACTCGGCATCATTCACCTGGTGTTTCAGGGCCTGCAGGTGCTCCACCTTCGGGCGTAGGGCTGGTCGGGCCGGGAGCGACCGGCAGGAGTAGGGGATGCATACCGTTGCCTGGTGTTCATGGGCCAGCTCGGCCATGCGGACTATATCGGCTGCAGTGAACTCGATGTCGTGGTCCAATTGGACCCACACATCTTTGCCCGAGTCCAAGAACCACTTGGTCGCACGGCACCGGGACCGGCTGATGAGGGCATCCTCCCGGATGGTGCGCAGATCGGTCTGCCTGTCAGAACGGGCGAAGGTGGCCGTCAGGTCGATCCAAGACATCATACAGGCGGCACTAATGCCACCGTAGGCGTATAGCGAGACATGGATGGACGGCCTGGTGCCTGCCTGGGTTACTGCCTGCACCTTGCTGGTCGGCTGCGGTGCGTAAATAAATGGATCTTCCATCTGTGGGGATTCTGCCTTGTTTGCGGTCATGGTTCAATGTCCTTCCGTTGGCTTGCGAGGTAGAGCTCATGGCCCTTGGTGATGAGGTAGACCACGCTGCCTCGGGGCACCTGGCAGGCTGTTGCTACGTCGTTCAGGGACAGCCCGCGGTCCCGCAGGTCGTAGGCCTTGCGAGCCAGGTCGGGTGTGTGCCTCTGCTCGGTGACCTCGGGCTCATCCTGCATCACCGGGTCCGGCGTGCCGTCCTCCTTGAACGCCATGTCCTTGGGATACGATAGCCAGCCACGCTGCACACCTATCTTCACAAGATACGGTGCCTCTGATAATAGTTTCGTTGTGTTTGTTACTGTCATAACAGTGAGATATCTAATGGTGTTGCGGGCAAGTGCTGCCTACCCTTGCCGCTTTTGTCTCCTATAAGCTGAAAGATGCGTTGTCTATGTGCCTTGCCACTGGCGCCGGGGTGGATAACGCAACCAAACCTCCCGTCTGCCTGGACAACGAGGTGATTGCGCTGCTTGTCCCCACCTACCTCGGCACAGGCTGGGCATTGCCCGACCATTTTCGAGCCAATTTTGCGTAGGCCTGCCACTGTCAAGCGGTGTCTAGTGTTTGGGACGGGAGGGACGGCATTTCCGAACTCCATTCCTACCTTGGAGCAGCCTATACCCACTTTTACACTTCTTGCACCGAGTTGAGAAGTGCCGTCCCCCGTCCCAAACGCTTGACAACGCTTGACCAATCCAGTGTTTTTCATGCGGTCAAGGTTACTTTCATGTAGCCTCGGGACTGTTGCTGCTGACCGTCGCTACGGTGAATGTGGTTCGACGGGATGGCCTGGTGTATCTCCAGCATCAGTTCAGCGGCACGTTTCTGGAAGCGCTTCTCCGGTTCCGGCCCCCATTCCTTGTTGTTACACATCGTCATGTAAGCACTGTATAACTCCTCCGTAGTGATACAATCCGACGACATACTACTACCCCGGACATGATTAACGACAAAGTATCTAACACTGTCACTCTCGCTCAATAGATTATCAATCATGCCGCGCTGCCTCTCGGTGACCGGGAACGGCCTACCGGCCTGCATGACCCTGCACAGATCCTCCGCGCCCTCCAGGAACCAGTTCAATATCCCACTACCTTCCCGCTCAATCATCACATCGTGGTAATTGGGGATCACCTTCTCGGGCTTGGGCTGGCTGAAGTCCAGCAGCAGCAACCTTCTCGACCACGCGCCCAGGTCTCCCTGCACGTTCACCTTCAGCCGACTATTTGCAGTCACAATGACGTTCCAGTCGCCCACCACGGCCTTGGCCCCTGACTTCCCCTTAAACTCCACGCTCAACCTGTCGCCGCCCGTCAGCGCCTTGAGCTGCTGGCTTTCCTCGCAAGACAGGAAGTCCGGCGGCACGTCGCTGCCGATCAGCAGCGTCCTGTCATGGAAGTTGGCCAGCTCGAACCGGCTGCCCAGGTGCGCGGTCCTCAGCTCGCTGCAGTTCTCGTCGCCCACCAACCTCCGCACCAGCCCGGCCACCGTGCTCTTCCCGCCGCCACCCGTGCCCGTCAGCAGCAGTATGACCTGCGGCCTGTTCCTCTGCAGCAGCGCCAGGCCACCCCATCTCTGCAGCAGCATCTGGTCGTCCTTCTCGGGCAGCGCATGATCCAGGAAGGCCTGCCACATCGGGCTGTGCGCACCCTGCACATACCGCACCGGCGTCTGGTTCCTGCTCATCCACTCCGGCCCAAAGCCATGCATCTCATACGGCGCAGCCCGCAGATCCACCATGACATTGGAGCAGTGCACCACGCTGTCGGGCCTCGAGAACGGATTGCGCTCGACCTGCAGCCTTCCGATCAGATCCACAACCTGATCCGCGAAACTCGCTGTAAGCCTCGTCAGCAGCGCCGGAAGCCGCGGGTCCTCCGTAGAGGCCACCTGGTCCAACAGAACGCGCCTGGCGGTCTCCAGGGCCTTCTGCGCCATCTCCTCGCGGCTCATGCTCATCCAGATCCCGCGGTCCCCATGATACCAGTAGTGCATCCCGGTGACCGCATCGAAGAGGAAACGCTCCTTGTGCGCCATGTAGGCCGCGAAGAACGGCGCCTGCAGGTTGCCCGTGCCGCTCCGTCCGAACGTCCACGGCACGCCATGCTGCCGGATCAACTGCGCGATCTCATCCCGACTGCCCGGCGCCGGCCAGCCCTCGGGCCAGCGGATCTGGCTGAACTCCAGCGCCACCGGCGGCCTGTCCACCAGCACGCTATACTCGCACCCGCTCGGGTGCAGGCCCTTGACCGTGCTCAGGTTCCCGGTGCTCCTCCACTCGTACAGCGGCTTGCCCAGCAGCCGGTCACCGACCTGTATCATCTCGGTCGTGCTCCGCTCCGCGCAGGGCCCCGGGTACTTGCCCGTGACCCGCACACCAATCTGCGCCCCGCGTTTGCCCTTCCACCGCGCACTTCCCTGCAGCACTGGGTTCACCTTCAGAAACGCCTCGAGGCTCCCCTCATCGTCGAAGTCAATGGCGCACAGCCCCCCAGAAAACTCCCCGAGCCTCACCGCCACGTTCCCGTGCTCCAACATCACCCGGTAAACATCCCTTTTGGTACTCTCCATGGTCTCCTGGGTGTACTTGACCATCGGGATCTTGGTCCCCGGGCTCTGCGGCACCAGGAACAGCGGCGTGCCCAGCCAGCCCTCAATCTCTTGCGTCGTCATCATAGCAGTTCCTTGATCAGCACTCTGAAGGCTCGCTCCGCTGTTGCCGGCACGACTCCATTACCGAGCAGTCGTAGCTCGTCCGTTCGATTGTCACCGGAGACACACAGCTCGGCATAGTCCATCCCACCGGCAGACCCATCAGCGTCTCCACCCAGCGCGGGTTGAGTTTGCCATTCACCTGCTGGTCCAACTTGTCGGTCATGCTCCCGTCCTTCTGCCGGTGCGCTCCGGTCGAAACGGTGGCCGTCTGCCACTGCTTCTCCACCACATGGACCTGAGTCGTTAGCTGTGTCCCCCTCTCCAACGGCCTGCCGCTGGTTGTCGCTGTCATCCCGCAAGCACCGCTCTTGGGTGTCATCCAGAGCCTGCCTTCCTGAGACAACTCTGGGCGGCTCCCATCCGTGCTGCTGCTCGCCGGGGCGGCTGGGCCATGCTTCACGACAACCGTGCTGAGTGATTCCTGGCTTCCTTTCATACCTCGACTCCTGTCCTGAAAGCCTTGACGGGCTTCGCTGGCTTGAACTGTTGGCCAGTAGCACAAACGTCCCGAGGGGGGGGGTGTTCGATTGAGCTGAGACTTGCCTTGCGAGTTCTTGGCTTCGTTCGCTGTCATTGTGGGCCAGGATAAACACCCGCTTCCGCTGGTGTGGCGCTCCACATTCAGACGCGCTGAATATGCCCCACGTCGTTCTGTAACCCATTCCTGCCAGGTCTTCAATGACGTCGGACAGCCCCAGGCTGATATGTCCTTCGACGTTCTCAAAGAAGCAGCACCGAGGTCTGAGAAGTCGAATGCCATCTGCAATCCACGGCCATAGATGCCGCGGGTCTTGCTTCCCTTTGCGCTGTCCGGCTGCGCTGAAGGGCTGGCAGGGGTAACCGCCAGTGAGGATATCCACTCGGTCGCGAAACGCTGCCCAAGGGAAGGTCTTAAGATCCGGCCAGATAGGTGCTGGGTCCATGAGTCCCTCTTCCATTTTGCTGACCAAGTTCGCAATGGCGAAGGCTTCGATCTCACAAAGAGCGACTGTGCGCATATTTGGGATTGCTCGGTGCAGTCCAAGCTCAATGCCTCCGTATCCAGCGCATAGGCCGATGTGTGTAACTGCTTTGGAAGTATCCATGTCATTCCGCCCTCCTCTCAAACGCCAACGCCTCCTCTGAAATAAACCAGCCCTTCGGCCACTCGGTCAGGTAGATCCCGCCCAGCGTCCGCACCCGGCTCAATGCCACATAGGCCTGCCCGGGCTCCCGGGCCGCCCTGATGTCAATCCTGGCGGCATCCAGGGTCAGTCCCTGCGCCCGGTGTATGGTCATCGCGTAGGCCAATCGGAGCGGGTATTGTTGGACGGTCACCCCCAGCGACTCAAAGAACCATTTGCGCCGGCCCAGTGAAATCTTCTCACCGCGGGTCTCGACCACTATGTCCCCGCCCCTGAACTCCATCACCCGGCCCACCTGCCCATTGTAGAAACCCTGCTCCGCATCATTCGCGGTAAACATCACGGCAGCCCCGGGCTTCAACTGCAGCACCCGCGGCGTGCTCATGTTCTTGGTGGCGAACTCCACCGCCTGGTCCACGCCCTTCACCTCGGCATCGAACACGGCAATCGGGCCATCAATGCTGCTGAGGCGGTAGTTGTTCCACTTGTCCACCTGCACGTTGTGCGTCATCAGCCGGGTGATGTGCTCCGGCGGGTTCATCCTGAGCGCACTGCGCAGCAACTGGTTATCCCGCGGCTTCATCCTGCCCACGCGGAACCCGCTCAGCATCTCGATGAAAGGCAGGTCATTCTGCCGTCGCACCTTCTCGAGTTTAATCGTCTTGAAGTCAGCCTCTTCCCAGGCCTCGCTCCTGAACGCCCAATCATAGGGCTTGCTCTGGTCGGTCCTGACCGGCGGCAACTGCAGGAAGTCCCCCAGGAAGATAACCTGTAACCCACCGAAAGGCCGGCTGTCTTCTCTGATCCGCTTGACCCAGTAGTTCAGAAAGTCGAGGTGCCGGCCCGCCATCATGCTGATCTCATCAACTACCAGCACCTCGGTGCCCCGCACCCGCTTGCGGGCGCCGTGAATCGAAGGCTGCTCCTCCAACCGCTCGGCAGCCCCCTCGAAGTCCTCGCCATCCTGCGGCCCCAACTGCATCCCGCACCACCTGTGCACGGTGGTCCCGCCTACATTCAGCGCGGCGATGCCTGTCGGGGCCGTGATGGCCACATCCCGGACTCCTTCCACCCTGCTCAGGAACTCCCGCAGCAGCGTGGACTTGCCGGTGCCCGCCTGCCCTGTGAGGAAGACGTTCCCAAAGGATTTTGCCCAGACCATGAAGCGGTCCTCGGGCGTCGGATCGAAGTCGTCCTCGATCACATGGACAGACGGGCTTGTAGTCATCGGATCAGTAGGTCGGGATGAGGATGTCGGAGACCTGCTGTGTGAGCTGCACATCCCGCAGGCAGTAGTCGATTGCTGCCTGGCGGTCGGTCCTGAACAGCTCGTGGAAGTGCGCCCCGTTGCCGGCCTTGTCGCCCAGCCCGAGGTGCCTTGAGATCGCAGCCAAACTCCCGTGCGCCCGGCTGTCGCCTAGCTGCCAGACCTCGCGCAGATCAACGATCAGGTCGGTCCAATACCTACCGTTGCGCATCCAGTAGGGCACGGTGATACGGTGCTTCCAGGACCGCTTGAACAGGAACGGCAGGTCGAAGGGCTTCACATTGAAGCCGATCATCTGCGGCTTTCGCTCGAAGCTGTCGAGCATCGACCAGAACTGCAGCAGCATGGCCTTCTCGCCATCCGCATCAGCGCATAGCACCGCAGGCGGCTCATGCTCGACACGGTATCCGATGGCCAGCACCTGGCCGCTGAGGGCATCCAGGGCTGCGTTTCTGATGTAGTCGCTGGCGTGGTTCTCCTCGGCTGTCCTGATCTTCTCAGCGATCAGGTCCGGGTTCTTGATGTTGCCCAGCTTGACCTGGCTCGGGTCAAACGGGGGGATGACCAACTCCCCAGGAGGAAGCGGTCCAGTTTCGATGTCGAAGTAAATACGTGGGTTTGCTGGCATAGTATGAAAAAGTTTAATGTGCGTTTGTCAGCGGATGCGCACCCCCCGCTTGTTGTCCATGAGTCCCCGACAGCAACAGGCTGCCCGGGAAAGTTGTCAGATGATGTGCTTACCGCAGTGCGGGCACAGCTTGGGCTGCTTGGGCCGTTTCAGGAGCACCGGCACGGCCAGCCATTCGCAGATCTCGCCGTAGCTCTTCCATCCGAAGCCTGTGACGGCGTTGGGATGCAGGTGCCCGGATGTGTAGAGGCTCAGGGCCTCGTCCTTATCCTTCACCGCCATGCGGTCCAGGATGTTGAACGTGCGCGTGGTGAAGGGCCAGCCCCACTGCGCCTGGATGTCGGCCTTGGTCTGGGCCGCCCGTGCGATCTGGCTGATGCGCTGCTTGGTCAGGCCCATGATCTCGCCGATCTGTGTGATGGACTTACCCTCGGCCTTCATCTGCATGACCTCCGGGATAAGGTGGGCCACCTTGCTGTACTTCTTCTTGGTCGGGTTCATGGCTCAGTAAGGGATGTCATCCTGCTCCAGCTTCATCTGGGCTTCCTCGGCGGCCTTGAACTTGGCCTGGTACCACGTCAACCCATTGATCAGGCGCTTGTCATCCGCGGTCTGCTTCACCTCGGCCCGGGCCTTGGGCAGCCAGTGCTCGATGAGGCTCGTGATACTCTCCTCGGTCAGCTCGCGGAGCTCGATGCCCTTGTGCTTCCCGACGTGGACCTTGACCTTCGACGGGTCATCCGTTGCCGGCTGCCCACCGCCCGAGGTCTTGCGGAAGCTCGAGTCCCCGCTTGCCGGCGCTGCCTTGCCCTCGGCTCCATCCTTCGCAGGCCGGTCCTGCAACCGCACCCACAGCCCGCTCGCTGCCAGCGGCTCGCCTGCCTTGTGCGCCATGATCAGCTTGATGTTCGCGTAGGTCTTGCTCCCATCCGCGCTCTGCTCATGCCCGATGACCAGGCTGGCCGGGCGCCCGATCAGGCTCTCCAAGTCCAGGCTCTTGTTCTCCTGGTCGGTCAGCTTCCGGCCGAACCAGTCCTTGAGGAACTTGGTCAGCGCCGCCTTCTCATGCAGGCTCGGCACCATGGGCTTGGTGAACACTACCCAGGGCTGGACCGGGTCCCTGCTGTCGTCCTGCAGTTCGATCTCGAACGCGAACTTGAACTTCTGTTTCACGCCGTACTCGGTCTCGTACTCCTTGAGCGGAGTCACGTCCACGCACACCGCCCGGCCCGAGAACTCGGGGCACGGCGCGAAGTCCTTCTTACCGCCTGTTGCACTGATAATCATACGTCTTACTTTATGTTGTTGTTGTTGTTGTGTTGAACCGAGGCCTGTTTTTCGACCTCGAAAAGTTGTTGTGCCATCCGGGCGTAGTTCGCCCAGTAGTCGGGCCAGGTTGCCTTGATCTTCGCCAGATTGTCTGAGTCGGCCACGAGTGCCGCGGCGCCCAGCTTGCGAACGAAAGATCCGCCGTATTCGATCATGGTGCGTGCCACGTCGAAGTCCTTCACTTGGAGCCTTTCCCGCGCTTCCTGGTAAAGAAGCTGGTGAACTCGACCCTGACCTTCCGGGCAGCCCGATAGGCCTCCCCGGCGTCCCGCTTAGTCAGGTGGTAGGGGCCGGTGCCCTCCTGTTGGATTTGTAGGGCTGTTTTCATTGCAGGATAAAGTCGAAGTTGATGTGCCAGGTGTCGCACAGCCTGTTGTAAGTATCGTTCTTGATGCGCCAGGTGCGCGGGTCTCGGGTGGTCCCGCTGTGCCGGCATTTGATACGCACGTCGATGTGCTGGATGGCCGTGTTCCTTAGGTGGTGGTCAGGCGGTAGTTCGTGGAGTTTGGTGATCATGGTTTGGTTGCCTTTGCTTTGTCCCAGTCGGCGATGGTCTGGATGAGGTCCTGGTAGGATTCCTCGGTCCATTGCCTCTGGGTGCGGTAGGCGTAGACATGGGCAACCAGTGCGTTGCCGTAGTCCTCCAGCCGCTTGATCCGCTCGCCTCTGTCCTCGTACAACGCAACGTCCGCAACCAGCACGGCGTGCTTGTTCTTCGCGTCCATTAGCTCCTCCTCCAACTGTTTGATCCGATCCTCACGCTTCCTGACTTCGAGAGCGATTGCGCGGAGTTCGCGGGAGTCGTAGTAATTCTGCTTCTCAGCGATATTTAGGATTCGTTGTTCAACGCTCACAGCTTGGCCTCCTTCTTGCACTTGTGCATGAACCAGAGCAATCGCCCCAGCCATCCAATCTTTTCGCCGCACTTCTGGCAGCAGTAGCTTGGGTGTTTCACAGCTTGACCTCCTTGGCTTTGCGCCATGCATCCTGTTCCTTCAGTTTTCGATTGGAGGCTTCTCGTAAATCCCATTTTGTAGGATGAGAGTTTTCGTACATCGCATCCCCCGCCTCCTCCAGCCGACGGATGCGTTCTTTGTGCTGCTTGATCTCGTTTCTGAGGCAACGCTCAGACCGTGCAAGCTCGTCGTCGCCAACCTTGGTCCAGCAGGAATAAGTGATGTCGGTTCGATTATCTGCATGGCAGTAAGGACAGCTCACGGCTTGGCCTCCCCTCTGGCTTTGTTCCACAGATCAACGTCGTATCCAAAGCCCAGTTCGTGGGCCATCAAGTCACCTCCTGTTTCAAGCGCGGCAACGTAGTCGTATAGCTTTGAGATGCGCTCATTGGCCGCGTTGAGTTCGCGTTCGATGTCGCAACCAGTTTCCCAAATGGCTCCGTCATCATATGCTGATGCATCCATCCTCGGCGTATCGCTGACCATTTTGTTGGTGTCACCAAGATGGTTCATTTGCACTCCTTCCATTTGAACTGTGGTTTACCGCTCGCGTCGGCCACCCATTCGGCATGGTGTTCTCGGACAGCTTCTTCTTTCATGTAGGTTGTTGCAGAGCATCCACCTGCAAACGCTCCGAGCGTTATGCCGACAATGCAGAACAGGAAGTATGGTACGATATCGTCGCCTTTCATTTCGCCACCTCCTCAACCCCACACGGGAGCCTGTTCGGCGTTGTAATCGCAATCTCTGGACTTATTCCTCTCAGTATTCGTTTCCTGAGGCCAGCATAGCCTGTTTTACAAATCTCCAATCTTGCCCATTCAGCAATTGTTTTAGTTTCTCCAAACGCGCTTATGAATATGTTTTTGGATTGATTGTTCATTTGTTGAATCTTGGTTGCCCACCTACAGTTTTCCTTTGAGTAACCCTTTGAGTTATCGATTCTATCAATTCCGCATCCATCAGGTCTTGTACCCATGTCTTCAAGGAACGAATCAAAGTTCGCCCATCTCTCACATACATTAATGTTTTTTGACAGATAATGCGGATGGCTTTTGCACCGCATCTTCATTTGAAGCCACGCTTGGTAAGTTCTTGATTTTCCATTCCATCCAGCATGGCCATGTTTTGTCTTGAACGGCCTTCCTCTTACGTTACTCATAAACACCGCACTCCTTCCACGTTTTACCGCCGTCGGTGCTGTGTTCGCGTTCGTCCATCCACAAGTCCCTGTCGGATTGCACCGATACCCAGCCGAGGAGAACTCGGTCCTGCGGGTTGCGCTTGAATCTCATCCACGCCCCCAGCGGCACCTCATCCGCAGTCCACGGGCGGAGCGTTGCGGTGGGTTTGATGCGGTAGTTGCAATCAAACCAGTTCCAACTATTAATATTCGTTGTTTGCCACTTTTCGTCATACATGGTCTGCACTTCCTTCCCATCCACAAACGCCTGCATGACGCGGATGGCTTCGATTGTTTGTTCGCGTGTCATTTTGATTCCTTCCTCTGTAGGTATTCAGTCACCGCTTCATCTACCACAAACTGCAACTTGTATCCTTTGCGTTGTGCGTATTGCTTGAGCCTGAGGTGCGTTTCATCTGAAACCACAAACACCTTCGCCGTCGGACGTTTTGGTTTGGTGGTGGTCATCGTCTGTATTGCTTGATGATCTGAGCCACAAACCTGCGCTTGCAGCCGATGGCCCGGGCCACCGTGTCGGTGTCGGCCCCGTTGTCCCAGAGTCGGTAGGCCAGCTCAGCGTCAAAGGCCTCCACAGGCTGCGCCCAGTTCCTGCTGAGCTCCCGGGCCTTGGGCTCCGGGAATGAGATCCAGCCCGCGGCCACGGCGCTGGTGATGGTCTTTTTGGAGATCACTTGAGTCCCTCCGAGATCATTGCGTGCTCCAGGATCAGCACAGCGTCCGCGGTCTTCAGCGTGATCACCTGGCGTGGCTGCCTCTGCTGCGCGATGCCCTTTAGGTGGCTCTTCCACTTCGCCCCATGGGTCGCCTTGTTTCCGACCCCCAGTGTCTTCTGCCAGCGCTGCGGCGGCACCTCGATCACCCGGGTCTTCGAGGCTGCGATCAGGCCGTGCAGGAAGCCGACGTTGTAGCCGAAGTTGAACATGGAGCTGCCCGGGGCGCCCTTGCCGCCGACGTACCCGCCGACCTTCTCGATGTAGACCACGTCGCTGATGGCCAGCCTGTCGCTCACCAGGATGCTGATGTCCTGGTCGGTGGTGGGCATCGAGTTCAAGATGATTCCGCTTGGCCCGAGGTAGGCCAGGCCGCCGGAGGCCCCCGGGTCGATGGCAAGTATCCTGGTCACTTCGCAGCCTTTCTCAGCCAGGACAGGATGGCCTTGTCGGCGATAGCCTGCAGCTTAGAGCCGGTCTGCAGGCAATAGTCGCGCAGGGCCTTGTGGGTGGTAGGTGTCACGTTGATGGTTTTCGGTTTGGTCATTTCAGGTGCTTCTTGACCTTGGCCCAATAGGCCTCGGTCGCAGATTTGCGGTCGCCAGTCGGTCCCCCATTCCAGATCCGGGCCTGCTGCTCGGTGGTCTTGCCCTTGCCGTAGTGCCGCAGGTAGGCCTCGCACACAGCCCGGGCTGCCACGCGGTTGGTCATCTCGGAGTGCTTGTAGTGAGAGCCGGTAATCCGGTTCACGTCGAGCACCACGCCGCGGTGGATCTGT
>Ga0315904_10005817_pt1 | contig 17020 bp, 21 predicted proteins | sample LakEriMetagenome_6_FD_203529 | JGI IMG/M metagenome (GOLD analysis project Ga0315904, IMG submission 203529) | Freshwater fungal communities from buoy surface, Lake Erie, Ohio, United States - Buoy 12 MA120 | ecosystem: Environmental > Aquatic > Freshwater > Lake | place: USA: Lake Erie, Ohio...
GTTTGCTGTTGTTGTAGCATCATCTATAACCTCATATGCCTGCTGAATTAGTTTTGTATAGTGTGCATCAGCAGAAACTAGTGCGTCTTTAGCACGAGCACGAATAGCATCATTAGCAGATGCAAGAGCCTTCCACTCATTTAGGTGGGCAACAACACGAGTTCTTGGGAGGCTAAGTGTTTTAGAAATCTTGGTGGGATCATTTCCCTTAAGATATTCCTCAACAACCTTATTTACCTCATCAAGGTGTCTTACGATTTCTATTTCTGCGTCTGTCATATTTGCCTTCTAGTCTATTGATTTCATCTTGTATATAAAAGATAGCCTTCTTCAAATCTTCAATATGCTTAGATTCATCTTTAATACCAGCTCTCCAGAGATACTTTATGGCATTGCCAATATTAAAGTTTCTGTGTCTGGTAATTTCAATTGCCTCTACCCCGCTTGGATCGGTGGTGTAGTGGTACGGATGGTTTACCTGATCAACCTTGATAATAAATTTTTCTTTGTCGCTCATCTTTTTGATTTCCTCAATCCAAATTTAGCAAGATAAACATAGATTGTTTCTACGCTTGCCCCGCACTCTTTTGCTATGTCTTGTGGAGACTTTTTATCCATAACATAACGCTTACGAAGCCAAGCCTCACTTGTATATAGTTTACCAGTCATGTCTAGTCCTTGTCAAATTTAACTGCTTTTTCCCAGTTATTTATAGCCCAATGCCCAATACCTGCTGCATCTGCCACATCATAATCATCTATTTTTTTATCATATGCTATTTCTAACAATTTAATCGTTCTTTTCTTTCTGAAATCACGCTCATATGACTTATACCAAGATAATGATTTTCCAGGATTTACTGTTCTTATCTGTAACTGCTCTTCCTTAGATAACTTCTTATTACCTAGATAATTTTGCCATGTTATTGGCGATACCCTGCCAATTACAGAAATATTACATAGCCCTGCACCACCTATGATTGCGCCCTGAACCATAGCAAGATCTGCTGCAGTCTTAGGAGAGTTCATAAAAACGGTATGCTCAATAACAATAGCATTAATCATATTATAATGATTAAACAAAGCTCTAGTCTTTGTTGTAGCATCTATAACTTTTTCATATATATTGCTACCTTCAAAACTTATTTTTCCATACCCAGTTAATTTTTTATAAGTATAAAATGCAAAAGCAAGGCTATTAGTGCTGGCATCAATAGCACAAATATGAGATGGCTGATTAATCTTGCTCATAATCAAAATACCCCTTTATTTGTTTTAACATTTTATCCACAGCTTTTTTACTGATATTGCAGTTTGAACAAAATCCATCATCGTTATATATAGATAGTACTTGGTCACATCCTCCAAGGCATTTTCTTATTTTACCTTTTCGTTTTTGTCGCCTAGTAATTTTATAACGCTCAGCAATTTTATCCCTAGTAGCTTCTTCTCTACATTGCTCACTGCAATATATTTGATAGCTTACTTTGGGAGTAAACTTGTTGTCGCATCTATCACATTGCTTCACTCAGCTTCTCCAGGGATCTTATCTTAACTACTCCAGGTTCTGCGGTGGCACAGGCTGCTTTAACTGGGCAACTCTTACAGACCTTAGCGTTTGATCTATAATTTTTTTGTGGAAGATTTTTATCTTTCCAGGATTTATAGACCTCTCTCATCCAATCAAAAGTATTATTGATCCATAACTTATATTCTTCTGTTACTTCGATTGGAAAAACCAACAAGTCATGGTTGTTTTTATTTTCATAAATAAGAACTCCCTTTGCCTTGCCTAATACTCGCATATAAATAATCAATTGCATTACGTGATATTTTGCTGGCTCACCTTTGATTTTATAATTTTCAAATGATTCAGCCTTCATTGTTTTTATTTCACCAATGATTTCGTCTTCTTCCCACTTAATCATTGCATCTCCCCATCCAAAAATTGGAGGATCGCTGTGTGTTACTTTAAACTCTGTGGTTGGATTGTTATCATCATCAAGGTATTCAATAGCTACCCCGCCATCCAGCATCGCCTGCTGAATTCGCTCATGTGACTTAGTACCGCTAGTCATGTTAGCAACAGAATAAGCATCACTAGTCTCTTCAAATATATTTCCTTCAAATGCTAGATACCAATATCTAGGACATTCTCCATGACCGAAGACTAGGGTTGATGGAGCAAAAGTCTTCTTCTTAGTATGCTTGGCTTCTCGCTTTGCAATATAGCCATTGTTGATTTTTTCTATTAAAGCAGCAGAGTCTAAAAACTGAGGTCCATCCTCAGCTTTTCTCATCATCTGCTTTATCAAGTTTTTAGTCATATAATCCTTTATTCTATTATATCAGTTACCGCATTATGTATTTCAATGCAGATACTAAGTCATTAATTGCTTCTGCTGCTGTATAGTAAATATTTTTTTTAGATCTATCTGATTTATCAACATTGGTTAACCATGTTGCTTTAAATGACATTTTTGCTGCAATGGCCTGCAATCTAACTATCTCTAGGCTTGCTACCTGTGGCGGGATGTCTGGCTTTACTATTAGTTTTGCAATCATTGTGAGAGCAGTTGTTAGCTCTTCATCGTTCATAAAATCGGCTATTTCGGATAGCCCATTAACCATTTCTATTGTTGTTTTTCCATCAGATTGAACTGCTTGTGTCATTTTTTGCCTCCCACGTAAGCTGATCTAGTAAGTCAAACTCTATTATAGCAAGACGAGTCTTTTTATTACCTTCACCCAGTATTACTACTATTGCTGGAGACTTATCTGTACCAGCCCTAATTGAGTCTGTAACGGCTTTAGCCCAAACATCTTGATTTATAGTAAAAGACTTTGCTGTTTCTTTAAAGTCAACAACAAAATTTCTCCAAGTAGCATCACCCTTCTTTGTATTTCTACCAGAATTCTTGTGCTGCTTAGCACCTATCCTTTTACTCTCGTTCTTCTCGCTCATAATCCTTTTTCTTTTTATATCCTACCTGAAAAACATGAACTTCAGATAAATGTTTTTTAGAACACATCCAAGTACCCATTCCAGTGTTTTTGTATATCCTGATAGTTTTAACTTCTTCCTTACATGTCTTGCATGGAAACCTGCCAGGATATGTACTAAAGTTATTAGACATTTGATAACTTGGTTTTTAATGATTGTTGCAAGTCCAAATCCTCTCTTACCCGATTAATGAGACCTTCACGACCTTGCACTTTAGTTCCGTCTTCTAACTGATACCATGCGCCAGTTCGTGTAACTAATCCTGCTAATTCTGCGGTATCAACAAGATCACCAACAGTATCAATACCCACGTCGCTGCCTCTAAAATAAAAATCATATTCACCAGATTGGAAGGCTGGAGAAGTTTTAGAAAATTGCAACTCCCAACGAACTTTTCTACCAATTTTTTCTTCAATGAGTTTATCCCCAACATGTATCTTTCCTTTAATTGCCTGATTATCAGATTCAGACGAGAATAATTTAATAACGGTAGACGAATAAAACTTAGTTGCCTGTCCACCCGTAGGCTGTTGGCTTGTATACATTGCGTTAATATTGTTTCTAGACTGTGATATCAATACAAGCAATGTAGGCTTTACCTTATTATTAGCATAGTTAAGCATCTTCCATGCGTTACTGAAGTCTCTAGATTCTGCACCTATTTGCTTTGTGTTTTCTAACTGCTTTAACTCAGTAGAATCTTTTTCAAAGTAAATTGCTGGTAGCAAGGATGTTATTGAATCTACAACGATTAAATCTACACCAGCCTCCATTAGATTAACTCCAACATCAACCATTTCATTTATAGTTCTGGCCTGAGAAACAATAAGCTTTGATGTATCAACACCAAGTTTATCTGCCCACTCTTTATCATATGACATTTCTGCATCAATCCAGGCACAGACCTTACCTTCTTTTTGTGCAAGAGCAATCATCTGTAAACACAAAGAAGACTTGGCGCTAGACTTGCTACCCCAGATAAGCACTTGTCTACCATATGGCAAACCGCCGTTTAATGCACGGTTTAGTCCAAAGCTTGGGGTTTCTGCATATTCTGTCTTTGGAACCTCATCTCCAACCAAGATGCTTTTTCTTAGTTTGGGATTTAGTTGAGCCAAAACTTCCTCTACTGTTAATGTCATTAGAATCTTACCCCATGCTTCTGTGGCCTATTACTATTCTTTTCCATCTTTTCTTTAATAGCATAATCAAGAGATTTCTTCATATATCCTGCATCTACCATACCAGCATAGAGATCAAGGGTACGGATAATAATATCTGCAAATTCATCTGACATTTGATCTGGATCCATCTCCTTACGAAGAGCCTCCATTGCCTCTACCACTTCAGAAACAATCATCATCATTTGTTTTGCTACAAATATAGGATCTACCGTTCTATCCCAAAATCCTTTGTCTACTGCATTTTTATGTATTTGTTCAGCTAACTCATCAAACATTTACTACGTCCTCCATTATCACTGTTCCATCTTTTGTTTTTCCAAATTCAAATTTGTATACATTACCAGGTTCTACATTCATATATGCTTTTGCAAATGCCGTTGGAAATACAGTAACAGCATGTAACTCTCTTCCAGAGTCTGCAAGAGTAAGCGAAGCCATCTTTTTGCCAGCCTTTGTTACTCTAGGCTTAAATGAAACAACAAACATTTCATCTTCTTTATATGGCAACATTTTATAGTTTAAGAACTTGATAAGTGGATCTTTAGATTCTTTTATTTCATCGGCAGGTACGGCACTAACAATACGATTATCATTAGCCAAAATAATATACGTGCGACCAGCTTCGATGGCGGTATTCTCTTCATCAAATATCCCCACACTTCCCGTTTTATCTAACAACTCTACCCTTGACCATCCTTTTGACCTCTTAATTGATTTTACCATACCCATCAAAATAAAAGCGCCTTTTTCCTCATATTCCTCAATATCATTTATATATGCATAATAATGTTGTGGAACTGGCATATTAAATTCAGGAAGGTTAAGATACTCGTATAAGTTTTCCTTAACCTTCTCTGCATCGGCTGGGTTGTCTGGAAATGTAAGAGCTCCAATAGCATTCATTGCCTGTAAGGCACGAGAATTTACCCCATTGCCTTTTGTAAAAGTAAACTCTTCTACCTGCCTGAAAGAAGTAAATGGTCTAGCAGCAATATAACGATCAGCAATGGTATCAGAAATAAACTTAATTGCGGAGAGTCCAAATCTAATACCCTTACCCTCAATTTTAAAATCTTTATCCGAATCATTAATATGAGGCAGCTTAACTGGAATGCCCATTCTTTTCGCTTCAATTAGATACTCCGTTCTTGTATCTTTATCCTTCTCGTTTTTGAGAAGAGCAAACATAAACTCTAGTGGATAGTGGTACTTGAGCCACGCCGTCCAATACGAGAGAGTACTGTAAGCAACGGCATGTGATTTGTTAAACGAATATCCCGCATGTGCTTCAAAATCATGCCACAAATCAAGAGCATCATTAGGAGCGATATACTTAGAAGCACCTTTAATGAATTGATCTTTAAAAACATCAAACTCTCTTGCATCCTTTTTCTTACCGATAATCTTACGAACCTTGTCAGCTTCAGCCATTGTCATTCCACCAAGCTCAACGCAAGCCTGCATAACCTGTTCCTGATATAGGATACACCCATATGTTTCTTCAGTAAAAGGCTTTAAGATCTGATGCATATAATCAATATTTTGACGACCATGCTTACGAGCAATATAATCTTTACCAATAGTATTCATTGCTCCTGGACGAACTAGTGCATTTGAAGCAGCCAGCTCTGCTAAGCTTTTAACGCCCATCTTAATCAAAAGGTTTGTATATGGTGTTGCTTCACATTGAAATACACCTTTTGTATATCCCTCTGAAAGCATTTGATAAACATTTTTATCATCCATATCAATCTTAAGAAGATCTATCTTTTTACCATGTCTATCTTCAATAATATCAATCGTATCTTTAAGAACACTCAGTGTTTTTAATCCAAGAGCATCAATCTTAATTAGACCGATTCTTTCTGCTTCTTCCATGTCTACCGCCACAACTGGGATACGATCATCGGCTCCAGTTACGTTGCGAGTTTCTAGTGGAGCATACTTAAATATTGGCTCTTTACTTGTTACAACTCCAGCAGCATGAATTCCTGTACCACGAATACGACCACGCAGTTGGTCTCCAAGCGCAACAACTTCTGGATACTTATCACGGAACCACTCTGCATTTCTTGATGTGCAGAAGTCATCCCACGTATCAACAGTCTTCAAAACTTTGTTTACATCTGGAAGAGGAATGTTTAGTGCACGAGCAACATCTCGCACAACACCCTTATCTTTAAATTCTAAAAATGTTGCAATAGAAGCAACATGTCGATACTGTCTAACAAGATAATCTTTTACCTCATCACGACGAGAATCCTGAATGTCAGAGTCAATATCAGGGAAGTCATTACGCTCAGGATTAATAAAGCGGAAGAACAAAAGTTTATGCTTGATTGGATCGATATCCGTAATTCCAATTGCATAGCAAAGCAAAGAACCAGCAGAAGATCCACGACCTGGACCAACCATAATGCCTTCTTTCTTTGCCCAGTTAAGCATGTTACGAACAACTAGGAAGTATGGCTCAAAATTCTTTTCTCCGATAATTTTTAACTCTTCATCAAGACGATTCAAATATTCTTCATTTGTATCTAACCCACGCTCTTTCAAACCTTCTAGAGCAAGTTTCTTTAGCTCATCTCCTGGATTTCTATATTGAACTGGTAGCAAGTTAAGACCAGACTTAATATCATAGTCTTCTACCTTATTCATAATCTCATTAGTGCTATTAAACATCTCTTCATTTTCTATACCCTGTTTTGCCATGCAGGCTTTCATTTCATCATAGGATAGAAGATGAATATCAAAGGAGCGGAAAGACATTTGACGATCTGCGCCATAAAGATAGTCTAGTCTATCCATCATATCTTTATGCTTTTTAGACTTTTCATATGTAGCATCTTTTTGTAATTTTGCATGAGTATTCAAGATAAGCATAAGTTCCTGAATTTCTTTTTGACTTGTATCTGAGTGATGGCAGTCTGGCGTAACTACAATCTTAACCCCCATAGATTTGGCTATATCAATTAATCCCCTATTTACTTTCTCAGGGTTATGCGGCATTACCTCTATATAGTAATCATCACCAAATGTTTCTTTAAACCATGCTACATGTTTCTTGGCAATAGCCAGTTCATCTAGCTCTACCGCTTTGGCAATCCAGCCACTTAGGCAAGCAGAGGTTACAATAATACCTTCTTTATACTTTGCAAGTGTTTCAAAATCAAATCTTGGCTTACTAAAAAATCCTTCAGTCCAAGCAATTTCATTAATCTTATTAAGATTTTCTAAGCCTTGTTGGTTCTTGGCAAGAAGGACTATATGATGATAGTTTTGATCAAGTGGGTCAGTACGATCTGCCTTTGCCCTCTTGTCAGCCATATTTGTTGTCATATAGCCTTCTATACCAAGAATCGGTTTAATACCCGCTTCCTTCGCAGCACGATACATTTCACGATGACCAGAAAGAGTTCCGTGATCTGTTATAGCAATTGCTTGCATACCAAGCTCAACTGCTCTATTGACGTATTCCTGCGGAGTTGCCACACCATCCATTAGAGAATAATGGGTGTGGACATGAAGTCCAACGTAGTTCATCTATTACCAGTCAATGTTTGTTGAAGTAACAGAGGGAGTGTCAAATCCAAAGTAAAATGCTTCTTGCTCTGGATATGGAACTTCACGAACTACCTTTTCTAAGTTAAAGAATTCTTTACCTTCCCACTTGAATGGTTCAGAATCTGGAGTTGATGGAATTAGTGTGTAATTGGTTTCAGTTCCCTGCCCATTACGCTTTAGCTTCCATGTTAGGTTTGAGATGCTGCCTGTCTCAAGTGCATACTCACGAATTGTATTGAATGCTGATTGCTTGCTGATACCCTGAGACCAAACTGCAATGTATGGATCTTCTGTACCATCATCAACTAGAACATTGGTATAGAAACGAAGACGTGCTCTCCAGCCACTCTTTGGTTCTTTACGTGCCATCTCGCAACCAAAGCAACGACCCTCAGACTCCTGAGTACATGCTGCCTTGCGCTTATAGTCTTTTGGATTTGTGTGTTCTGAAACAACAACCGCTAGACCACGGTCTTCATTATAATTTGCAGAATCTGAATCTAGTTCATTAACGAACCGAATTTTCGCTGCTTGTCCGTCAGCTAACTTTACCCAACGAACCTTTGTTCCTGTGCTTTCGTATTTTGGTTTTTCGACTAGGGCGTTAATATTTTTTAGTCCCTTTACAATAGTCATATGTTTTCTCCTTATATAAGTTTTATCTATTTTAGCATAGCAATGATAGAGTTGTCAAATGAGTATTCTAGTTGTTTAATAGCATCATCATTCATATCGCCTATATCTTTGTATTGTTTGTCTAATTTTACTACAGTAACCAGTGACCCTAATTTCTCAATTAGGCGGTCAGCCATAATTGATCCAGCTTCATCATTGTCAGCCACAAGCACAACATTTGTGAAGTACTTTTCTAGTAGTTTCATCTGGCTTGATGAAACATTAGCCCCTAGCGTGGCAACTGCGGGGAAACCTACTTGATCTAGTCTGATTGCATCAAAGGATGATTCTACTACATATGCAACACTAGATGATTTTATTCTATGTAAATTAAATAATATTTTACTCTTAGGTAGTCCTGGTGTATTTTTAAACTCTTTACCTTGTACAGTTCTTGCAACAAATCCTATGCACATACCGTCTGGAGAATGCATTGGAATAGTTACAGAGTCTTGCTTTTCAGAATAGCCCAGATCAAACTTAGTCATTGACTCTTTTGTTATTCTACGACCTTCAAAATATGATGTTGCTCTTGGACTGTCAATGGCCTGCTTTGCTAGTCTTTTTATTAATAGCTCGTCATATTGCACAAAGTCTGGGGCAGCATAAAGAGCTTTGTTAACTACATCCTCTAGATTAGTCTCAATCTCTTTGCTTTTAATATATCTGATAGATTCAAAATAAGATCTACCAGTCATATGCATAATTAATTCAATAAGATTTTTAGTTGTTTGGCAACCAAAGCAAAAGAATAATCCAGATTCTTTTGATACTTCTCCAGCGGGAGTTCTATTGTTGTTATGATAAGGACAGAAGATTATATAATCAGTACCGTACTCAGCCTCTATGTCTATTCCTGCGCCTGTTAGTACTCTTTGTATTTGTTGTGATGTATATATCTCGTTATTTTTTGTCTTCATAGTCCTTGTATCTGTAATATCCTTTATCAAAATCTGCTTGTACTAAAAAGTCTCCCATAAATCCGTTACGATTTTTTCTAAATGCACATTCAATTATATCACTATTGGCTGCACGACCAAGGGCCAAAACCCAGTCAGCATCGTATGCAATCTGACGTGACCAAGCAGTTTGCCCTAATGTTGGGACAGTACTCATGTTTGTAACATCATCTGGCGTAGCAGAAGAAATTGCAATAATGGGAACTTCTTCACTAATAGACATAAGCTTTAGCTCACGAGAAAGATTTTTCATTCGTACCGTTTCATTATCAGACTTTTGATTTGGAGACATTAGTTGTAGGTAATCTACAATCACAAAGTCTGGACGGTATTGATCAATCTTTCCACGAATAACTGATGGAGTAATTTCTCCACCACTATCATTAGAAATAATATGAAATGGTGGCTTGCCTGAAATTTTACTTTCATGCCATTTTTTCAACATATCTATTTCAATATCTCCATTAGATATTTTACGATGTGACCATAGTCCCTCACCCATAATCGCAAATACACGATTACGAACTTCTGTCTCAGACATTTCAAGACTGATGATCATTGGTGTTTTGCCCTGTTTCCATGCCTGCACGGCAAAGTAAAGAGCAAGCCAGGATTTACCAATACCTGGATATGCCAAGAAAATCCCCAATTGGCCTGGCATAATTCCTGAAGGAAGGTAGTTGTCAAACCCTGGCAAGCCTGTTTTAATTCCAATCTTACCTAACTCTTGTTGCTTCTTAACATTCTCAAAATACGTAATAGCAGACTGAATATCTGTTGCATCAATATCACGAATAGCAGATGTATTCTTTTTTAACTCTGATGTTTTTGTAATTAATTGCTCTAGAGCTTTTACACCCTGGCCACCTTGAACTTCTGTAGCAGCATTACGGATAATATCTTTTAGGCTATCATTTAAATACTCTGCCTGAAATTCTTCAAGATGATGTTTTGTAGAACCGACACCCTGAACTGGCGCAAAATCTCTAAACTTTTCCACAACCAAAGATGCTGGCGGAACGGTGCCATTACTTTCTGTATAACGTTTTACAAAATTCCAAACATCTCCATGTGTTCTAAGCATTGAATCAACATTTGCTTGTAGAAGAACATGTACCTGCTTATCTTCTAAAACTGCCGATATTAGTTTTGCTTCTGAGTTATTCACTTAACCACTTCCTTGCTAATTCTCTACGTTCTTGTCTTTCCATTATATCTCGTTCAGTAGCAGACCTACCATTTAAAATTTCTTGTGCATTATAAGCAAAAAAGTTCCAACTAGGATTCTGTGCTACTGTGAAATAATAATCTAATAAATCATAGCAAGAACCCAATCCATAGGATTCAACTAGGGCATCTGCAGCCCATTGCTCAACATTAAGATTGAGATTAGACTTTTGCTCGTATCTCTGCAAATGAAGCTTATTGTAGCGACTGAGCAAAGCCATTCGGTCTTTGCGGTCTGCCACAATTACTCCTCTGTAATCTCTGCTTTAGCTTCTTGAACTTTTTCAACTACCTTGCTTTCAACAAAAGCATATACACGATCCATTGCATCGTTAGTAGTTTCGCCATCACGAGTATAATCTACAACCCCAAGATCAACACGCAAGGATTGAAAATTTCCTAAATTAAGAGTGTATCCAAGCGTAACGGATACCTTTGTATCTTTTCTTTCTTCCACCACTGCCTCCTTCATAGGCTAATTAATGCTCTCTCCCCAAACAGGTATGAACCTGCCGTCTTCTGTTTTCGTATAAACCAGTATACCATCGCCAGTTTTTCTTGTCAACTCCTGTGCCGTAGGAGTCATATTGTTTGTTATTAAATTATCTTTTCTTGGTCTGCCAATATGTCTAGATGCAAGTATATCACGTATGTCTTTTACTTGCGACTCAGAGTAGTAGGATCTTATTTGCCATCCACGCTCACCATTTACTTTAGCTCCTGTTGGTGGAGGAATTATTCCATTCTTTATTAAAGTTGGAAAATATTTGCGATGCCTATTGACAAGTCGTGCAGTATCTGCTACAGTGTACGCTCTTTGTCTATGCCTTCTAAAATCAGATCGCAGACATGTTTCTAGTCTATCTTTAGTAATGTTATAAACAGTTACCATTCCCGTAGAACGAGAGCTATGGTGAAGTCTAACTAAATCACCATTTAAAAACCAAATTTTTTTATTAGCCTTGATTACAGGCTCGTTATTGTATTCTTGGCTCTCAATTTTTCCTTTTCCAGTAGCCATCTTCCCTCCAGAGATTCTGACGGTGGATGAAAAAATTTTCTATCTCCACACAAAATGCAAAAGGTCTCCATGTGATCAACATTGCTATATTGACGATCTATGAAGACTCTTCCTTTGCATCTTCTACACTCCATTATTTGGATCTACCCCAACTTTTGCTGCCACTTCTTCAGAAAAATCTTTGGCTGCTTTTTCTTTGTCAATCTTTTCATTAATCATGCTTGTTATTTCTGCTCTCAATATAGCGACCTGAGTTTCATAATTAGAAACTAATTCACCAATACGCTGCTGTAAGGCAGCAATAACTAATTCTGCTTTTTCCATTTTTCCCCCACTATTATATTATTGTAGTGCTGCTATTTCAGCATCTAAAGCAGCAAGCTTACTGTTCAAATCAGATATCTGTTGATTCAAAGAATCAATAACATTCTGGTTTGGAGTAGTGACTGCATTTTCTTCAATGATAGATATTTCGTAGCCATACTTAGAGTATTCTATACTCCTCTTATGCTGGTCAATAATATTTATCTTTTCTTCATTGGTTAGTATTGTCATTTTTCCTCCATGTTATATTATATCATATAGACTGATATGGCTAACCTTGCCATACCCCGCCTAATTCTTGTAGCCTTTGCAACAATGCCTGTTTTTTAGCATCACAATCTGCCAGAACATCTTCTAGTGAATATTTATTAGAAAAATCTTCTGCATGATCTATATAAGACTGAATAATAAACTCTAATGTATTTAGTTTTTCAATAACAATCTCTAGCTTATCTTCATTAGAAATCATTTATTCTCCTATGTGTATGTTGTTGCTGATGGTACCCATGCTGAGTATGCTGAAGCTCCATTAGAATTTCTTGCTCTTACCCTTACTCTAGCCCAGTTATTTGGGGATGCATATGGAGATACAAGCTGATATGGAGATGCAGATATACCAGTTACAGTATACCCAGTTGCACCAGTTGGAGCTGCATTTAACCCAGCACCGTCCTGTGCCGTATAAAATTCTATTTCATAGCTAGTTGCCCCAGAAGATGCTGACCAGCTGACAACTCCGCTTCCAGTTAAGCCAACCCCTGTAGGTGTAGCTGGCGCACTACCTCCTCCACCAGAAGTTATAGGACCAATCTCTTGACCAGCAACAAGTCCAGATGATCCTCCTGAATTTGATGCTGAAGCAAAAGCTCTTAAATACAACTGTCCTGATGAAAAGTCTGCTGCAGTAATTGTATAAGTGCTACTTGTAACATTTCCAGCAGACTTTACAAGAGTTTCGCCACTAGAAACAAACTGAGTTCCCCTATATAGTCTAAGATCATAGCTTGTTGGACTATTATTCCATGTTCCAACACCAAAAGTAACTGTGCTTCCTACTGAGGTGCTTCCAGTTAATGTAGGAACAGTAGCATTTGTTGGTGGACTAACAGCGGCAAGCCTTGTTCCAGAGTTTGGACCACCCCATTCACTCTTTGTGCCAGTTGGATTATTAGTTCTAAATGCTTGTACATAATAATCTCTTGTTACTCCAGCACCTATAGAAGTATCCAAATATGAGGTTCCTGTAATCAAAGTTGGATTGTTTGGACCTCCAAAATCTGGGGTAGAATCATATGATGGCGTTGGCCCATACCAAACTCCATAATATGCTGCTCCAGATACGGCTGTCCATGTAACATTTACACCATCTGTTCTGTTATCTGAAGCATTAACATTTGTAGGAGTTGCAAGCTTAGTTAATGCAGCAGTAACTACAATAGAATTACTATTTGCAGTTTGAGCACCTACACCATTATTAAATGTTACTTCTGCACGTATTGCATATCCTACAGACGAATATGCGACTACTGGAGAATCAATCACATAAGTTGTTCCTCCATTTTGAAGAATAGTACCGCCAGTAAATGAGTTTCCGCCAGTACCGCCGTCTGCTCTTCTCCAGATAATAGTTGTTCCAGTTGCTGCTGGTGATGCGGTTGGACTTACTGTTGAAAGAGTTAGTGTACTACCAACTGAAGTATTTCCACTAATAGATGCGGTACCACCAGTTGGGTTTGTAAATGTATAAGATGGGTTTGGCGATAACGAAGAATAAGCGCTATATGTTCCAGCTGCAGAATTTCCATTTAATGTAATATTACCTAAATTATCAGTAGATGATCTAACATAGAAATAATATTGATATCCAGCACTTGGACTAAATGTTTCTAGTATTGGTGAACCAGTGGAAGCAGCATCATACGATGAGGTTGCAGGAGCTGTAGATGCTGTAGTCCAATACATTTGATAGTAAGGTCCTGTGCCACCGCTAAAGTTTAAGCTTACATCTACACTAGAGTCTGTTGCTCTTGAAACTGATGCAATAGAAACAGAAGTCGGAGGAGTTAGCGGATTAGCAACAGTTATTGAAGCGGTATTTCCAAAACCACCTGGTTGTGCAGTCACAATCATTGTATAGTTTCCAGCAGAGGTATATGTGTGTGCATGTGAAGCATTTACCGTAGATGTATTGTCTGAAACTGTGTATGTTTCATTACTAGTTCCATCTCCCCAGTTTATAGTATAACTTGTTGGATAATGACTTATTGCAAATGTAAAATTAGTTGATTGATTTGGAGTTACGCTTGTTGGCGATATTGTTCCAACAACAACTCTTTGACCTAAAATATATGATCCAGAAGTTCCCGTACCTGTCTGTCCATCTGTATTTGTAGCTTTTACCTGTACAAATACATAATCATCAACATCTCCTGTTGCGTAAGAAAATCCGCTGCCCACATTTAAATTAGATGTTAAGGCTCCAGTTATAGAATCTTCTTTATACCAATCATACCTATATGTTGTAGTTCCGCTAACGTTATTCCATGTACCCTGGCTAGCGGTAAGAGATGTTGATACTGGCAAATACCCTGCATAACCAAAAGGAGGCGTTCTGTTATTTCTTGGAATAATTGAAGGTGAAACGGTATTTACTGGAGCTGGACCAACTGTTGTAAATAAATTAAAATCATCTGTGTTAGTTGTTGGACTTGCGCTAGTTCTCCAGCTATCGTTTGCAGTTACCACGAGCTTTGCATAATATTGTGTTTGAGTAGCTATATTGATACTATCATAAACACTAACGGTACTAGTTCCAGGGGTTATATTGACAGTTTTTACAACAACATTATCTGAAACCCTTCTTATTGTTAAAACTTGGCTATAGATATAAGAAGATGCACTTGGAGTACCAGTTATGTTCCATGAAAATGTTGCACCAGTTCCTGTTATTGAAGATATAGTAAAACCAGATAAACCAAAACCTACCCTTAGTAATATAGCTGGTGTTTCTAGTGGAGTTGTTCCATCAGAATTTGTTGCATCTACCCTTCCTTTAATATAATATGATGGATATAGCGCATCTGATGATGTAATGGTATATGGTATATATGTTGAATTAGTTGTATTTGCTGCTGTTGGACTAGAGCTAGAGTTATACGTAACAGTAGCAACAGATGAATACCCAGAACCAGCTTCTGTAGAAGCCTGTATGCTCATCTGGTATGAAGTTGGACTAGCTGTCCACGCACCCCTGCTTAATCTAACTACGTCTCCACTATAAAACTCTGTAGTAGATCCTACAATACCGTAAGTGCTTGAATGAACAAATAGAGATGAAGTTGGAGATGTAGGCTGTGGAGCATCTGTTGATAAAAATATTAACTGCCATTTTGTTGAAGCAGATGCATTATATCTATATATCTTTTTAATCTTTTGCCACTTAGTTGTAGCAGCAGCATTAAATCTATAAATATTTGATATAGCATTCCACTTTTTACCATCTGAATAGTTATCAGATCTATATCTATATATAGGCATAATATCACACTATGGTCATATAAAGGTCTCCAGTACTGAAGTTTCCTGGATTTGAAGATGTATATCTTGGCTGACCATTATAGTACCCCTGCGTTGCTCCGAATGTATTATTAAATGCATATCTAGATGTAATTGAGTTTGTTGGAGTGTTATTTCCACCATACCAAATTGCTCTACCTGTTACTATTTTACCATCTGGTACACCACCAACATTTCCTGGATTTATAATTCTAGTTACCGTAGGATCTCCAGCAGTTCCATCATCACCGCCAGTTGAATCTGTAAGAACTAAGTTTCCACCATTAATAGTTACACTGCTTGCGGTACCAGATAGTATACCACTTGCAAAACTAAAGCTTCCAGTTGAAGTCATTGTAGTAGCTGTAATATCACCTTTTACATCTAGAGCATTACCATCCCATTTTACCCATGCGTTAGATCCTCCGATATTAATAGCTGGTGTAAAACTTCCACCACCAATGCTTCTCCAACCAATATACCAACCAGTTGTTGTATCATTTGTATATGATGATTTATTAGCATAAATACTTCCAGCAGTTGTTAGCGTAAGTCCTTGAATCAAATCACCAGTAACTGAATCTAGTTTTTGTGATCTACTATTTGCTATTGATGCTGAGCTAGCTGCTGCTATTGCTGCTGCTTGCGCTGTTGCGGAGTCTTGCGATAAGACCCATACTCCAGTTCCAGCACCGCTTGCAACATACATTTTATTACTATCATTAGTATCTATCCAAATATCGCCTTGTGCTAAAGCAGTAGGCTCGTTATCCTGTCTAAATACTTTTGCTTTTCCAGCTGCAGTGTTAACGGCAATAGTTGCATTATTATTTGCTGCTGTTGCATTATTTTCTGCCTGTGTAATTTGGTTATAAGTTGTACCTGAAGTTATGACAACATTTCCACTTATTACTGCACCAGTTGCATACAAAGTTCCAGACCTAGTTACGTAAAAGTTTGGAGTAAGCCCTGTAATACCAGCCTCTATAATATTATAAGAAGCTGTTGTTGAGTTATAATTGTCAGTTCCAAATCTTGCAGCATAGTTTGTTGAAACATCAATAACTCCAGTAATTGATATTCTCTTATTGTCTGAATCAAGAATAAACTGTTGGGACCTATCTCTAATGCTTGTATCATTTACAACCCAGCCTCCGATTAAGGCTGCTTTTGTAAAGAATGTAATTTGCGATGGTAGATTACCAACACTTGGTTGATTTCCTAAAGGAATATTTCCTGAAGTAATTGGGGTATTTAGAATAGCTGTTAATGTAGCATTGCTTGTTCCAATAGAAGCTAGACCCTTATCATTTATGATAACGCTTGTTTCTGTTGGACTTGTTCCTGTATAGAATGACCCCGATACTACTTGGAAATTACCTTCAATGGTTCCAGATTTAGCTGTAATATTTCCATTAAGATTTCCGTTTGCTACATAAAAATCTCCAGATGATGTTATGTGTGCACCAGATGCTGGTACAAATCTAATTGATCCAGAAACAGAACCA
>Ga0315904_10005818_pt1 | contig 17018 bp, 15 predicted proteins | sample LakEriMetagenome_6_FD_203529 | JGI IMG/M metagenome (GOLD analysis project Ga0315904, IMG submission 203529) | Freshwater fungal communities from buoy surface, Lake Erie, Ohio, United States - Buoy 12 MA120 | ecosystem: Environmental > Aquatic > Freshwater > Lake | place: USA: Lake Erie, Ohio...
GGGCCCCGCCCTCCGCGATGAGCTGGCGCAGCGCGGCGAGGAAGGAATCAAGTGACTCCGTCGCCCGCGGGGGTAGCGCAGCGACCGACCAGCGGCCCTCTTCGCGCCAGGCAGCGACGGCATAGCCTGCGTCGTCGTCCATGGCCTGCGCCCCTCTCCCTGCCCCCTGGTGGGTGCGCCCCCATCGTGGCATGCGGGACCGGCCTCGCGCCGCACCTTGGCCCCGATACGCTGCCCGCGTGCGAACCATCGTCGTCCAGCATCCGCTCGTTGCCCACAAGCTGACCACCCTTCGCGACGAGACCACCGACTCCGCGACCTTCCGGCTCCTCGTCGAAGAGCTCGTGACATTGCTCGCCTATGAGGCCACCCACTCCCTGCGCACCACGCCGGTGACCATCCAGACGCCGGTCACCGAGACCACCGGCGTGCACCTCGCGCATCCGCGGCCGCTCGTCGTGCCGATCTTGCGCGCCGGGCTCGGCATGCTCGAGGGAATGATGCGCCTCATGCCGACCGCCGAGGTCGGCTTTCTCGGCATGGTGCGCGACGACGACTCGCTCATCGCCTCGACCTACGCCGACCGAATTCCCCACGATCTCGAGGGCCGCCAAGTATTCGTGCTCGATCCCATGCTTGCCACCGGCGGCACGCTCGTCACGGCCATAGATCTGCTGCTCGATCGCGGCGCGAGCGACGTGACGGCCATCGCGCTGCTCGCCGCGCCCGAGGGGCTGCGCCATGTCGAGGAGAGCTACACCGACAAACCCGTCGACGTCACCGTCGTCACCGCCGGGCTCGACCTGCGCCTCAACGAGAAGGGCTACATCGTGCCCGGCCTCGGGGATGCGGGCGATCGCCTCTACGGCGTCGTCTAGTCCTACAGGGTCTTGAGCGAGGTGACGACCTTGGTGAGGGAGTCCTTGGCGTCGCCGAAGAGCAGCGTCGTCTTGGGGTCGTAGAGCAACTCGTTTTCGATGCCGGCAAAGCCAGGACGCATCGACCGCTTGAGGAAGACCACCTGCTGCGCGTTGTCGACATCCAGGATCGGCATGCCGTAGATCGGGGCCGACTTGTCCGAGCGCGCGGCCGGGTTGACGACGTCATTGGCACCGACGACGAGCACGACGTCAGTGGTGGCGAAGTCGGGGTTGATCTCCTCCATCTCCTTGAGCTGCTCGTAGGGCACCGACGCCTCCGCGAGGAGGACGTTCATGTGCCCGGGCATGCGACCCGCGACTGGATGGATGGCGTAGTCGACATCGATGCCCCGCGCGGTGAGGAGATCGGCAAGCTCGCGCAGGGTCGACTGTGCTTGCGCCACCGCGAGGCCGTAGCCCGGCACGAGGATCACCTTGTTGGCGTAGCCGAGCATGATCGCGATGTCGTTTGGTCCAGCCGAGCGCACCGGGCGCTCCTCGCCCGTGCCGCCACCACCCTGGGTCGTGCCGGAGAAGGCACCGAAGAGGGTCGACGTGAGCGGGCGCCCCATGGCCTTTGCCATCTCCCTCGTGAGGAGCGTGCCCGACGCACCAACGAGTGTGCCCGCGATGATGAGAAGAACGTTGCTCAGGACATAGCCCGATGCGGCCACGGAAAGACCCGTGAAGGCGTTGAGCAGTGAGATGACGATGGGTACGTCGGCACCGCCCACGGGAAGCACGAAGAGGATGCCGAAGATCAACGAGAGCAGGAGCAGTACCGCGACACCGAGCGTCGACGGCGAGGCAATGACCCACACCGCACAGGCGACGGTGAGTACGGCGATGCCGATCGTGATGAAGCGACCCGCAGGCAGGACGACGGGACGGGTCGTCATGATCTCCTGCAACTTCAGGAAGGTCACGACAGAGCCGCTCGCTGACACCCCGCCGATAAGCACCGTGAGGACTGTCGCGACGAGGAAGAAGCCACCCTTGGTCGACCCGTACTCAAGGAACTCCACGAGGGCGACGAGGGCTGCCGCACCGCCGCCGGCGCCGTTGAAGAGCGCCACGAGCTGCGGCATGGCGGTCATCTTGACCTTGCGCGCGGCCACGAGCCCGATCGCGGTGCCCGCCACCAGGGCAACGAGGATCACGATGAGGTTGTCGAGCTCGATGCCGCTGAAGAAGAGGATCACGGTCGCCAGGAGAGCGCCCACGGCACCGAGGAGCGTGCCCATGCGGGCGGACTTCGGCGACGACAAGCCCTTGAGCGACAGGATGAAGAGGACGGCCGCGACGAGGTAGCCCAACTGGACCCAGGTGGGAGTCATCACAGGGCTCCCTCGTCCTTGACCTTGGCCTTGGACTTGAACATCTCGAGCATGCGGTCGGTCACCGCAAAGCCACCGACGAGGTTGATCGCGCCCAGAAGGATCGCGATCACTCCGATGATCACCTCGGGAGCCGAGTCGGCCGCGCCGGTCACGGTGATACCACCGATGAGGACGATGCCGTGGATGGCATTGGCGCCGGACATCAGTGGTGTGTGGAGGATCGTCGAGACCTTCGAGACGACCTCGAAGCCCACGAAGATGCTCAGCACGAAGATCGTGAGGAGCGCTACCCCGTCCATATCAGGATCCTCCCTGGAGCGCGGCCTGCGCTGCCTCGTTGCGCACGTCGCCATTGAGCACCACGGCGCAGCCGTCGATGATCTCGTCGGAGGCGTCAACGACGACCTGGCCGTCCTTGGCGACGAGTGTGAGCAGCGAGTAGACGTTCATGGCGTAGAGCTGGGAGGCGTGCACCGGCATCTCGCTGGGCACATCGCGGCCACCCCAGACGATGACCTCGCCGACCATGACCTCTTCACCGGGAAGCGAACCCTCGACGTTGCCGCCGGTTTCCGCAGCGAGGTCGACGACGACGGAGCCCGGCTTCATCTCCTCGACCATGGCCCGGGTCACAAGCAGAGGCGCCTGGCGGCCAGGGACTGCGGCCGTCGTGATGAGGACGTCGGACTCGGCCACGTGGGGCGCGAGCAGGTCGCGCTGGCGCTGCGCGCGGTCATCGCTCATTTCGCGGGCGTAGCCGCCCGCGCCCTCGAGCGCATCGAGATCGAGCTGGATGAAGGTGGCACCCATCGAGCGCACCTCGTCCGCGCTCGCGGCCCGGACGTCGTACGCCGAGACGCGCGCCCCGAGGCGCTTCGCCGTGGCGATGGCCTGCAGGCCCGCAACGCCAGCGCCGAGCACGAGCACGCGTGCCGGCTGGATCGTGCCCGCGGCGGTCATGAAGAGCGGGAAGAACTTCGGCAGGCGATCGGCAGCCACCAGCGCTGCCCGATAGCCCGTGACAAGCGACTGCGAGGTGAGTGCATCCATCGACTGCGCTCGCGAAATGCGCGGGACGAGTTCGAAGGAGAGACCCGTGGCACCCGCATCATGAAGGCCTCGCACGGTGTCGAGGTCGATGGCGGGTGAGAGGAAGGACACCGCGACCGCACCCCTCTTGAGACGCTTGGCCCTCCCATAGTCCAGCGGCCGCACCGAAGCGACCACGTCTGCGGCAGCCAGGGCATCGTCCATAGCCGTCGTCGACACCACGATGGCGCCGGCAGCGGAGTAGTCGGCGTCCGGGGCGAAGGCGAGATCGCCTGCCCCTGACTCCACGACCACCTCGAAGCCCAACTGCGTGAACTTGCCCACGACGGATGGCACCACGGCCACCCGCCGCTCACCCGGGCGTGTCTCCCGGGGCACGAGCAGCCTCATGTCAACCTCCGAGCCGCAGCCTACGACCAGTAGCGTGGATCGCATGCGGAAACCTTCGGCCTTCGTTCGCGGGATTCGCCGGCCCGAGGCATTCCATGGTCGAGGCGTACGGCGGGGCTTCTTCGAGGGCTGGTACGTCAAGCTCGTCGATCACCGCCAGCAGGCTCGCTGGGCCATCATCCCCGGTGTCTTCCGCGGACGCGACGGTGACGACGTCACCGACGAGGCCTTCGTGCAGGTGCTTGACGGCGCGACCGGTCGGTCCTGGTACCACCGCTACGACACCTCCGACTTCGTCGCGGACGACAAGAGCTTCGATGTGCACGTCGGACCCAACCACTTCTCGGCGAGCGGCGTGCACCTCGACCTGCCTCATCTGCGGGGTGACGTCGACTTCACGAGCGACTTCGAGCCGTGGCCGGTGACCTGGCGTCGTCCAGGGATCATGGGGCCCTATGCCTGGGTGCCGCTCATGGAGTGCTACCACGGCGTCGTGTCCTTCGGTCACGACTTGCGCGGCCAGCTCATCGCCGACGGCGTGAGCCAGGACTTCGCCGGAGGCCGCGGCTACATCGAGAAGGACTGGGGCAGAGCCTTTCCTGCCGGCTACGTCTGGATGCACTCCAACCATCTCGTGGATGCACCGGAGGCTTCACTTGTCGCATCGGTTGCGATCATCCCCTGGCTGCGTTCGTCCTTCCGCGGATTCATCGTGGGCTTGCGGCTCGGCCGTCGCCTGCACTCGTGGGCGACGTACAACGGTGCAAAGGAAAGGTCCCTGGAGATCGACGACAGCCACGTGCGCTGGAGCCTCGACGGACCATCCGGGCTGCTCGAGCTCAGCGCCGAGCGAGTCCGGGGCGGACTGCTCCATGCGCCTGTGCGCACCCGAATGCACGAGCGGGTCGAGGAGACCCTGGACGCGACTCTGCACGTGAAGCTCACGGACCCGTCGGGACAGGTCGTGCTCGACACGGTCGCCACAAGCGCGGGGCTGGAAGTGCATGGTGACCTCGCGCGGCTGCTCGCCGTCGGCACGCGCTAGGCGCTACGAACCTCAGAAGGGATCGTCGTCGTCGCGACGCGCGAGGATCTGCGCGACAACGCGCATCATCATCGCAGCCGATAGGAAGAGGCCGACGAAGCCGATGAGGCGCAGCGGATTGGACACCGTGTCGTTGGCGGTGAGGCCACCGGCGATGAGGACGAGCCCTGATCCGACGAGTCCGACGACACCGACCACCGTGAAGAGGATTCGGTTGAGCCAGCGCTCGACACGCTGGCCGTCGGCCCCGGAGTAGCGGTCGATACGCAGGGTCAGTCGGCCGCTGCGGGCCTGGAGGGCGAGGTCTTCACCCACCTGGGGCATGGAGCGCAGGATGGGCAGCGCCCGGACAAGCTCGCGGGTGAGCTGATCGCGCGGGTCGAGATCCTGATGGGCGACGATCTCGCCCATACGCTCCTGTGCCGCGGGGCCCATGCGGAAGTCGGGGTCGAGGATGCGCAGCGTGCCGTCCAGAGTCAAGATTGCCCGCGCGAGGATCGTGAGCGCCGGCGGAGCGCCGACACCGTGGCGGTCAAGTACCCGGATGATCTCCGCTATGGCTCCCGGGTCAAAACCACCGCCCTGCAAGGTCGTGAGTACGACTCCCAGGTCAAACTCGAGTGACGTGATATCGATGCTCTCGCTGGCCTGACCCGCGACACGTCGCACCGCGCGTGCCAGGACGGAGGGATCACGCAAAGTGAAGCCGAGCGCCATCTGCTGCAGACCCTCGAGCGTGACGGGATCAATCCAGCCCACGGCGCCGAAGTCGATGAACCACAGCGTTCCGCTGCTATCGACCAGCACATTCCCCGGGTGCGGATCAGCGTGGTACACGCCATCGGTGAGGATTTGCGCGAGGAAGGAATCCAGCAGGTGCTTCGCGAGCTGCGATCGCGCCACGCCACAGTTATCGACCGCGGACTGATCTGAGACCGACCTGCCCACCACCTCATCCATAACGAGCATGCGCCGCGTCGTCATGTCGCCATAGATCTCTGGGATTTCGACGCCATCGTCGGCGACACGGGCCCGGCGCATGGCAGCGTTGTTGGCGGCCTCGCGTGTGAAGTCGAGCTCCTCCGTGATCCCGGACACGAGCTCCCGAGCCAGTCCCACGATGCCCACCCGCCGCGCGGCCGCCGAACGCCGCTCGAGGTTGCGGGCACCGCCGATGAGGACGCGGCCGTCGATGGCGACGCTCTCCTCGACGTCGGGTCGCTGCACTTTGACGATGACATGTCGACCGTCCCGCAGCACGGCGCGATGGGTGACACCGATTGACGCTGCGGCCAGGGGCTGCTCGTCGAAGCTTGCAAAGACTGAGGTGAGCGGAGCACCCAACTCGGTCTCCACCACTGAGCGCACCGTCGCGAAGGGAAGTCCCGGCACCGAGGAGCGCAACTCCGCAAGTTCATCGGTGATGACAGGGGGAAGGAGGTCATCGCGCGTCGAGGCAATCTGGCCGAACTTCACAAGCATCCCGCCGGACTCCTCGAGGGTGAGCCGCAGTGCGCGCGCGGTCTCAGGGGAAAGGAGTTCACTCCGAGAGGCAAGGCGCCGGCCGATGAGCCCGTTCTTGCGCGCGATGCGGGCAATCTGGGTGAGGCGTCTCGTGACGGCAATCCGCGCCTTGAGCGCTCGGATCGGCCTGGGGAATCCACGCCGCCCTCGTCGAGGTCGGAGCATGGCGTCGATGACCAGGCTGGCGACCAGCGCCACGATGAGGGCGTAACCAAGCCAGGCCACGACGAGCAGGAAGGTCGCGCTGGAGTCGTCTTCGAAGTCAATCTCGACATTGCCCTGGACCTGGATGCCCAAAAGGATGAGACCGCCGAAGAAGCCGATCACGCCTGCGGCCAGCGAACGCAGGCGCCCGCGCCGGACGTCGAGGGTCCTCGCCGAGAGCCACCCCATGAGCAGGGACGCCAGGAACACGATCGTCACGACGACGATGAAGTCCCAGATGGAGCCCTCGCTCTGGATCACGGCCACATGCTCCCACGGCCCCACCCGCGGGACGATGGAGTCCTGTGATGCGGCTCACGCCTTCGTGAGCCGGTGCTCGCTCAATTGTCGCCGCAGGTGATCCTGGATTACATCGCCCTGACACGTTGGCTCCCTATAAGGGAGACGACACCTGCACGAACCCGCTCCCACAAGGAGGAACACCGTGATCAGCACCACCCCCGCTGGCACTTCGATCCCGCTCACCGGCACCTGGTTCGCCCGCGTGGGCACGCGCCCCTACGAGCTGCTGGGCCTCACCGAGCGCACCACGGGGCCTCGCATGCCACTCCCGACGCTGCCGCGTCTCGATCTCGCTGCCTAGCCTGCCCCCCGCGGGGCAGGATGGGCCCATGTCCAAGGCCCGCCTCATTCCTCGCCGCTGGCGCCCGCCCCAGGATGCCGGGCTGCGCGGCCCCTTTGCACCTAACGACGCTCTCGCTCGCCTCGAGGTAATCCCACTTCCCGGCACCGGTGCCGAGGATGTCGCCATCGACACCTCCGGTGCGATCTACACCGGCACCCGTGAGGGCTACATACTGCGCATGTCGCCGGATGGGCGCAGCGTCGAGCGCATCGCCCAGACCGGCGGCCGTCCACTCGGCATCGAGGTGCACCCTGAAGGATGGCTCGTCGTGTGCGACGCACACCGGGGGCTCTTGCGGATCGATCCCGCGACCGGCGACATCACCGAACTGGTTACGGCGATCGATGGACGCCCCATGCTCTTTACGAACAACTGCGCGGTGGCCAAGGACGGCACGATCTACTTCTCCGACTCGTCCCAGCACTTCGGTCTCGAAGAGTTCAAGGGCGACATCCTCTCCCACACGAGTAGCGGCCGGCTGATACGCCGTGCGCCCGATGGAACCATCACGGTGCTACTCGACGACCTCGACTTCGCCAACGGCGTCGCCCTCGCTCAGGACGAATCCTTCGTGCTCGTCGCGGAGACGGGTGGCTATCGCGTGACGCGCCTGGACCTGGCCGGCCCCGAGGCGGGCCGGCGCTCTGTCATCATCGACAACCTGCCAGGCATGCCCGACAACATGTCGACGGGCAGCGACGGTGTCTTCTGGATAGCCCTGCCATCTGCTCGCAACAAGCTCCTGGATCTGCTTCTGTCGCGCCCCGGCTTCCTGCGCTCCGCGGTCTGGTCCATGCCGGAGCGACTGCAGCCCGACGTCACCCGCATCACCTGGGTAGTCGGCATCGATGGCGAGGGTGACGTCGTGCGCAACCTTCAGGCTTCGGGCAAGGACTTCCACTACGTCACCGGCGTGCGGGAGCACGACGGTCGGCTCTATCTGGGAAGCCTCGTCGAGCCCGGCGTGGCAATAGTCGACTTGGCCTCAGGGTGACGTCGCGCTAAACGCGCTTGCCGAGCGCGTCGGTGAGTCGCAGGAGCGCGGGGCTGCGATCACCCTGCGGCACCACCGCGCGGATGATGCATAGCTCGTCCGAGGCCACCGCCTCGGCCAGAGCGGCATCGAGCTCGTCTTCCGTGGTCGCGAGCCAGCCGCGGCCGGTGCCGAAGACGGACGGCAGGAGCTCAGCCTGCAGGGCCGGGATGTCGTTGAAGGCGCCGTCCTTCATCGGCCGCTGTGTGCCGTAGCCGTGGTTGTCGAGGACCAGGATGATCGGCGTGACTCCGTGGAAGGCAGCGGTGGCGGCCTCAAGACCGGTCATCGCGAAGGCGCCGTCGCCCACCAGGACGACCGGACGCAGATGCGGCTCGGCAATTCCGGCACCGAGAGCACCGGGCACGGCGTAGCCCATCGTCGCGTAGTAGGCACTCGCGAGGCACCAGTGCGGTGCGGAGAGGTCCACCGAGGCGAAGAGACACTCACCCGGATCGACGAGGAGACCGTGGCCTTCGTCCAGGTGAGCGTCGACGGCGGCGATCACACGGGCAACGCTCAGGGGCGTACCGATCTCCGGGGTGAAGTCCGGACGCGGATGCAAGGACGACGTCACGACCTCGCCCTGGCCGCTCGCAGCCTTGGCAAGCGCGGGCAGGAAGGCCCACAGCGGGACGTCCTTGTAGGTGCGCAGGCCGATCGTGACCTCGGTGTCCTGCGCGTCGATGTGACGGTGCGGATCGAGGTGAGCGGTGAAGGCACCCATCGTGAGGTCGGTGTTGAGTACGCCGAAACTCACGACCGTGCTCGCACCCTCGACGCGCTCGACGACCTCGGGTGATGACACGGCGCCCATGTAGACACCTAGCGACAGCGGATGCCGCTCAGGGAAGAGGCCCTTTGCGAGGGAGCTCGTCGCCACGGGCACCTGCAGCCGCTCGGCCGCCTCGACGAGGGCGGGACCGAGGCCACGGCGCCACACCATCGCGCCGGCGTGCACCACCGGGGTGGCGGATTCACGCAGGCACTCCATCGCATCGGCGACTGCTGCCTTGAGCCGATCATCGTCGACGGGCGGCAGGTGGGCGCGGAGGTGCTCGTGGCGCGGCGCAGCGATAGGCACCTCAACCATGTCGCGGGGAATCTCGAGATAACCGGGGCGCTGCTGGGAAAGCACCTCGGCGATGACGCGGTCGATCTCATCGGCGGCGATGGCGGGGTTGTCGATGACCGCCTGCGCGCAGGTGAGCTCCTCGAAGACGACGAGCTGGGAATCGAAATTGCGAATCTTGTGGTGGAGGAGCACGTCGCCCGCGCGCTCGCGCAGACCAGGCGCACCCGAAATGACGAGCAGGGGCACCTGTTCGGCCCAGGCACCGGCGACGGCATTGGCGATCTTGAGGCCGCCCACGCCATAGGTGACGGCCACGACCCCGAGGCCCTTGAGCCGGGCGTAGGCATCGGCTGCGAAGGCTGCACCCTGCTCGTCAGCGGTGACGAGGATGGGGAAACCGACCTCTTCGAGATCGGCGAAGAGCCGCAGTGCGTAGTCGCCGACGATTCCGAAGCCCCGGTCTACCCCGCGCTGACGGAGCCGGTCAGCCAGGTGCTGCGAAATCGTGAGTTCGTCCACGCGGGCAGAGTAGTGGTCAGGCCTCGAGTTCAGGATGCACGTCCCCCGGAGGCATCTCCTCGCGAGCACCCGCGAGCCACCCCACAAGGCGCAGTCCGTAACCCACCGAGGGACCGATGAGCAGTGCGAAGAGCACCGTGCCGATGCCGACGGTGCCACCGAGAAGCCACCCGATGGCGAGCACGACGACCTCGATCGACAGACGTATAGGAGTGACAGCTATTCCCGTGCGCTGGTGGATCCCGGTCATGAGCCCATCGCGTGGTCCAGGCCCGAGGTTCGTCGTGAGGTAGAGACCGCTGCCGATACCCACGAGGGCGATGCCGCCGATCACCTGGGCGAGCCGCCAGCCGAAGGACTCCGGCGTGGGCAGCACGCCGATCATCACCTGGAGCGCGGTCGCGATCACGACAGCGTTGGCGATCGTCCCCAGCCCCGGCCGCTCGCGGAGGGGAATCCACATGAGGAGCACGACGACACTCGTGAAGAAGGTGGCTAGGCCGACGGTGATGCCGGTGCGGAGGGACACGCCCTGAGCGAAGACGGTCCACGGGGCGTTGCCCAGGGCGGCATCGAACAGCATCGCCTCACCGGTGCCGAAGAGCCAGAGCCCGGCGATGAGGATAATGAAGGTGCCGCGCCCACTGCGCCAGCGGGATCCTTCACTGCGCCATCGGGTGCGCGGGATCGTGCGCGAAGGGATGATCGCCTGCCATGCCTCGCGCCATCCCACGTGTGCGGACACTACCCCGAGGGGAAGTCGTTACTCGATGATGGCCCGGCGCGGACCAATGCTCCACGCGAGGTAGTTCCACGCCCAGTCTGCGAGCACGCTCACGCGGTTACGGCCGCCAGCGAGGTAAGCGATGTGGAGCCCGAGCCATGCAAGCCACGCCGGTGTGCCATGCAGTCGCAATCCCTGCGGCGTCTCGGCGACCGCGCGGCGGCGCCCGATCGTGGCCATCTGCCCCTTGTCGAGGTATCGGAACGGCTCCATGAGCTTGCCGGTCGCGAGCGCAGTGATGTTGCGTGCAGCGTGACGACCCATCTGCATCGCCACGGGCGCCACCATGGGGAGGGGCGAGCCGCCGTCGGTGCTGAAGGCCGCGGTGTCGCCGATCACCCACACATCAGGCGCACCCGGAAGTCTCAGGAACTCATCGACGATGAGGCGACGAGAGGGCCCCGTCTGACCGAGATCGGCCCACCTCTCCGGCGCAGCGACGCCCGCGGCCCAGACGACGGTGCCCGCAGGGAGGATCTCGCCGTTCTTGAGGTGCACGTCGCGCTCGTACATCCGGTCGACCGCGGTGTCGACCTTGACCGTGACGCCGAGCTGCTCAAGCTCCTCCTTGGCGTGCGCGCTCGACTCCTCCGAGAAGGACGGCAAGAGGCGCGGCCCCGCCTCGACCAGGCTGACGGTCGCCTTGTCCGCGATCTCGGGGTACTCGCGCATGAGACTCGACTGGAGTTCGGCGACCGCACCGCTCACCTCGACTCCCGTGGGGCCACCGCCGACCACGACGACGCGCAGAGCCTCACGTGGGAGACGACCCTCCTGCACCTCTTCGTAGGTGTTGAGCAGACGCGTCTTGATACGCCGAGCATCGGCGATCGACTTCATCTGCAGTGCGTGCTCTTCCACCCCGGGGATCCCGAACGTCGTCCCGACACTGCCGGTGGCGATCACCAACTGGTCGTAGCCGATCTCCTGGCCGTCGTAGAGACGCACCCGATGGGCCTGCGGATCAATGCGCACGACATCACCGCGGATAAAGGTCACTCCCGGAATGGCCGCGCGGACCGGATAGGCGATGTCATCCTCGGGGAGTGCGCCGGTGGCCACCTGATAGAGCAGCGGGCTGAAGAGCTGATAGGGATGCTTGTCCACGAGGACGACGTCGATGCGCGGGGACTTGCGCAGCAACTTAGCGGCATCAAGGCCGGCGAAGCCGGCTCCGATGATGACCACCTTCGTGCGCTTCATGTGCGGATGGTGTCACGGACCACCCGTTCACGCAGCAGGGCAGGTCTGGGACACCGGCAGTGACGAGGGAGCGCTCATCGTGAGCTCGGCGTAGAGCCGGGTGCACTCCGTGGCGACCGACTCACTCTGCAGGGCAACCTCACCCAGGATGGCGACGGCTTCGTCGACTCCTGCGGAATCGCGGACGGCGATGAGCTGGCCCAGCACCTGGTCATAGGGCGAAAGGGAGGAGCCCGCCGTCGGCGGGGCTGACAGCCGTGCGCGATCGGCATCCGTGAGCTCGGGCAGGTTGACGCCATGCCGATGGGCTTGAGCAGCCACCACCTCGGAGACCGTCGGCAAATCGTCGATTGCGGTGCCATCGTCACTGCGCCAGGCCCCCCACACCAGGGTGCCCACCACACCAAGGGTGATCACGGCAATCACTATCACGACGATGCGGGCCACACACAGAGGGTACGTCGTCAGCGCGGATCCACGCTGGCCGAGCGGCCGAGCCTTACAGTGCCAGGATGGCCTCCCAGTCCTCCCCGACAGCCGCCGAAACCTCTCCGGGAACCGAGCGTCGCTGGTGGTCCCTCTTAGGACTCTGCCTCGTCACCGCCCTGGTGTGGGTGACGGCAAGCGACATCTCCATCGCGCTGCCCACCATCGCCCGGGACCTGGGCGGCACCATGGACACACTCCAGTGGGCCGTCAACGGCTACTTCCTCGCGGGGGCGCTCATCATCGTGGGCGGTCGCGTGGGCGACATCTACGGGCGCAGGCTGCTCTTCACGATCGGCACCGGCCTCATCCTCCTGGGGTCCGTGGTCGCCGCCCTCGCCCCATCGCCGTTCGTGCTCATCATCGGCCGGGTACTCGAGGGCATCGGCGCCGCGGCGATCCTGCCCACGGCGCTCGCCATGATCGCGGTGATCTTCACCGGCAAGCAACGGGACACCGCGATCGCCGCCTGGATCGCGGTCTGCTGGGGCGCGCAGGCACTCGGACCGCTGGTCGGAGGGGCGATCGTCGAGGGGCTGAACTGGCGGTGGATCTTCTGGGTCAACCTCCCGATCGGAATCGTCGCGTTGCTCCTCACGTGGTGGGCGACGCCTGAGACACGGGACGTGCACGCCGGACGGCGGATCGACTTCCCCGGCATCATCACACTCGTGGGCAGCCTCTTCCTGCTGTCCTGGGCCCTGGTGCAGTTCGACACCCTGCCCACCGCGGGCTTCGCCGCCATGATCGCCGGATCGATCGCGCTCCTCGTGCTCTTCATCCTCATCGAGCGTCGCGTCGCGAGCCCTGTCATCAAGCTCTCGGTTTTCCGCATGCGCCGCTTCGACGGCGCAGTCCTCGCCAACCTCATCGCCAACTTCGTCTTCGGCGGCGTGATCTTCTTCATGGCGCTCTACCTGCAGGTGGTGGAGGGCTACGACCCGCTCCAGGCGGGCCTCCTGCTCCTCCCGGCGACGATTCCGATTCTCATCATCAACCCACTGGGCACCTGGCTCGGTCGGCGATTCGGGCCTGCATGGCCGACCGCGATTGGCATGGCCTGCCTCGCCGTCGCGGCCTTCCTACTCCTGGATCTATCCGGCTCGTACACGCAGCTGATCGCGCCCTTCATCCTCATCGGCGTGGGCATCGGCCTGCAGATCACGCCGTGCGCAGCGACGGCCGTCGAGGACCCGGGCGATGCTGGCGAAGGCGTGGTCTCCGGCGTTTTCAAGGCAGCGTCGATGATCGGCGGCTCGCTCGGAGTCGCTGTCGGCACGGCTGTCTTCCAGAGCAGCGCCCGCGACCAGCTGCAATCCATCCTCAGCGATCCGCCCGCCGAGACCCTCGCCAAGGTGCTCGACGTGCTCACCGGCGGTCGGCAGTTGAGGGATGTCGGCTCGCTGATCCCCGGCGACGGCCAGAAGGTCATCACCGACGTCTTCGACAGCGCCGTAGGCATGGCCATGTGGCCGACGATCGCCGTATCGCTCATCGGTGTCATCGTCGCTATCGTGCTCCTACGCGGGAGAGCTCCCGCGGGTGGCGCTGGCCACTAGACCCGCCAAGGACGGCATCGTGAGCATCAATGTGGGCGACCGTATCCCCGACGTGACTTTGCGCGTCGTCACCGAGGCGGGTGCTGATCCCATCGCCAGTGCGGAGTTGCTCGGCTCAGGTCGAGTCGTGCTCTTCGCGGTGCCCGGGGCCTTCACCCCCACCTGCTCCAACGTCCACCTGCCGTCCTTCGTCGACACCGCTAGCGACCTCGCTTCCGCGGGGGTCGATCGCATCGTCTGCCTCTCGGTCAACGACCCGTTCGTCATGGCCGCCTGGGGCGCCTCCCAGGGCGTCGGACCGGAGATCACCCTGGTTTCCGATGGCAATGCCGAGTTCACCGAGGCCATCGGCATGGGTGTCGACGCATCGCGCGCGGGCATGGGAAAGCGTTCGAAGCGCTACGCCATGGTGATCGAGGACGGTGTCGTCACGACCTTCCTGCCCGAGGAGGACGGCTTCTCCGCCCTCGTGAGCACCGGCCAGTGTGTGATCGACGCTCTCACGTCCTAGCGGGCAGGCACCGCGGGTAGTCGCCCGTGTAGGCGACGGTGAGTGACCGGGTGGGACGGGTCAAGGCGACGTAGAGGTCAGTGCCCCGACGCGAGCCCTCGGCATCGATGAGGTCGGGTTCGACGACGAAGACATCGTCGAACTCGAGCCCCTTCGCCTGACCCACGGTGAGCACGGAGACGACGGCATCCAGCCGGTCGTCACCATGGCCGACCATCCCTGCGGGAAGCACCTCACGCAGCCGGTCCTCGATCCCCTCCACGAGCGAGGGTGCGGTGATCACGGCGACGCGTCCCGCGTCCTGCCGCTGGGCGGCAGCCACCACGGCCTCAGCGATGTCCCCGGGCTCGGTGACGGCAATGATCACGGGCTCATCGCCATCGCGGATCGACTCGACGGGTGCCGGCTCACGACCGCACGCGAGCAGCACCTCCCGCGCGAGGTCCATGAAGGGCCGTGGGGTGCGGTAGTTGACGGTGAGCCTCTCCACGCGCCACCGCTGCTCCGTGCGATGTCGCGACTTTGTGATGTCGCGCAGCGCGGTCGCCCAGTCCTGCGCACCCGCGGCCGATGCCGTCTGGTCGAGGTCGCCGACGACGGTCATCGATAGCGAGGGGCACCGCCGCGCAAGGACGCGCCAGGTCATCGGCGACAACTCCTGGGCCTCGTCAATCACGATGTGGCCGTAGACCCACTCACGATCCTCCGATGCGCGGTCGGCCACTGAGAGGAACTCGCGCGGGCCGGAGTACCGGTCGAGCAATTGCTCGGCTGAGACGCCTCGCGTGCCGGTCATCTCCAGCACCGACTCGGCGTACTCCTGCTCTGCTCGCCGCTCCGCATTGGCCCGCGCCTGCGCCTGGCGCTCGGCCTCGTCCTCCTCGCCCAGAAGCTCAGCGGCCTCATCGAGCAGAGGCACATCGGCGGTCGTCCAGGCAGCCCCGCGCGGACGCGCGAGGAGCGCACGGTCATCCGCGCGCATGCTCGGTGCCGCCGCAGCGAGGCGTGCGGGATCGGCGTAGAGGTCCGCGATCAGCCGCTCGGGGGTGACCGGCATCCAGGCGAGGTTGACCTCGCGACGCACGTCGCGCGCATCGCGCAGATCGCCGATGAGGATGTCGCGGTAGCCCTCGAAATCCACGTGGCGCGCCTCGGCCAACTCCCTGGCCAGGGAGTCGAGGAGCGCGAGCGCGAAGGTACGTCGTGCGAGATTGTGGGGCCGCCGCGACGATCGTGCGCGATCACGAGCGGAGATCACCATCTCCGGCGTGAGCGTGATGGTGGTGCCCCCGACGTCGAGTCGGCGCGGGCCGTCGGGGACGCGCTGACGCGCTCGCACAGCGCGATGGATGACGTCAGCCATGGACGCGCGTCCCTTGACCGCGGCGATCTCCGCAGGCTCCCAGGCGGTCGCATCCACGCCGGGATAGAGCTGCCCCGGGGTTGCCAGCACCGCTGCTGTCTCGCCCAGCGCGGGGAGCACCTGACCGATGTAGTGGAGGAAGATCCGATTGGGGCCGACGATGAGCACCCCGCTGCGCGCGAGACGATCGCGATGGGTGTAGAGCAGATAGGCCGCACGGTGCAAGGCGACGACCGTTTTGCCGCACCCGGGCGCCCCCTCGACAACAAGGATGCCCTCGAGTGGCGAGCGGACGATGGCATCCTGCTCGGCCTGCATCGTGGCGACGATGTCGTGCATCCGACCGGTCCGCCGCGCCGCGAGGGATGCCATGAGCACCCCGCCACCCTGCACATCCTCGGCGTGGACGCCGGATTCCCCCTCGGCGAGTGCGGAGAGATCCAGCACGTCGTCCTCGAGTGACGTCACCTCGCGTCCCGACGTGACGATGTGGCGGCGGCGTACGACGCCCCTCGGATCCGCGGAGGTGGCCTGATAGAACGGCTCGGCGGCCGGGGCGCGCCAATCCGTGAGCAGAGGGCGCTGATCATCATCGGCCAACCCCAGCCGACCGATGTACCTCGACTGCCCGTCGGCGAGGTCGAGCCGGCCGAAGCACAACCGGGTCTCGGCGGCCTCGAGTGCCTGAATCCGCTCGGCGTAGAGCTTGACGAAGGCATCCTGCTCGGTCAGGGCCGCAGGAGTGCCAGCCGTCTGATCATGCTGGGCTCGCCGGAGATCCTCGCGAGTGCGACGTCGCACCTCGTCGAGTCGGTCGTAGAGGGAACCCACCACCGCGCGTTCGGCGGCGAGCTCACGCTCCCGGCTGACCCCCATGGCATGCCTCCGAAAGAAGGGGAGGGTCGATCATGCCGCATTCTCGACAGGCTGGCCTGTCGGGGAGCCCGACAGGGGCGGCTTCGCCGACCCGCCGGGCCTCGGGGCGGGACGAGGTGTCGCCTCAGGCCTAGGCGAGGGAGAAGCTGCGCTTGGTCCAGTCATCCCAGTCGATGTTCCACATCGCGCCGGGGCCTTCGTACCAGTCGAGATCGACCCCGGTGTCCGTGGTGATGACCGGGTCGCCCTCGAAGGCATTGTCGTAGAACCAGATGGCGTCTTCCATCGACATGTTGGTGCAGCCATGCGATGTGGACGCGACACCTAGGTTGTAGAGATTCCACGGCGCGGCGTGCAGGTACTCACCGCTGGGCGTGAGCCGCAGCGCGTAAGGGACGTCGACGTCGTAGGGCTCACGCGGACCGGGGTTGACCATCCGCTTCATGGCGTAGCGCTCGAGGATTGTCTTGACCCCCGAAGCGGTCTCCCA
>Ga0315904_10005821_pt1 | contig 17012 bp, 16 predicted proteins | sample LakEriMetagenome_6_FD_203529 | JGI IMG/M metagenome (GOLD analysis project Ga0315904, IMG submission 203529) | Freshwater fungal communities from buoy surface, Lake Erie, Ohio, United States - Buoy 12 MA120 | ecosystem: Environmental > Aquatic > Freshwater > Lake | place: USA: Lake Erie, Ohio...
CATTGTTATTCCTGCACCAAATGAAAAATCACTAGCAATACATGTATCAAATGTAATAGATGTAGTACTTGGGTCAATAAGTATTTGACCATTATTTGGGCTTGCATCAATACCTTTAATAGTACAATAACTACTGCTAACTAAGAAAGTTGTAAGAATAACATCTGCTATTCCAGAAAGGCTAATGACATTTACATAATCAGCATCTAGTTCCCAACCATATGATCCATTATAAGCAGACATATCATATATACCTGGAGTTACTAGAACTGTAAATGGATTTGTTAAAGATTTAGGATTTCCGTTAGGATTAGCTGCAGCTGCTAAATCGTAAGCAGCTTTTAATCCTGCACCATTTTCTGTAGGTGTACCTGTACTATTAGCTAATATATAGTTAGTACCTTCTAATAAAGTACCTGCAGCACCATTTACACCACTTGTTCCAGAAGTACCATTGGTTCCTGATGTGCCATTAGTTCCAGAAGTACCATTAGTTCCAGAAGTACCTGATGTTCCACTCGTTCCTGATGTACCATTAGTTCCTGAAGTTCCGTTTGTACCAGATGTCCCGTTAGTTCCCGAAGTACCACTTGTACCTAAAGGTGCGGGTTTATTCTCGAATTTACCAGATGTTGTATTATATCCTAAATAATCTCCATTGGCTGGAGATACGACTGATATATCTCCGATTTGTTTAATACGAATTTGACTCATTGAATCTATATTTTCTTTTTACTGTTTCTAACTTTATTATATATCGATCCCAGCCAAAGGCATAAGTAAGATCTCAGCATTATTTACATTTACTTTAATACTGTTAATTGTTGATAAGGTCTGATATATCCTGGTTTCAAATCCACTTATACCTGGACCATCAACGAAGAAAGCTGATGTGATGATAAAAAGGTTTGGTTTGATACTCATATAATATTTATCTTGTTTATTATATGCTAGCCCGTAGCTTTGTTCAATATATAAAGAAAGTAAACTATCAATGTCTGATCCTAAAAGCCGAATATTTAAAAGATTAATCCGTGAGTATGAATTCTTACTCGAGGATTTTAATGATGTCGCTGAAATCCATAAGCAGGCAAATATTGAGATGAACACTGAACTCAATAAACATAGGACTCAATCAGAATTTGATGCTGAACATTCACAACCTGAAATTAAAGTAGATGAGATCGAGCCTAAACACAATGACAAGGATCTTAAAAAGTTATTCCGTAAAATAGTATTCGTTTGTCATCCAGATAAAGTAAGGGCTGAAGCTGACTCTAAACGTAAGGCTGATCTAGCAACATATTATGAACAAGCAGTTACTGCAAATGACGAAGGCAATTGGGCTTTAATGGTTGTTGTTGCTGTTAAATTAGAGATTGAATTGCCGGAAGAAGCAGAAGCACAAGTTGAAAAGATTCAAGAAGATGCCAGGTTATTAAAAGAGAAGATAGATGCCATGACACAAAGCTACGTATGGCAATGGTATTATGCTGAAGAAGCCAAACGTAAGGAGATGGTAGATATGTATCTAAACATGTTGACTCGAGCTACACAAACGACATTGGCTCCAGTGGTACAAAAAGAATCTAAGTTAATCTTAGGACTTGGACATCCAAGAACAGGTACGGTTTATATAACTAAACTTTTACAAAGTTGGGGACTTGATGTTGGCCATGGCATAATGGGTGAACATGGAACTGTAGATTGGTCGTTAATTACAGATGATAAATCGTTAAGCCAAGATATAGATCTTAAAGGATTTGACTGGCAACATATTATCTATTGTGTTAGGAATCCTAAAGATAGCATTCCATCTATCATTGAACTAGCAAATGATAGTCTTGAATTTAGAAGTAAATTTGCTGGACTAAAATCTAATGAGAGTCCAATTGTACAAGCAATAAAATCTATTTGCCATTGGGATTTGATTATACAAAAAATCGACCCTAACATAATATTTAGGGTCGAAGATGAAAGTCTTGATTTATTTAATTATCTTAAATCTGAAAATGTAAATTTGACTTGGAACGAAGAATTCTTAAATCAAAAGATTAATACTAAAGAACATAAAAGTCTAGATCAATTGTTAGGTATTTATGGTAAACCTTCTGGTAGATATAGAGTTATGATTAACGCATATTGCGAAAGATATGGCTATGATTCTTTATTTTAAAGAATTTGTTTTCCAATCATAATTATATTCTACAAATTTATCATTTACTAAATTATCTAGTAGCATTTTATAATCTGCTTTAAGTTGTTCATTTTTATGAGTATATCTTTTAATGATACTTCTATTTCTTTCTAAATAATCATTATCATCATTATGAGATTTGATTGCTTTTTGAACCTGAATTTGTCCTGATTCAATATCAAACTCTGGATAATAGTATCCAACGTCTTGGCATAAAGATCCATTGTGTACTACTGGCCATCCCATCCATGCAACATCTAACCATAAATAATTAAGGTTATTTTCCCATTGCCAACTTAATACTACGTCAACATATTTATTAATTGCTTGTATCACAGGTAACCTAGGTTCTGCTGTCACTAATTTGTTCTTATGAATATTAGTTTCTCCTAGAATTTGAAGTAATCTTTTATTTGATTTTAGTACATCAGATCCGATTAAATAAATCTTTTGTAGATTTTCATGCAAATTATATTGTTTTTCTAATATTGCAATAGGTGCTAATACATTTTTCATGACTGATAGATTAGGTTCCATAACTCCAATTCTATTTAGATCTCTTTTTGTATAAGTCGAATATCCAAAGTCTTCACAATAATCATCAATTGATATTGGTTCCCAAACAAAAGGCACCACTAATGCCTTTTCTTGTTTTGACATAAACTTAAAGTAATGTAAACATGAATTTTCCATTTGTGGTATTAACCATAATTGATCAGGAATTGCTGGCGGATTTACTTTATTACCATCTAAGCCTATTGTTCTTTGTTCATATGCATTAAAAATAATTGATTCCATATCTATCATAAACTCGTTTCCGCATTTATAAGATACCAGTTTTACGCCATTATTTTTATTTTTATATTTTTCTAGTATTGCTTTAGATATTGAAATACCTAATTGAATAACTATATCAAATTTTATGTCATATGAATCTGCGAATTTAACTATATTAAAGTCACCAACTGATTCTACTTCAAGATCTGATTGGTATATTAAATACGGAGTATATCCGATTTCTTTAATTAGGTTTGCAACATATATTGCATTTTGATTTATACCATTAGACCATATACTACCTTTTAAGTTTACAGTAATTCCTATATTCATTACGTATTGTTTATTTTTATTTATCAAAAAAAATGGGGCCGTTAAGCCCCATTTTAAAATAATAATCAATTAAGACACTATATTATAGTCTGTGACCGTATACTACGACTGTATCAGTTGTCTCAACGTCAAATGCAGCTGCAGTGAAGTTGATATTTTGACCAGTTGCTACGTAATCTAAGGTTGGGTGCATTCTAACACCATTTACGAATACTTCTGCGTCAATTCCAAAGTGGAAGAAGCCAGTAACGCTAAATTGGTTAACTGCTACGAAAGTCGCAACTTCTTCAGCATATACGTGTTTATCACTGATTGCTGCTTCTAGAGCAGAAACTTCAGTTGAGATTGAACTTTCCAAGTCAGAAACTGCAGTTGAAAGTGCAGCATCATTAGATGTTACATAAGCGTCTAGGTCAGATGCAACTGTGCTGATTGAAGTTGATAAACCTGCGTCAGCAACTTCCAAGTCAGAAACTGCAGTTGAAAGTGCAGCATCGTTAGATGTTACATAAGCGTCTAGGTCAGATGCAACTGTGCTGATTGAAGTTGATAACGTTGTATTAGCAGCAGAAATATCAGTTGATATTTTTGTTTCTAATGACGCATCAGCAGATACTAAAGCAGAAACTTCAGTTGAGATTGAACTTTCTAAGTCAGAAACCGCAGTTGAAAGTGCAGCATTGTTAGAAGTTTCGTAAGCGTCTAGGTCAGATGCAACTGTACTGATTGAAGTTGATAAACCTGCATCAGCAACTTCCAAGTCAGAAACCGCAGTTGAAAGTGCAGCATTGTTAGAAGTTTCGTAAGCGTCTAGGTCAGATGCAACTGTACTGATTGAAGTTGATAAACCTGCATCAGCAACTTCCAAGTCAGAAACTGCAGTTGAAAGTGCAGCATTGTTAGACGTTTCGTAAGCGTCTAGGTCAGATGCAACAGTACTAATATCTGATGACAAGTTAACATCTTCTGCTTCCAAGTCAGAAACTGCAGTTGAAAGTGCAGCATCGTTAGATGTTACATAAGCGTCTAGGTCAGATGCAACTGTAGAAATGTCTGCTGATAACGCTGAATTAGCTGCAGAAATATCCGTCGATATTCTTGTTTCTAATGATACATCTGCAGATGTTAATGTGCTTAAGTCTGCTGTTAAACCGTCGATTTGTTTAATTTTAATTAATGCCATAGTTTTTATATCTTTTATTTTTAGGCCTAAAGGAAAACGTTGTGTCTCCCTTCATAATTATATATAAAAAAAGGGACCTGACAATAGTCAAATCCCTCTATATTATGCTAATAATTTTAACCTAATTATAAATCTGTGCTTGCAGCCTCATAATCAATATCGATGTCATCACTTGGCTCTAGATCGTAACCTGCATTTGTACCATTCCAGAATAGTTCATCACCTGCCTCAATGTCTGCCATTGCTCTAGCTGTAAGACCACCATCATTTGAGAAATAGAAGTCTTTACTCATACCGTAACTAGCTTCTAAACCATTGATCTTAAGTGTAACTTTACTATCTGCAAATGGAGTATGTTCGATTGCTAGACCAGTTGATGCGTTATTACCAACTGTATTTGAAGCAACTGCTTTATCGTTATCCACATCAGTTGGCACACCTTCAACATCAACATACATAAATTCAAATCTAGACTGGATGTCTTGCGTCCAGTATGTTAAATTAGGGAAAAGAGATGACAACTGCATGATGTTAGAAAGGATAGGCATCCCTTCTTCATCAGTTTCAAAGATAACACCTGCCTGGTTTTCGTCAGGATAATTTGAACCTGATTGTGATGTGTCTGACTTTAAGATGTATAAATCAACATCCTCAATTTCAAGTGTAATGTTATTCGGTCCTAATAAAGCGTCTGGTTGATCAGGATCGTAACTTGGATCGTTAGGGTCATTGACAATAATAGCAACGACTTTATATGCTTTACCTGTAGATTGGCCCAACCAGTCTCCAATTTCAATGTCCAAAGCATCATACATTAAGGGTTCTCTTGTAGTAGGATCTGAATGTGGTTGAGAATCTACTGCAAAATCAGCTCTAAATGTTTTAGGGTAACCATAGAATGGACTATTAGTATCAGTAACGGTTTGTAACGCCGATACTGTTCCTGACTGTATCGTTGATATTAAAAATTGGGTAGGGGCCTGTCCTGTGATATTAGTTGGCATTTTCTTATTTTATTTTTATACGAATTGGAATGTGATTGTTACAGTTGTATCCCCAGCAGTAGCCGCGGCGGTATTAGCACCTGTAATACCATTAAATGTTACATTCGTTAAAGTTGATGATTGTAGACAAGCAAAACCACCTGGGGCGTTTAATGCAAATGCTCTACTTAAAATTTGCGCGGCATTCACACCATGTGTTTGTGGGTTTACAACTAATTTACTCATTGGATGTGTTACTGTTAAATTGTTGGTAGATCTAACAACGTTCCATCCTGCAGTATAAGAAGTTCCATCGAATAATGCAGTCCCATTAGGGTCCGTAAATGATGCGATAGGCGTGGTAGGATTTACATTACCTCCTGTTAAATTAACAACTAATCTATAATATTCAGCATTACCAACAGGTCCTTGTGCACCATCAACACCTGAAGTACCTGAAGTACCATCCTCACCGTTAAGACCTGAAGTACCTGAAGTACCTGAAGTACCATCCTCACCGTTAAGACCTGAAGTACCTGAAGTTCCGTCTGTACCCGAAGTACCATTTGTACCCGAAGTACCATTTGTACCCGAAGTACCTGAAGTTCCGTCTGTACCCGAAGTACCACTTGTTCCAGAAGTTCCATCTGTACCTGAAGTACCTGAAGTACCATTTGTACCTGAAGTTCCATCTGTACCTGAAGTACCTGAAGTACCATTTGTACCTGAAGTTCCATCAGCACCATTAATACCACTTGTACCTGAAGTTCCATCGATAGCTGATGTTCCAGAAGTACCCGAAGTACCATCTATCCCTGATGTACCTGATGTTCCATTAGTTCCTGAAGTACCGTCTGTGCCTGATGTTCCAGAAGTACCTGAAGTACCAGATTCACCTGTTAAACCAGACGTACCAGATGTACCATCTATTCCCGAAGTACCAGAAGTACCGTCTGTGCCTGATGTACCCGAAGTACCGTCTGTGCCTGATGTACCCGAAGTACCGTCTGTGCCTGATGTACCCGAAGTACCATCAATAGCTGATGTTCCAGAAGTACCACTTGTACCTGAAGTACCATCGATACCAGAAAGACCTGAAGTACCATTTGTACCCGATGTTCCATCTTGACCTGATGTACCAGATGTACCATCTATTCCAGAAGTACCCGAAGTACCATCAATAGCTGATGTTCCAGATGTACCGTCGATACCCGAAGTACCCGAAGTACCAGATTCACCTGTTAAACCTGATGTACCTGAAGTACCATTCTCTCCATTGGTACCTGAAGTACCACTTGTTCCGTCGATGCCTGAAGTACCAGATGTACCATTCTCTCCATTAGTACCAGATGTACCAGATGTACCGTCGATACCCGAAGTACCCGAAGTACCAGATTCACCTGTTAAACCTGATGTACCTGAAGTACCATCTTGGCCAGAAGTACCCGATGTTCCATCTTGACCTGAAGTACCAGATGTACCATCAATACCCGATGTACCTGAAGTACCAGATTCACCTGTTAAACCTGAAGTACCAGATGTACCATCAATACCCGATGTACCTGAAGTACCAGATTCACCTGTTAAACCAGATGTACCATCAATACCCGATGTACCTGAAGTACCGTCTGTGCCTGATGTACCTGAAGTACCATCAATACCCGATGTACCTGAAGTACCACTTGTACCTGAAGTACCATCGATACCAGAAAGACCTGAAGTACCATTTGTACCCGATGTTCCATCTTGACCTGATGTACCAGATGTACCATCGACGCCCGACGTCCCATCAATACCAGATGTACCTGAAGTACCATCGGCACCATTTAAACCATCATTACCAGATGTACCTGAAGTACCGTTCTCACCTGAAACACCAGATGAACCACTTGTACCACTTGTACCATCTACACCAGAAGTACCATCAGCGCCACTTGTACCCGATGTTCCATTTATACCATCAATACCTGAAGTTCCATCTACACCAGATGAACCACTTGTTCCTGAAGTACCGTCAGTACCATCAAGACCATCAACTCCAGATAAACCACTTGTACCGTCGATACCCGAAGTACCCGAAGTGCCATCAGTACCACTTACACCTGAAGTTCCATCAGTACCAGATGTTCCATTTATACCATCAATACCAGATGTTCCATTTTCACCTGAAGTACCTGAAGTTCCATCTACACCAGATGAACCACTTGTTCCTGAAGTACCGTCAGCACCATCAACACCATCAACGCCAGATAATCCACTTGTACCATCAGTACCTGAAGTACCGTCAACTCCACTTGTACCATCTTGACCCGAAGTACCACTTGTACCATCAGCACCCGAAGTACCATCAATACCACTTGTACCATCAGCACCCGAAGTACCATCAATACCGCTTGTACCGTCTTGACCTGATGTACCATTCTCACCAGAAGTACCCGAAGTACCATTCTCACCAGAAGTACCCGAAGTACCGTCTTGACCTGAAGTACCATCAATACCACTTGTACCATCTTGACCATCAGCCCCACTTGTACCATCAATACCAGAAGTACCATCAACACCGCTTGTACCATCAATACCAGAAGTACCATCAACACCGCTTGTTCCTGAAGTACCGCTTGTTCCTGAAGTACCTGTTAAACCACTTGTACCAGAAGTACCGCTTGTACCAGAAGTACCATTAACACCACTTGTACCAGAAGATCCAGAGATTGTACCTGATGAGCTATCGTATTCCGGTGCATATACTGTAATTAAGCCTGTTTCGTTGTCAAGGCTAACATCTAAACCACCAGCAAAGACGATGTGTTTAGCAGAACCGAATTCAGTTGTGTCATCGCTAACGATGATTGAACTGCTTGCTGCACTTTCAATAAAGATACCCAGTTCGTTTCCAACTGCAAACGCAATGTTAGCGATTTTAGTTCTTGAGTTTGAAATTGCCGATACTGTAAGTTCAATACCATCTGTATATTCTGCATTTGAGCTTTGACCATCATTTAAGATCTCAACTCTCTGCCATGCTGTAATTTCATAAGTAGCATAAAGACTTGCATTGAATGTGTTAACCAATGTAATATGCAATGGAACACCTGATGCAAATTTATTTACTAGGGCAGATTCTAGATAAGTATTTCTAATACCTCTATCATCTTGGTTGTTAAAAATAATTTTAGTAACTGAAGCTGGGTTTGTAGCGTTCATTACTACTTCACCTAGAGCTGGCAAGTCACTACCATAAGAGAAAGATCTTACTGAGTAAACTGGAGCTGGAACCGTAAATCTACCGGCTAGGGCTCCTGAAGGCATAACCTCACCAGAGTCAAACGTTCTACCGATTTTAAGTTTAGGTAGTACATAAGAGTTGATTGGGAATACAGTCGTTACTACGATGTGTACATCTCCTTTACTCATTGCTGCGGTTTCACTACCGGTTAATGAGAAGTTAAGTGTACCTTGAGCATTTGACGAACCAGTACCATATGAAAGGTTACCTGCTACTTTATTGTAACTCTTGATTAAAGTATCTTTGTCATCAAAGATTTGTAGAGTTAGGTCGTTAAGTGTACCAATGTTAAGTGGGTTACCTACATAATTTTGATGTAATGTAATCGAACCTGAAAGAGCTTGACCTCTTACGATTTCTAGGTATTCTGGAATAACCAAAATCAGATTATTGCTTGAAACTGATGCCATCTAAATGTTTTCTTTATTTTATTTTGTTCTTTTTATATATCCAACTTAAAACGCAAAGTCTCTACGTAGCTGGTTAAAAATCTTATTCTGAATTACAGCAATTGCATTGCCTTCGATCTTAGTGTCTGCTTTACACTCTACTTTAAGAATAGTTCTGTCTTCGTTGTTTTCCAGGATCTCAGTCAAACGTTGCATATAGACCTCTTTAGTGAAGTCTTCAGATTGAATGAATTGTAGTTTGAAGTCTTTCCAAGAATCCTTGGTGTATTTATTAGGCTTAATAAAGTAGTAAATGTGCAGTTTGTTGTTTGCTGTGATAATGAATGCGAAACCGTCTGTTAAGAAGTAGCCTTTATGTGGTACATAAGTGCAGGTTATGGTCTCTTCTATTTGGCGCCAAAGTTCTCTGACTTCAGCATGAAGTGACTCAAACATGTCGATAGCTCGGTCACATATATCGTCTAGGATTTGCTCTCTTTGTACAAGAGCATCATCGTTGAACATTAGTTGAAAGTTTTGTGGATCGATACCTATAAGTTCGAAGTTAGAAAGATCTTCGCGCTGAGTGATCTTCTCAGCATCATACATGTACAGGTAGTCTAGATTTTGATCGACCTCATTTAGGACGTCAAAAAGATTGCCAGCCTTAAGCAGGCCTTTTAACCTCTCTACCTCTGAGAGAAGTTTATAAGATTTATACTCAAAGTCCAATGGACCTTCAGCAATCCAGTTCGGTGCTTTAATTCTTGCCATAAGGTATTTATTCCTGGCAATGCACCGAACTGGATTTTCTGGTAATGGATTATAGTGGTAGTTTTTACTTTGCTGATTTTCTAATCACCTTAACAGCCACTGGTTTTTCTGTAAGTGGGTTAATTTCTGTAGCCTGGTTTGTAGTCAAGCCCCATTGTAGGATGAACCAACTCATTTCATTCTGAGCCATCTTCTTATTCATCTTAAGTTTCTCACGTAGGAGTTCAACACCCCAACTGATAAACTCTTGCTCTTGTTCATGAGTAGTCTTGTAATGCATGTACCAATCCGGATCATTCTTTACATCCTCGTAACATTTGCCATGTGGCTCGAGCTGCTTGTTAACCAACTCCAAAAATACCTCTTTTTGTTTGTCGCGCTTTGTCATTGTCAATTATCTTTTTGGTGCGATCACTTCATCAATGATACCATATGCTAGAGCCTCATTTGCAGTTAACCAAAAGTCACGTGTAGCGTCTTTCTTAACCTGATCAGCTTTTTTATTGCAATAGTTACCCAATAAGATGAAGAGTTCATCATTAATTTTTTGCCATTCTTGCCAATCAACTTCAGCATCTTGGATGTTACCGCTAAATCCACCTGAAGATTGGTGTAACATAGTTCTTGAATGACGTAAAGAACCACGTTTACCTTTAGTACCAGCTCCTAAAAGGACAGAACCCATAGAGGCAGCCATACCTGTGTTAATTGTTATAATATCGTTTGGAATGTACTCCATTACATCTACCATTGATAGACCTGATTTTACAGAACCACCCGGCGAGTCAATGTGCATCTTGATGTCCTCTGTTGAATTTGAAGCTAAGAACATTAATTGAGCCTGTACCACAGTTGACATATTGTCATTTACTGGACCTGCAACCCAAAGTAATCTGTCAGCCATCAATCTTGAGAAGATGTCCATCTGAGTTACTCGCATCTCGCGCTCTTCTAGGATGTAAGGTGTCATTGACGCTTGGACTTGTTTGCTGTAATAATCCAAGTTTGATGAGCTTAGATTGAATTCGCTACCAGCGAATCTTTGAAATTCTTTGTCTTTTGAGTAATAGTTCATGCTTCGTATTTCTTTATCATTTCTTTAATTAGACTACATGTCTCATATTCTTCTATCTTTAGAAAATATGTATTGGCCTTTTCTAAGGACTTAATGAATCCCTCTTCCGGCAGATGCATATCATATTCTGCTCCGTTATTATCTACGATTGTAGCTAGTAGATCTGACTCTTGTCTGCCTTCCAGGTGTTCTAATACAAACTCGACGATCCTGCGAAAGAAGATGTCGTACTTTGACATTAAAGTCAAATCAAAGTCCTCCTTTACTAAGGACATTGGGTTTGCAAAATAAATTCTGGGGATCTCTGTCATAATCATAAGGTGAAGTATCTTGATAAAACGTCTTTATAGTTGATCTCTTCACGGCCTTTAGCAGCATCCATGGTTTTTAAGAATTCAAATGCAGCATCACTTAGACTTACAACGCCATCATTATATTCAATAAACTTTTGCTTAAGTTCTAATTTTGAATAGCTTGTAAGTTCGTCTTTTCTAATTGCATCTGCTAATTCAAAATGACGCTCATAAAAGTGAAGGTTGTCTGCAAAGTGAAAGTATTGACCTAATTCTAAGTTAGGATACTCATCTTTTAGAATCAAGTAGACTGATTGCATCAAGAATGAGAAGAAAGGTGCGTCAAATGTTAAACCAAAGAAGATGTCATTTGATCTCATTTGCACTTTCATATGCAATCGGTTATTTCTTACAAAGAAGTTAGCGTACATTGTACATACAAAGTCTTTGTTGCCTTCAAACTGGAATTTAGGCTGATTAAAGAACATGATAGCCTGACGGCTGTTAATGTCTTTCTTAAGAGACTCAATTACCCAGCCAAATTGCTCGTCTGTAATTACTAAGCTACCATAGTTTGAGTTGATCTCATTTGTACCAGGGTTAGTAAGTTTAGACCAGAATTTAGAATAGTCATTGATGTAATCAATTGATCGGTCTCTGTGTAAATACCATGCCAATTCACCAGCAAAGTATTTCCAGTTAAACGGTCTTGCTGTAAATTCAGCAATAGGTTCTATTGGGTTGATAGGAAAGTCTGCAAGAATGACTTCTTTTACTTTCATATCTCTAGGTTGAGAAAGCTCACCATCTTGATCAATTCGAGTGATGAGCTCTTTAAATGTTTCTGAAAAATTCATATTGTTATTTTAACAGATGTTATATGACTATTTTAACGTAAGTTTATCTTCGGTCTTTAACTTATTAATGGTGTATACAACCCCTGGTTTAATACGCTCATCAATAATTGCATCGGCAACTAGATCCTCAACATAACGCTGGATTGCTCTACGGATTGGTCTTGCACCATAAGCCTGATCATAACCTTCAACTGCTAAGAATTCTTTAGCTGGTTTCGTAAACTTAAAGATGTAACCTTCATCTTCCATACGCTCATTAAATTTAGCCAATTCCAAATCAACAATCTTTAGGATGTTGTCTTGTGACAAATGATCGAATAGAACGATTTGATCTAGACGGTTTAAGAATTCAGGACTGAACTTATTCTTAAGTTCTTTCTTGATAATTGCATCAACCTTCGCGCTCTCGTTAATTATATTTGATTGGCTTTGGAAACCAATTCCGGTACCAAAATCAGCTACCTTACGCGCTCCTACGTTTGACGTCATGATAATTACAGTATTCGTAAAGTCGATCTCTCTACCTAATGAATCTGTAAGTCTACCTTCATCCAAAACTTGCAACAGAGTATTAAATACATCTGGATGTGCTTTTTCAATCTCATCAAAAAGAACCACTGAATAAGGTTTACGACGAACTGCTTCAGTTAACTGTCCACCATCTTCATGACCAACATATCCTGGAGGTGCTCCAATCAATCTGCTTACGTTGAATTTCTCTTGGTACTCTGACATGTCAATGCGAATCATTGAATCTGTCTCGCCGAACATATATTCTGCTAGAGCTTTTACAGTTTCGGTTTTACCAACACCGGTTGGACCTAAGAACATAAATGAACCCATTGGTTTTTTATGACTTGCTACACCCGTTCTAGAACGTTTAATAACTTGAGCCAATGCATCTACTGCTTTGTCTTGTCCGATCACATGCTTCTTTAATTCTTCAGCCATCATTCGGATCATCTTCAAGTCATCAGCTCCTAATTTATTAACAGGAATACCTGTCTGCATTGAGATGGTCTCTAAGATGTCTTCAATAGAAACTTGACGCTTCTTTAATTTCAAAGAGTCTTCCCATTTCTCAATCTCTTCAACTACCTTAGCTTCCATCTTCATTTGTTCATCACGAAGTTTAGCGGCCAATTCGTAGTCTTGGGCTTCTACTGCAGTCTTTTTCTTTAACTTGATCAATTCAGCATCACGTTCCATCTCCTTGATCTTCGCAGGCATCTTGACCTCCATCAAATGTGTTCTTGCTCCAGCTTCGTCTAGTAGATCAATCGCTTTATCGGGCAATTCACGAGACTTAATGTAACGTTCACTTAATTTAACACAAGCTTCAATAGCTTCATCCGTATATTCTACAGCATGGTGTTGTTCATAATTACCTTTAATTCGTTGTAGGATCTCAATTGTTTCACTCTCACTTGGCGGATCAATAAAGACTTCTTGGAATCTACGCGTTAGAGCGCCATCGTCCTCGATATTCTCACGATACTCATCTAAGGTAGTTGCACCAATACATTGTACTTGTCCTCGCGCCAGAGCGGGCTTAAGTATGTTAGATGCGTCTAATGCACCACTCACTCCACCAGCTCCAACAATGGTATGAATCTCGTCGATGAATACAATTACATTTGGATTAGCTTTTAACTCATCCACGATGTTTTTCATACGCTCTTCAAATTCACCACGGTATTTTGTGCCTGCAACGATTGTTGTCATGTTGATTGAGACAAGTCTCTTATTCAAGAGAACTCTTGCTACTTTCTTGTCAACAATTCGTTGTGCAATGGCCTCAACAATTGCAGTTTTACCTACACCTGGATCTCCAAGAATGATAGGATTGTTTTTCTTTCTACGAGCAAGGATCTGACAAATACGATAGATCTCTCTATCACGACCAATAATTGGGTCTAATTTGTTCTCGGCTGCTGCCTGTGTTAAATCCTCGCCGAATTCATCTAAATAAGGAGTGGCCTTCTTTTTAGAATTGCCACGTCCTTTTTCGTTTTCGTATCCGTCTGCTACTGACATATTTTATATTTCTTTTTTGATATTTATCGAACTTATATTATACTAATATGATGGTATTAGTTTACAATATCATCTGCAGCATACACTGCTGGTAATAGATCTGGTTTGATTCTAGCTTTAAAGCCCATTGACTCAACATAACCGACTGCCGCTGAAACTAACTTGTTAGACTTCTTGTTCGGATCATCATTGTAATCCAAGTCTATTGTATTAATTTCAACTCCATGTTCACGTAGATAAACTGCTGTCTCTACAGATCTCTCTGCTTCACCCCAAAGTCTAGTCCACATATCTAAGATAACTGGCGTTTGATCTTTCTTATAGATGACGTGACATCCGGAATCTCCAACATGGAAAACTACTGTGGTTGCATATGTTGTTACGTTGGTTCTATTCTGACTATCGCAACCTAAATAGATTTTAATATCCTCACCTTGATGTTGCTCAAGGTAATCCTTTACATACTGGCCTAATTCAAATTTAGGCGGCCCAGTTAATTTTTGAAATAACATCACATATTACTTGTTGTTGACGTTGTCGATCCAGTCTACGTCGATACTGGTTAAAAATTGGTAGAACAATTCGATTGCGTCCTCGACATCATTCTTGTGTGCCATCTCCACTGTGGTATGCATATACTTTAATGGAGTTGCTAAAATTGCAGTTGGTGTATTCTCCAAAAAGAAAGACATAGTGTCATTACCATAAGATCCTACAGTCAATTGAACTGGAATATCGTTTGCATTTGCAATCTCTCTCAGTTTAGCGTTGATCTTGCGATGATTCTGAGCTGTGTATTCTAGACATGGTCCCAATCCACCCTTAGTATCTCCATCTTTAGCCTTGTCCATTTTCGGATGATCTGTATTATGACAAACGTCATGTACTAGAGCTAAGTCGGCTTGCAATCTTTTGGCAATCATTCTTGCTCCGTAAAGACCTACTTCTTCTTGAACTGAGTTAACTACAAAAAGATCGAACGGTAGTCTGATCTTATTCTCATGCAGTCTTTTTAAAGTCTCTGCTATGATGTAACCTCCAATCTTGTTATCCAAAGATCGGCCGATGTAGTAGTCACCAAGTTCACTGAATGGAGTGTCATATGTAACTAAACATCCTACTTCAACTCCAGCTTTACTTACAGCATCTTTGTCTTTAAGACCTGTATCAATCCAAAGTTCATGTTCTTCATAACCCTCTTTGTCCCAACGGCCTCTTGTATGAATTGCTGGCCATCCAAAAACACCTTCAACTTTTTTACCGTTATGTGTATGAATGATGACTGACTTTGAAGGGGCAATCAAGTTATCACTACCACCATGTCTCTTAACTCGGATATAACCCGAATCTTCAATATGCGTAATGATCCAAGCGATCTCATCACAATGTGCTTCGATCACCACCTTTTTAGTTTCAGTCTTAGAATCTCTATGAGAAGCTAATCTTACTGCCATTCCAGTTCCATAAGCATCGATTGACGTTGAATCTGCGAATTGTTTAACATAGTCTAACCAAATAGTTTGACCTTCAGTTTCTTGAGCAACTGGAGCATATGCGTCCAAATACTTCTTTAAGAATTCTTTACTTTTCATTTCTTTTAAATGCTTCGACCACTGATATTATTGCAGCACCCATCATTGAAAATGAGCCCACAATAAATCCAGTTAGTCTGTTTAATATCTCTTTCATTAAAAATTTGTTTGGTTATCTTTCCTATATTTTTCATGGAATTCCATAACCTTATCTCTTGCTTCCTCTGCACTGTCTACAATTCTGAATAGATCGAAATCAGTTTCGCTCATTTTACCGTTATCGCAAACTGTTTCTTTCAACCAATCAATTAGGCCAGACCAATACTTCTTTCCAACTAGAATGATTGGAAATTTCGGCACGTGGCCTGTTTGTGCCAGAGTTAAAGTTTCAAATAGTTCATCCAAAGTACCCAAACCTCCAGGAAATACTACAAAGGCTTGAGAGTATTTTAAAAACATTACTTTACGTGTAAAAAAGTAACGACATTCAATACCAGTCTCAACATATGTATTCATCCCAGCTTCGAAGGGTAATTCGATTCCGATTCCGATTGAGTCTCCGCTAACCTCTTTAGCTCCGTGGTTAGCTGCTTGCATAATACCAGGACCTCCTCCGGTGATAACACCAAAACCTTCACATGCAATTAGTTTACCGAAAAGCTTTGCCTCTTCATACCATTTGGTACCTGTCTTAGTTCTAGCCGAACCGAACACTGAGACACAAGGTCCCAGTTCGTTAAAGGTGTCGAAACCTTTTGTAAATTCTGCTTGGATGCGTAAAATTTGCCATGCATCATCTGACTTATTCTGTATCTTTTTATCAATCATTTCAATATGTGTTAAAACAAAAAACTGCTATAGTACTTATACCATAGCAGTTCACAAAGTTTCTCTTTGTTAGATCTTAATTGCTTAGAGGCGCTTTAATTGCTGGATGTGACTCGTAATTTTCTAGAATTACATCATCCGGCATAAACGAGTAGATACCATCCCTAATATGAACTGTTGGTAGCTTCATTGGTTCTCTACCGATTTGTTCTTTAGCTTGTTCGATGTGGTTTGAATAAAGATGAACGTCTCCAAGATTACCGATCAATTCATCAGGTACCATATTAACTTCATCTGCTAACATCATCAGTAATAATCCATAAGAAGCAATGTTGAATGGCAAACCTAAGAATGTATCTACTGAACGTTGATTCCACATTAAAGAGATTGCTCTGGTTGGGATATTTTCTTCATTCATCCATTTCGTGGTCATTTCTTTCGGATGCTGGTCATAGTCACCATTATCTA
>Ga0315904_10005825_pt1 | contig 17006 bp, 15 predicted proteins | sample LakEriMetagenome_6_FD_203529 | JGI IMG/M metagenome (GOLD analysis project Ga0315904, IMG submission 203529) | Freshwater fungal communities from buoy surface, Lake Erie, Ohio, United States - Buoy 12 MA120 | ecosystem: Environmental > Aquatic > Freshwater > Lake | place: USA: Lake Erie, Ohio...
CCGAAAGATGCCTTTGCCAATATTCTCGACATCTCCACTCGTAGCAGATGATGTTACTACAACCACCTTAGCTCGACTGTAGATAGATGCCGTCGCTAGAAGAGTGCTGTTACAGCCAAATCCAAGGGCGTATTTAATTTTATCGATGTTTATCAGCTTTTGAGCCACCGATACCGCTACCCGATTGTCACACTGCTCGTCCTCGAATATGAGATCGTACTTCCCGTTGCCATGTTTCTCGTTCATCAGCGTCAAAGCATTCTTGATATCGTTTCCAAATGCCGCTGCACTACCCGAAAGCGCCGTAGGAACACCGATCTTAATTCGCTGCTGAGTTGATTCCTGAGCTTCGACATTAAACGTAAGCAGCGCCCACAAGAAAAATACGAGAGCGACTCTGTTCATGAGAAACACCGATGTGAGATTTAAGTAAGCCACCTACGTGAATCGAACACGTGACCCTCTCATTACGAATGAGATGCTCTACCAACTGAGCTAAGGTGGCAAAAAGACGACTGAAACGATAGAAAAATACCGCACAATCTTTGAAGAATCAACTCTTGTCTTATGATGTCAGAGAGCCGTCTTTCGTTTCCCAGATAGCAGTTCTGACACAGCATTATGCGAGATCGATACCCCATGATTTTCAGCCAGATACTGACTGATATCCCGTAGTGACATCCCAGCCTTTCGTTTCTCACGCATCACAGCGATACACCGTTGCTGTTTAGCGTCCTTAACGAGCCTTCCATTCTGTCCAACCCTGTAGCCGAAAGCCACGTTACCACCCTGATATCGCTTCTCTCGACGCATCGTGAGCTTGACGTCAGCTATGCGTTCTCTGATGCGCTCACGTTCCTGTTCCGCTACCGCTGATAGTATCGTAAAGACGAGTTGTCCGATGCCATTTGAGACATCACCGCCTAAGTCGATGAAGTGAAGAGAGATTCCACGCTTCTTAAACTCTGCCAGCATATTGAGCGCATTTTGAGCGTTTCTGAACATTCTATCGAGTTTAGCGCAGACGATGATGTCGCCTTTTTTAGCCCGTTCCAAAAGCTGTGAGCCAGCTTTTCGAGCCGCTAAGTCTGTTGAACCAGAGACGTCAGTGTCTTGAAACCACGAGACGTCTCCAAGCTGCTTACCGAGACAGTACGCTGTGATCTGATGCTTCTGTGAGTCTAAGCTCAAACCAGTTTCAGCTTGTCGTGCTGTTGAAACCCTGATGTATCCAAAGACAGCCATATACGAATACCTCTGAACTCTACGCTCACAGTGATGAACGACAGAAGCCACATCCAGCATGAGAGCCTGTAGCCAAAACTGTAATCGTACAGTAGCACGATTACACTAAACCCGTAATTGACGTGAAATCAGCTAGTTAGCTGCTTGTCTCATAGGAAGCTCTCTATTCGATAAATAGCTGTGACTAGAGTGTCAGACAACGAAGCACAAAACAAAGTCGTTTTTCGAGCTTCCTCGTTGTGTATAGACGCTCCTAACCGTGAGCCACAGCATGACTAAGATCGATAGCCAACATTCATATACTGAACGCAAAGAGCTACAAGCTGCTCTTAGATCGTTTCTCGTAAACCTTGATCTTCCACTCTTTGTTACTCTCGCATTCAACAAGAGCCTCTCAATGGCGAAAGCCCAGAAGCTATTGAATGAGTTCCACTACCAGATCCAAAAATCTCTTTGGGGCAAAAAGTTCTATCGAATACCAGCCGAGCAACGCATCTTCTTCATAGCGTTTCCAGAACATATCGATAGCAACATCCACTACCATCTGATGCTGAAAGTTCCTCCACGTTACAGAGTGCTCTTTCAGATCCATGCCCAGAACGCCTTGTCTCGTGTCTTAGAGAGCGCCGATCTAAAAATCGAGGAGCCACAGTCTCCAGAAGATGTGATCAAGACTAAGTTCTATTCAACTAAGGATCTCTTCAATGAGCTTAACTACGAACACTTTGTGATCTCCACTCAGTTTCAACGAAAGCCATTGAGAGAACAGATGCCGTAACCCTCCTTGCTTTCAGCAAATAGTAGATCGTTACGCCATCTTACCACGTCAGTCTGAGCCAACGAGTTTCCACTCGCAGTGCTGTCTATTACCTAAGAACTTCTAAAACAGATAAATAGAAGAGAAGAGATTAAGAGAGCCACCATGAAACGATTCGACAAGAAGATATCAGCACGAGTTTCGAGCCACCTACTAAGAGCCCTTGAAGAGATTGCAATCGATCTTGAAGAGAGCAAATCCTCCATCATCAAGAGAAGCATCCTCCACTACCTCGATCACCACCAGAAAGTTCATGTGCCGATCTTACGACAACGAAACCATGGAACCATACGATATGAAGAAGACTAAAACAGAACTCGTTACCGCAATCCAACGTTATGACATTCTCGATAGTGAGCTACACCTCATCTCTAAGAAAGCCTCTTCTACAAATAAGAAAACCGCCCTGCAAAGATTCCTTAAGAGAGCCAGCGAGTATGTTGACGATGAAAGAGATGTGGTTTTGATCGCCATAAAAGTGAAATAGCCATGCCGATCTTATCGTTTAAGAAATATCACGACGCCACCTCCAAACTCACTGAATCAGTTGAGACACCAGTGTTCGCCAAGACGATAGAACTCTCTCACGCTGATATGTATATCGTTATCGACATCGTTCTTGCGCATCATGAGCAACACACCGATGCGATAAACTTTCTAAGACAAGTAGCTGATGAGATCGAGTTTCTGTCAGCCATGAAATGCAATCGCCAAATCTCCACTACGTTGTCGTAGTTTCTTTCTGAGCTGCCTTTCGTCGTTCTTCCACAGAGCCTGCGCTCTTAATCTTATGCCCTTTAAGCCTCGCCGTAAGCCGAGAATACGTCTTTTGAAGCATCTCGACAGATGAGCCCATGTTAAGAGCTAAATCGTAGAGATCGACGTTATCGCCCTTTAGAAGTCGCATCGTGCAGTAGAAGATTCGTAATGATGAAAGAGAACGTTTCTTGCCAGCTTTGTCCCGTGTGAGTCCAGCTTCATCCAAGAGAGCATTAAAGTTGCCCTTCATCGACTGAATCTTTCTGCCCCTACAATCCGAGAACACGAATTCGTCGTGAGCTTTGAAGTGAAAGCCATACTTCTCCGAGAACCCTCTCTGCTGTTCCAGAATACGAGTTAAGTAGTCTCGACAGACATCATTCGCCACTAGCTCTCTGCTTTTAGCTTTGCCACTAACGCTCAAGATGATGTTGCTTCCACCAGACGCATCTTTTGCATCCCATTCGATATCTTTCCAACGTAAGTTCATCAGCTCAGTAGTTCGACATCCACAGTTCGATGCGATCAGAATGTAGTTGTAGAGCAAAGTCCGATACCACAGCTCTCTGTCTCGTCCAGAGTCTTTGAGCTCCTCGATACGTTTTCGTCCCACAACCAAGAGCTTTCGATACTCGCCTTCAGAGAACGTAGATCGTTGATTGAACTTCACACGCTCTGTCTTTATCTGAACTACCTCGTTTGAAGCGATGTAGCCCTTTGTTACCGCAAACTTGAAGATAGCTCTTAGAATCGTCTCTTCGCTGTTGACTGTTGTGCTTGCAGCTACACGTGTTCGCTGAGACTCGTGAATCTCCCGTTTAATCTTCTTGCCGTTTCGATAGTACGTGATGTGCCGCTGCTTTGAGCCTTCGCCTGATATCCAGTAGTTCTTGCGCCACTCTCGATACCGTTCAAGCTCTTTGTTCTGTATATCAGCGAGCTGCATATCGCCGAAGAAGTTGTCGAAGTATCTGTCGATCATTAACTTCTGTCCGTGTAGCTTGCGCTGCTTTATCTCACCACGAGCTACCTTCTCTGCGAGATATCCCAAGTACTCTGTTGAAACGTCTTTGAACGTCTTCTTTGTGAGCGAGAGTCCTTGTTTGAGCTTGAACTCGTACTGCAGCCACTTTTCGAGAGCAGCCTCAGTTGCTTCTTCCTTGTCTGTTGTGAAGAGAGACTCTTGAACGAAACCCTTCGTTCCACGAAACGTGAGTCGAGCATAGTACCGACTCGATACACCCTTGCGCTTGAATATCTTGATTCTGCCGTTCTTCAGCTCGAAGTAATCAGTCCAGAATGAGAGCTTATTGTTCACACGTTCACCACGATTAGACTGACTCACTGACACAAAACTGACTCAAGTTCGATGTGCTATGAGTCGAAAAAGTCTGCTTCCACTATCGACTGACACAAAACTGACACAAGAAAATGTGCCGATCTTTTTTGCCATGAAGTTACGTAGTGCTAGTATATGCCTGAAAGCATTGATAAAAAAGAGTAGTGTAAAATTGAGTTTCGACTGAGTTGTCGATTACGAATGCGCTGCTCTACCAGCTGAGCTAGAGCGGCATAGCGGGACCGGCTAGGATTGCGGAGCAATCTGAACCGTTTCTTTTAGGATGATCCGGCCTGTGAAAAAGATATAGCCGGTTACATCGGAATTTTCAATTATCGAGTTGTTCAAACTGGGTATATGCCGGCGCTTCTAGTTCCCTGGTTGGGCTAGCCTACCCTGTCATAGGCCGACCCCGCGCTACGCGGTAACCATACTCTACCGTCCGAAAAACAAGAAACAGAAATAGGTATACAAAATACTCAAAACCTCCCAAGCCACCCTCAAAGATACATCGAAGTACAGGGATCGCACAGCAGGTGGCAGCCAGGAGTTGTAAGACCAGCACTGCATACACACCAGTGGGCTTAATATCTACAATCGCTATCTGATTGTTCAACTGAAAGAGCTTCATCGCATTTACTACTTGTACTGGGTCGGAGGCTAATCCGTTAAAGGGTACGATAATGTGCGCGGGATTCCCCCAGCCCCTTACAAGAAAGAAAAAACGCGTTAGAAGATTTTGCTTGGCTAAATAAGACGATGAAAATTTGACACTCAGATGGCTAAAGCGCGGGGTGATAACTGGCCACACACTTTCGATATCAACCCAGTTTAATCGCCCCGTTTTAAGCAGAAAAAGCCCGGTACGGTCGACTGTAACTATCGCCTTTGGAACAAGCAGCATAAAGAGATTGCGTGTGCCGAAATCAAGCGCGGCGAATATCAGCGCTACCGTGAATGCTTCTTGTTGTGGATTTGAAGCGGGGCGTAAGAGTGAGTCGTATGCGAGATAAAAAACTCCTAGAGCAGCACAGACTCTCAGTAGTGTTGAGCCTAGCTTTGGACGCACGTGAAGCGGCGCTATGGCGTAGCTAGTAGACGAAGCTTGCGCGTACTCACTACGTGGTCTTGATGATGCGCTGCTTCTGGAGCTTTGGTATGGAGGTTGTTGTGGCGTGGGGCGGGCATGGGTGGTTGCAGAGCGCTGGTCGGATGAAGCCCGTTCAAATCCAGCCTTCCCCATCTTTCGTAGCTCGCCCATGGCGTGGTTTATGCGCTGGGCCTGCTCTTCGGCTTTCTTACGTAGGCGCTCGTCTGATTGAAAGCGGTCTGGATGCCAAACGCGCATCAGGTCCTTGTAGGCCTGATTGACCTCGTCCCATGAGGCCCCGGGTCCTAGCCCAAGCGTGCTTAAGTGTTCCGCGCGTTCATCCATACCGTTGATATGCTGTGGATCCAGTTAGTAGGGTACTAACAGGCTGAAAAATATACAAAAACAGACTGCCCGCATAACGTGCTGAAAATACTGAGACAATACCACACGGCCGTGGAATAAATGCATCAGCCCCGGTTTCTGTGGTGTATTTATCAATCACATGGTATCATGCTGTTGTATAAATACAAAGCCAAGGGGCCAAATGGAAACAGATATTATCTCAAAGCTACAGGGTGCCTACTGCGAAGCGATCCTTGATGGTGAAGCCGATCGTGCCCACAAGGTAATCGATAACGGCCTGGCAGCGGGTGTGATCCCGTCTCGTTTGTACCTTGATGTCCTGATGCCAGCGCAGATCGAAGTCGGAATGCGTTGGCACCGCGGAGATGTGACCATCCCACAAGAACACATCGCAACGCAGATCACCCTTAGACAGATGGCCCGGCTGCGCGGGATGTTAAAGACCCGTTTAAAGCTTGGTCTCAAAGCTGTAGTGAGTTCGGTTGAGGGTGACCAACACTTTATCGGTGCGCAAGCCGTTGCAGATTTTCTAGTCGTTGATGGCTGGGAGGTTGATTTCTTAGGAGCGGATGTTCCAACAGATCACTTAGTTCCGTATGCCAAGGCGCGCGGAGCTAACTTAGTGTGTGTGTCGGTCTCGCTATATTCGCTTGTGCCGGTTGCGCAAAAACTAGTCAGCGAGCTTAGAAAGATTCCGGCAGGCCCAAAGATCTTACTTGGTGGTTCTGCCTTTGTTGGTCGGCCTGATCTCGTTGAATCGGTGAAGGCTGATGCCTTCACACTTGATCCACAAGAAGCAGTGACAGTAGCACGACAGATCTGCGGGTTGCTAAATCCTGATAACGCGCTTGCGCTCTTTCTGCGCAAGCTTGGGCACTCAGTGCACGAGTACCGGAAACTGCGTGGGATGAGTCAGCAGGAGTTGGCACATTCGTCCGATCTTGATCGTGCGTATATCAGCGCCGTAGAGCACGGCAAGCAAAATATCAGTATCGGGGCGATAGCAAAGCTGGCAAAGGCGCTGAATCTATCGATTGAAGAGCTGATTACTGGCGCAGACTACTAAACAGCGCATTATCAGCGATTGTTTTTCAGGCTTTTCTGGCAACAACTAGCGCGCTGTGGGGGGCGGGGTATCCTTCAACTGTTTTAGTCTGATCAGTGGGATCTAAAAAGTCCGCCAAACTTTCATACGGTGCCCACTCGGTGCGCCTCTGTTCGGCTGTTGTGATCGGTCCAAAGTGATGGATCTGGGGATCTTTAAAACCGGCTCGTGAGAGTAGGGAAGCTATTGCTTCAGGGGTTGGGATGACCCATGCGTTTCGCATCTTCGCGTACCGTTCCCGTGGAACCAGAAGGTGCGACCCGGCCTGCGGGATAACAAGGCTTTCAAGGAACACACGCCCGCCAGGTTTTACCGCGGCGAAGAGTTTTTTACACGCAGTAAACGGATCTCGTTGGTGGTAAATCACACCCATACATAGTACGAGGTCAAAGAATTCCGGGAATGCATCCAGGGTGGCGATTCCTGTTGGAACAAAGGCTAGTTGCCGGACCTGTGCCAGTGCTTGCAAGAGCGAGAACTGAAGCCAGCAGCGCTCAATGGGATCAAATCCGATCGCTATCTCAGGATTTAATGCAGCGAGTCTAAAGAGGAAGTATCCGTTGCTGCTGCCAACATCTGCTATCTTTGCCCCACTAAGGGAACCAAGCAGCGGGGCGAGCCTTGCCCATTTGCGGTGTGACTGCCATTCAGAGTCGATCTCTATTCCGTTAATTGAGTAGGGGCCAACCCTCCAGGGCAGGAGCTGTCGGCAGATCCCAGGTAGGTTTGAAGGGGTTGTGGCCGGGTTAGATACGATAGTAACTGAGTCCTGGTCCAGGACAACTTTGGCCGGGCGCCCCATGCTGCGCGAGAGTGTGCCTATCTGTTTGGTGAGTGAAGCCCAATGGGGTGAACGGGTTATTAGGTGCCACGCAGTTCGAATCTCTGGGGCTAAGATCTTTACGTTTACCTCAGAGCGGTAGGCCTTTAGGGGGTTAAGGGTGTGAAGCATTCTAGGGAGTGTTGTATCGCGAAAAATCATCGTGGGGAAGCCGCGCGCCACTACTTCCCCCAACCGGCAGGGTACGGTAAAGTCTGTAGTGTGAGCGCTGTTACCGAAACCACCCCTGATATCTCTGTTACCGTTGAGACGATGCCGATTGAGGAGGAGTCTAGACCGTCTGAGGGCGTATTTGCGTTCGCGTATACAATCCGGATCGAGAACCGTTCAAGCGATACAGTACAGTTAATGGAGCGGCACTGGGTGATTGAGTCCGCTGATGAGAAGATCGGTGAAGTCGTTGGGCCAGGGGTAGTAGGTGTGCAGCCGATACTTGAGCCTGGCCAGCATTTTGAATACACAAGTTCAACCGTCATCAAAGATCCAGTAGGAGCGATGAAGGGGATGTATATCTTTAACCGTAAAGATGGTGGCTTCTTCTCGGTTCAGATACCGCGCTTTGTGCTGATCCATCCTACACTCTGTAACTAAACATTTTATCACTACGCGCTTCGTGGAGGGTAACTCATGCCAAAAGATTTCTTCTCGGTGTCTCGAACCACGAGCCTGCATTCGCTAAAGGCTGGAGCAAAGATTCACGTGATCGGAGTGTGCGGTGTGGCGATGGCACAGCTCTCTGTGGCCCTGACTGAGCGCGGCTTTGTAGTTTCAGGAAGTGATAAGGAGTTTTACGAGCCGATGAAGAGTCTGCTTGCTAAGTCGGCGGTGCAGACAAAGACTGGCTATCAGAAAGAAAACGTTCCGTCTGATGCTGATCTGGTGGTGATTGGAAATGCTATTAGCTACGGAAACCCAGAGGTAGACGTCGTTGAAGAGAAGGGGCTTCCATACACCTTGTTCCCCAAGATTCTTCAAGAGGTTGCGATCGCAGGCAAGCACTCGATCGTTGTTACCGGCACGCACGGTAAATCAACCACTACGGCTCTGATTGCAACGCTGCTCTTACAAGATAGCAAAGACCCGTCCTACTTTGTCGGTGGTATCGCACAGGCCCTGCCGCAGAGCCTTGCGGTGGGGAAGGGTGGATTCTCTGTTGTTGAGGGCGATGAGTACGATAGCGCCTTCTTTGCGAAGGTGCCTAAGTTTTCGTTTTACACTCCTGACACTGTAGTGGTGAATGCGATTGAGTACGACCACGCCGATATCTACGCCTCGGTTGAGGTGATTGAGCAGGAGTTTACAAAGCTTGTTACAGGTCTTCCCAAAACTGGGACAGCTATCTGTTGTATCGACTTTCCGCGTGTGAAAAAGCTTGTTTCTGAATGGAAGGAGACGGCGCAGTGCGAGATCCTAACCTTTGGAGCGGATAAGGATGCTGATTTTGTAATCGTTGAGCGTGAGACGACTGGCTTCTCACAGAAAGTCACAGTGAGTGGCCCAGGGCTTGGTGGGTGTACCTTTGAGCTGCCGATGGTGGGAGAGTACAATGCGCGCAATGCGCTTGCGGCGATTGTTGTCTCGCAGATAGTTGGTATGGAGCTTGGCAAGGTTGTTGAGTATTTAGCTCAGTTTAAAGCCGTAAAGCGTCGCCAAGAAGTGCGGGCGAGGGAAAACGGCGTGGTATTAATTGAGGATTTTGCGCATCATCCAACTGCCGTAGCGCAAACTGTTGAGGCTATTCGCGAGGCTTTTCCGAGTGCCAGGTTATGGGCCGTATTTGAGCCGCGATCAAATTCATCAAGGCGTAAAGTCTTTCAAGAAGAGTATATCAAAGCCTTTAAAAAAGCCGATTACGCCATCCTTAAAAACGTGCAAGCACGAGCGAGTGATTCTGGCCTTGAGCTGATTGACGTGAGGCTTTTAAGTGAATCGATAGCGGCCTCAGGAGTCTCTTCAGTGTGTCTTGATGATGTGAATGCGATTAGAGATTTCTTGTGGAAAGAGATCCCGCGTACAGGAAGTGACAGCAACGTGCGCGATGTTATCTTTGTAATGTCGAATGGCTCGTTTGATGGGTTAAATGAGCTGTTGCAGAAAGACCTACTGGAGCGCGGAGCTTCTAGCTCCGCTTGTTAGAACCCGCAAATCGTTGCCGATCCGTGGCGACTGATAAAACACCGAGCCCCCAGCTCCGCCAAAAAGCCGGGCGGTGTTGACATGTCCGACATGTAGGCGAAGCTAGAAGCTTCGCGTTCCGACTGTAGAAACACAATTCACGTGGACCGCGGAGCTTCTAGCTCCGCCAAAAAGCCGCGCCCCGTCGACACGTCCGAAATACAAGCGAAGCTAGAAGCTTCGCGGTCCGGCAACCCTGCAGAATCGAGATCGAAGTTCCGATCCGACTAATACCGATAATGCTCAGGCTTAAATGGCCCGGTCTTTGGGATTCCCAAATACTCAGATTGCTGGGCGGTCATCTCAGTCAACTCAACGCCAAGCTTCTTTAAGTGCAAACGAGCAACCTTCTCATCCAAGATCTTCGGAAGAACGTATACCCCAACTGGGTACTGGCCCTTCTTGGTAAAGAGCTCAATCTGCGCGAGAGTTTGATTGGTGAATGAAGTCGACATTACAAAGCTTGGGTGCCCTGTTGCGCATCCAAGGTTCACTAAACGTCCACGAGCAAGAACAACGATTGCTCGGCCGTCAGCAAATACAAACTTATCAACCTGTGGCTTGATGTTTACTTCTTTGGTGTTTTTCTCAAGCCATGCGATATCGATCTCGTTATCGAAGTGGCCGATGTTGCACACAATCGCCTCGTCCTTCATCAACTTAAAGTGCTTCTCGTTGATGATGTTTACGTTACCGGTTGCAGTTACGAAGATATCTGCGAGTGGAGCAGCGGTCTCCATCGTTACAACCTGGAAACCTTCCATCGCTGCTTGAAGCGCACAGATAGGATCGATCTCAGTGATCAGAACGCGAGCACCTAAGCCACGCATCGAGTGAGCGCTTCCTTTACCCACATCGCCGTATCCAGCAACAACAACCACCTTTCCAGCAACCATTACATCAGTTGCGCGCTTAATTCCGTCAGCGAGTGACTCGCGGCATCCGTACAGGTTGTCAAACTTTGCCTTTGTTACCGAGTCGTTTACGTTAAATGCTGGGGCTTTTAGAGTTCCTTTCTTGAGCATCTCGTACAAACGGTGAACACCAGTCGTAGTCTCCTCAGAGATTCCGATGATATCCTTGAGGAGCTCTGGGCGCTTGTTGTGCACAAGCATAGTGAGATCGCCACCATCATCAAGGATCATGTTCGGGCCTTTATCGCCGAATGGGAGAGTTTGCTCTAAACACCAGTCGTACTCCTCAAGGGTCTCTCCCTTCCAGGCGAATACTGGGATACCTGCTGCTGCGATAGCTGCTGCTGCATGGTCTTGAGTTGAGAAGATGTTGCAGCTTGACCAACGAACCTCAGCTCCTAGCTCGATTAATGTCTCGATCAGCACAGCAGTTTGAATGGTCATATGCAGAGAGCCGGCGATGCGAGCGCCTTTAAGAGGCTTCTGCTTGCCGTACTCTGCGCGGAGCGCCATAAGGCCCGGCATCTCTTTCTCTGCGATCTCGATCTCTTTTCTTCCCCACTCAGCGAGTGAGATATCAGCTACTTTGTAATCGGCGGTTTGGTTTTTCATGGCGTTAAGCATAGCGTCTCTTAAAGATAAATGGCTTCCCCAGTTAAGAAGCACCTTTTGAACGGTTGGATGCTAACCTAGCGAGGCTGTTGCGACAAGTATTCCCCCTGATGTTAACAGGTTATGTGGGCGAAAAGCGGCAAAAAAATGCTGCTGAGCCTGTTTTGACCGGATTTTGCTTGGGATTTAAGGCCCTGGCGGTGTTTAAACTACAAGTGGGCTAGCGCACTCAGCGGGTCAGGAATGTACAGTGGAGAGACCTAGAAAAAACATTTTTCAAAAAAACCCCGGCTAGGAAACAGATGTCTCCTAGCCGGGTGCCCAAGGGGGCTAGCGGGATTTCAAACAGACACTGATGAATCGTTGCAATTCTCAGGCCTTTGTACATTCATAATCTCACTTCGTACGATGTGAACCGCCTCAGGGGCTGAGATTCCGATTCGCACCTTGTCGCCCTTGACTTTCAAGACCACCAATCTGATGTCGCCATCGATGATGATCTCTTCGCCAATCTTCCTAGACAAAACGAGCATGATATTCTCCTTGTGCTCGTCCCTGAAACCACCCAAGTGACACTCCGTCATCTTTCAAGGCGGTTCCTCTACCAGTAAACCTTTAAAAGGTTCTCTCCACTGGATTTGCTCAGTATACCGAAGTTGCGATTTCTATTCAAATCCGCTGGTTTTTAACGCCTTTTGGCCTCATCCCACAGCGCTTCAAGCCCATCGGCGCCAAGCTCCCCAAGCGGCTTATCACCAAAACACTCGCGGGCTAGTTTTTCTAAGTGTTGAAAGCGGCTGGTAAATTTGTCGTTTGCTGAGCTTAAAGCCTCTTCAGCGTTAATGCCTAAGTGTCTACTGAGCTGTGCCAGCGAAAACAGCAGATCTCCAAACTCCTCCACAACGCGTGCGTTGTCTTTAGGCGCGGTAGAACTGGTCCCGGCCCCAGCTTCAGCAAGGAACTCTTCGATCTCTTCACGCACCTTAAGCACTACGCCATCCACTGATCCCCAATCAAACCCCACACGCTTGCAGCGCTCGCCTATTTGGCTTGCCTTTAAAAGTGCGGGAAGAGAACGTGGGATCCCATCAAGCAGCCCTTTACGGGATTCACCGTCACTTTTGCGCTCTTCTTGTTTAATCTGCTCCCAGTTCTTTAAGACCTGCTCAGTACCTGAAACTTTCGTCTCTCCAAATACGTGCGGGTGTCGCCGCACGAGCTTGTCCGAGATCCCATCAAGCACCGAGTCAAAATTAAATAACGACTGTTCCGATGCGATCTGAGAGAAGAGTCCGATAAGTGAAATCAGATCACCTAACTCCTCTTTGATTGCTTGAGGTCCAGCATCGACTGCATCGACGACCTCATAAGCTTCCTCTACAAGCAGCGACTTAAGAGTCTCAAAGCTCTGCTTCTTATCCCACGGACACCCTGTGTCGGGGTCACGAAGCTTTGCCATAATGTCTAAGAAACGGGAGAGCGATGAGGTGTGAGCTTGGTCTGACATGAGCGCGATAGTAGCACTGTGTGGCTAGTGAGGCGAGGCAAAACCGCTTTGGTGAAGCCTCGCTTGTGTAGCTGCAAACAGGGCGCAACCGTCGACTCAAGCGCTCGTTACTGCTTGGCCGCTAGTTCTTCATTACACGTTTCGTGAACGCGCTAAAAGAGGAGCGATCAGACTGAGAGCCGAGCGCTCGAAACGCATATCGAACATGCAAAGTTGCTCCGCGTTTTGGCTTCGGTAAGAGGAAGATCGGCGACTTGGTTGTCACTATTCTCGAAGCTCCTTTCCCACGTTTGCCGGTCTTTGATTGGGGAGGTGTCACCACTAGCTCTACTATGTAATCCACTCCTTTGCGCGGCATTAGGTAGACTATTAGGTTTGATCGCGCAGCTTTGATCGCCGGGCGAGGTGGCACCAAAGAGCTAAGTCCTACATCTGAGCCACCTGAACCCGACCCTCCGGAATCAGAACCGCCGGTATCTAGACAGTCGATAGTGCCGTTTTTATTAGCGTCGATATCGCTCACTCCACAGCCGCAGACGCCCGCAGATGTTTTACTCGGGTCAAACGCACATGAGTCGACACAATCGGCCGAGCCGTCTCGGTCAGAGTCGGTGTCGGCCACACCACAACCACACACGCCTTCTACGATCTTTGATGGATCGGAGGCGCACGAGTCGTTACAGTTTGGAGTGCCATCACTGTCGGAGTCGGTATCGGGCACACCACAGCCGCACACTCCTGGTGAGACTTTTTGCGGGTCGGATGAGCAAGAATCTTTACAGTCGGGCACGCCATCTCGGTCCGAGTCTGTCTCAGGTGCGCCGCAACCACAGAAGCCTGGCGCGATCTTACGCGGATCGAACTTGCATTGGTCGTTACAGTCAGCGGTGCCATCTTTATCGGTATCAGTATCGGGGACTCCACATCCGCACTGACCCGGTGATGCCTTATCTGGATCGTTTGGACAGTCGTCTCCGGGTGGTTGTGAGGCCATTTCAGACATTGCGCCAACATCAAGGAATCTCCCCAGCTTTGCTTTGCCGTTTAGGGCTGGGACTCTGCGAGCTGAATTGAGCAGGATCTCCTTTAGGCGTGTCCCTGAAAGATCGGGAAACTGAGAAGCGATAAGTGCAATCGCACCAGTCACCATCGGCGCTGCCATTGAGGTGCCTTGTTCTGGTTTGTAGAGGTAGTTTCCGGAAGCTAAGGGAGAGAAGGTGGAGATCATGCCGCCATTGGTAACGGATAAATCGCCTCCGGGAGCTACGATATCAACCGACTCGCCGTAGTTTGAATACCATGTAGTCTGCAGGTCCGGACCTGATGCACCGACTGAAATTACGTTGGGGAGATTGTAGTCCGCGGGGTAGGATGGTTTAAAATCGGTATTGAATTTTTCGTTGCCGGCTGCGGCTGCAAATAAAATATCAGCCGAATTCAGGCGCGCGATACCGTCATACTCTGCCTGCGAATAAGAGTAGCCACCATACGATGCGTTAATAACTTTAATGTTATGTCCCCGCTGCTTTAGATCATAAAAATACTCCATGGCGCGGAGGATGCCGCTTTCAGACAGATAAGGTCCGCAGTTGTCATCGGTAATTGCAGCAGTAGCGAGGCTCACAGCCCAATTCACCCCAGTAATGCCGGTAGCGTTGTTACCCGTCGCTCCGATGATTCCTCCGACGTGGGTTCCGTGTCCCTGACAATCATCAGGATCGTTAGTTCGCTTGTGCGCGTGAATCCCGTGGTGGTCATCCACGTAACCGTTACCGTCGTTATCGATCCCATCGACTGGGTCAGCTGGGTTGCGCCACACGTTAGCCTGTAAGTCCTCGTGTCGGTAATACAGCCCAGTATCGATGATGCCAACCACAACAGAATGGTTCCCAGTGCCACGCACCCAAGCTTCGGGTACGTTTGCATCTGCGCTGTTGGCCGGATCGTGAACCGCCCACTGCGAGGAATACATCGGATCGTTTGGGGCATTTTGTAATGTGTAGAGGAGCTCAGGATCGCACGATATTACGTCGGGGTCTTGCTTAATCTGCGCACAGTCGGTGATCACTTTAGACCAGTTAAGAGACTCGTATGTTCTGCCGTTTGCTTGCGCCTGCTCTACAGCTGATTTGAGAACGACCACATCGAAAAACTGTCCCCCGTCTTCTCTAACGTACGTCACTTGAGCAGATGGCGTTGACGGACTTGATGCTCCGCTTTGCTTGCGTTGAACAATGTATCGATCAGCAATCACCAGCTCAACTTGCGCGACCGCTGCCGCTGGAAGTGTTAGAGCGCAGAGGATCGCCGAAAAAAACTTTGAGTATTTGGTGCTGTGTGTTGAAAGCTTTGGCTGCATAACGTTTCTCCCGTGGCTTTTTAACCGTTTGCGAAACCTGCGTAGTTAACCGGGTAAGTACGTTTGATTAACCGCCGCTGGCAAAAGGCATGAGACTTTTGACCTAACGACAATCCCACAAGGGTAGCTGAAGAGAGATCGCTACTAAAGCAAAATTGAGCGGTATGAATCCTTCTCTGTATCAACCGCAGGGCAAATCCTCGTGCCTAGAAGGAGTTAGGTCGATGGTGTAGAGGCAGTGGAGCTCTAAGATAAAGCCAATTACAGACAGAAGGGCACACCGTGATGGACGAAGACTATGAGTCCTGACTCTTATTCAGCAGCGTCGCAGTCTGCTCGATTGCGTGACTGAAGGCCTTAGTTGCTTTCTCGTGGTCGGCCTCTCCAAAATCTAGTGACGCTCCGCTGAGGCGGAATCTTCCATCTTTGACCATAGTCAGATACCCACCACCTTCACACCGTGCGGAGGAGCCCGTGGCCGCCGAAACCCGCGCCAAGATCTCGCGGTGGAGCCCTGTCCATGACGTTGGGGCGGCGACGATAAAGGTGTGCGTGTCAGCTTGAGCGACTATGTACTTGTGCTGATTGCGGCCCGTGGGGTCATGGATTGGTACAACTGTCTGTTCAGAATCATAGCTTGAGTACACCTGATGACGACCGATCTCAAAGGTGCGAACGCCTTGCAGCGATAAGATAAACCCGGTGTCCTCGTTTACTTGGGGTGAAATTCCTTTGAGTCTTAGCGCATGAAATGCAGCATCGATCGGGGGGTGGTTCTTTGCGGAGTTGTGGTGTTGTTCACTATGAGTCATACAGCGCTCTCTAATGGTGCAGGGCGGGCTAGCCCCGTCAGTTCCAAGGATACCGGAATTCCTGTTGCTATCCAAAGGCTGGGCAGGGTGGGGCCCTCTCTAAGGGCGCGACTAGCCACAAGGCCCTGTAATAGGCTAATCTTTAACGGCGCAAACAGCAGTCGCAACCGTTTGCTGCCAGGGGAGTAGGTTTCCCCGCCCGACCAAGATAATACTGAGGAGAGCCACTATGTCCGCAGAAGAGATGCCCAAGCAATTCCAGCACCAGGAGGCTGAAAAGCGGATCTCGCAGTTTTGGGATGAGTTGAAGGTCTCTCGCGGGGTGGTCGATCACTCAAAGAAACCGTTCTGTGTTGTGATTCCGCCACCAAATGTGACCGGTATTCTACACATGGGCCATGTGCTCGATAACATCCCGCAGGATGTTATGACTCGCTGGCACAGGATGCGCGGATTCGCCGCTGTATGGATCCCCGGAACCGATCACGCCGGTATCGCCACTCAAAACGTAGTGAAGCGTCACCTTGAGAAAGAAGGAATAAAGATGCGCGACCTTGGTCGCGAAGAGTTCCTTAAGCGCGTCTGGGAATTTAAAGAGAAGCACGGCAGCATCATCATCGAGCAGTTAAAGCGCTTAGGGTGTTCGTGTGATTGGGATCGTGAGCGCTTCACGATGGATGAGGGGTTAATGAAAGCTGTGCTGACGGCTTTTGTGCAGCTCTTTGATAGGGGGCTCGTCTATCGCGGAAAGCGCATGGTCAACTGGTGTACCGTATGCCAGACAGCGCTTGCTGACGATGAAGTCGAGCACAGCACTCACGGAAGCCATCTCTGGCACTTAAAGTACCCGCTTGCTGATGCACAGGGTAAAGCAACAGATGAGGTGCTTGTTGTCGCAACGACGCGGCCTGAGACGATGCTGGGAGACACAGCGGTTGCCGTGCATCCAGATGATACGCGCTATAAGGCCATCGTTGGGCGTAAGGTTTTGTTGCCGATTCAGAACCGCTTGATTCCAGTAATTGCTGACCCGTTTGTTGATCCGAAATTTGGAACCGGAGTTGT
>Ga0315904_10005829_pt1 | contig 16997 bp, 11 predicted proteins | sample LakEriMetagenome_6_FD_203529 | JGI IMG/M metagenome (GOLD analysis project Ga0315904, IMG submission 203529) | Freshwater fungal communities from buoy surface, Lake Erie, Ohio, United States - Buoy 12 MA120 | ecosystem: Environmental > Aquatic > Freshwater > Lake | place: USA: Lake Erie, Ohio...
CTTTATCGTAGCTGTATAAGTTTGTGGTAATCCACTTACTATTATATTTTCTCCTTCCATTGAAGAAGAGAATGCACTACTAGTTGTATATAAATAATAGATTGTATCTCCTCTAAATGTTCTGAAATTAGATCCTACCGCAGGTTGTACTGCGTTTCCATTAATACTACCACTAACCGTTAATCTTGAAACACTTCTATTATAAACCGGTAATACTGTTTCTGTTATGTTTACTTTTGGTCTTCTGTAAAATCTAATTTTAGATGTGTTTGTAAGATTAGGATTTACGTTTACAACTTTCTGCCAACGTATGTTGTATTTATTTCTCCATTCCGTAGGTACACCCGTCTTAACACCTCGTTCGTTTACATACTCTGCTAACTCCGCTAGAATTGTTATTGTACACGGGCCATAAGCGGTGTCTGGATATATGTATACTGCTACAGGTTTAGATGTTCCCTCATAATATTCAGGTATACCTTCACCCGGTTCTGTGTAAATTACATTTCCGTTTGAATCTTTTATTTCAATTTTTACAACAGTATCTTGTACTAAATCTTCCGAACCTTGTATTAGAAATGAATTTTTACCGCCTGTGAATGTATCAGGCAAGTCTGTAATTTTAAAATATAAACTGTTTTCAGCAGTATCATTGACTAATACTGAAAATGTTTCTAAATTTTCCGGAAATGATTGCTTCCTTAATACCGCCATTTATACAAATATATTTTTGTATAAATATGGTTGAAAATAAATTGTTCCAATATTTATCTTTAGTAAACTATAAAAAACTAAAGTTATGAAATATGCGATGCTTCAAATAAAGAAAGAAACCCATGAACTTCTAAAATCTTATTGTGAAGAACATGGGTTTAAAATGGGTAGTCTTGTTGAAAACTTAATTAAAAAACATATCAATCCACCAAAACCGGTTGGAAATGTATTAAAAGCAGATAAGATTAAAAATCAATCTTACTAAATCCGTCTACTTTCTTTATTTCAATTAAACCATCTACGATGTCTCTCATCTGTTCAAGATGTGATATTACCCATATAAAATCAAACTGAGTCTTTAGATATTGCATCATCATAAAGAGTGATGACAGATTATCAGAATCAAGTGTACCGAATCCTTCATCAATCACAAGAAAATTTGGACGAGGTAGATTACAGATGTTTATAAGCGCTACACGAATAGCAAGACCACTTACAAATTTCTCCATACCACTACACATTTCAAGTGGCCACTCTTGGTCTTCGTATACAATCTTTCCGTTGATGTTTTTTCCATCAACTTCCATTACTATTCCAAAATCAACTACTTGTCCGAGGATATTATTTATTTCATTTTCAATGAATGGTAATGCTTTACTGATAAGTTCGTATGGAACACCATCACGCTTTACTGCATCAAGATAGTAAGTATATAATTGATTCTTTTCCTCAAGACCTGCGACTTCCTCTATTTTCTTTTTAGTAGACTCTATGAAACTTTCCATAGAACCGATACGAGAGTTTACCGAATTTATTTCCTTTCCTATACCATTTATTTCAGATTCAACTTCTTTTCTTTCTATTTCTATAATTTTGATTTGCTTTTCTATTACCAAATTATTCTTGATATTATCTTCGTTTTCCGAATATTGTTTAATACCCAAATTAACCTTGTCAAGTTTTGCGGAGATAGTTTGTATTTCAGCAGTTAGTTTCTGAAAATCGGCCTGTGTTTTGTACTTTAGTGTTTCTTGTTTTGTCTTTTTGTTAACCAAATCTGTATATTCATTCCATTGAGTTTCCACTATCTTGATTTTATCAATGTCTGATACCAATCGGTTCATAGTGTCTTTCATTATTTGCAATTCAGACTCTTGTCTATCTACTATTTCTTTAGTAGCAATTGCATCTTTTACAAACACATTGTTTACACAAAACTTACAATTAGGATCGTATTCGTGTTTAGCAAGATGTGATAACTTATCACGATTTGCTTTTAGGTCAGTCTCCAACTTGTAAGTTTTCCTTTCAAGTTGCGTTTTATCATTCTGCAATCCGTCTAATTCCGTTTTAACTTCTTCTAACTCCTTACCATTGACTTGACTCTTTATTGCTATATCTTCTATGAGTTTGTTAATGATTTCGGTTTGTGTTTCTATTTTTGTTTCCAACTCCGATTTAAGTTGAATAGTTTTCTCCAACTCTTTTTCAAGTTCTTTTTTATTCTTGTTTAGAGTATTGATGTCTAATACTCCACCATCCATAGGAACTAACTTTTTGGATAGGTTTACAATTTTCTCAATAAGTTCATCTTTTTCATCAGCCTTTTTATTGAGTTGTGTTTGTAACTTTTTCAGATTCTTTTTCTCTTCTGTAAGTTCTTTTACCTTGTCTGCTAATTCTGCTGTAAAGTCTGTCCGTTTGAAATTCTTAATCAATGCGGACACCTCTTTTATTTCTTCGTTTGCAGTCTCATACAATTTATCAAATATATTGAGACCCATAAACTGAGCAAGAATATCTTTTCTCTCCGATTGTGATTTATCAATGAATAGAGTGTTGTTACCCTGTACAGATAAAGCAGTTAGGATAAAGTCCTCGTATGTACCAACATATTGTTCTATATTCGTGTCGGTATCTCTTCGTTCAGTTCCATTAAGCGATACTGCTTGTCCATCTTCTACCTTCCAAAATTGTACATCTACTTTTACATTCTTTCCTTTATTGACTACTTTAGCAGAACGAACGATGTGATATTCCTCACCTTCAATCTCAAGTGTAAGGTGACATTCAAAAGTATCCTTACGATTGTTCATTATGTTTTGTGCTTTAAATGCACGACTACATTTATCGTATAGACAGAATGAAATAGCATCAAACAGAGATGACTTACCACTTGCGTTTGGTGCAAATAATCCCATCAATCCATTAACCTTACTAAAATCTATTTTGTTAGCTTCTCCGTATGAGAACATATTACTAAACTCAAACCTTATAGGTTTCCAACGAATGTTTCTCTGTATATCTTCGTGAACAATTCTGTTGTTGATTTCGGTGTTAATGGTTTGCAGTTTCGCCAACTCATCTGAAGTGATGCCGGGAATCATTCGTTCAACATACTCCGTGATAAGTGTGTTCTGATAATTCACATCGGCAACATCTTCAAATGATATTTGGCTATTTCTGTCTTTGGTTTTCTTTTTAGATAATGAATCGGTTCGGATGATTGTAAAATCATCTATACCATACATCATCCGTATCTTTGTCATTACTTTCTTTGTCTCAGCATTATCCGTGTTAGACAATCTTACACGTAGTCTTGCGTGCTTCGGCATATCAGATACTGATGGAACTTTGCCCGAATCAATATCTAATGTGTAGTATCCATAGTCGTTTGGAATATCAACTGCTTCATAGGTTAGAGTGTCTAAATCCCAAACAAGTAAACCATGCTCTTCTAACGATTCTCCGAAGTTCTGTTGAAGCAGAGACCCGGCGTACACAATCTTACATCCTTTGGGTGAAGTCATCTCCTGGCGTTTGTGGATGTCTCCCAGTAGTGCTAAATCATAACCATCAAACTGGTCGGTAGTAAAGTGACGGCTATTGACTATATATCCCACATCCGTAACCGAACGGTCAACTGGACCATGAAATAGTGCAATCTTCAATCTACCTTCTACATCATCTGCTTTTGGCCAGTTATCTTTGTGGTCAAATATACTGAATACTGAAAATGCAACATCGTCTAATTTCCAAACCTGTGTATCTTTTAAGTAATGAAAGTTAGGTAGTTTCAATGCTTCTACAATTGGAGTTAAGACATCCAATCGGTCTGCATTGTTCATGTTACAATCATGATTTCCGGCAATAAGAATAGTCGGACAATGATTAGCACATTCTGTAAATAACCAATTGATTTCTCTAACGAGTTCAGGACTCATTTCTAATTTGGCGTGAGCAATATCTCCTGCTAAATAGATGAGACTATCTTCTGTTCCTCTTTTTCGTATCTCTTCAAACATTCGTTCAAATACTTGTCGGTATTCGGTATGTCTTTTGACATTACGAATGTGTACATCTGCTATATGATATATTCTTTTTAGTTTCATAGACTCATTATTTTTGTAATCATCAAATCCTCTATATCAAATTCTTTTGTTTCTTTTAGTTGATTGTAAAAATTTTCATATCCAATTTCGGAAGCATCTTTATCTTTTAATTTCATTAGTCTGACTTTTATACCTTGCTTACGGAAATAGTCTGCTGCTTTCAGTGCTTCTCGTAAAGCGTCATTATCAAGTGATATAGTTATATCTTTTACTCCGTTTGCAAATATTTTTTCAACAAGCAATTTAGATGGAAATTTACCAAGTAAAGGTATTGCGTTTCTACGGATTGCTATTGCATCAAATACTCCTTCACACAAAACTATTGGTTCATCCCAATTTGTTTGAGAATCAAAGCAAATTACATTTTTACTGATTGGTGGGTTCTTATATTTCATTGTTTCATCCTGATAATATGAACGAGAAATAAAATAGTTTACTTTGCCATCGGAATCATATGACGGAACAATTATTCGTCTTGCGTACAATCCTTCTTTACAATAACCTATTCCATATTTGACAATTTCTTTTAGTCCAATGCCTCTTTGTGTAAGATAATGAATTGCGTTTCGGTATTCAGGATTGAAACCTTTTGGAATTTCCGATAGAGATATAAACTCTTTTGGAAGAGATACAAATACAACTGCATCATCTTCTTTTTGTACATATACTGAGTCGCCATAAATTTCTCTTATCTTTGCTATTGTTGCTCTGTCAACATCTAACTTACGAAGTAATGATGTCATCTTTTTACCACCACTATTACATACCCAACAATGCCACTTTTGTGTATCAGTATTTACTTGTAGTTTGGGTTTATGATGATTGCAAAATGGACAATAGAATTGTAGTTCACTCTTTGCTAGAGTGTTGTATGTTCCGAGTGTTTTTGACAATACGGATGTAACTATATTTTTATCAGACAAACTTATCACGTCCCAAATATAGTAAAAAAATGGGACAAAACAAAATTACAATTTTGGAATGTCTTTTCTAAAAAATTTACCAAGTATATTATCGTTAAAGTATCTATCGGCGTTTTCTAGTACCCTATGTTCAAACAGGTATCTTGTTTCCAAATATGTAAGATGTTTTGGTGAAAAAGCAAATTCTATTATCTCTCTTGTAAAATCAGTTTCTTTACCTTCTTTTATAAGTTGTTTAATTTCAGGATGCGAACCGTAATAAGTTTTCCAATCACTTTCTTTCTGAACTTTTCTTTTTCGTTTAGTACCCTTGAGTGGTGGTAGAGTACGATTGGAAAGGATTTGTTTACGACCTATGTATTCTTTACCTGATAACTTATGTACAACTTTATATATAAAACCAAATGCCTCACAAGGAAACTGAGAGGCATCTGTTATTTTTTCTCCATTATATAACCACATTAAATCTATAACCTTTTTTTGATTTATTATTTTGTTACCACATCGGTATATTTCTTATTAGCTGCATAGCCAGGTGAGTTTTGACTTCCACCGCCAATTGGGCCTAATTGATAACGAGTTTTTCCAAACTCTTTTTCCAATCCTACAACAGCTGGTTCGTCAAGTTGTTTTTGGTCATTTGAATACGGAGTCGGGTCACTACCACGAAGTGTATTCCATTTACCCAAATTATTGAGTTTTAATTCTCCGGTGCTGTTTTTATATTTCTCTAAAATTGCTGACATAATGTTTATTGTTTATAATAAATATAAATTTTCTGCTTAAACGTCAAATCGCACTATAAAGTTTATTGGCATTATGGGTTCAATTTTTATAGGTCTTGGTAATTTTGCAACAGCCATTAATGTGTTTGTATCATCGTACAACCCAATCGTAGTCACAAATGGTGTTAAAAATGAGCCAGTTAAATCCACCGATGAACTTATATCGTAGTGTTCAAAACCACCTGATATACCTGTTGAAACTTTAGACCCATATCTAAAGTCTATTATATCACCATTTACCAATTCCGTTCTTTTGCGTATATATTGAATACCAGCATCTACTAAAACTCTTTGTTCTTCTAATATATCAGATTCGGGTAATGTATACCATCTTTGATTTTCTGTTCTTAATGCGGATGGATTTTTAGATATATTGAATTCATTTTTTTCAACAGATATGAATATTTCATGTTCTGTTATTGTTTGTGTAGACTTAAAATTAATGTCCCAATCTCCAGTGAAAACATTATTAATTGTGGCATCATCTGTATAAACTATTATTCCATTATTGTAAAATACATCTCCAACTACAGTTGAGCCACTCATTAAACTTCCAGATGCATTATCTACATAAGATACCGAAGAAACGCCATCTATTATTGATAATGAATTTGTCTTTATACCATCACCAATAAATTCATTAGGTATAGAAAATATTTTTGCTTTTGTGCCTAATCTTCTTTTACCTTCTGCTATTTGTGTGTCTGTTAGTGAATAAAATGATGCACTAATCTGACCATATAAAGAATGCTTATTATATTCAAAATCACTTGTCAATTGTATTGTATTGGACTCGTTGTAGATTAATGTGTCTTCCGCAATCATCAACAAAACATCCGAACCAGACTCAAATGTCCAGTTTTTATAAGCTTTAAATGTTCTGATTGAATAGTCAGAACTTGGTATAGTTTTCCATGTGTACATATCTTTTATAAATATCTCATAAAGTAAAAACCCATCGTTTTAGATGGGTTTAGAACTGTACAATTACATTGTATGATTAGAAGTCAAGTTTAACTCTAATTGCTACCTCTTTTTCAAAAGATTTTTCAATTGGTTTACTTAACTTAGCAACTGCCATTAAGACATTATTATTATCATACAATCCTACACTAGTAACATAAGATTTAGCAGGAGTATTTGAATAAGTACTAAATAATGTTACACCTTCTGTACCTGCTGACGCTGTTACATATGATGGATTATTGGAATAATTAAATTGCTTTGAATTAGCTCTAATGAAGTAATATGTACTTGATACCTTTTCAGCTCTTCTAGCTTGAAAATCCATACCACCTGATATTGCATTAAACATTGCAGTACCTCCAAAGTTAGAACCACGTGTTAAATGGTAGGTAGCTGCTACTGAACTAGTAGCAGGTTGTAATGATACATCACAAGAAGCCGAAAGAGCTGCCGGGTTTAATAGAATTATACCTAAATCTGGATAGAATAATCCCCATCCTTCACCATTTGATGCCGTATAAGAATTTATAGTTGCAGCTGCTGAAGTACCTATGTTTAGTGAACCACTAACTATGTTAAATACTCGTCCACCAAATCCGGTTGTTCCATCCGAATCACCACTATCATCTATTAATGTGATGTTTCTAACTGCTCCTTTTAGGTCTAATGAAATATTACCCGGATCTAATCTTTCTTTATATCTAGCTCTGTTTATATTAATTGCGTAAAAGCTAGTCATGTCCATACCAGCAGCTGTAGTTCCGTTATATATTCTAAAGTATGAACCACTTTCCGGATCTAATATATTTTTATATTGTGTATATACTGCTTTTGTCGGTAATGTAGAAAAATCATCTTGAGCTATGGTTGGTGCACCAAAACCATTTGCATCACCATACGCTATAGAAAATTGAACTTCTGCATCAGTTGATGAAGTAACTTTATTATATACATCTATATAATATTTACCACTTACAGATGCTACTTGCGAGGATGCTGTAAAAAAAGTTGTCAATGATCCTGTATCACCACTCCATATTCCCGCGGTTACAAGTGATGACTGATTTTCTATTACATCATCTTCTACTACAAATTCTTTATATATTGCCATATTATTTTATGTTACGCGTTTACAGTTATTGTTACAGGTATAGAAACCGTTGCACCTGAATCATCTCCTGTAATAACAATAGTTGTTGTGTATGAACCTATTGCTAAAGTATTGAACGGATTAAATGATACGGTAGGTGATGTTCCTGCTGTTTTTATGATTTGGGGTCTTCCTTGTGTTCCAAAAGTATCTGCACCCGTTTGAACAGTGGTAAAATTACCATCACTTGTCAATGTTCCGAGTGCTGAGTTTCCTAATACAACTGTGTAAGTTTCTGAAAGACCAGATGTAGCTAACTTAAATGCTCTAGCTGATAACGTAGCATTTGTGTTATACTTATAAGTGTAAGTTATAGTTGTATTATCACCTAAGTTAGATATTCTCGGTACAATTGTTAGACCTGCCGGTCCCGTAAATAGTTTAAATCTCATTGATTGAGTCTCATCGGGAGATGCTTCTATTACCGGTATGTTTTTTATCGCATAATCATAGTAAGCGGAACCAAGTGGATGAGCCGGTTCATATAATGTATAATCAATCTCATCATCAGCTAATGCAAATTTAGCTATTCCTAAAGATTGTCCGGCTGCTAGTTTAGCTCTACCCGCTTTTGTTAAGATTGCGTCAACCGTCAATTCTGTATTACTCAAATATCCCATAGGTTTTTTGTGTTTATTATAAATATATGTTTTTCTTAAAAAATTTTATTCTACCTCCAAAATAGGTTCATTACTATTTCTACCAAATTTATTAACAGTAAGCGTATTAGGATTGCTAATAAATTCTTCTACAACTGGCTTACCATCTATAGAAACTATTCCACTCAACTTACATCCATAGTAAAAAGAATTTTGTAAACCTCTGGAATTATCTTGAGTATACTTGTAATGTGTAGGTAAATATCCATTAACAGGTGTAACATCTACTATTTCTCCACCAATCGTAGGTGCTGTTGTTCCATCGTATGGCTGTATTGTTAATGCTCTTTCTGTAAATAAAGATGATGTTAGTTCGGTTCCACCTCTAGGGTCACCCAATCCATTTGGTAATGTAACCTTATACTTTTGAAAAAATTTAGTAAATTGTTTAGTAATAATGTGAACCCTAATTCTTTCTTTTTTGGTAACACCATACTTGTCCAAATAACTACGAATCGCAACGCCTGGCTTTTGTGCAAATATACCCATACCATAATTTTCAAAATCAGATTCTCCTATGGTTCCCGTAGATAAATCCAAATAAGATTGTAATGTTGCTTCAAGTCTAGTGTCAATATCACCCTCGTATTGAGTTGCTTCCGCTGTGGGTACTACTAAATATTCTGTACTTATATCTCCTTCGTATTGGGTTGCTTCACCACTTTGTTGAAAATCTAAAGTAGTATCAACGCTTGTTTCGTATTGATAGTTTTCACCAAGTAAAGATGTAGTATCGGTATTATCTATTGTTGTTTCGTATTGATAGTTTTCACTCTCTAAATTCTCTTGAAGATTATAATCTATAGTTGTTTCATATTGATTATTTTCAGCCGATGGCTTTTTTCTAGCTATCTTACTTCTTTCGAGAATATGTGGTTCAATTAATATACCAGTTGTTACTTTTGAACGGGCTGGTAATAGCTGCTTTATATCCTCAAATAAATTTTGCTCGTATAACTTAACGAGATTTATATATGCATAAATGTCACGACCATCAAATCTATTGAAATAATATTCTCGTAGTCTATCTAAGTTTGAATAGTTATCTTTGTATTGGTCTCGTGGGTCGCCGATATAGTCATCTAAATTTATACCTCCTAATGATTTAGCTATATCAATATTTAACTCTTTTGTAGGTGAAAAGAACAATCCAAGTTTATTAGAATCCATAGGAGCTTTGTCGAATGCTCTGGTTGTATTTCTAATATCTTTGTATAAAACATTTCCATTCAATGTTTGCTCTTCAAAACGAATTTTATTATTAGAATATCTTTGAATACCCAAGTCTGGTATTTCTAATACACTATTTCTTTCTATAACCTCAAATTGATATGGATAGGATGCTACTGACGTAAATCCACTAAAGGAAGCGGAATATATAGCTGGTGTTATTTCTGAAAATATGTTGTTGCCAACAGATATGGTGGTAGTTTCAACGACATTTCTAGTTGTACCCTCCGAGTAATAGATATTGTTATCAACATTTGGTATTGTTGTATAAACTGAAACATTTTTTGGATACTCAAAATCTAATCTGAAGAATAAATCTTGTGTTGAAGAAGATATATGATTTCCATTAACCATTTCAGGAAATGCTACGTGTTCATAAAATCTTTCCTTTTGTAATGGTGTAGACCATAAACGGAATTCATCTATACTACCACTAAATCCACCTCCAATTGCTATGTTGCCTGTAGTCTGCCAAACTGCTGCTGTACCAGCTACAACTGAAGCAGTTGTTGATGATGAAAATATTAATCTCTCTTGTTTATTCTGACCAACATTAAGTTCAAATATATATGGACTACCGGTTGTAGCTGATAATTCTATTCCAAAAAATTGACCATTAAATAATGGTAATACAGAAGAGGACAAATAACTTGTACTACCTATTTTAAAAAATACTTGACCATATTTAGAGCCAGCCGAACCACTTGAAGTTAATGACCAACCACTTCCAGATATAATTGTCCAATCTCCCGATGATGTCGGTTTGACGAATACTTCTACCGTGTCCGGCTTTCTACCAAAAGGTGTATTTGTCCACAATGTAGTTATTTTACTACCTGTTTCAAGCTTTATGGCAGTTGATATATTTTCAATCAAATGCTTACTCTTTGTAGTTTCTGTAACTTCGGGGCCACCAAACTCTAATATTGATAGATTGGTGGAAGGTATACCATAACAAGCCAAAAGTGCATGAACTGCACGTTTTGTTCCTTTGTGTTTTAGAAGGTATGGAATATTATTTAATATCCTTCTCCATATTTCACTATTTCTATCTTTAGCCGATGTTGTTTGCTTGATATTTCCATCGGTATCCATACCCAAAACATATTCCCATAATTTAGAGTTTGCGGCTAAGTTCTTAGCGTCCCAATTGAATGATTTTAGTTTATCGTATAGTAATTTATTTGCTATACCATTTTTTGAACTATAATTAGAATTTCTACTACGTTCAATTGCTTTATTAAAAAAGTAAATAATATCAAAATGTTGACCAATCATGGACAAAAATAATAAGAATTGGTCATTCTCTTCTTTATTCTTAATGTAATCAGGTATGTTATTTAATAAAGCATTTTTATTTTCATTATCAAATTGTTCAGCTAATACTGATAGGTTTTCATACCATTCTATTACAACACTAGATGTACTTGGTATTCTTACACCCGAATTGTAAGGCCATGTAATTGATGACACATTATTTGTAGAATATTCATTAGAATATGTGTACAAGAATTTTTCAAAGCCATCAAATCCACCGATAACTTTATTTTTCTTTTCAGTCTGTAAATCAATATTTTGCTTTACTGTGAATGAATTCGGATAACCTGTATTGGTTGGGTCATAACTTGAAGCTGATATTGCATTTTCATAAGCTTCTATAAGTTGTACTTTATAAACAAAATTGTCAATTCTTTCTTTTGCCGAACTAAAGTGTACAAAATTTTCCCACTCGTATATAGCAGTATCTTCACTTATTGAACCACTAGCATATTTAATATTTAACTCCGATACATCTATATCTGATTTGCTTAAATAGTCTTGTATCAACGATGTTGAACTAGATACTGAAGAACTTATTATTAATGTATCTAACGATTCAAAATTTGTAGATTGTCCTGTAACATAATCTAATGGAATTTTAAAGTTAGGCCCTCTTAATGGAGGACAACTAGATTTTACATCTTCTCTTATAACAACAGTTTCTACAATAGGATTGGCTAATAATTTTGTAATCCAAAAGGTACTGTTTGTTGTTATTTCTTGTGGTAATGGTTTGTATAATTTTACTATTACAGACTTTACCTCATTTGTTATTTTTTCGTTTCCGGCTTCATCAATCTCTCTTGTAGAAAGTGTATAGTTGTCATTTTCCCAAGAACTTATTAATATTTGATTATCATTTTCAAAATTAACTAAATGACTGATATACTTATTTTCAAGAGGAGGTTTTATGTTTGCAGAAGATATTAATCCATCAAGTATTAAAGATTTAACTTGCTGTAAGTTGATACTAATCTGCGATTTATCAATATAAGTTGATAGTGGATATTCTAAACCTTTTACATCATTTACATTAGAAAATAAAGGGTCTGATATTTTTTTAGTACTATATGGTGTTAGTATTAGATTAATAAATCTTTTATCCCAATCGGAATATGCCTTCTGAATAGTTTCTTGTATGTTGAATACATACTTGAATTTTACTTTATCCGATGATAGTGGCTTAAATATTAAAACATCATCTAATAACGATTCTTCGGGTGTAACAGATAGGTTGAATTGAGTTGGCCCACCAATACTTTCAATAGTTGTTCCGGGTGGTAACTTGCCTGACAATGACTCCACTGTCATACCCTCTTCTAGTTCTGAGGTATCCGCTACGAATACAACGAAAGCTACACTTCTAGTTACTACAAATCGTTTTTCTTGTGTATTCTTTGGTAATGGAAATATTCGTTGTAATCTTACTCTTCTATTATTTCTAGCTCTGCCAGGAAGTAATATATCAACATCAATATAACTTGTCTCAGATGTTGCTCCAACTTCTAAAATATAATTCGTATCATACGTTTTATATGGAGGTATCTGTATTCTATTTGGTTTTTTTATGTATAGTAGATTTGGAAAATCATCTATAGCTTTGATATTGATAATAAAGGAAGAACTATTTCCTCTAGATATTACTTCTCCATTTTCAATAAAAACAGGTGATATCTGTATTGTTTTTGTACCCGTTAAAAGATTAAAGTCTTTTTCATAAGATAAAATCAGTATTCCTTCTGCTTCTGTTAATCGCTGGGTTCTCTGAGGTGTGTTAGAATTTCCAATATAGATTTCTGCAGCATTGGAAAATTTTAAACCATTGTAAGGTATTTCTATTAATCTATCTAAACTTTTCTCAGAAAATGGTACTTCAAAAAGTAACCCATCTTTATCAGGTATGTTTATTTCAGGTGTATATTGAAATATGTTTTTATATAAAGCAACAATTACAATTCTATTTCCGATTTCACTTGATTGAATTTTTAGTAATTCAGTAGATGGTATTATAAATCCATTACCTGCGTCAAGTGTAATTTTTTTCCATTTTTTATTAGGATTTCCATCTGTAGCAATGTCTGATTCATCTATTGAAAAATTACCATCTGCTATTTCTGAGTCAGCTAAATCTACAGTATAATACAAAGAATCCCGTAATAAAAGTGGATTGCCTTGTGAATCATTCTCAAAATTTTCAGATAATACAAAGCCTAAATTTACAGTAGGTTGCTCACCTATAAATTTTTTACTAGTAATTAATTCATCCGTATTATCAAACAATACTATTTCTTGACCTAGTATAGGTTGTGTTATATTTACATTTCTTCTAAAGATTCTATCTCCTATTTGTCTTTCAGCTTGAGCTGAAGTCAATGGTTGGTTATAATCAAATTTTAAAGAAACTCTAGGTTGTGTTTTTTCTAAATCAAAATACATATCCGGCGAATCTTTCTGATTACCGGCGAATACAACTTCAAAACGTAATAAATCATCATTTTCGTCTATTGGTAATACAGGTGATGCTTCGTAAGTAGAAAATACTATATTTGGATTTTCCATTACAACATCTCCGTTTTGCGTAGAGAATTTAGATTTTAATAATAAAGTATAGGTTGTATTTGGTTTAAGATTAAATAAGTCAAAAGAATGTTCCGTTAATAAGGTATCTGTTTTGTAATTACTTGGTACGGCTTGCGTTTCACACTTTACTTCGTTTGTTACTGGGTTTATCGGACAATTTCCATTTAAAAAGAATACCTGACCATCTGCTGCATAAGTTGTTGTCCATGTTACTCTAGCCGAGTTAGCTGTGATATTTGTAAGTTGTGGATTTGTTATACGAGCGGGTGTAATTCTAGTCTTGGATAAATCCGTTGTTGTAAAATCAGTAGGAGTTACCGAACCACTTGAATTTGTAGTTGTACTACTTGTTGTTTGTTGTCTGGTAAATGATACTTCAGCCGTTCTATCAACTGTTATGTTTTTCTGTTTAGAAGGTAATGGTAAGAACTGAACCGATTGTAAATCCGTTATAGTTTTTAGTGAATTGTTGGCAATAGAAGGTGTTATTGTTAATATTTCGGTATTTCTACCTTCATTGTATACCGATTGTAAACTGTAAGAATTTATAGATGGTAACTTCATAGTAGACGGACTTGTTGTTACATCTACCTCTATTGCTGTAATATCTACTTTTTCGGAAAAAATAGTAGAATCGGGAAAAGTATACGAAGTTTCTGTTTCCTTGACCTCTATTATACCCCCTTCTATTAATTGTCCAGATATAAAAACGCGATATTTTTTACCATCGCCGCTTTTAAAATTTAATTTAAATGGAAGAGTATTTACAGCCATTGCTTAATATTATTTCTATAATAGATATAAAAAATTAGATTATATATCATCTTCCACCACTCCTAATTACTGGAGATGTTGCATCCGGATTACTTCCACCTGTGCCACCACTAACTGGCTCTATTGGTTGCTCTTCTATTGTCTGATTTACAACTGGTCTCGGTGTTCTTGTTATAGTTTCATTAATTATTTCATTAGTTGGTATCTGAGACTCAGTGCCTCCTAATGTTTCTATAAGTTTTTGCTGTAGTGATGCAAAGTCATCTAAAGTATCTGTATTTAGTCTTATATTACTAAGATTTACTACCGAATATTCTTGTACATCCTTTTGAACAGTATCTGTTTCAATCTTTTTACCGATTTCAAACATTATTTCATCTATCTGTTCGGTAGTTTCAACTGCCGTACTATAACTCCAAATATCTCCGGTTCTTAACATTTTACTTTCTTCGTTAAACGAACTTATCAAGTAAGATAATACTTCTTGATTCAATTGTTTATTGGAAACATATTCACAATTACTTGAATTTAATGTCAATATTTTTGAATCTATTTTTTGTTTGAATTTATTAACAATATTATCTATAAACTTTTCAAAGTTTTGAGTAGCAGTCCCCTCGTCATATACTAATCTAAAATCTACATACAATATTCTTGTAAATTCACTATATGGAAATTGTGTTACTTTTTCAAATTTCTTTTCTATATATTTTTTTATAGAGTTTTTTATTACAGTATTTGATATGTTTTTTATAGACACTAAATGCTCTTTATATGTTAGGGTATCTACATTTAAATCTTGTAGATTCTCAAAATCTATTAAATTTTTTTCAGTTATACTACCTTTACCTAATGATGATTGAACAATCAATGGTAATATGCGCATTTCAGACCTTGTTGCCGATATTTCTTGAATCCACATTCTTCTAAATTCCGTATCATCACCTGCTTTTAATCTGACAAAGTTAATGTTTACTTTTATAATACCATTTTTATAACCAGAGTCATTGAGTAATTTTTCAATATCTATCGCTATTTCGTCTGTGTTTGTCTTTATTATGTACGATTGTATATCTGGAAATTTTATATATCTAACCGTCTTATTGTCAGATTGAGGTAATATATTATTATTAACATCATATAATATAACTTCCATTATATCGGACGAGCATTCTCCAAATTTTATTTTTTCGGATGTGTTTTGGGAGACTACAAATAAATCTTCTTGCTCTAAAAACTGACCAGTACCTGTAGTTCTTGAATTTATCTCATCAACATTTGTGTATTTACTTAATGCCATAATATTTTTTATTAATTATAAGTATCTTTATGTAAAATACCCAAAGCTAAATTAAAAATCTTGTTTTCAGTAACTCCCGTACTTGTATTTTCTACAATTATCTTGATAACTCCACCAGTATAGTAATTTGATTTTGAACCTTTATTTGAAGGCCCATCTAATTTTGCTTGTAGTTCCGGATCATTTGATGTGTATACTGTTTGTATTTTTCTATTACTTTCTTCGCCTGATAATGTAAAGGTAATAGGATTAAACTTGAAAAACTTAATTTGATTTCCAGAATTTCCACTAGATCTGGGGTAGAATACCTCTAAAGTAACTTTAACAGGCACTCTATTCACGTTTGTAAATGTTAAATTACCACCATTTATCCATTTATACTTACTGTATGGTGAATCATTGTTTATAGCGAAGTAAAATTCGTATGGAACTGAACCAATTAACGATGTTCCTATTTTTTCTTTTACAATAACAACTTCATTAATGTTAAATCCTTGAGAACCAGCAGCTAAAGTTTGAGCTCTATTTTCTACTTCAAGTTGAACAACTGCTGCACCTAATTGTGCATATAAACCAGTAATCACCGCATTTAATGAATCAGCTTGTGTGATTAATGCTTGAATTTGAGCTTCGTAACCTTTGTTCTGAGCCTGTAAGGAGGTTCTAAATATTGACTCTTCTACCGATTTTTGTAAAGCTGTTGATATCTGTTGTGCAAATCCATCAACTGTTTTTGATAAAGATGTTAATTGGTTTACCAATACAATATTTGTTTGCTGTATGGCTAATCTATTATTTATCTCTTCGTCAGTTTGACCTTCTAATTCTGTTATCCTAGATGATAATTGTTCTGTTTGATTTCTTAAAGATTCAATTGTAGTATTTAATTCTATACTTTGAGACAATAGTGTGTTGTATTCTTCTCTTGATATAAAATCATTAGTGGTTTGTGGTATGTTAGGCCTTAACTCACTTATTTCTACATCTATTGCTTTAGTTACTTGAGTATAATCTACTTTAGGTTTGGATGATGGTACTACTAACCATGAGGAAACTAAATTGTTTTTATCAACCGTAGTTACATAAGGTGTATTATCAAGTTCAGTAACTACCGAACCTGATTGAATTACAATATTTTTAGCTTCTTGCTTTGTGTAGTTAGCCATTATCTTTCTACTATTTCAAATGTCGTTTTATAATCTAT
>Ga0315904_10005831_pt1 | contig 16990 bp, 13 predicted proteins | sample LakEriMetagenome_6_FD_203529 | JGI IMG/M metagenome (GOLD analysis project Ga0315904, IMG submission 203529) | Freshwater fungal communities from buoy surface, Lake Erie, Ohio, United States - Buoy 12 MA120 | ecosystem: Environmental > Aquatic > Freshwater > Lake | place: USA: Lake Erie, Ohio...
AAAACACTTTAATGATGATGGCACTGGCGTCTGTAATGATGTTAGGTGCATGTGGAAGCAAAACTGAAACCACTGAGACCACTGCACCTGAGGCTGCGACTGAAACTCCGGCCGATCAGCAGGTAGCAGTGAACACCACTCATGCGTTTGTTTGTCCGATGAACTGTGAGAACAGTGCCAGAATGGAAATGGGACAGTGCGTGGTATGCGGTATGGATCTGGTATCTAATCCAAATTATGTTGCTGAAACGGCTCCTGCAGCCGGTGACAGTGCAGCCGCCGGGCATGAAGGACATGATCATGACCATGGTGATCATGAAGGACACAGTCATTGATTGAATAATCACCAATAAAAAAGCCGCTCTGTTTTCAGAGCGGCTTTTTTATTGGTGACCCTGGGATTAATATTCCCAGAGATCGTGTTCCAAATTGGTGATTTCGTTCTTGATCCGTTCTGCTTCCAGAAGCGCATCCATACCGATTTTATAATCTTCGATACGGCGATCGTAAACGTTGTTCTCCTTATAAATATAACTGGTAAACATTCGTTTCTGGAAAACGTCATCCCAGGTTCGCCGGTCGGAGTCGTTGCCTCTCATGTATACTTCCTGGTTCACCAGAATCTTTCTGGCTTCGGGGAAATAAATCCAGAAGATGGGCACTTTAAGATCGCCTTCACGACGGTTACCTTTATCATCAACGGCATAAATCAGGGGAGCAATTCCAATGATTCTGACATCGAGTACTGAACGTTGCTTATCGAAGAACCACTCTTCCTTAACGCGGTACGCTACCACATTTGCGGGAGAGAATTCCCTCACAATAACAGTATCGCGGGTGAGATAAGGAGGATCGGGATCAGTGATCTGAGTAGTATCCACTCCGGCACCTCCCACGCGCTGAAATTCTTCACGGGTCATTGGAAACATGAATTCTTCATCTGAATATGAAGTCAGGGTTCCTTCCTTGACAGCATCATACAGGATATCATTCAGGCTTCTTCTGTCGTTGATTTTTTCAGTGGGGTGACCGAAAGGAAGGTTCAGTTTCTCTTTCAGATCGATGATTCTCCACACCTTTTTAGACCACATCACGTCTGCTTCACGCAGATATGCCAGTGGAATCACCGAGCGGGTGGGATTGTGTTCTCTTACATAAACACCATCAAGGACATTCTGCGCGAAGGCGCCAGTCAACATGAGTGTGATCATGCACAGAGTGAGAGTGATTCTTTTCATTTTGTATTCTGTTTTTATACTATAACCCGACAGGCAGGTTTTTATTGCAGAACGAAGTTCACAGAACTGAGTGAACGGGTAGTACCGTCAGGACCTGATGCCTTGATGTATTCGAAATACACCTTGGTACCGGGACCGGAACCTGAGATCGCCTGCTTCATCTGAGGAGTGATCAGGTTGCTGTTACTGTCAATCTCAACGGGGTCACGACCCTTTTTAATCAGGGTCATACGGAACTTGGTTACTTTGAAGTAAAGTTCAAAGTCGAAGTTCTCCATGATTGAGTTAACCGAAGTAGCCGCAGCCAGTTCATTCTTATTGATGGAGCCGCCTTTTTTACCATTGATCATGGCAACAGGATCGGGAACCCTCTTCACACGGTATTTAAACTGTCCCATCGGCACCGATTTGCCATCAAGCTTGGCGGTCACGTTGATGGTAGCTTCTCCCTGAGTAGTGGCTTTCGCGGTATACTTGCTGCTTCCGGCCTTAACATTTTTAACGAGCGAGGCACCACCACCTGCAACAGTAGCAGTAACATTGGCATCGGCAACACCCGGTACAGAAATCGACATTGGGTTTTCCACACCAATATAGAGTACGTTCATTTTGTCTGCAGATACTACGGAGGCCGGTTTGGCTGCGATGTATTCAGCTTCAAAAGGATATTCCTTCATCTGATTGGTAGCAGGATCCTTTACTTTGATCATTCCGCCCCATTTCTTGATACCTTCGGAAGTTGCAGTTACAGAATATTTACCCAGACCACCTTCTACAGGAATTGAAGAACCGCCAACCACAATTTCAGGGTTGGATGTCGAGCTGTAAGCCGCGAGGAATACATCAGCGGTATATTTCTGTCCGGTGAGTACATAGCTGGTAGGAGCAATAACACGGGCCTCCAGGTTATCAAACTTAAAGCTACCGGCATCGATTGCTGTAAAGAGGTGATTGACCAGTTCTGATTCAACGTTACGAACGTCCGCCTGAAACTTGGTCAGCAGGGCGATGGTAGCTACTACGGGATTGTGGTAGAAGTTTGCCATTTCCCAGGTAGATTTATTATCACGCACCTCCTCGGGTTTAGGATCGGTAGTGTTCAGCAACTGATCCAAACGTGGTTTGAAGAGTTTTTGATCATCAGCTGAAAGTGGTTTCAGAATGTCGGCCTTGAACTTATCGATACGCTCTTTAAATTCGGTAGCCTTGAATCCGCGACCATCGGCTTTATCGCCGCACATAATATTGGTAGGAACATCATAATCATCTTTCCTGGCAATATCTTTTGGTGCCGGTACTGTTGCACCAGGTTCCAGTCCTTCCACTTTAACAGTGATTTCAGTTTTCAGATCATCAATATACTTGATCATTTCTGAAGAAAGCTTCTTCACATTCTGAGCTTTCTGGTTATAAGGACCGGCCTTGGTAGGGTCATTCTGCATGGCCTTTGCAAAGTCGGCATACAGACGTTCATTTCTAGAAGTAGTATTCTGGTTAGACGCTTCAAGACTGTCGTTCACCGTTACAAAAGCATTGATAATTTCTTTTGAAACGTTCAGAGCGAGAAGCGCGGTAAGTACCAGATACATCATCCCGATCATTCGCTGCCTCGGGGATAGTTTGCCACCTGCCATATTCTATTCTCTCGTTTTTAGGGTTAGTTGGGAAAATTGATAACTGTAACTGATTACTTGTTAGGATTCATGTTCATTGCTGAAAGCATGTTTCCGTAAACAGTATTGAGAGAAGAGAGATTCTTGGCAAGTTTTGATACTTCATCCTTATACTTACGGGTATCCTCAACTGAAGAATTCAGATTGGCCATCAGTTCATTGATGCCATCATAAAACTTGGAAGTTTCCTTCAGGTGCTTATTGGAATCCTGTAACTGGAGTTCATAAATAGCATTCAGAGCAGCCATGTTTTTACCGGCAGCAGAAACCTGATCGCTGTATACCTTCACATCATCAGAGGAAGTGGAAAGGCTGTTCATAGCCTGAGTAGCTTTTTCGTAAGCACCGGCAAGATTGCCTACTGACTTGGAAGCTGACTGAACATTCTTTACGTAGTCATCGGTAGCAACCGTTGCATTGGAAAGATCTGACATCTTAGCAGTGTTTTCGCCAAGTGTTTTGAGTCCGGTACCAAGGCTCTGGATCAACTCAGGTCCGATTTTGGCTTCGCTGAGCAGACGATCGAGTTCCTGCGCAACAGGGTCAGCTTTCTTTTTCTTGTGCTTATCGTGTCCCGGCTCATGCATTCCTGCAAGTTCAGGGTATACAAGTGACCAATCCACATCTTCATGCGGAGGTTCAAATGCAGAGAAGAAGAAAATTACAGCTTCGGTGAGAAGACCAATTGTAAGCATCAGGCCCGCACCTTCCCAGTGCTGAATTTTGAAAAGGGCTCCAACGATAACGATCGCAGCACCGAATCCATAAAGCTTGGCCATCATGTTTTTAAACCCTTTACTTTGGGTGAATGAAGCTAATCCCATTGTGTTTTTAGTGTTTTAAAGTTAGAATTTGGTTTGTTTTGTTTGTTATGAGTTCACGAAGGTAGGGACAATGAGGGAAAAGTCCTTACCCGAAAATTTTAAATTTCAACAATGTTATCAGAAGTCCGACTTGTCGCGTCCCATGAAATCCATCACACAACGAAAGCCGATGTAGGATTTGGAAGTGTCCTGATATTCATAAGAACGGGTGCCTGTCTGAAGGAAATATCCAACATCCTTCCAAGAGCCGCCGCGGATGACCTTTCTCTTGAGTGCGGGAGGATCAGACTCCTTTGCATCGTACTCATAGTTGGGATTAAGGTCATGTGTAAAATTATACGCCGACTCATCATAGGCATTGCTGGTCCATTCGGAAACGTTTCCTGCCATGCAGTATAAACCGTAGTCGTTAGGCCAATAAGAAGTAACAGTAACAGCATAGAATCCACCGTCATCCAGGTAATTGCCTCTCATTGGTTTGAAGTTACCCAGAAAGCAACCGCGGCTGTTCCTGATGTAAGGTCCACCCCAGGGATATGGAGACAATTCCAAGCCTCCGCGAGCAGCGTATTCCCACTCAGATTCAGTAGGCAGACGGTAGTCCTGCACAAAAGTTTCACCGTTAGACATCAGGTAGCTGTTGAGCAACTGGGTACGCCAGATGCAGAATGCAGTTGCCTGTTTCCAGCTGACGCCCACTACAGGATACTCATCGTAAGCCGGGTGCCAGAAATACATGTTGGTGATAGGGTCGTTGAAAGAGTAGGTGAAATCATGAATCCAGGCAAGGGTGTCGGGATAAACATTGATCACATCTCTTTTGATGAAAACGGAACGGTCGATACGTCCCTGTTCTCTGTTCGATCTTTGAGCTGCCTCTTTCAGGTCGATCCAGTAATACTCAAAGTTGAGTTTACGGGCATCGATTTCCTTACGACGGTAAAATCTTTCTGATTCAGGAAGAAACAATTCATTGAGAGTTTCAATGTTTTCTTCATCTTCCCAGTCAATACGTTTTCTCCAGTTGATTCTTTCGCCGTATTCACCTTCATCAATGAGGTGATCTCCGCCGATCAGGCGATGTGCAAGGGAATCCCTCACCCAGTCTACAAACTGACGATACTCATTGTTGGTGATTTCTGTGTTGTCCATGTAGAAGGCCTTCACACTCACCGAACGGCTTTGAGCCACGACAGCATAAGGTACGTCCTCATCGCTGGGACCCATCAGATAAGACCCTGAAGGAATGAATACCATTCCGTAAGGATCCGGCTGATACCATTTAGGCCGCCCTTGTACCCCTACCAGGTGGCCTCGGTTTCCACTCCCGCAACTACTGAGTATCAGCAGTATGGAGGAATAAATGATCAGTCGTTTCATGTTCCGCTTTATATTTGTTTCAAGTAGCCTTAGCAACAGTTCCTGTAACGGAGGAACCTTCGTGTTATTATGCAAACAGATCGGTCAGCCTTCCGGGATTTAATCTAATTGCTTACGTTAAATCCAAAGTTAGGTTACGCAACCGAGGGTTTGTTGCAAAATATCACATAAATCTTACGTTTCTGATAATGGGGGTTATCTTCTTCTTGATCTTATAGCAGTAGCCCAGCATGATTTCATGAGAGCCGTTGCTGTAATCCTTCAGGTCGGAGGTGGTCATGTCGTAAGAATATCCCAGACGCAGGTTGGGAGTAATATTCAATCCGGCCATCAGTACGATAGCGTCTTCAAGTCTGTATGATCCACCGATCCAGAAGCGGTTATTGATATGAAGGTTGGCGTTGATGTCAAGCTGAGTCTGATCGGCCACATTCTTCAAATGAAAGGAAGGAGTGAGTGACAATGCTGGCGAGAATTCAAAACGGTAACCGGCAGAGGCATAAATGTGGCGGGCCATGGTGGTGGTGAAATCACCGTAATCGATCTCACTTTCAAGCAGATGCGCCATCGAAGCACCTACATAAAGTTTGTCTGAGTTATAATAAATACCAGCACCTAAGTCGGTGTAAGTGTTACCGGATACTCCTGAAGTAGGAACAAGAGGATCATCAATATTGGAGGGTCCACGATCGTATTTCCAGTCACCGTCCAATGATTTCTGAAGTAATCCGATATCAGCACCGATAGCCAGGTTACCTTGACCGATGTTAAATCGGAAAGCGTAAGCCAGCTTTGCTCCGAATGTACTCTCAAATCCGAGTTCATCTGTCGCCAGAATGGTTAATCCAAGACCGCCATGCAGAAAGTTGATGGGAGCATCAATACTGAACAGACCAGTTGATGGGTTCCCCTCAAAACCAGACCATTGATCCCTATAAATCAAGGTTCCGCAAATACCATCGTTACTGCCGGCATAGGCAGGATTGGTATAAAGCTTATTGAACATGTTTTGGCTGAACTGGGGATCCTGCTGGGCAAAGGAAGTAGCTGAAAGAGAGATGACCAGGATCGCGGATAATAAAAGTTTCTTCATAGTGCCGGTGCTGTCTGTGTTTGAATGACTCTGTATTAAGTGTTTGAATTTTGGTACAATCAGGGGGCTAAAGTAACTAAAATTTCAAATCAAAATTCAAATCACAAATTTGTGCGGACAATATTTTGAAGGGGTCGGACGACCTGGTTTCAGAATATTATCAACAACCAATTGGATTATTATTTGATTGATTATTAAATATTTAATGCAAATAAAGTTAATTCGGAAATTGATTCGGGGATAAAGATAGAAACTAAAATATTTCCATGCAAGAAATTGAAAAACCTTACTTCTCAGAGCTTTTGCAGTGCCTGCCAGAATCTTTCCGGGATCTCATTTTCACATGCCTGTCGATAATCAGTGCCTGAACAGGGCAAATAATGATTCAGGTTGATAAAGTTGCCACGGCTTTCGCTGATCCGGGGGACTTCCATCCACCACCTGCCGGTCAGTTTATGTTTCAGAAATACCATTTCGGTCCCGGCAGCAGAGTCAGGAATCCTGTAAATCAAAAAGTTATCGAGGTTCTTATTAGGGAAGTCACCTTTTCTGTTATTCAGACCTTCCAAAAAATACCAGATCATGTGTGCAGTGAGCTGAGCTGTTTGTCCGTCGCGATCTCTGGCCAGGTCATATTCATAGAAACCAATGCTGGATAAGCGGTCGTTCATTCCGGCGTACATCATCAGCTGGCAGGCTTCTTCTCCGGTGAAACCATGAGGGGATGGGTCAGAGCTTCCCGGAGCATCAGACTGTCTGATAGCGGAGAGATCAAACGACAACATATCGGCGGTACGGATGACCGGTTCGCTTTCTTCCATCTTGGTGCGTACCTCACCTACCCTGTAGGCATCGAAGAAGAGTTTACCCATCAGTTCTACCGATGATGTACCCACGAAATAGGTCTGGTAACCAAGATTGCTGAAATTGAAAAGATAGTTGGGTTGCTGCATCACAATTTTTCCCAACCAGTTGTTACTCTGAAGTTCTTCGTCAGGCATACCGAGATCGAATCGGGAATCGACCGCCACAATGTTGATGAGGTTGCCTTTTCCGGCATATCCTTTATACTGAGCCATTGTAAGATCCTGAGACCCGCCTATGATCACCGGAATCACAGATTGCCTGATCAGTTCCGAAATAATTTCAGCAAGAGCGAAATAAGTATCAGATAAATTGTCACCGGGCAGCAGATCACCGAGATCAATCATTTTGATGCCTTCGCCCGTGTGTTTTTTGAGCCTGTAGAGTTGTTCCCTGATGGCTGCAGTGGCCGGTTTGAAATTTCTGTTGAATACCGAACCCCTGTGTTCCGGCACACCGATAATAGCCACCCGGGCATTTTGAATATCCGGGAAACCTTTATTGATCGAATAAACCGAGGTGACCGATGCCAGTGAATCGGGTTGACCGGCATATATCAGGTCGATGGAAGGATCACTTACCGGGGCAAAAAATTCGGCTTTCAGCATAGAGTATTCTTAACGCTTTTTTGCAGTGGTTTTCTTTTTTGCAGGAGTCTTGGTGGTGCTTTTCTTAGCGGCCGCAGATTTAGGTGCACTCTTTTTCACGGCCGCGGATTTAGGTGAACTCTTTTTGGCGGCAGTCGATTTGGATGCAGCTGTTTTGCGGGCCGGAGCCTTCTTGGAGGGCGCGGCTTTTTTACCCGCGGTTGCTTTTTTAGGAGCAGATTTTCCGGCAGCAGCCTTTTTATAAGCCGGTGCAGCTGGTTCGGATGCACCACCTTTACGGGCCCCGAAACGTCCCCGGCCTCCCGCCTTGGTTCCGGGCGTATCACTGTCAAGCTTCATACATTCATCATATGTCAGTGTCAGCGGATCGCGATCCTTAGGGATCTTAATATTTTTCTTTCCGTAAGCGATATAAGGACCCCATCTGCCTTTGAGCACTTTCATTTCCGGATCTTCCTTAAAGACCTTAATCACTTTATCAATATCAGCCTGTCGCTTGGCACGGATCAGTTCAATGGCCCTGTCAAGCTCGATTGTATACGGATCATCAGTTTTTGGAATGGAAACAAATGAACTGTCGTGACGGACAAAAGGACCAAATCTGCCGATTCCAATAACTACTTCCTTAGATTCAAACTCACCCAGCTGTCGCGGCATTTTGAACAGATCCAGGGCTTGTTCCAGTGTGATGGTTTCCAACCGCTGATCCGACCTGATTTTAGCATATCGAGGTTGTTCGTCATTCTCATCCATACGCATCTGAACCATGGGACCATATCTCCCGATTCGCGCGGAGATGGTTTTCCCGGTAACCGGATCAATGCCAAGAATTCTTTCTCCGGTGGCCCGTTCTGTATTCTTCTCGGTGTGTTCTACGGTCTGATGAAAGGGATCATAAAACTCCCGAATCATATCGTTCCAGGTCAGCTTTCCTTCCGCAATATCATCGAACTCCTTCTCCACGTAGGCCGTGAAATTATAGTCGAGAATAGACTTGAAATTCTCCACCAGGAAATCGTTTACGACAGTCCCGATGTCGGTGGGGAACATTTTGGCTTTCTCGGCTCCGGTCATCTCTGTTTTAGATGAAGGAATCACTTTGTCTTTCTTCAAAGTGATCATGCCAATGTTGCGCTCTTTACCGGGGCGGTCTTCTTTTACCACATAACCTCTTTTCTGAATGGTTGAAATGGTAGGAGCGTAAGTAGAAGGGCGACCGATCCCAAGTTCTTCCAGTTTTTTCACCAGACTGGCTTCAGTATATCTTGCCGGAGGATAGGTGAACTTCTCGAGGGCTACCACCTCTGATAAATCGAGTGACTGACCTACCTTAAGTGGCGGCAGCAATCCGTCCTGTGTTTCTTCGCTCTCGTCATCGGTCGACTCCATATAAACCTTCAGGAATCCGTCGAACCTGATTACTTCACCGGTAGCAGCGTAAGGGCTGTTGTCGGTAAGCTTTCCCTTAGCGGGAGATGGCTGAATCGTAACAACGGTTTTCTCCAGTTGCGCATCGCTCATCTGAGAGGCGATGGTACGTTTCCAGATCAGTTCATAAAGTCTGCGTTCACTGGCATCTCCGTCAACGGTAGGCCGGTCGAAATAGGTGGGCCTGATGGCTTCGTGCGCTTCCTGAGCAGAGGCTGATTTGGTTTTATACTGACGAGGATTGGAATATTTTGCTCCGTATTGTTTTGTGATTTCATCCTTCGCTGCTTCGAGGGCGGTTGCTGATAGGTTCACACTGTCGGTTCTCATGTAAGTGATTTTACCGGACTCGTACAGCTTCTGGGCCACCACCATTGTCTGAGCAACTGAAAAGCCAAGTTTTCTGCTGGCCTCCTGCTGCAACGTAGAGGTGGTGAAAGGAGCCGATGGGGATTTCTTACCCGGTTTGGTTTCCAGATTGGTGATACCGTAAGAAGCACCAACACAGGAATTCAGATATGCCTCCGCTTCCGCATTTGTTTTGAAACGGGTAGGGTGATCTGCCTTGAGCAACACATTTGAGCCTTTACCGTCGCTGACCTTAAAGTGAGCGGTTACCTTATAGGAAGAAGAAGATTTATGTGCTTCGATTTCCCGTTCACGCTCTACAATCAGCCGCACCGCGACAGACTGCACCCTCCCAGCCGAAAGGGATGGCTTGATTTTCTTCCATAATATAGGTGAGAGTTCAAATCCCACCAGGCGGTCCAGGATACGGCGGGCCTGCTGTGCATCGACCAGGTGCTTGTCTATTTTCCGGGGACTTTTGATTGCAGAAAGAATTGCAGGCTTGGTAATTTCATGAAAAACAATTCTTTTGGTTTTTGCATCACTTAGTTTGAGGGTTTCATAGAGATGCCAGGAAATGGCCTCCCCTTCACGGTCCTCGTCCGTTGCGAGCCACACTGTTTTAGCGCTTTTACTTAGTTTAGTCAATTCGGCAATAACCGCTTTTTTGTCATCGCTGATTTCATAAGTTGGGGTAAAATTATTTTCGATATCAATAGCCTTGTCGCTTTTAGCCAGATCCCTGACGTGACCATAGCTTGACTTGACAATGAAGTCCTTACCAAGGAATCCTTCAATGGTTTTGGCCTTTGCGGGCGACTCAACAATTACTAAGTTTTCAGCCATTCTGAAATTTTAAAAAGGGTTTTTTAAAGTTAGACCCCGAAAATTCGGGGCGGGCAAAGTAACTAATTAAAATTCTAAACCTCCAAATGAGGGTCAAAAGTGACAATTTGTCAGATTTTGAAAAAAACGTACCTTTGCACGAAGGTAATAACTTCATGGAAACGGCCAACAAGGTAATAGATGAATCACGGCAGGGAGAGGCCATGGTTTTAAATAAATCAACTGAAAATCAAGGAAATAAAAAATTATTTCTGGAAAGTTACGGTTGTGCTATGAACTTTTCGGACAGCGAAATTATCGCCTCCATCCTGACCGGCGAAGGCTTTTCGACCATTCGCGACTGGGAAAATGCCGATGTTATCTTATTGAATACTTGTGCAATCCGTGAAAACGCTGAGCAGCGGGTCAGGCAGCGACTGCATGATTTCAAAAAACTGAAAAAAGCACGGCCAAATCTGATCGTGGGAGTATTGGGTTGCATGGCTGAAAGGTTAAAGTCAAAACTCCTGGAGGAAGAAAAGCTGGTTGATATTGTGGCAGGTCCCGATTCCTATCGTGATCTTCCCAAGCTTATTGAAACCGTTGAAGGCGGACAAAAAGCAGTCAATGTTTTGCTTTCGAGAGATGAAACCTACGGTGATATCAGTCCGGTACGACTTGGAAGCAACGGGGTCACCGCTTTTGTTTCTATCACCAGAGGATGCGACAATATGTGTTCCTTTTGCGTTGTTCCTTTTACCAGGGGACGTGAAAGGAGCCGCGATCCGGAATCCATTCTTCAGGAAGTATCGGAACTTTTCGAAAACGGGTATCGTGAAATCACACTTCTAGGGCAGAATGTCGACTCCTATGTATGGGCCGGCGGCGGACTCAAGAAAGAAATAATGTCTGAAGAGCAGCTCGCGCAGGCATTGACTTTCGCCGGATTGCTTGATCGTGTTGCAACAGCTGTTCCTGAAATGAGGATCAGGTTTTCTACCAGTAATCCAAGAGACATGACCGATGATGTTCTTCATGTCATTTCAAAACATGAAAACATCTGTAAATACGTTCACCTGCCGGTGCAATCCGGCAGCTCAGTAGTACTGGAGCGCATGAATCGTGGTTATACCCGTGAAATGTATATGGACCGTATTGAAGCCATCAGAAGGATCATTCCGGGCTGTGCCATATCTACTGATATTATCACCGGATTTTGCGGCGAGACAGAAGAAGATCACCGGCAGACGCTTTCACTGATGGAATGGGCAGGTTATCACTTTGCCTATATGTTTAAATATTCCGAACGTCCGAAAACTTTGGCAGAACGTCAATACAGTGATGATATTCCTGAAGAGGTAAAATCACGAAGACTGGCCGAAGTAGTAGAAATGCAGCAAAAGTTGTCCGCAAAAAGAACAGCGGAAATGAATCATAAAACACACCGCGTTCTGATCGAAGGGGTATCCAAAAAGTCGGATGATTTTCTCATGGGAAGAAACACTGAAAATACCGTTGTTGTATTCCCTAAAGAGCATTACAAGCCCGGAGAGTATGTTGATGTGTACGTGAATGAATGTACACCGGCCACGCTGATCGGGAAGGTGGTGAGGTAGGAGATAGTCGACAGTCAACAGTCGACAGTCGACAGTCAACAGTCATTAGTCATTAGTTATTAGTTATTAGTTATTAGTTAAAAAATCATATTTCCTTTCTCTTAGTTTCGTACAATGAGCAATCAGGACCTCAAGCAGCGTTTCGGTATTATCGGCAATTCACCATTGCTTGAGCATGCCATTCACACGGCACGGCAGGTGGCTCCTACCGACATCACTGTTTTGATTACAGGTGAAAGCGGAACCGGTAAGGAGGTTTTTCCACAGATCATCCATCAGCTGAGTGCCCGCAAGCATGGTCCTTATATTGCTGTGAACTGCGGAGCCATTCCTGAGGGAACCATTGACTCGGAGTTGTTTGGTCACGAAAAGGGAGCGTTTACCGGAGCACATGAATCCAGAAAAGGATATTTTGAAGTGGTAAGCGGCGGCACTATTTTTCTGGATGAAGTTGCAGAACTGCCGATGCTCACTCAGGTCAGGTTGCTACGCGTGCTTGAATCAGGAGAATTCATTAAGGTGGGCTCATCAAAAGTTTTGAAAACAGACGTAAGGGTTGTTGCTGCCACCAATGTCAATATACCGGAAGCCATCCGCAACGGGAAGTTCAGAGAGGATTTATACTACAGGCTGAACACTGTTCCAATTCAGATTCCACCTCTGCGTCAGAGAAAGGAAGACATACATCTTCTGTTCAGAAAATTCGCCGGTGATTTCGCGGAGAGATACCGGATGCCTTCAGTCATGTTGCAGCCGGATGCACAGGAATTGCTCATTGAATACAGATGGCCCGGCAACGTAAGACAACTGAAGAATGTTACCGAACAGCTTTCCATCCTGGAAAAAAGTAAAAATATCGATGCCGATACTCTAAGAAAATACCTCCCGGAAGAATCAACCACCAGGCTACCTGTACTGGTAAGGGACGAGCAGAAAGGCTCGGAATTTACCGAAAGAGAAATCCTCTACAAGGTGCTTTTTGACATGAAAAAAGATCTCACGGATTTAAAAAAACTGGTTCTGGATGTTATCGGTTCAGGTCAGCAGTCCACACCGATTACCGGTGAACATGCTCAGTTGATTGATAAATTCAGCAGGGAGATCAACAGCGGAGTAACCATATCGCAACCTGCCATTTCCATTCAAACCAATCCTGCCGCTTCAAGAGTACAGCCTCATGAAGAATTCGAAGAAGAATTGCTGTCTCTTCAGGAAAAGGAAAAGGAAATCATCCGCAAGGCCATTGAAAAGCACAGAGGCAAAAGAAAGAGCGCCGCGCAGGAATTGGGCATCTCCGAAAGGACCCTGTACAGAAAAATAAAAGAATACGACATTCAGTAACTGCCAGGGATATGCGAAATATAATTTTTTCATGCTTGTTGGTATCTGTGGCAGCCGTTGCCGGGTGCAGGGTTTACAGCTTTACCGGAGCCTCTATTTCTCCTGATGTAAAAACCGTATCAATTGCGTGGTTCCCCAATCAGGCTTCTCTGGTACAGCCTTCCCTCAGCCAGGTATTCACCGAAAAACTCAGGGAAAAATTTGTGTCACAAACCAGCCTTGTACAGGTCACTTCAAACGGAGATCTTCAATTTGAGGGTGCCATCACCGACTATACTGCCATCCCAACCGCCATACAGGGTAATGAGCAGGCTGCCTTGAACAGGCTCACAGTCACTGTCAACGTGAAATTCACCAATATAAAAGACGAGAAGCAAAGTTTCCAAACCAGCTTTTCAAGATTCACTGATTACGACAGTAGAAAAAACCTGGCAACAGTGGAGACTGAGCTGATTAATGAAATCTGCAATCAGATTGTAGACGATATTTTTAATAAGGCTGTAATCAACTGGTAAAATGACACGCGATCAATTCAACCGGCTTTTAAGGAATCCTGCAACGATCGATCTGAACTTCATCAGCGATCTGGAGGAGATTACCCGTCGGTTTCCTTATTTTTCCACTGCACATATTTTGCTGGCCAAACAATATCACGGCCATGAAAATATTAAATATGAAAGCCATTTAAGAAAGGCATCGGCCTATGCTCCCGACCGTTCTATTTTGTTTCACCTGATCAAACAGGTGCCGGATGAAGTCATCCATATTCCCTCTCCTGAACCGGAGGTCACGGATGATTCTTCAGAACATTTTCATATACCGGATTATACTGTGAATGATGTCCCTGAAGTTGAAAGTCCGGTTATGACAGTAGTCAAAGATACGGCATCTGAAACCGGTGCAGCGTCCTTGTCTGAAGAAAACGTTGCGGTAAACAGCAGCAATGAAATTGCCGACGCCCAATTCACAGACCAATCAAAAGAAAACTCGCGGCAACCGGGTCCGTTGGAAATCATTGAACAAAGGCTGCGCGAACTGGAAAAAAGAAGTAAACCGGATGACAGCGTTGCACCGGAAGTTTCTGACAACGTTCCGGAACCGATCCAGCCGGAAGTCAAACCGCCTGTTTCAAGCCATACTGAAACTGAACTGCCAATTATCGGTCAGGATTCGGGGGCAAAATCTTTGACCCTTACGTCTGCCAGGGATCGTTCCAATTCCGGAGAGCCGGGGCAGGCTCAGACAAAATCGTCAGATCATTCAACGGTCAAACCTTCCGCCCCCGTTGAAAAATCAAGGTTAAAAAATGACGAAGAGACCAAATCATCCGAAAAGAAAGAGCAAGTAAAAACAAGTGCCCCATCCAGAACCATTCCTGAGGTGGTGATCACGCACTCGTTTTCTGATTGGCTGAAAATCAAGAGCATACCGGTTATTGCAGCCGAAAATCTGAGCGAATATTTGTTAAATGACCAGGAAACTACCGTCGAAGCTCAAAAATTTGATTATCAGCCTGATCTGATTGAAAAATTCATCAAAAATGAGCCGCGGATTGTGGCCGGGAAGAGTGAGTTTTATTCTCCGGGTAACATGGCCAGAAAGAGTGCCGTGGAACATGAAGATCTGATCTCTGAGACTTTAGCCAGGATTTATGCCCAACAGGGGAATATTCCCAAAGCGATTGATGCCTACCAAAGATTAAGCTTGAAAAATCCCGAAAAAAGTACTTACTTTGCGGCCCTTATTCGAGAGTTGGAAGAAAATTCGCAGGAATAGGACTTCCAGCCAATAATTCAAACCTGTAATCAAAGAATCAAATGTACACTGCTGTCATCGTATTCATAGTTTTAATCTGCATTCTGCTTTCACTGGTAGTTCTGGTTCAGAATTCGAAAGGCGGAGGCCTTGCTTCCGGATTCAGCTCTTCCAACCAGGTAATGGGTGTAAGAAGAACCACAGATGTTTTGGAGAAACTGACCTGGGGACTTGCAGGAGCACTGATCGTTTTCAGCATCCTCGGAACAGCACTTTTATCGGGCAACCCTGAAACCGGTGGATCATCAGCTGTTCAGGAGCAGATTGACAATGCCGCTGTACCGACTCCGGGAATGCAGGCACCTCCTGTTGGAACAGAACAGCCTCAGCAACAGCAGCCTCAGCAACAGCAGCCTCAGCAACAGCAGCCTGCGCAGTAATTTCCGGCCGTCATTTACCACCTGATCTGTTACCGGACCCGGACCGGGTTGTGTCTCTATTGTCCAGACTTTAAAGACCCCTTGTCAGGAAAACAAATTCCGGCTGTGGCAAGAGTGTCAGATTGTCCATGTGAAAGTGACAGATTTTAGCCTTGAAATGAAAATGTGACAGAGTTCTCTGAATGGCACAATAACTGCAAGGCGCGGAGTAAATAAATCATAATAACCTTAAAAATCCTGATAATTATGAGCAAGAAAATGAGCATTAAACCATTGGCCGACCGCGTCATTGTTGAAGTAGCTGCGGCGGAAGCCAAGACTGCCAGCGGAATCATCATCCCTGACACAGCCAAAGAAAAGCCTCAGCAAGGAATCGTTGTTGCAGTAGGCGGAGGCAAAAAAGATGAACCAATGACTGTGAAAGTCGGAGACCGTGTGCTGTACGGAAAGTATTCCGGAACAGAAATCACACATGATGGCAAGGAATACCTGATCATGCGCGAATCAGACATTTTCGCTGTTGTTTAATCAGCAATATTTACCCTGAAAAAATAATTCAAGTTTAAACCCCAAAAACATCATATAAAAATGGCAAAGGATATCACTTTTAACTTAGAAGCGCGCGATGCCCTCAAAAGAGGAGTTGACGCTTTGGCGAATGCAGTCAAAGTAACTTTGGGACCAAAGGGTCGCAATGTAATCATTGATAAGAAGTACGGCGCTCCTTCCATCACCAAGGATGGTGTGAGCGTTGCGAAAGAAATTGAGCTGAAACATCCGGTTGAAAATATGGGAGCTCAGATGCTGAAAGAAGTGGCTTCCAAAACTGCGGATGTTGCAGGTGACGGAACTACTACAGCAACGGTACTGGCTCAGGCGATCATCACTGCCGGACTGAAGAATGTGGCAGCCGGTGCCAACCCAATGGATCTGAAGCGTGGAATCGACAAAGCCGTAATCGCGGTAGTTGCAGGTCTGAAAAAAATGAGCAAATCTGTTGGAGACGACAATAACAAAATCGAGCAGGTAGCCACTATTTCAGCCAACAGCGACAGTGAAATCGGAAAACTGATTGCACAGGCGATGGCTAAAGTGAAAAAAGAAGGTGTAATCACTGTTGAAGAGGCGAAAGGAACCGAGACTACTGTAGAAGTGGTTGAAGGAATGCAGTTCGACCGCGGATATATCTCTCCTTACTTCGTAACAAACGCCGACAAGATGGAAGCGGTGATGGAAAATCCGTATATCCTGCTTTACGATAAGAAAGTTTCCAATATGAAGGAACTGCTGCCTGTTCTTGAAAAGGTAGTACAGACAGGTCGTCCATTGCTGATCATCGCTGAAGATGTAGACGGTGAAGCTCTTGCCACACTGGTGGTGAATAAAATCCGTGGCTCTCTGAAGATTGCCGCAGTAAAAGCTCCCGGTTTCGGTGACCGCAGAAAGGCCATGATGGAAGATATCGCCATCCTGACCAACGGTACAGTAATTTCAGAAGAGCTTGGCTTTAAACTTGAAGATGCAGATCTCAGCAAATTGGGTAAAGCCGAAAAAATT
>Ga0315904_10005832_pt1 | contig 16981 bp, 25 predicted proteins | sample LakEriMetagenome_6_FD_203529 | JGI IMG/M metagenome (GOLD analysis project Ga0315904, IMG submission 203529) | Freshwater fungal communities from buoy surface, Lake Erie, Ohio, United States - Buoy 12 MA120 | ecosystem: Environmental > Aquatic > Freshwater > Lake | place: USA: Lake Erie, Ohio...
TTTGAAGTAAGCTTTGTTGAAATTCCCGATGTTCGGCGCGCCCGAATTTTAGAAATTGACGGTATCAAAGTTGAAGATTTACTACTAGAACAAAAATGAACTTTCTTGCTGCTTTTATAGCGATCGCCACTTTCATGATTTGGGGATGGTTTCTACTAGAACGAGATTGGAAATATGCCAATGATCTTGATGCTGGTTTCTTCTGGTCAATAATCCCTGTGGCGATCGTAATATCGACAGCCTTATATTTAGCAAGTGCTTAAAAGCTAATCGTTATTGCATTCATTATCAATAAAAAAATTCGCGCACCGACAGGTCGATATGTATTTTGAAGGGAAATAACCAAACGTCTATATTAATAATTGATTGATAAATATATAACTTGTTATTAAAAGTTAGTAATTAATATATAGATTGCTGTCTATGAATATTCTGCAAATAATTAAATAAATAAATGTTGAAAACAATTAGCGATCGCTCTCACCTCACAGCACCTCACCGCAGCCGCCTATCTAAGTCAATGCTCTATCTAATCCGATCGCGTAAACTAGATAGGTCAAAGAGTATTTTGGATTATGGTTGTGGACATGGCTTTGAGTTTCAATACTTGCGATCGCTTGGTTATGATGCTCACGGCTATGATCCACACTTCTTTCCCGAATATCACGATCGCCAATTTGATATCGTCACCTTGCTTCATGTGCTAAATGTTATTCCTAACTTTAGCGATCGCATCAGAGTTATTCAAGATGCTTATTCCCGATGCCAATCCATTCTAGTAGTAGCCTCGCGATCGCCTCAACCATGTGCCGGCACTGATTATCTAGATGGCAAAATTACTCGATACGGCTGGTTTAATAAGTGCTATTCAGATATTGAGTTAAAACTATTCTGTGCTGCTTCATTGGGTGTTAATTCGTCACAATTTAAGCAAATAGGGCAAAAAGCTTTTGTTTTTCACCGTTGATTTATTTGGTAGCGATCGCATAGCGGATCTCTCAGGCGATCGCAGTCTGCGATAGTTATAGTCTCCTTCGTGGCTATTCTAACCAATCCCTGTATCGCCATCATTATTAGAGCGGAAGTTTACACCCGATCGCAGAAACTCCGTAAGATCATCGCCAAACGTTTGACGCTCCAAGTTAGCCACACGTTGATCGACTCGTATAGTAAATTTGGCGATATCATCCAATCGCTTATCAGTACGCTCTATGTGGTTTTCTAACCTCCTAGCAAGATTATTAATATCATCAGTATTTGTTGCAATATTCTGAGCATGTTTACCCAATGCAAAAACCAAACCAGCGATCGCAAGGGCAAAGGTTAAAACAGCAAGTGCATCTTGTAAACTCATTCTTTCTTTCCCTTGGTCATCTTGAGGCGAACAGCTTCATTCATTATCTCAATTTCGCTCAAGATTTGCATAGTATTCACCACCGAATCCAACGAGTCTGAGCTTGAAGGATTTAACTCATCTAGTGATCGCTGAATAAACTCAATACCCTTCTTCATAGTTTCGGGTATCTGCTTAGTCCATTCCTTAGTTTTGTTGAAAAGGGCTAATCTATATTCCCTTTGCAGTTCTTTGTCAGTCTCAAGCAGCTTCCTATAGTTAGAAATTGTTCTAGGAGAACAGCCGAACGTTTTAGCGATCGCTTTGTCAGTGCTGAAAGATGCCTCAGCCAATATCAAAGCCGCCCTATATCTATCTAACCTATTGCCCATTTCTTTGTTTTGGATGCGATCGCACAATCATTTCTAAGTCATATATCCGTCTCTCAATCTCTGCATACCTTAGCTGGACTGGGATATGTTCTGGTTGCTCCAAATATTTAGCGATCGATGCTTGAATTACAGCACTGCGATCGCACCCCAATAAAACCGCATTAGCATCAATTTGTAAGGCTAAATCTGTGGGAATACGAGCATGTATCTGCGTTTTAGTAGAGATTTTTTCCATATGTATTTGTTGCAATTACAAACAATTACAGTTATTCTAATCATAGAAACACCACCGTGATACTCCAAGTAGCAAAAGCGCTCACCTTCAGCGAGAGAAGAATGAGCGCTTTTTTTATTTCAAAGACTTGCGGTTGCCTTTATGAGGGGCGATCGCTACGGAATTGATTGATAAATTGAGATCTAATAAAGATCTTGGCAAGATGGACAAATAGTAGCGGCGGCAAAGTGGAACCGCTTAGTTCTAGTTAAGCTCGAACAGGTTTTCAGCACGGTTATCTCGCTTAGTGAAATATGGCTCAGTAAGGGATGCTGAAAACAACTCGCAATCAGTTGACTAAACATTTATATTCTGTCGCTCAATCGCCGCTATGCTCAACCCGTCGCATCCTGCGATCGTCTGCCTAAGTCTAGGCTGTGAATCTGTGAATAGCGCCGAAAAAAGCACCTTTCGCGGCAAGATAGCAAAAACGCCAAGTCCATTTATATTGAGGCTTCGCCATTTTTTCTGGGACTTGACGAGTTTTGCTTTATCTTTTGCTTGGGGTGCTTTTTTCTGAGTTGGGAGAAGAGAAAAAAAGAGAAGAAAGAGAGAAAGGCATTCTGCGAGATCTGTCAAGCTTTTTCTGTGGTGATTTTTTCCTTCTGCTTTAGGCGTGGTTTGGCTGCCTCACTTCGCGCCCCCAGTTTTGCGGCGCTTCGCGCCTCGCTTGGGCGGCGCGAAGCGCCCAAGCGACCTACCATTCTATGTAGTTGACTGGGTGGCTACTGCCAGAGCCGCCGCACCATTTTTTTGTCCTTAGCTCTGACACCCACGCGGGGGCGATCGCCTTTACCGCAGTTTGGTTAGTTTCCGCCAGCCACGCCACTGCCTTTACATCTAGGTTTTCCCTTAGCCACGCCCCCGCGCCTGCGGTATTTCCATTCACCACCACCACTAGCTCGCCATTTCTGTTGTGTGCCCACGCGATCGCATCCATTACATGGGTTGGTACTACCTGATTTAGTTCTAGAGCTAGTTGAGTCATTGCCTTTCCTTCTTTAGTTTCTACTATTCTAGCATATTTTGTAGTCTTTTTTTGCTACAAAGTGATATAATATTTTTAATCAGATAAATGGAAATGGCAATGAATTTCGACAAGTTATATCAGTATTCTAAAAATCTTCTAAATAGATATGGGAAAGCGGATAAATCTTCATATGTAAGCGATCGCCAAATTCTTTGGATTGGCAAACAACCGCTATTTACCAAATGCCAAGAAATAGCAGGGCATCAAGATTCTTATATCAAGGCGATCGCATCTGAGATATATCCAGATCATGATTACATTTTGATTGCGGGAGGCAACACCGAGATCGGAATGCATAGGGATGCAAGCTATGCCGAACCTGAAGCCATATCAATAAATTTGGGGGGGATGGCATATTGGGAATACGAGGAAGGATGCAAATGGCTGCGGCATGGTCATATAGAGCGATTTAACTGCAAGAAATTGCACGGCATCCTAGAGGCAGACTGCGATCGCATAGTGATCGCAGTCTGGAAAAGAAATCCTAAATGGAAATAGCAGGATCTTCCTATCTTGCCAAAAAAGCCAAAAAACCGCCTCCTAAAAGCTTTACAGGTAAAGCGATAAATAGTTTAGGAGGCGGTTTTTCTTGGCTTTTTTTGAGTGGTAGTGATGATCGAATATTGGGGGGACACCCCCCAAACCCCCCCCCGAAATAAAAAGAGCGATCGCCGCAAACCCACTTAAAAATTGATATATAAAAAGCTTTACTTTGTAGTCTTTTTTTGCTACAATTAGATTAATCGAAAGGGGTTAAAAAAGGTAGCCGCTTTCGAGACTACCCAATATTTCTTACTCGGAGTTTACCACCATGTTTAACGTTTCTACTGGCGAAAAATCAATTGACCTCAACGACGCGATCGCGGAAGCTGCGGAGATTTACTGCAATAGAGCAAAATCCGAAGGTGACTTCTATAGCCAAGATCGCGTTGCATACCAGATCGGTGAGTTTCTTGTGGATTTGATGGATGACTTTATCAACGCAGGACTTGAAGACCTGATCGATCATCGCGGTGGCGGTAAATGGGATTTAAGAGAAAAACTCTTTAAATCTCTTGGCAAGCTGGAGCCGATGAACTTGACAGTAGTTGAAGAATATCAAGATCGAATTGCTGCATAGTTTCCATTCCTGCGATCGCTTCCTATAGCGATCGCCTCTCAACTCTCTACCAAAACCATTAACCAAGTAAAAAAATGCTTTACAGAATCGAAAGAACAGACGGAGACTATCAGTATGTAGCGTATTGCGATGACAAAGCGAGAGCGCTTTCCATCTTTACAGACAAACTAACCCGTTTGCAAAAAGGCAATTACTGCCACTTCGTAGCCGAAAAAATCATCGGTAAATAACCACCACTACCATTCAATTCCCCACCAGAACAAATTACCCAATCAAACATCATGAATCTCTCTACTTTTCCCCATGCGATCGCTACAGCATCTTATGAACTCTTGGCACTTGGCACAAAGATCCGCAATGTTCGATCTGCAATTCTTGATATTGAATCTGAGGTTGACCAAGCGATCGCCTTTGGTGACTATAAAAATGATTCACAACGCAAGGTAGCTAAAACTCAAATGCTCAAAGAAAACGAGGACTATGCAGCATTTACCGAAGAATTGCAAACGCTCACAGATGGTTACGCAAAGGCGGAAATCAATCTCAATTTGATTAAAAATAATTTCTCGATCCGCAAGCTTGAGGCAAGGGAAAGGATCGCCAAGATGGAATCTTTGGCAGCTTAAATCTATTGGCTCATGGGGAGTTAGCCGCCCCCCGTTCAATCTTTATTCGCTGGTAAAAAAATATGTCAAAAATTAAGTTTCTAGGATTTTCAAAAAGACTGAGATGGATTTTGTCAGAACCAAGCTTAATAGATTACGTTTTTGACTCTCACGCATATATCTATCTTTGGAGTCTCGAAAGCTTTCTTTTGACTCCATCTTGGAAAAGAATCTAACCACACTGCGATCGCCTATCTATCCCATGAACTGGCGATCGCCTCTACCAGAACAAAATCTTTATTCCCCTACCAGAAAAATGACAGATAAATCACTCGCTCTAATCTTGTTCGCCCTGCGCGAATTGCAAACTAATATTCAGTATGCCCCCGACCAAATGCTTGAAGCTCTCAAAAATTATTATGGTGTGGCGATCGCAAGTCCCGAAGAACTTTTTGAAACTCTTGATGAATTGGCTGTAACTTTAAATTCTGGTGGTGAAAATGTCTAATCTTGTTAAATCTAAATCCACATCAATTATTTACCAAAGCGTAAATGAGGATCTGCTAGCCAAGATCGTCCAGTCTGGAAATCTTGGTTTATTATCCGAAAGCGATCGCCTCATATACTATTTTTCCTATTGCCGCCAGTTAGGCTTAAATCCACTTTCACGCCCATTTGATTATATTGAGGATAACGGCAAAATCTCTCTCTATCCCAATGCTCAAGCTGCGTCACAACTCAGGGACAAACGCAATGTGTCTACTCGTATTCTTAAGGAAGAGTGTCTTTTAAATGGCGACATTTATTCTGTTCTGGTAGAAGCTCGTATAGGCGATCGCACTGAACAGGCAACAGGCAAAGTCTCACTATCTGGACTTAGTGGCAAGCATAAAGCTAATGCTATGAAAAAAGCTGAAACCCAAGCCCGTAGACGTGCAACGCTTGCTATTGTCGGCTTAGATGCAATCGGTGATGAAGATCGAAAGGCTTCAGTTTCGGATATGCCCCCTGATTGTTGGACACCTGATTTATCAGATAAATTGCAATCTATTGCCGCCGAACCTTTGCCAGATTGGTCTAAATTCTGGACTGCATTTTGTGGAGTGTGCGATCGCTGCCAAACCGAGGAGCAACTAGATAAATTGATTAACTGGGCATTTAATCAAAAAACTTATCTGGCTTATCCAGAAAATCAGATTGAGGTCGAAAATAAAATTGCCGAGGTGCAAGAAAAGATCGGGTTTTAGCTAATTAAGCGATCGCTGCCTGTGCGATCGCTTATAATTTTTAAGCTACAATCCATAAAATAAATTTATGCAAGTTTTAGAAAAAATGGCTACATCAGAGAAGCTAACCAAAGCCCAACTAGAAGCGGTAAAAAATCAAGCGATCGCACTATGGGGCGATCGCTGGTTAATCGAACTTTGCTATAAGTACGCAGAGGCATTAGGACTTGAAAAGCGCGAAAAAACTAGCCTAGTCCGCAGATGGTTTATAGATGGTGTAAACCCAAACCTAGAAAACTTTAATACACTCTTATTAGCTGTTGGCTGCAAAATATCCATCACTTGCACCGAAGTTAAGCAAATTTTGTAGGCTTTTAGAGCGCAATTTAAATATTTGTCAGTGCAGCGATCGCTTAGCCGATCGCTGCTTTTTATTGCTTGACAAGTAAGAGATAAAGAACGATACTTTAATTATTGCATTAATAATAAAGTATGACTGATTCAGAAACTAAAGTTGTAGTCAACTTCCAAGCCCCTAAGTCTTTGCGAGACGATGCTAGCAAGGCAGCTTTAAAGCTTGACACCGATTTGTCCAAAGAATTGCGTAGAGCCATGCGCGAGTTAATCGCTAAAGCGGAATTAGGAGGTGTGGCATGATTGATCCTCAATCACTAGATCTATCCTCACTCCCAAGCATCCCGCTAGAGGTCAAGTCGTGAACAAGTTCTACCAATTAGAGCCTAATGAATGGCTCGTAGTCTGCAAAGAACTTAAACCAGCCGAGTTAAAAGTTTTGTACCGCCTGCGGACGCTCGATCCTTTCGGGCAGCATCCTATTAAATTTCGAGTTATCGATCTTGCCAAAGATCTCGATATAAACAAAGGAACGGTTAGTCGTGCAGTCCAACGTTTAGCCGAACTTGATTATATAAATCTGGAAATTGTCGAAGCGATCGCCACGTTAACCACAAAATCTAAGCGGTTGTCTACAGACAACTTGGTTGTTTCCACACAACCAAGTTCAGAAAATAATCGGTTGTCTACAGACAACTTGGTTGTTTCCACACAACTTAGTTGTCTACAGACAACTTCAGCGATCGCTACACAACCAGACACCCCTCAAAGTGGCTCAGGGCAAGGCTCGGTTTTCTCTAAGATCTCTTTAGAAGATCTAAGAAGATCAGATCGATCTAATGATTTTGATTTTTCGGAAAACTCTCAGTTTCCAAAACACCTAGAGGCGATCGCTTCTTGCACTGATGAAGCTATTGAAAAATGCGATTTAAACCGTGTTGATGAGGATGAAGATACAAAGTCACCCGCAAAAGTGATTAACCCTATTGATGGTGATTCTCCCCGCCGTGCGCTTGAAGATTTTATTTTGAAAAGTCTGCAAGTTTCGCCATCAAACCGCACTGCATATTTCGCAAGGTTCACCACCGCCGACTGGGAAAAGTGGAAAGCCAAATTCAAGCCGCCAGCATCTCCACCGCCGCCCCCGTTGTTTGTCCCTGAAATTGTGAAAGTTGCACCGCCCGATGTTGCACTTGCCAATCTTGCCAAAATTCGTGAAATGTTAAAACGAGGTAAGAAATGAAAGACACCGACAACAGTGAATTTCTAAACCAAAGAGAAGACAATCAACTAACTTTAGTTTTTGACGTGGTAGTTACACCTGAAGTTGTCCGTCATGCAAATCCAAAGTTTGAAAAGTTTCTAGAGGAACTTCGGCAAGAGGCAAAAGATATTATTGCGATCGCATCTAGCAACGGTGGTGATTATCCAAATATGAAGGCAATCCCTAATGATGTGCTGTTAGTAGCCGTAAACGAGTATCACCGCCGCAATAATATCGTCAGAATTGAAGTAGTTCGCACCCCAAACAATAAAGTTGCTAAAGCTTATTCCCCTTGGAGTTTAGAGCGTAAGCAAAAAGAGCGTATTCGTAAAATGATGGAGCGCTTGCATAAAAAATATGCAATTCCTGAAATGTTTATCAATGCAGTTTTGGATGATTGCGCCAAAAACACTCAGTATTTTGGATTGTGTCAAATTACAGGCGATCGCTGTGATGTACGTTTCGCTCCGCCTAGCGTAATTGCTGCAAGGGCTAAAGAACTTGAAATGAGGCAACATGAGGTAGTGGAATGACTACGTTAGCAGGGCATGGCAAAGATCCACACTTAGTTCAAGTTGAATTACCTGTAGTACCAAAACACGGCTTTAAAGTTGGTGATTTTATCAAGGATAAAGATAATTTCATTGGTCAAATTAAGTCTGCTTGCGATCGCTGTATCACAGCTTTTAACAAAACTTGCGTCAAGTCATACAACCTCACAGAATTCAAAGATATTAATTCTTTTATAAAGCGCTTACCCGATATTGCGGAATCAGAATTATGCTCACCCACATTGACCTGTTTGGCGGAATCGGAGCTTTCTCTCTCGCAGCCCGAAACACTGGAAAAATCTCTACAATCGCCTACATCGACATCGACCAGAACGCGCAAAAAGTCTATAAATGCCACTTCCCTGAAGTCTCAGTCTATAGCGACATCAGAGACTATCGCCCCCCTAAAGGAATTGACCTCTTTACAGGAGGCTTCCCATGCACAGGAACCAGTAGAGCAGGTTCAAAAACTGGACTTGACCACACCGAATCTAAGCTCTGGTTTGAATATCTCAGATGCATCCAAGAAGGGCAGCCCAAATTTGCAATCATCGAAAATCCCACAGGATTACTCGATCCCAATCGCGGAATGGGAGAAATCCTCAAAGGCTTATCCGAAAGCGGGTATATGTGTGAATGGCAGACTCTCACCGCTTCCATATTTGGAAGTCCCCAAAAGAGAGAAAGGTTGTTCATCATTGCCTATCCCCACTCTAACTACAGGGCTAGGATCGGGGCGCAATGCTGGGGCGACCAAATTGGAGAAGTGGTTGAAAGACAATCACTTTGTGCAAAGTACCCAAGCTTTGAGCGCGGAAATGATGGCAGTATTGTTCGGTTTCCCCAAGGACTGGACAGAGTGCCTGTTGGAATCCCCAAAGGAATCAGAGGCAGAAACGAGGCTAGAGCCTTGTTTGGGCGAACAATCGATGTCAATTGCGCCACCGTCGCAATCAAACAAGTCCTCTACTTACACAGAGTTTTCAGCAAATAACATCGATGCAAGATTAGAGTTTCTACTAGAACAACGCGATCGCCTAATAGCGTCAGGTGCTTGCCCAGATGGTGTTTGGATAAATTGCGGCAAAGTCCCCAACCGCGATTTTAAGCAAGCTGTTTGGAAATCTCATAAACCGCGTGCAGAGTGGGATAACAAAAAGTCTAAGTACATTGGCGAATTTGGGAAAGAGGCGCATATTTCAGCGATCGCCCAACATCGTGCAGGGCAAGAACTACGCAAAGTTGAACGTGAAATTAGGAAATTGCAGAAATCATGACTATTTCTACTTACAGTTCGATTAAAAACCTTGGAACAAAATTTAACGAGGTTGTTATCCCTCCCTGCGTGTTGCCTAGCTGCTTCTACCTAGATGCCGATGGAGTATTTACCATCGAATTTAATGGCTACTTTTACCGCAGCCCTAACTACGAACTTCTTGTCGAATTTGTCAAGGAACGTGCCGCAAAACTATCAATTTTTGATGTTATCCCATTCTAAAAAACTATGACAGAGCGCGAATTTTACGAGTTGGTTTTCAATATGCGATCGCTGCAAAAGCAGTATTTCAAATCTCGCAGTATTGACACCCTGCGACAATCCATTGTCGCCGAGCTTACGGTTGACAAGGCTATCCAAGAATTTATCGAGTACAAGCAAACCTCACTTTTTTAAAAAATCATGGCTGGTATATCTTTCTCAGTTTTCAAGGACAAAATTCTAAGCGGCGCTAAGCGCCAAACAATTCGGGCAGTTCGCAAGAATCCTATTAAGGAAGGCGAGATTCTTTATATGTGGTGGAAACAGCGATCGCCAGAGCGTGAGAAGTTAGGCGAGGCTACTTGCACAAGTATCAAACACGTTTTTATAAACAACGGTGTAGAAATCAAAAAAAAGGAGGATGATTTTGCAGCTTTTCTTTCTGGCGAACAACTTGAAGAATTTGCGATCGCTGATGGTTTCAACAATTGGCAAGAATTAGTGGAGTTTTTTGAGTCTACCCATGGCTTGCCCTTTGAGGGCATAGTAATTCAGTGGGATTCTGTAAAATCTCCGTTCTAGTAAAGTTTTAGTAATTTATAGGCGATCGCACCAAGGATAATTTGTAGCTTGCATTTACAGGTTATCTCTCATGCGATCGCTTTCTTTCTTCGTTATAGCTCTCTTCGTGGAATCCTTATCTTTGAAATTTCTACAAAATTCGCGCAAAGACAGGTCGATATAGTTTTGCAATGAAAATAACCAAACCCCCTATATATCTAGTGAACTAATTACAGATGATTGATTAATAGTTTTAAGAAACTCATTGAAATCATAATTTGCTTTCTTATCTTTTCCGTCAACATCTTCTATACCTTCCAAATTAGAATCAGTCTCTATAAATGGATTGGTATAAATCTTAGGAAATACTAGATTGTATTGCCATTCATTTTGCGGAATACCTTGCAAAGCTAACTCAGTATTAATAATTTGCTTCAGTCCTTTGGCTAGGCAAATCCTCACAGAGCCAACAGCAATTGAAAAACTTAAAGCTGGTTGTGCGCCCAAATCCCGCAGACCTCTGCGTTCACCAAGCAGCCAAGGTGGAATGCGTGAAATCATGCCGATACGCGATCGCCACAATTCGACATTATCCCTAAGTGACGTTTCATTTGATGGTAATTGACCAACGCGAGAAATGCCAGCGCCCGACTCTAAAAATATATGTGTGACCGGTCCCTCTTTTAATTTGGCTTGAAACTCATTTTTATATTGCTGCTTATAGGTTGAATCTGTTCCCTGTGGCATCGTGTGAACTGTGGGATTGTACCCAATTTCACTGCTGACAGCTTCTAGTACTTCGATCGCCCGTTCTAGTCGTGCACCGTCAGGAATTGCTACTCGATAATGCGATCGCCCGTATTTGTTTTTCTGCCGATATCGCCAGTGAACCACCGTAAGCGGATGCAACTTAATCGGATCGGCATCGTTATATTTACGCCATTGTTCAAACCTGATTAATTGACCAGACGACATCATGCCATCCTGCACAGCTTTCTTATATTCTGCCAAGTCCCCCGCCTCAACCCTGAAAGTTTGCCATGTTGGAAGGAATTGAAAGCCGCTAATCTGCATTTTATTGGCATCGATCGCCATGTTGCCGAAACAATCACCGTATCTCATGAATCGATCAACTGCCATTTGAAAATCAACCCCAGACAGGACACGGCGTTGAAGTTCTTGCGCGATCGCCACAGTGCGAGGGTATGGGTGAAACTCATTTTCCGTAATTGCAAAGCCTCGTTCATCACCAATTTCCGAGCCAAGGGCATAGTCTGAAAATATCTCTTGTGCAGTGTCAACCTCAGGATTGTAATCAACAAAGTTCATTAACTCGCGGGCATATCTAGGATCGCGAAATGGTATCTCGTCTAAGTCACGATCGCCTGTTTGTCTAGCAGTCGATATAAAATTATTGCTATTAACCGCAAAGCGCGAGTTTCCCTCAAACTTAGGGCGATCGCCAAAGATGCTTTGATAAAATTTCTGGAATAAATTCGCCATGGCAATATTGACCAGTTCTGATAAAACTAAATACTTCTCTGAAGTTACCGCCACAAGCACAACTTTAGACGGTTTACTAATCATCGCACAGGCAATGTGTGAGTCAGAATATGGCGCAGGTCGTCCCCTAGAATTGCAATCATTTACAGATATTGTTTCGCTCTATGATTCTGGTATTGCATTTATAAAGCGATCGCCTATTGTTGCGATTACATCAGTTTCTACTAGAACAAATGACGGCGCATCATATCCCTCTTCATGGCAAGCATTAACTACCAACGACTACTCTGTAGATACCGAGATTAATCAAATCAATATAAGTAGCGCTCTAAATAATTGGGGATTGTTAGGACGTAGGCGATCGCTATCAAGCGAGGCAAAAATAGTCTATACGTCAGGCTTTGATTTCAGTACAGATACCAGTCAAGAGGCGAATGCTATTAGGTCAATTTGTGGGCGAATTGTTTCCTATATGGCAACCGCAGTTGCGATCGGCAAAGCAAGTATTACCGATACTGATGGCTTTCAATCTTTTGTCAGTACCGATAACTACCTATCTGCTTTTCTATTCCCACTAGGAAAATACAGACCCCATGGCTAAACCTAAAAAAAAATCTAAATCAAAAGCCCCTGACAAAATTAGCGATCGCCTAGCCCAAGTTGCAGCGCGTGGCACAAAAAAGGCTGCCAATGCTAGCGCTGTAGTTAAGGGCAAAACAAAGAAGTCAACCATAGCGGCAATTGGTTTAGGCAAAAAAGCTCAAGCGCCCCGCAAAGCATCAATTAAAGATATTCGCCGCAAGGGAATTACGCTCTTTAAAAGAGCAAACTCAGCATTAGCTAGATTTATTGCACTCAGGTATAGCGCCAAGGCGATCGCTAAATATCAAGATTACGGTTTAAGGTTACGACGCTCCAAACGTTTACGAGGTCAAGTCGTAGAAATTGACGCGGCTACCTACCGAATTAAAGGTTACATCATCAGAACTGACACCGCAGGGAATAACCCATATAGCTGTACGTGCCCTGATTTCTCGCAGTTTACTAATGACGATCGCAACTGGTTAGGGAGTAAAGCTGGTCCATTCAATCCCTGTAAACACATGATGGCTGTACGCGATCGAGCAATCGGCGGTAAATGGATTTGCTCAGGTGGAGTATGCACACGCGATCCACTAGCTACCACGGGATTTAATACTAAAGCTGAGTGCGAAGCCTCTAGAAATATCAGCCCAGTAATAGGGGGACAATGCCCAACGCTTTACAATGTTTTCGCTAGCTGGGAACTTTACAGCACAATAACAGGAAATACAATTGGGACAGACTCAAAAACGGTTTTATTAATTGGACCAATATCGTCAAGCTACCCTGAAATAGAACCCAGCGGACTAGGCTCATGGTATTTATATGGAAAATGCGACAGATCATTTATGGGCTTTAATAGCTCCAGCGAGAATGCTCTTAGAAATTTATCTGTTACAGTAGCAAGAGTTGACGGATTGCCAGACAATTGCGGAAACCCACCAATATATTGCTCAGGAGAAATTGGTGGATGCACCAACCCATCAGCACCAAATTACAACCCTAACGCCACTATTGATAACGGAAACTGTGGAGTGTCTGGATGCACAGACCCACTCGCACCTAATTACAATCCCTATGCTACTTGTGATGATGGCAGTTGCGATCCTTATGTGGCAGGATGCACAGACCCTGCGGCAAATAACTACAATCCATCGGCAACGGTTGATGATGGCAGTTGCACATATTAAATAAACGAGCTTGTATACAAGCTTGGAACATCACTAACCATAACGATCGCATCTGCCAAGTTTGTCGATCGCCCCAGTCGTTTTTTGATTTCTTCCTTTGATTCAATTAATATCCCCCGCATCGTCAACGACCATAGCGGCGCAGTAAGTTCGGCAATGATCCTCGGATCGTCAGGCAATGTAATTTGCGAATTGTAATTAGGATCTAATGCCTCCCGAAATTTCCACCACCATTCGGCACGCTTATTTGCAAAGGATAATTTCCCACTGCGATCGCGCTTATAACTTTTCTCACTGGCATTCATGGCAATAGGTTCTAATCCCTGTAGTTTGGCTATGTCATAGGGACTCGAACCGATGCCAATGACATCAATCATGGTTATAGGGTTCTGCCCTTGCCTTGCCTCAATAATGTACTGAACAACTTGCAATCCATCCTGTGACTTAATCGCGGGATATTCCTTGGTTTGAATGTTGTAACCGCGTCTCGTTGCGATCGCACAGGCATCTTTACCACCCCTTGAAGGGTCACAGGCGATCGCGTCAATCGGTTCTAGTAGAGATTTCTGTTCTAGTAGTTTTCCTCTATTGATTGCATCTTGTACCCATTGAGTCGGGATTACTTGATAAGGAGTATCTTGCATCCCCGATACAAAACCTTCCATCATGGTACGGCGCAACTCTTCAGGAAGTGCGTTAAGTGTCGATTGATAGCCAGTAGCCATCAGTACAGCGTTATCGGTGATGCTTGAGTAAATGAATGTCCTAGACCTTGCATCAGGCGTTCCCTCATCTACTTCCGTGTCTCCCAAGTACCAGCGAATCTCACCGCTTTGAGCAGGGTTAGGGTGTCTTTTATCTAGCCAAGGCGACCAGTATTGAATAATCCACTGTCCCTCTTGAGTATCTGGTGGATTAGTCGTAGCCACAGTTCGGCATCGCTGATTAGAATCACTGGTTCGATTCCAAATTTTGACGTAATCATAGACCTCTTTAGGAAACTCCGAAAGCTCGTCAAATGCTTTTAAATCGTGCGGCCGCCCTTTGTACCTAACCCTATCTTTAAGTAATTTACAACCGCCTTTTTCTACCCAGCGATCGCCATATTTGAGAATGTGCGTTTTTCCGTGAAATCGGTAATTACCGCCACAGAGTTGATCTTCAATCCTAGAAACAATTTCGTTAAGTTGTGATGCTTCTCTTCTTAGAATTAGCGATCGCTTATGTGCGGTCAGGGCTAATCCTGCTATTAAATCTGATTTACCGCCCCCCGGTTCCCCACCATATAGCAAATCTTGAGCAGGGGAATAATAAGCAAATTCCTGCGGTTTACCTTTAAATGGTTGCCACAGGATAGGCTCAAGTTCTATGTCATCATCTTCAAATAGATCGTCAATTTCCCTTAACTTGCGGTCAACTCGTTGCTGGATTCCCACATTACAGTTTCACCAAATCAGAAAAGTTTAATTCAGCGATCGCGTTATTCCATAAGGTACGATGTTCATCGCTCAATACATACCCATCTGTGATTAGTTCAATAAGACAGTCCTGCAACGCCTGCTCTGCGCGAATACTCGATAACACCGTAGTTAATTGAAAGTAATCTACGGCAATCTCTGGTGAAGCTTTTGCAGCAGCTTTTAAAGCCAAAAACAGAGGCTTTAAATTACCAGCCAGCAAACGGTTATACAAAATATCCCAATTAGGGAAGCGGACAGAAAGAATAGTAGCCGCCTGTATTTCTTCAATTTCTGCTTCTGTAAAATCCACAACTTTCTGCTCTCCTGTCGTCAAGTCAGATTCTATTCTTTGCATATTACTCATAGAAAATATTTACACTACCAGCATCAAATGTGTCAGTACCAATAACGGTTGTTAAGCGAACGCGGTCTAAAACACCAGCCAAAGTTTTGTTACCGCAAGTAATAAAAGTTGTAGCCCCAGAAGTATCCGCAAAAACACCACTTACAGCCCAAACATTAGCGCCCAGATGAGTCAGCACTACAAAGCCACTAATTAACGACGCACTATTAACAGCATTTATTAAAAAGCCTACAGTAGACGTTCCGTCAGCAGTGGAAGAAGCACCAATTCTTTGTCCGACGCTTGCGTAACCCGTTGAATCAACAGATCCCGAGCCAATTCTTACCAAGAGATTGCTAGTTCCATTAGTGCTTACACCATTAAAACTAATTGTGATTCGCTTTACCCAGCTAGGAATAGAAGTAAAATCAATCGCCGTTCCTGATGTTGTGTTTACGGCAGTGCTAGCCTTAAATGACTCCGATAACTTCACAGGAGTCACATTGGCATCGGCAATCTTGGCTGTAGTGACATTAGCGTCAAGAATTTTAGCAGTTGTTACCGAATTATTAGCCAACTTTACTGTCGTTATTGAGCCGTCAGCGACCGAACCACCAAGAGAAAGCGCTTGAACTTCTATTAGAATCTGCCGCAATAAATCAGTTTCAGTTGCATTCATTGTGTAAATTCCTTTAGAGTTCAAGCCGCGAAAACCGTTAAGTATCTGCCTTAGTGACTCGATCGCAGTAGTAGCCATTTAACGACCTTGGATAACTTTCAAATAATCAACTTGCAAATTTCGAGCTGCTGCGCCTGGGTTTTTAATTCCAAAAAATGGAAGCATCGCTACACCTGTAGGAAAAGTAGCAACGCTAACGTTATATTCAGAGGCAAATTTAACGTCATTGGCAAAAACTTTTAAAGTCGTACCGCCATCAAAGTAAAGCTGTAAACGCACATCGTTAGTTCCGTCGTTTGCAACAACTTGAGTGGATTCCTGAACAGTTTGACCACTGGCTTTATGAGTCCAAATCCATTGAGTCGGCGCATCATGATCGATCGTAAAACCAAATAATCCAACGTCTGCAAATTCAGTTGTAGTGTCTGCCATGAAGTTGGCGGCGTTAGCGGCATGAGTTGAAAAACCCACAAAGTACGCGCCGCTAACCGTGCTTGAAGCGCGGACTTTAAACTCAGCCCACAATGCTTTACCAGAGTTTGCAGTGATATTAAAAAAGTCATTACCGCCAGTTGTGAAACCATCCAAGCTTAAATACTGTTCATCGTTTGCAGTTGCCGTGCAAGCAATTTGGAGTCTACCACCAGCACCGTCTACAGACGTAACGTTACCGTTACCGTCGCCAATGTATCGCCATCCAAACGGTTGTAATGTGGTTGCAACGCTCGATCCTTGTGGGCGGATAAAGTCTTCAAGATACTCAAAAAATAAGTTTGGGGAGAAAACAAGCGGCGCTCTAGTTTGCCCCCAAAACGAACTACCCCCATGAGGGATATAGTCAGGAGCGAAAGCAAGCTTTGCTCTCTCCAATGCAGCTAATGCGGCAATCTGATCATTTGTGGTCATAGCTCTTAGTTTCCTTTCCTGTTCTAGTAGACTTTGATTTTTCGGGCTTAGGATAGGTCAAATTTAAATCAGGGCAATGACCTACTTTTTGCAATTCTGGACAAATGCGATCGCCTCCTAAGTTAGTGCAA
>Ga0315904_10005833_pt1 | contig 16980 bp, 17 predicted proteins | sample LakEriMetagenome_6_FD_203529 | JGI IMG/M metagenome (GOLD analysis project Ga0315904, IMG submission 203529) | Freshwater fungal communities from buoy surface, Lake Erie, Ohio, United States - Buoy 12 MA120 | ecosystem: Environmental > Aquatic > Freshwater > Lake | place: USA: Lake Erie, Ohio...
GCCATGATCTGTGCGTATTCGCCGGAGACCTGGTAGGCCAGGGTCGGCACGCCGAACGTCGTCGAGACGCGGTGCACAATGTCCAGATACGGCAGGCCCGGTTTCACCATCACCATGTCGGCGCCCTCGGCGAGGTCGAGCGCCACTTCGCGCAGCGCTTCATCCGTGTTCGAAGGGTCCTGCTGGTAGGTTTTCTTGTCGCCCTTCAGCGCCGCGGCCGAGCCGATGGCCTCACGGTAAGGCCCGTAGAAGCCGCTCGCATACTTGGCCGCATAGGCGAGGATCATCGCGTTCGTGAAGCCCTCTTCCTCAAAGGCGAGGCGGATGGCGCCGATGCGTCCATCCATCATGTCCGACGGCGCGACCACATCGGCGCCTGCGCCGACATGCACTAGCGCCTGCGTGACGAGGCGCTCCACCGTGGAATCATTCGGGATCGTGCCGTCCTCGTCCAGCAGACCATCGTGGCCATGCGACGTGTATGCATCAAGGGCCACGTCCGTGATCAGACCAACTTCCGGCGCGGCATCCTTCATCGCCTTCAGCGCACGCGGCACGAGGCCTTCGGGTGAGAGCGCTCCGGTGCCTTCGGCGTCCTTGCCCTCCGGCCCGATATACGGAAACAGCGCGATCGCCTGAATGCCGAGCGCCTTCGCCCTTTTCGCCGCCAGCGCCGCTTCCTTCACCGACAGCCGGTCTACCCCTGGCAGGGAGGCGACCGGCACGCGGCCCTCGCCATCATGCACGAACACCGCCCAGACCAGATCGGCCGGGGTCAGCACATGTTCAGCGGTCAGCGAACGTACCCACGGGGCCTGGCGCAGGCGGCGCATACGGGTGGCGGGAAAGGATTGGGGAAACTGGTTCATGGCGTCCTTTTGCGACAATTCCTGCCCGCTCACAACCACCCGGATTTCCGGCGCATGAAGCAGCGCTTCGTTACGTCCATCACCGCCGCCTGCCGCGCCTCGATTTCCAGCATCCAGTCCGTCATCTGCTTGCGGGGAAGTTCACGAAAGCCGAGCGTGCGGTAGAAGGGCGCGTTCCACGGCAGGTCCCGGAAGGTTGACAGCGTCACCGTCTTCAGCCCCCGGTCCTTGGCGTCCTGAAAAACCCGCCGGATCAGCGCTGCGCCCAGCCCCCGCCGCCCATGCTCCGGATGCACGCTGACCTGGTCCAGATACAGCGTATCGCCCCGGAGCGAGGTCAGCACAAAGCCCGCCGGCAGGCCCTTCCGGTCCCGCGCCACGAACAGATGTACTCCCGGCATCGCCGCCTCGAACACGTCTGCCGGCACATGGTCCAGCAGCTCTTCGTCCGGCAGCATCCCCGTGCCCGCAAACAGCTGGCTGGCGGCCAGGTCAATGGCAATCAGGTCCGCGATTTCGTCCGCCGCCACGCCCGAAATCGAGTATCCTTCGGGAAGGCGTCGCATTGACATTCGGCCGGGCTCAATCGCAATTCCGCTCCACACATATTGAGATTAGGGGGCCTTGCCAATGAGCCTGATGTTTGACGACGAACGGATCATGATCCGTGACATGGCGCGCCGCTTTGCCGAAGACCGCCTGCTGCCGCATTCCGAAGCCTGGGACCGCGACAGCCACTTCCCGGTGGACGTGATCAAGTCCGCCGCTGAGCTGGGATTCGCAGGCATCTATGTGGGCGAAGAATTCGGCGGCTCGGGCCTGACGCGCACCGACGCAGCGCTGATCTTCGAACAGCTCTCCTATGGCGATGTCTCCACCGCCGCCTTCATCTCTATCCATAACATGGCCTGCTGGATGATCGACACGTTCGGGTCGAAGGAGCAGCGCGCTGCCTGGCTGCCGCGCCTCACCTCAATGGACCTGATCGCCTCCTATTGCCTCACCGAGCCGGGCGCAGGTTCTGATGCGGCCAGCCTCAAGACCAAGGCCGTAAGGGACGGGGATCACTACGTTATAACCGGTACGAAACAGTTCATCTCCGGTGCGGGCACCTCGGACATTTACGTGCTGATGGCCCGTACGTCAGACAACGGAGCAAAAGGCGTCTCCACTTTCATCATCGAGAAAGGCACGCCGGGCCTCTCCTTCGGTGCCAACGAGCGCAAGATGGGCTGGAAAAGCCAGCCCACCGCGCAAGTCATCCTGGATGAAGTGCGCGTCCCTGCCGCCAACCGGATCGGCGAGGAAGGACACGGCTTCCGCTTCGCGATGGCGGGCCTCGATGGCGGCCGCCTCAACATCGCTGCCTGCGCCCTCGGCGGCGCCCAGCTCGCGCTCGATAAGGCAGTAAATTATGCCAAGGACCGCAAGCAGTTCGGCAAGGCCATTGCCGATTTCCAAAGCGTCCAGTTCAAGCTGGCCGACATGGAAACCGAACTCCAGGCCGCCCGCGTGATGCTCTATGAAGCCGCCGGCCGTCTGGACGGCAAGACCCCGGACGCGACCCGCTGGTGCGCTATGGCCAAACGCTTCGTCACCGACACCGCCTTCAAGGTCGCCAACGACGCCCTGCAGATCCACGGCGGCTACGGCTATCTCGCCGACTATCACGTCGAACGCATCGTCCGAGACCTGAGGGTCCACCAGATCCTGGAAGGGACTAACGAGATCATGCGGGTGATCATTTCGCGGGATATGTTGAAGGGGTAACGGGCCCTCGGCCGACCGATCAGGCGACCGGATCGCCCGGGTCCTGTCCGCGGAAGATGGCGACGGCAGCTGACCGGTTGCCGCGTGCAGCCGCGCGGGCGGCGCGGAAGATCCGCGATGCCGCCTTCTGCGAGATCACGGCGAGCGCGATGACATAGCTGACGCCGCCCGCGAGGATCAGCAGGCCGAGCCTCAGGCCATCGATCCAGTTCGCGGACAACAAATATCCGAGGCCGGTCACGACCGCCGCCATGACGAGCGCTGCGGCCAGCGCGCCGGTGCCCGCCAGCAGCTGCCGCGAGACCGGGAAGCCGATGATCTTCGCAACGCCCCAGCCCGTCAGCCCCCACATCAGCAGCTGCTGCACAAGAAGCGCGAACATCACCGCCTCGAGCCCATGGGGAACGGCGAGGAGCGTCAGGATGACAAGCGCGGCGAGGCCCAAGATCGAAATATTCAGGAGGAAGACAGGGCGTCCGACGCCTTTGAGGATGCTGGCATTGAACGCCGATGATGGCGAGCGCAGGCCGATCTAGTTCGCCAGCGCATTCCACGCGACCGCCTTTCCGGCGGATTTGAGCAGGCCCTGCGTAATTCACGGCTCGTGGCTGGAGTGGGAAAACATGAACTTGCCGTCAGGCCGAGCGTCACACGACCATTTACCCGCCGGTAAATGCAAGAACTGAACCGTCAGCGGGGTGCTCGTTCTCGCCGGTGAGGCGGCTCGTAGCGTCGCATTTGAACTGGCACGGCGATTGGATCGGATCAATAGAGCATGTCCCGGACACGCACATCGGAGCATAAGTGACCCAACCGCGTCAGGTAAACCATGTGATGGCCCGGTTGCGGTGGCCGCAGGCCTACCGCGACCAGCTCGCTGCGCTGTTTGCGCCCGCCGAGGTGACGTTTGTCGATCGGAGCGACGAAGCCGGTGTCTCGCGTCTCCTGCAGACCTGTGACGTCGCCATTGTCGATGGCGTGCTGGATGCGCGGTATCTGGACGCGCCGCGCCTGAAATGGGCGCATTGCGACCAGTCCGGCATCGACGGGTTCGCACCGGAGCGCCTCGCGCGCAGCGGCCTCATCGTCACATCGTCGAAGGGACGATCGGCGCCGGTGCTGGCCGAGCATGCGATCTTCTTCATGCTGTCGCTCTGCTACCGGACACGTGACCTCTTGCGCGCCCAGCGCCTGCGGATCTGGGGCCTGCGCGGCCAGGAAGCGATGCGGGGCCTGCATGGCCGCCGGATCTGCATCGTCGGCTATGGCGCGACCGGCACCCACCTTGCCAGCCTGTGCCTCGCCTTCGGGATGGACGTTGTCGCGTTCCGCCGCAAAGGCCTGCCCGGCCCGCACCCGGCCGTGCGCGTCTTCGCGCGCGACGCCGGAGCGAGGTTGAAGCAGGCCATTGACGGCGCAGACTTCGTCGCACTGTGCGCGTCGCTGAACGACACGTCCTTCCAGATGATCGGCCGTGACGAGATCGAATCGATGCGCCCGGGCGGCTATCTCGTGAACATGGCGCGCGCGCAGCTGGTGGACCAATCTGCCATGGTCGCGGCGTTGCGCAGCGGCCGCTTGGGCGGCGCTGGGCTGGATGTCACCGATCCCGACGAGCCCCTGCCGCCCTGGCATGGGCTCTGGTCAGTCCCCAACCTGCTGCTGACACCTCACGTGACCCCCCAGATGCCGGACCGCACCGCACGGACACTTGATCTGCTTGCGGACAATGCCGCACGTTACCGCAAGGGAGAGGACCTGCGCCACGCTTTTGCCGAAGAGGATGTCTTCAGCCCGCCTGCGAGGGCGAAGCCGTTCCGCGGCGCCCACCGGCTGATGCAGGCCTGGGGCTGGATTGGGTCGCGATTGTCCTGACGGGCTATGCAGCGACTAGCGGGGTCTTTCCCGCGAACGCCTTCTTGGCAGGACGGATGAATTTCGGTTCGGTCGCCAGCGCGATCGCTTCGCACAGAAGCGACGTGAAGGTCACCGTGAACCGCCAACCGAGGATGCTCTGCATACGGCGCAAAGGGAAGGCATGCCGGCGATGGTCTCGCAGGAAGCCGCGTTGCCTTTCAAAGTCAGGCGCAAGGCCCCACTTCCTGTAGAAGTATTTCTCGGCCCGCATGCACTTGATGCGGCTCCAGCGCAGGCAGAAATAGGGCACTTCGCGCCATGTCATCGGCTTTTCCACGTCGTAGACAACCACGGCGTCCGGCTCGAAGTAGATCTTCCATCCGTGCTGCCTGGCCATGAAGGCCATGTCGATCTCGTCCGTGAAGCCCACGAGATTGGTGTCGAACTCGCCGATCTCCTGCAGCATGTCCGCACGGGCGAGCACGACATGGAACTCTGTGCTTGCGGTCTCGCCGCGCACCAGCTGATCAGCCGTTGCCGGGTAGTTCAGATGCTCGAAGCCGTGCCTGCGATGCATTTCGAGGCCCGCGTCGGTCGGCGTCAGGTCGAGAATGCCGCCCGCATGGTGGATCTTGAGGTTCGGCGCCTTCGACGACGGCCCGACGAGAATTGTCGGCGTGACGAGGCCCGCGCCGGTCTCGTCCGCGCAAGCGACCATCGCGCTCAGCCAGCCTGGCTGGAACGCGACATCATTGTCGATGAAGACGACATACTCTGTTTCGACAAAGGGAAGGCCTGCATTGCGCGCATAGTTCGGCGCGATGTAGCCGTCGAAGCGCAAGTATGTGTGTCCGGCAGCCTCTGTCAGCCGCTTCAACTCGGCCGCGATGGGCTTCGGCGAGCCGCCGTCCACATATACCATCCTGAACGCCAGATCTGCAGTCCTGAGGCAATTTTCGAGCGAGCCGATAGCCATTTCGAACCGCTCGCGCGGCGACACGATAATGGTTACCCGCGGATCCGCAGGAACACTTGGCGTGTTGTCTGCCAGTTTACTTGTCATTTGCACCCCTGACGGCGTGTTTCGCCTCATGCGACGCTATTGAATTATTGCGCACCGTTCACGTTTAACCTGCAATATTTATGCCAGGCAAATATTGCATTTGAGCGCCTGGTGTCCGCATTTGGCGTTTTGGTTCCTTGTTTCCGTTCTGGTGCGCCTTCTTTTAGCAACTACGTTTTCACGCTCGCACGGATGCTTTTCGTTCATGGGTTTGTCACCTTGGGAAATCCCGAGAGGGTGACAGGGGCGTGCGAGGGGGTCGCTCAGTATTGGGGTGTGCGCGCCCTGATGCGGTCAAATCCCTGCTTGATTGTGGCGAAGCGCGCGTCGATGTGCGGCTCGAACTGCAGATCGGTGAAGATGTGCGGCCAGTCGCCTTCGATCGCCTCACGCACGAGTTCGCCGACATAGAGCGGATCAATGCCCTTTGAGATCGCTTCGGTTACCGCCTTCAGGATCTCCGTACCCGGACCTTCCGTCGGCACGGTCTGGATCTGCCCGGCAAACCGGTCCGGAATGTTGCGTCCAGAGCTCACGATGTTCGTGCGGATCACGCCGGGGCACAGCACCGAGACGCCGATGCCGCGCGCCGCCAGTTTCGGCCGCAGGTCCTCCGACAGAGCCACCACGCCAAACTTCGTCACGTCATAGGAGGGGTTCGTCAGCGCCACCATGCCGGCGATGGAGGCCGTCGAGACGATCTGCCCGCCCTCGCCATGTTTCTCGATCAGCGGCCCGAAAATCTCGATGCCCCAGACGACCGAGAGCAGGTTCACGCCCAGTACCCAGTTCCAGCCTGCATCATTCCAGGTGCCATAATCGCCGCCGCCGCCCACGCCGGCATTGTTGACGAGGATATGCACCTTGCCGAAGCGCGCAATCGTCTCGTCGGCCGCGCGCTGCAGGTTGTCCTTCAGCGACACGTCCGCCAGCACGCCTGCCACATCCGCGTTCGTCTCGCGCAGGCCAGCCACCGCCTTGTCCAGCGCGTCCTTCTCGATGTCGCATAGCATCACCTTGACGCCCGCCTGCGCCAGCGCCTTCGCAATACCGAGCCCGATGCCGGAGGCCGCGCCGGTCACGAACGCCGTCTTTCCCTCGAGTGATTTCATTTTGTCCTCCCTGACTTTGGCCCATCCTGCGCCTGCCGCTTCGGCAGCGCAATCGGCTCCCCAGCGTCAGCTTTGACCGCTGCCCTGTCATCTGCGAGAACGGCCTGCATGGACGCTGGCCTGATCCTCGACACGCTGGAGCGCGCCAGCGAAAGATGCGCCGACCCCGCGCCGCTGATCTACCGGCGCCTGTTCGAATTGCGCCCTGAATTCAAATCCCTCTTCGTCATGGACACTGATGGCGGCGTGCGCGGCTCGATGCTTACGACCTGTTTCAACTGCATCCTCGGCCTGCTCGAGCAGAGCGCCACGCAGCGCGTAATCATCTCGTCGTCCCGCTTCGCGCATGACGGCTATGGCGTCCCGGCGCAGGACTTCGACCTGATGTTCATCGCCATCCGCGACACCTTCTGCAGCCTGCTCGGCCCAGACTGGACGCCGGAGACCGACGCAGCCTGGACCGATCTCCTCACCGGCATCGCGTCCATAGAATAAGCGCTGGCTTCGCCGGAAGGCGTCCATTACGCTAGGGCAAACACCATTCTGGAGACCCCTGCCATGAACGACTCGCAAACCGGAACGTACGGCGCCATCTCGCGCGCCAATCACTGGATCGTCTCGCTCGCCTTCTTCGGCATGCTGGCGGTCGGGTTCATCCTCTCGAATGATGTGTTGACGCGTGAACAGGCAGGCCCCCTGCGCGATCTGCACAAGGCCACCGGGACGGTCCTTCTGTTCGTCGTTGCCTGGCGTGTCATCTGGCGCCTGTATCAGGGCTTCCCTGCGCCTGTGCCCGGCCTCGCGGCCTGGCAGGTCACCGCCTCGCGCCTCGTGCACTGGGGCCTGCTCGTGGCGCTGATCGTCATGCCGCTGTCGGGCGTGTTTATGTCGCTGCTGGGCGGGCGGTCGATCGAGATGTTCGGTCTGTTCGCCATCCCGCCGCTTGCGGAGATCGAGGGCGCCGGCAAACTCGCCCGCGCGGCCCACGGCTACGCCGCCTGGGCGCTCGCCGCGCTGATTACGCTGCACGTCGCCGCCGCTTTGAAACACCTTATCGTGGACAAGGATGGCACGGTGGCCCGGATGGTGACGGGCAAGGCGCCTGGGTGATTGCAATTCGCGCCTTTCGGGGCGTATCCTGATCCCGTCAGACCCGCTGCATCAGACAAAAGCGGGCAGGGAGGAACCATGCAGATCACACCGCTTGCTGGCGCCGGCGCAGAGATTACCGGCGTCGACGTACGCCATCTCTCGTCCGGAGAATTTGATGCGGTGCGTCAGGCCTATGCCGATCACGGTGTCATCTTCTTCCGCGACCAGTCGCTGACCGAGCAGGACCATATCGCCTTTGCGCGCCGCTTCGGGCCGATCAATATCAATCGCTTCTTCCAGGCGCATGAGCGCTATCCGGAAATTGCCCTCGTCCTAAAGGAAAAGGAGCAGAAAACCAATATCGGCGGCGGTTGGCACACGGACCATTCCTATGATGCCGAGCCGGCCATGGGATCCGTCCTCGTCGCGCGCCAGCTGCCGGACGCGGGCGGCGATACCTGGTTTGCGTCGATGTACACGGCCTACGATACGCTGGACGACGCCACGAAGGCCGAGGTCGCCGGCCTTCGCGCGGTGCATTCGGCCAAGCACATCTTCGGCTCGGGCAACGATAATCATTACAAGGCAAACCGCGACACGGACGGGCGTATCGGCAACACTGCGGCCGCCGATGTGCTGGACGATGTCGTGCATCCGATGGTGATCACCCACCCGCTGAGCGGCAAGAAGGCGCTCTACGTCAATCCCGCCTTCACGGTGCGGGTTGAGGGGTACCCGGACGACGCGTCAAACGCGTTGCTGGTGCGTCTCTACGCGCATGCAATGAACCCGGACAATGCCCACCGTTTCAAATGGCAGCCCGGCTCGGTCGCCTTCTGGGACAACCGCGCCACCTGGCACTGGGCCATGAACGACTATCACGGCGAACGCCGCCTGATGCACCGCATCACGATCGAAGGCTGCGCCCTGAACTGAGCGCTACTCGAACTTGAACTCGACGCCGATCTCGAGGCCGCTTTCCCAGCGCTTCAGGCAGGTGCGCGGATACTTGAACTGCGGCAGGCGTAGCTCGAATTCGTCCGGCAGCAGCACGCCTTCCGGCACCGCAATGCGTGCCCCGCCCGGGGAGACATCGCGCACTTCCACTTCCTGCTTGCGGAACCAGCCGAGCTTGATAAGCCCGCGCGCATCGACGCGAGCGCGCTGGCCGCGCCGGTTGAACTTGCCCACTTCGAGACGCTTGGTATTGAACGACTTGCTGGACATGGCGGTTCCGGAGCGGGAGCAAAGGCAGGTTTCGGCGTGGTTATCCCACAAAGGTGTAAAGGGTTGGCGAAACCGCTTGTCACAAATTGGGAACCGGGCATTTACCAATCGGCTACTCTTTGAAGGACCAGAATCGCCATGAGCGCAGACGTATCGATCCGCCAGCAGGGCGGCCTTGGCCGCATCACGCTCACCCGCCCCTCGGCCCTGCACGCCCTCAACACGCCGATGTGCGCCGCCATCCTTGAGGCCGTCACGCGCTGGGCCGCAGACCCGTCCATCCAACTGATCTGGATCGATCATCAAGAGGGCACGCGCGGCTTCTGCGCCGGCGGCGACATCCGCATGCTGGCCGAAAGCGGGGCAGGGGACGCGTCCGAAGCCCGCGATTTCTTCCGCACCGAATACCGCATGAACGCCGCCCTCGAGGCCTTCCCGAAACCCATCCTCTCCCTCATCGACGGCGTCACCATGGGCGGCGGCGTCGGTCTCTCCGTCCACGGATCGCACCGCGTCGCCACCGAACGCACCGTCTTCGCCATGCCCGAAACCGGCATCGGCCTCTTCCCGGATGTCGGCGGCGGCTGGTTCCTGCCGCGGCTCGGCGGCGAACTCGGCACCTGGCTCGCCCTCACCGGCGCCCGCCTGAAAGGCGCAGACGTCGCCGCCGCCCGCGTCGCCACCCACTATATGCCGTCCGAACTTATCCCCGCGCTCGCCAAGCAGATCGAGGCGGCCGACTTCTCCGCCGGCGCCGCCGAACTCCTTGGCGAGATCCTGGCTCGCTTCACCCACGCCGTCCCCGCCGGCAGCTTCGAAGCCCACCGCGCCACGATCGACCGCTGCTTCGCGTTCGCCCGCGCCGAAGACATCCTCGCCGCCCTCGACGCCGATGCCGGCGACTGGGCGCGCACCGAAGCCGCCACTCTGCGCGCCAAAAGCCCCGAAACCGTCAAGGTTGCCCTGGGCCAGCTGCGCGAAGGCCGCGCCGCCGAAACCTTTGAAGACAACATGCGCATGGAATTCCGCATCGGCTGGCGCAAGGTCCAGAGCGCCGACTTCCTAGAAGGCGTGCGCGCCGTCATCATCGATAAGGACAACGCGCCCGTCTGGAAGCCCGCCCGGCTGGAAGATGTCACCGAGGCCGATGTCGCCCGCTACTTTGCCCCGCTCGGCGCAGACGAACTGACCTTCGCCCCCTGAGGCCCGGGTCTGGACAGGCCCCGGGCAGGGCGCCGATAGTTGAACCATCAAAGCAGCAGGGATGATGGTGAATGCGCGGCGAAGTCCTGAAGCCAGACGATGCGACCGGCCCCGGCCTGATCCTCGGCGAGGACGGCAAGCGCTACCATTTCACGTCCGCCCGCGTGCACAAAGGCGCGGCCCTTGCCGCCGGCAGTCCCGTAGACTTCATTGCCCTCGGCGAAGACGCGCGCGACATCTATCCTTTGGGCCGGACGCCGTCTCCAGCAGTCAATACCAGTATTGATGCGGCCTATGCTCCGGCAGTTGCCGCGAAATCTGAAGGAATGCTCAAGTACTTCATCCGGGTCCTGACGCGGAACTATTTCAAGTTCAGTGGCCGCGCCCGCCGCGCTGAGTACTGGGGCTATCTCCTGTTCTTTTTGATCACTCTGGTCGTGCTATTCATTGTAGACGCCGTAATATCCGCGGCATTCTTTGGCGTAGATACGTATGGAAATCCGAACTTTTTCCCGATCCTGACCATTCTGTTCTATATATACAATGTAATTCCGGGCATCGCCCTGACGGTCCGGCGTCTGCATGACCAGGACATGTCGGGCTGGCTCTATTTGATCAGCTTCATTCCTTATATTGGCAGTCTGATCATTTTCATTCTGATGTTCTTCGATTCTCGTACGGCGCCCAACAAACACGGGGTATCTCCCAAGTATGGGGCCGCGCAGACTGTGGATGTGTTTGCCTGAGGCGTCTGTCGTTACGCCTCAGTAACGGTTAATGAGAACGCGCCATTTTTAACGTTCTACTTGAGCAGATCGAGCCTGCTTATCAAAATATTAGTGCTCATGATGTAACTGTACTCAAACTACAACAAAAGTTGAGTGGTGGTTACAATGATGATGATCGAAACGCAGGACACTGCGAATACTTCTATTAGCGAGTCTTTCCTGAAGTCTCTGTCGCTTCTCGAGCAGGCGCACCGCCGTCTGCACGATGTCGTCAAGGACGACCTCGAGCGCGGCGGCGAACGTTCGCTGACTGGCGTCCAGGCCCTCCTCCTGTACGAGATCGGCGAAGGCGAGGCCCCGGCCTCCGTCCTGCGCGCTCGCGGCGCCTTTGCCGGCACCAGCCTCTCCTACAACGTCAAGAAACTGCAGGAAGGCGGCTACCTGGTCCAGATGCGTTCGGAAGACGACAAGCGCACCGTGACGCTGCGTCTCACCGATCGCGGCAAGAAGGTCCGCGTCCGCGTGGCGAAACTGTTCGAGAAGCAGGCAACGGCCCTCGAGCCGACCGCCAGCGTCCGCGCCGACGATCTCTCGCAGCTCAACAAGACGATCTCGCGCCTCGAGCGCTTCTGGTCCGACCAGATCCGCTACCGTCTCTAGAATCTGTCATCTCGGGCAAAGCGCGAAGCGCGATTGACCCGGGAAAGCCCCGGCCCGCCAGGCGGGCCGGGGTCTTCTTCGCTCCGTCTACGGAGATTTCCGGTTCACTCCGGATAGATCACTTTCAGGGTCGTGGCTGTGCCGGCTGCGGGAAGCGTCAGGCTTGCGACGGCGAAGGTCGGCGCGGCGCGCATCGCCTAGCCGTTGATCATCGCCCAGCCATCGACGGGTGGGCCGGCTTCGCTCCTGTCGAACTGGCCGTTGGCGTTGAAGTCATGCCAGATCGAGTTGGAATAGGCGCCTGCCGGCAAGTCGAACGTGAAGCTCTGGCTGCCGGCCTCGGGCGCGGCAACCATCTCGCCGGCAATTCCGGCATTTTCCATGAACTGCGCTTCGGTCTGCACGCCCACATAAAGCGTGCCGCCGCGCGCTTCGATGCCGTCCACGTTGACGGTAAGGGGCGCAGCCGCTGCCAGGCCGGCGCCGGAAAGCGCGGCTGCGCAGGCAATCAGGGTTTTCATCGAGGTCATCTGTCGTCTCCTTTGTCTGTTTAGCAAGTACTTTTTGTTTCAAAGCATTGCAGGCTGTCAGCAAATAACTTTGACAAATAAAGCAACGGGGCCTGCCTTGTGCCGGGCAGGGGCTCCCGCCAAACTGGCCCAAGCTGAGGAGGCTCCCATGAAACTTTTCGCGGTCTTCGTCGGCGGCAATCTCCCGCGTGCCAATATCGAGCTGCATGACCTGCGCTTCGTCACCGGCGAGACCATTAAGGACACCGTTCCCCAGCTGCGCGCCGCATGGTGGGGCACGCCGGCCTCGCTGCATATCGATGGCTATGCCGAACTCACGCACGCCGAAGGCCGCCGCATCGAGATCGCGCCCGGCCCTGCCCCTGCCAAGGCAGACGCGCGCCTCTGGTTCATCAATGTCGGCGGCTACACGCCGGAGCTCTTCGGTGAGCAGCACCACTACCTCTTCATGGTCGGCGCAGAGAAGCCCGAAATATGGGCCCGCGCCCGCGCCCTCTCGCCGGACTGGACCAGCCGCCACAAGGACAACCTCGCCACCGTCGATGATGTACTGGAAGTCAACACCCTTCTGGGTACGGATGGTTTCCACATCCGCATCGGGCCCTGCGAGCCCGGCGCACCCGGCCCGAAAATCGTCTCGGACTATATCAAACTCTGAGCGCAGCTTCCGAGGCTGCAAAGTTTTTCAATTGCGTCCCCATCCAGCCATCAAAACCGCGTCTCTCCGCCTGTCATACCGGCGAAAGCCGGGACCCAGAACTTCCAACATCACAAAGCTCTCTGGGCCGACGTTAGCCGGTATGAAGGGAATTCAGGTTTTTACCCAAACGAATCCGACTGGGTTCCCTGCGGGGTTACTCTCCCGACCATTATCCCGATGCGTGCCTTCAGAACCAACCTGCACTTTGCCGACCTGTTCGCGCATGTGTGTGTCATCTGCTGGCGATCCTCTGGCGCCGGCTCAACGCGCTGCTGGCCTGAAGTATACGCCAGGGCGTGGTGGATCTTCTTTATTCGGTCAACGACCGGGGCTTGATTACCCTGCGCCACGCCGGCGAAGCGCCCCATCCTGCAACCAATAAGCCGCTCGCCCGAACCCTCCGTCCCCTGACGGGTTCCAGCTGGGGCAGTGGTGTGCCAGTCATCCTTTCTGATCTCGCCGCGCTCGAAACGCTTGGGCGTGTTTCCATCCTCCCCTGCGCCAGCAGGGGGAGGTGGCCCGCGCCAAGGGCGCGAGTCGGAAAGGGCTCTGCCCTCAAAGCTGGATTCAACCTAGCCCATCTGCCGCTGATCCCGTTTTCCTCCGGGATGAGCGCATCCAAATGAAATCAGCCCAATAGAAACGGCCAGCCACCGCTGCGTCCGGGCGCCCGTGCAACAAAAAATCCGCACGCAACCCGTGTCCCTGCTTTTTCACAGCAGTTCGCCACCTCAAGGTGATCGCTATGCGGGGGCTCTTCGCTCAACTCTTCGCGGCCGCAACTCTGGCCAGCGCAGCGCCCTGAGCGCGTGATGAGGGCGTCTGGTATGGCCGCGCGCTGGTCGCGCATGACACGCTCGGCGACGCCGATGGCTGGCGCGGCGATCACTATGCCGAGTACGGCCTGACGAGAGACTGGACGGTCACCGCCAAATCCTGATCCGTCACCTATCCGGACTATGAAGTCTTCGACCGCGACGCTTTCCGCCCTACGCTCCGCCGCAAGCTTTTGCCCAAAAGAACTGCAACCGCCGGCGCCGAATCCGGCCCGATCTATGGCAGCATGGTCACCGGCTTGTCCGGCTGTGAAGGCTTCGGCTTCTAAACACTTGGCGGGCGCGGCTATTCCGGAGCGAACAGGACGGGCCGCAAATTCTACGCCTTCGCTGATGCGGCCGATATCCGCCAGGAAGATGGCTGAGAACGCGTCCGCGCCAAATTCGGCTTCGGCTCAGACCTCACCGAACGCGTCTTTCTCACCCAGAAGCTGTGGTTCGAAGAGGGCAACCAGAGCGCCAATTCGACGAGCACGCCGTGCTCATCGCCGTCGTCGCCCGGCGTTAACGTTACTCCGCTGGTGCTTCCGGCGCGGTATATCCGCTTTGCACCATCAGGTACGCGATCACCGCGAGCCGGTCTTCTGGTTTGCGGACACCCGAAAAGCTCATCCGGTTTCCCGGCACGAAGGTGCGCGGATTGGCGAGCCATTGGTCAAGCTGTTCTGGCGTCCAGGTAAACGTCTCGGCCTTCAGCGCTGGCGAATAATCGAAGCCCGGCCCGGAGGCGACCTGCCGCCCGAACAGTCCGTGAAGGTTCGGCCCGACGAGATTGCCCGCGCCTTCGGCCGTCAGGTGGCAGGACTGGCAAAGCTTCCAGGTCCGGTTCCCCGCCGCGTAGCTGGCGGTGTTGTAAGGCGCCGGAAGTGCCGCGAATTCCAGGCTCGGTTCGGCCAGCATGGCGGAAGGCGCTTCGATGAGCGGCGCGGCGACGGGCGCCGCAGCTGGCGTTTCGAGTTCCTTGGCCGAACCTGATTCCCCGCCGCAGGCGGCAACCGCGGCGAGACATACGACGGCCAGATTAAAGCGGAGAGAAAGGCGCATGAAGTCATTTCCTGCAAAGTTCGATGTTCCAGTCTGGCGCTTTATCCCGGTAAACTCAACCGATTCCGCCGGGGCTGTGATCCGAGGGTTTGTCCGGCCGCTGTCTCGCTGCTATCACAGTTCCAACGCAAGTATTCCCAAGGAACAGGACGATGACTGATACGACCACCGGAGGCCTTTCGCCGGCCGAGATCGCCAGCAAGGCTGAAGAAGGCGATATGGACATGGCGCTGCTTCATGCCCGGTCGTTGCTCGAGAAGGGTAAGGCGCAGGAGAGTTTCGGCTGGATTCTCCGTGCCGCAAAGGACGGCCATCCCGTGGCGGCGACTGAACTCGGCCTCCGGCTGATCGTCGGAAATGGAGCCCCGCAGGATCCTCCTGCGGGCGTCAAGTGGATCGATGCGGCGATCAAGGCGGGCTTTCCGGAAGCGGTTCGCTGGCGCGCACTGTTTCTTGCGGCGGGGGTTGCGAGCCCGATCAATTTCGGCGGAGCGTTGAACCTCCTCGAGGCGGCCGCGCAGTCGGGCGACCTGTCCGCGCAGGCGCAACTCATCTGCATCCGGGCCTGCGGCATTTTCAATGATGAAACCTTGAACGCATTCATCAATCCACCCGCGCCGCTGCTCTTCTCAGAGTCGCCTTGGGTCGTGGCCTCCGAACATGTTCTGCCAGCGCCCATGTGCGAGTGGTGGATAGCACGTGCTGCCGATCAACTGGAAGCAGCGCGCGTCCAGAATCCTGACGTTGGCGGGCGTTCCCAGGAGTCTATTCGCACGAATTCGGGCACCGGATTCGGTATCCTCCAGACGGATGTCGTGATGCAGCTTTGCCTGGCGCGTATTGCTGTCGCAACCGGCCGTCAGCGCACCTGGCAGGAAGCACCCAACGTCCTGCACTATGCTGTCGGCGAGGAGTACGGCCTTCACTTCGACTTCCTTGATCCGGAGAACCCGCATTTCGCCGAAGGCCTTGCCAAATATGGCCAGCGCCGCACAACGGCGCTAGTCTATCTCAACCAGAACTTCATGGACGGGCAGACTTGGTTTGATGCGATCCAGAAGCATGCCCGCACGCCGGCCGGAGGCATGATTGCGTTCGACAATGTGCTCAACGATGGCAAACCCGACAAGCGTTCCCTGCATGCGGGCCTTCCGGTCACGCTGGGCGAGAAATGGCTGCTGTCGATCTGGATAAGAGACCGTGACCAGCCGATCCTGTAGCGCTGAGCGGCGGAGGCGACAGGAGGCACGCGCCGGGCTATTATTACCCGCTGATGGCTGATTCTGCGCGCCCCCGTCCCGTGATCCTCCGGCTGCCGCCGGAAGTGGTCAACCGCATCGCGGCGGGCGAAGTCGTCGAGCGGCCTGCGGCGGCGGTGAAGGAGCTTGTGGAAAACGCGCTCGATGCCGGCGCCCGGAACATCGCCATCGCCATCGAGGACGGCGGCCTGAAGCGGATCACCCTCGAGGATGATGGCTGCGGCCTGACGGCGGATGAACTGTCCCTCGCACTGGAGCGGCACGCCACCTCGAAGCTCGTTCCCGATAACGATGGCCGAGTTGATCTCCTGAACATCCATACCATGGGTTTTCGCGGCGAGGCATTGCCGTCGATTGCCTCGGTTAGCCGTATGCGGATCGTCAGCCGCGCCGCGGGTGAAGCGGCGGCGGAGATATATTCCGAGGCCGGACGGATCGAAGGGCCCAGACCGGCGGCGTTCACCGGACGAGGCGGGACGGGGACGCGTCTAGACGTGGCGGATCTTTTCCATGCAACACCGGCGCGCCTGAAATTCATGCGCGGTGAACGGGCCGAGGCGCTGGCGGTCAGCGATGTGGTCAAGCGTCTCGCGATGGCCAATCCATCGGTCGGGTTCACGCTGGAAAACAATGGCCGCAATGTCCTGCGCTACGGCGCCGAGCGCGATGACGAAGCCGGCCGCCTCGCGCGGCTCGGCGCGATCATGGGGCGTGAGTTCAGAGACAATGCCATTGCGATCGAGGCGGAGAGAGACGGCGCCCGCCTTTCCGGTTTCGCAGGCCTGCCAACGCTCAACCGCGGTAATGCGCAGATGCAATACCTGTTCGTGAACGGACGGCCCGTGAAGGACCGGATGCTGACGGGCGTGGTACGCGCCGCCTATCAGGACTTCCTTGCTCGCGACCGTCATCCGATGCTCGCGCTGTTCGTGGAACTGGAAGCCGAAGAGGTGGACGTCAACGTTCACCCGGCGAAGACCGAAGTGCGCTTTCGCGATGCGGCCAGCATTCGCGGTCTGATGATCGGCGC
>Ga0315904_10005836_pt1 | contig 16978 bp, 9 predicted proteins | sample LakEriMetagenome_6_FD_203529 | JGI IMG/M metagenome (GOLD analysis project Ga0315904, IMG submission 203529) | Freshwater fungal communities from buoy surface, Lake Erie, Ohio, United States - Buoy 12 MA120 | ecosystem: Environmental > Aquatic > Freshwater > Lake | place: USA: Lake Erie, Ohio...
AGGAATGGAGTCGCCACAAGTGGCAGTTTCAGGTAAACCAAGACGTTTGGTATATTCTTGCCAAGCTGGCTGCCCGTTAAACTCTTCAATAATATGTCCGTTTGATTTTGTAACCACTAACGGTTCTCCTACTGCTACAAATCCATGTGTTGCTTGTGTATCTATCGTTAAAGTTGGATCAGAAAATCCTACAGCATATGCACCGTGTTCAAAAACTTTATCATCAACCGCTTGAAAACTGATGAAGCCTTTCATATTGTCTGATGATGTTGCACCAAAAATAGTAACCTCCGGACCAAAAACTGACTCAAATGCTTTGATACATAAATCATCAGCGATATCAATACCAGATGCTAAAAAATAAATCATATTAATGTCGGGCGATTGCAGCTTTAACGACTGAGCTATTTCTAATGTTTTTTCATAAGAATTATGACCAAAAATTTCATCAACATGAGCTACTGCAAACTCTTTTCCTTTAACAGCCATTAATGCAATGTCTTTCATTGATTCGCTTACTCCTTCTCTTCCAACCACACCACAACAAGATGCTGCTACGATTTTAGCCTTAGGAGCCATTTCTTTTGCTTGTTGAATCAATTCTTGAAAATTGTGCCCTATTGAAGCGTGAAGGATAATTAAATCGCAATCAGCATATGAATCGCCTAACGCGATTTCCATACATTCTGTAACACCACGCTTGGTATTAATAACTCTAGCACTTGCCGAATGAAAACTTAACATAATGGATTAGATATAATTTTATACTTATAAATTTAGTAATTATAAGTAATAGAATCAAGTTACGAAAGAGATTTATTTATATGGTAAAAAGTCCAACTATTGAACTCTTATTTCAGATAAGTGGTATTGATGTCTACAATTTTTATTTCAACCCGCATGTTTATTTCCCGCTCTTTTCTATTTTTAGGATGTTTAATAATTGGTTTGCGCCCCGCATAACCTTTTACGGTTAACCTTTCGCTTGCTATTCCTTTTTGGACAAGATAGTTAAATACTACTTCTGCCCTTTTTTTGGATAATTTACTTGCGGAGCCTTTAAACTGATACTCCATTGGAATGGCATTTACTGTATTATTGATTTTGTTGTTACCTTGTGTGTGCCCATTTATACTTATTTTAACAGGATTGGTATTTAAATAATCTACTAATTTATTTAGCTCAACAAACGAATTTTGTTTTAACACAGTAGAATTAGGATGAAAAAAAACGTTAGGCAATACAAGCTTATCGCCCTTTTTTAGTGGAATCAACAAAATCACATAGTACATCTCATCATCTACTGTTATGCATTTGCTATTGTCTAATTGCTCTTCATACGGTAAATAACCAAACAAGTCGCACTTCAGTTGCCACTTTCCTGAATTCAAAAATTCGGATGAATATGAACTAATCGAGTCATGATAAACTAAGAGGTCAGTTTTCGAATTCGACTTTCGGAATAACTTCAAACCCGGTTTCGAAATCACTTTTTTTGTTGTAGCGTTTACTACAGAAAAAGTAACATCAATTACTTTTTTCAGAGACTTTGTTTTCTTACCGATGCCGGAACTTCGATGATCGTTTGATAAGGACCGTTGGTTTACAATCTCAAATATTGAATCTTTTAAATAAAATACTGAATATCGAGGTGCTCCGACAGCTTTACCTGAATCCAACGCAAGCGAATCTTCATAAAAAATTAACGGGATGTATTTTTTAGGCTGAACAGAAAGGCCCGCATTTGTAGAATCTGTCTTGCCTATTGCTTTAGGTTCTTTACTCTCATTGAAACGCGTTGTATCTGGTTTGTCTATGGCTTTTGAAAATTCTAAAGATTTTAACGAATCATTTTTTTCAGTACTACTTAATGAAGCAGTTGGGCTATCATCGGTAGCGATTTGAGATAAAGGCCTGCCTGCCAATGAATCAAGTGTTCTGATAGTATTTGCCTGAACTTTTGCAGCTGAATCAACCTGAGTCGCGTTCAAATTCTTAGTCCCCATTTGAGCACCTAAAAAATTAGAGTACCCCATTTTTACATCATTGCTATTGCTGCATAGTTTTATTGCCAAAGAATTTAACCTATCAATGGGGGCATTGTATCCTTTTCGTAAACCAGCCAGTTTATTATCTGTATCCTCTGTAATCGCTTCTTTGTTTGCTTTTAATACATAGGAGTAATCGCAGGTTTGCAAATCGATGACATGCCCCAAATCAGGGCCACTTAAATTATTTACTAAAATATAGACTACTTCATCAAATGAAACCTGAATTAGACGGGTATTAAATAAACTTCCTCTGAATGATGCTGATTGAAAATTATCATTATAAATAACATCTTTACCGATGCTGTCTAATTTTGTAAAAACACTATCCAATTTGGTATTGCAAATTTTGACATTATTTTTTATTTTAAAAATCTCCAGACCATATCTATCCGCTTCGCTGTTAGGAATTATAGTAAAACTAACAAAACACGACTGATGAAAAACCAGTTTATACCAAACAAGCGTTCTGTCATTTTCTGTTTTTTTTATACTCGATTCAAAAAATAAATTAAAGTTATTTCTGATAATGCATTTATGAGACATGATAAGTTCGGAAAGGGCACCCATGCCTGTATATTTTTGAGAAAAATCTTCGTGCTTTTGTTGTGCATTAATTTTAGCAAATAAAAAAATCAGGATAAACAAAAAGCCTATCCTACAATGCTTGAAAAAAAAACGAGAAAAGTTATATTTACATCTCAAATAATACAATTTTATAACGGTTTGCAAGCAGGCAAACGGCCCATTTTTCACAAGATCGTTTCTTCGAAGTTAATAGTTAATCTTTAACAACTTTTAGTTTTACCGAATATAGAACTGGGCTGGCGCTTGCTTGCTGTTAGCGTTTCGTTGGTTCTTTTTTTTCGATCATTGGCTCTTGGTGTTTTTTAATCAAATTTGTCCTATAAGGTTTGAAAGCCTTAAAATGAAGAAAAGTAACCCAAAGTAAAAACCGGAAAATAGTTATTCATTAAAATTTACGAACAGCACGCACGTAGTAGTTAGCTCCTTTATTACTACCAGGGAAACTCCCACTAGTAAAACTAACATAGTAAGCTGTAACTGGTGCAGATTCAAAACTTGTCCAATAAGAAGCTTGTAATTGAGTAGCACCAGGTGATTGGGCAATGGTTTGCGAAACGGTAAAATAATTATTCCAAAGTACATTCATTTCTTGATTAGAAGGTAAATACCAATCAACTTGACCTCCATTGGTTGAATTTAGGCATAATGCAGCTGCACTGCTGGTATGCCCTGCCTGCGCTACAATAGCATTGCTGTTGCTCAAACCATCCCAACTGCTTTGTGCAGATGGCCCGATTAAAGTTGAAATATTGCTCCAAACCTGACTTGTGCTCAAATCAGTCTTGTCCACAATTAAACCGTGTTCTATACCCTGTGAATCTTTCCATAAATGAAAAATAATACCTCCACCAAATTCCTCACCAATGTAATGTGTAAAACCGCCTATACTTGCCGGTCCTTGAGGTCCTTGTGGTCCTTGTGGTCCTTGAGGTCCCTGTGGCCCTGTGGGGCCCTGTGGTCCTGGTGTAGAACTTCCAGAGCTCTCTGCATATAGAGCATAAGGCACACTAAGTAATTGACTTGTGCCAGTTATACTGTAGCTTGATCCACCCGATGGGTCTGTTTCTGTTTTTAAAAAATAAGGTCCGTTAGCCCAGTCAATTGTAGCGAAGTTACCCGAGACAACAATTCCTCCACCAATTTCAATACTTACTAAACCGTTGGTATTGGTTGTAGGGGTTTGAGTTTCCACGTAAACAGCAGTGCCACTTGGTGATGTTTGTAAAATGCTAATTCGCATTCCAACGTTAGAGCTTGCAACTAAGGCATTTGAAGTATTGCGGATTACTGCTTGATAGCTCATTTTGTTTGGTGATTGAGCAAACACGGTTGAAGTCATTAAAATTGCTGCACAAATTGTAATTATTCGTTTCATGATTTCTTAATTTTTAATGATTTTAAATGATTGAACTTTCTTGTTTTCTTGGTTTACAATATATATGAAGTAAGTAGCAGAGGGCAAACCATTCATGTTTATTTGGGTTTGCTGCGCTGTTACTTGTACGTTGCTTATTTGCTTACCTTGCATGTCAAATAACTGATACGCCAATTTTTCGTCGTTGTATTCGCTTATTTGCAATGTTAAAGTTTCTGTGGTTGGGTTGGGATAAGCAGTCAGTGAAAAGTTAAGTTCGGTTTCCTTAATTCCTACCGTAAAAATTTCGAAGGCATGTTGCACACCTTGGGCTACGCTACCTGTACTACCAGTGTTGGTGGTATAAACTACCTGACCTATGCTGAAGGCAAAAGATCCTCCGCTCCCTATGACATCACCACCCGACACATTGGTAGATTCCTGGGCTTGTGTAAAGTCACCCCAAAGCAGTCCTGCTGTTAGGAGCAAAATGTGTCTAGAATTGTTTTTTCTCATCTTTTTTGTTTTCCTTGTTAATACTTGCTTTTACTTGTTTTCTGGCTCGTTTCGGTTTTTACAATGAACGCTAACTATCAAATTAGAGTAAGTACAATATTGTATGGAATAAGCAATTGTTGCTTTAAATTACATTTTAGATGCAGCTGACTGTTCCAATGGTTTGTTTATTGAAATTTGTGTATTCATTGATATATGAACAAAACCTAAATCTTCACCTAAAAAACCAGGCGCCGAATCAAATTGACCGGAACAAAATAAAACACCTTTTATAGTTAACATACTTATTTTATGATTATTAAATACATAAGCTACGCCGTTTTTAAACCTGGAAGCCGATTGATAAATTGGGCTAATGGCAATAACACCTAGTTTATTTATATAGCCAACGGTGTTTGGCCCTAACGAAGCTACTGCCAATCCATTACTAAAATTTCCTATTTCTGCGTAACTTGGCTCCAAAATAATTTTTCCACTAGTATCTATGATACCCCAATATCCATTTTTTTTATAAGTGGCCAAGCCCTCATTAAATGATTGACACTGCTCGTAATTATTAGCAAAAAATGAATTTCCTTTTTTATCAATCCAAGTCCATTTTCCTTTTTTACAAACTGCTGCAAAACCAGAAGTGAAATTTAAAGCTGTTTCAAAATAATCTTTCAACACAACTTTTCCAGTTTTATCTATGTACTGCCAAATAAAAACGGTAGAGTCTCCTTGAACTTTTGATTTTGCAACCGCGCACAAACCTTCCGAAAAACATAATACAGCGTCGTACTGGCAACTTATTATTTCATTTCCTTTAGTATCAATAAAACCGTATTTATCGTTTTTCTTTATGGCCGCCATCTCTTCATAAAATACATTCGCCTCTTCCACATCCTTTAAACTAAATAAGGTTTTTGCATTTATATCAATGCACTGTATTGTATTTAAAGTATCTAATACAAATGCTTTATTTTCGCTAAAATCAGTAGCTTTTAAAAAATGAAAATTACAAATTAATTTAGCCGAATCATTAATATATCCTGCTCTTCCTGCCTGCAAAACAAATGCCCTACTATTATAAAATTCACCGGCGTTCTCAAAAAGAGGTTCTAACTTAAATGAACAAGTTGAATCTACATAACCCCAATTATTCCCTGCCTTAACTGCAAATAAGGTCAATTTTTTTTTATCGCTATCATCAGCACCACAGCCAAAAAAAAACAGACTTACTCCAATTATAATTACTATATTTTTTATGCTTTGCATACGTACTATTTTATTATTTCCAAAAATTCAATATCAAAAATCAGATTGGTGTTTGCCGGTAGTCCATTTTCAGGTAAACCTTTTTCTCCGTAACCTAAGGCCGGCGGAATAATTAACCGTTTGGTACTTCCTAATTTCATGCCTATTAAGCCCTCTTCAAAACCACTAATATTTTTGCCGGCTCCTATTTTTAACTTCATTCGTTTTCCACTATCCCTTGTTGCATCCAAAATATGCCGCACTCCGTTTTTTTCAATAAAATATACGGTATAGGCTACATTAACCGAATCGCCTGTTTTAGTTGCCTCGCCATTACCAGTATCATTATATAAAGATCTCAATCCTGTTGATGAAGTTAAAGTATCAGTTGTTGTTATCTTTAAAAAAGGATAAGAAGTCACGTTTTCAATATACAAATCAAAATAAACCGAGCTATTTTTTATTAAACCAGCTATTTTTTTTTGTGAATTAGCTATTTTGTAGGGAATAATTGCTGTCGCTTTTTCACCTGCTTTCATCCCTAATATGGCATCCTCCACACCAGGAAAAAACTTACCTGAACCAGGACGTATAGTGGCTGTCTGCGCTCTTTCAAAAGTATTATCAAAAATAGCAAACACACCAGCTTCATTTTTTTTATAAACCTTTGTATTAAACGTAACAATATCTTCAATTGTAATTTGCTTGAGTTCACTTTTTTGAGAAATCACTAATTTAATACTGTCTTTTAATAATAAGGTATCCGTATTTAATGGTTTTAAAAATGGCCAGCTGGAACTTAGTAATTCAATATCATAATACAACGTTGTATTTGGTAAAATTTTACCGGTTAATTTATCCCCATATCCTAAATAAGAAGGGACAATAAAGGTGCTTTTTTCACCTACACGCATAGTTGCAATTCCTTCATCCAAGCCTTTTATAAAACGGCCAACTCCTATTTGAAACTGAGCTTCGGAACTATTAGTTTGAGATGACTCAAATACTTTTTTAAATCCTTTTGTGCTATAAACGTACCCTGTAAATTTCATCCTAACTTCAGATAAGGCTTCAGGAGCAATATCTGAACTTGGTTTAACTACCAACTTTTTTAAGCCGGATGCAAAACGAATGGTATCTAAACCATGATGTGCAAAAAACGCCTCTTCTACTTTTAGTAATTTAGTAAATAAAAATAGGGTTGATTTTGCGGGAATTTTACCCATTTTTTTATCGCCATAACCTAAATGATAAGGAATTTTAAATACGGCGCTATCTCCTTCTTTCATTAATAAAAAACCTTCATTCCATCCAGGCAACACATCATCTTGCCCTAAAATAAATTCTTTGGTACCACCAACCATCACTTCTTTTATGGCAGAAGTATCGGTAGCTTGGTAAAATAAATTATAGGTTACATACAATCTATTTTCGGGCATAGCCTTTACGCCTTTGGTTTTTGTGATGATTTTATAGCCAAGGCCTGAAGGTGTTTTTTTATACTTGATTTTTTTTTGACCAAAACTATTGGTTGCAGATAAAAAAAGTATTGAAAAAATAAGTATTGATTTTATATAACACATAAGACAAATATTGTGTAAAAATAGAGGTATAAGGTAATTTATAAAAAGAAAAAATGTATTATTCCATAAAATGGAAAAGTATGTTTTGTAAAAAATAATGGGATGATTGATTAAATATATTTTCCTGAAATCTGTTTTTTCTCTCATATGTAACGCTTCGAATCCGGCTCCTACTTTTACTCACGCTTCTGTGCGCATCTCGACTGCGCTCGATTTGACAGGGAGTTTACAACTCACTCCGTGTGGCAGCTCGATGTTACCGTTAAGTATCGAAAACATTGTCAGTTCGAGCGCAGTCGAGAACGCTGTCAGTTCGAGCGCAGTCGAGAACGTTGTCAGTTCGAGCGCAGTCGAGAACGTTGTCAGTTCGAGCTTATCACCTCGAGCGCAGTCGAGAGGCGAGAACTCTTTGTACGCATCTCGACTGCGCTCGATGGGACAGGGAGCTTATGAAGCGCTCGATGGGACAGGAAGGTTATGAAGCGCTCATTGTAACTAACTTGATAAATGGTTGTGAAACTATTTTCTATCTTTCTGCTTTTGCCAATTTTCCGCTTGCCTGCGAAACTCATTTAAATGACTAGTAACATTTTTACAAGCTGACAATTCAATTAATTGTTTCCAATTATCTTTAATTAAAGCTTCTTTCTTTGCTCTGCTCCATTTTTTTATTCTAGTTTCCCATTCTATTGCTAAATTAAAATCGGTAAACAATTCGCAATATACTAATTCTAAAGGTCGTCGATTATAAGTGTATGCTTCTTTATTTATCCCTAAACTATGTTGCTTAAATCTTCTTTCAGGATTATTGGTGATTCCGGTATAAAAAGAATTATCAGAGCACTTTAAAATATAAACATACAGAAACTTAACCGTCTTCATTTTACAAATCTAACAAATTTCAGTGCACGGAAGCTAGAGTCAGTTCGAGCGCAGTCGAGAACGTTGTCAGTTCGAGCTTATCACCTCGAGCGCAGTCGAGAGGCGAGAACTCTTTGTACGCATCTCGACTGCGCTCGATGTGACAAGGAGTTTATAACTCACTCCGTGTGGAAGCTCGATGGGACAGTTGAGTATCGAGAACGTTGTCAGTTCGAGCGCAGGCGAGAACTCTTTGTACGCATCTCGACTGCGCTCGATGGGACAGGGAGCATATGAAGCGCTCGATGGGACAGGAAACATATGAAGCGCTCGATGGGACAGGGAGCATATGAAGCGCTCGATGGGACAGGAAGCATATGAAGCGCTCGATGGGACCGAAATAAAGTTCAGAATGATCTTAAATTCTATTTTTTAATGGCACTTCTCTTTAGCACTTTCGAATTTTTAAATCCTGAGGTTTGGTAATCTCTACAGAATTTCTCGGCATCCGCTATATTTTTGTAAACACCCGAAATATAAATTCTGCTACCATCCGCTTGTTTAATTTCCTCTACTTTATTTAATCTAATTAATTGTAATAATAAGCCAGTTGCATTTTTGCCTTTTGCTAATTGATCCACCTGAATTGTAAATGTGGCATTTAACTCATCAATTAAATCCTGCATTTCTTCCTTAACAATAGAGCGCACATCAATACGTGTGGCAGCACGCCTTATTAATTGATTTAAAATATTTATCAACGAATCTAACTGTTGCTCCTTGCTGCGGTAATTAGGGCTTTCAACATCAGCACCATCTTTACCTTGGTTACCGTTTTGGTTACCATTGTTAGCTAAATTATTTTTGTTTGTTCCATCCTTACCTGTAGTTCCTTTCCCATCTTTACCAGCTAATGATTTTCCATCTTTATCCTTACCATTTAAGGCATTACCATCTTTATCTGTTTTTTTAGAACCTGCATCTTCATCAATAAGTGTTACTGACCCATCAGCATTAAATATTTTTTTCTTAACTTTTCTTTTTTTCTCAATGATTAAGAAATTATGATAGTAACTTTCAATACCAGAAGTTAAATCTAATTTAATATCGTTTTCAGCTAAGTAAAAACTCGAGCCTAAGACTTTATCATCAAACTTAAGCGTGTATTTAGCATATGGCACATAAAAATTATAATTTCCTTTATTATCGGTTATACTGCTAAACGTACGGCCAGTACTATCCACCATGTAAATTTTAAAACGGCTTATATCTAATTTATCAAATAATTCTCCAGAATACGCCTCTCTATCTAACTCTACCCCACCATATACCTGCACGCCTTTACTAAATGGTACATACATTAAATCGGGGCCGCACACATCCATACTATCACTCACATTAGGAAACCAAGAACCCATATCAATTAATGGAAATACCTGCATGCGGTATTTGGCAAAGGCCATATTAATAAAACTTGCCATCCCTTTTTCATCCGTAATTACTTCGTAATCATTCATCCGTAATACCACATTTTCAACCGGCACTTCGCCATCATCCATACGACCGTTTCCATTTACATCTAAAAACACCACAAACTTAGCATCACAAAATTTGTTTTTACGAAAACGCTTTGGTATTGGAATAGAGAAATCTTTTTTAATGGTAAAGCCTAAATTAAAACTTTTAGTAATGGTACGTTTATCCAATTCCTCTATTTTAAAATTATTTACCCCTGAGTAATTGTATTTATAAGATAAACCAGACATCACATTAAAATTCATATTTACACTTAAACGCAGCCCATTGTTAGTGTAATAAAATAACTGGCTAAAAACACTAAAGTTGTGACGTTTAATGGTATTCATATACATGTAAGTAGGATTATTTTCCCACACAAAATGCGTATTTTTAAATTGGTACTGATGCCCTACAGTAAGCCTTAGCATTTGAGAATACACCTTATCGTTTTTAAGCGTATTAGAAATTCCACCTGCTGCTATGGGGCCATAGTTATACATGGCCATTACATTCCATACCTTGTAACGCACAAAGGCATTAACTTGCGAAGTAAAAAACGTACCTAATGCTTTATTATTTAGCAATTGGTTATAGGCTAACCTAAGATTACCACCAGCAAACCAATTTTTTTCGAAATCAGACTTAGACACATTTAGCTGTGCGCCACCAGAAACCAGCGTATCAATTAAAAATTTATTATAGTTAAAAAAAGCAGCAGGTGTCCAATTAATTTTTGATGGAGAAGCTTTTGGGATATAGGTGATCATATTATTACTAATTACTGAGCCACTTGAATCTGATAATAAAGAATTTGTACGAGCGAAAATCATATAACTATTTACTAAAGAAATACTACGCCCTTTTTTAAAATTAAATTGATTAATTAAATTGGTAGATAAATTTTGGAAAAATAAATTTGAAGATAAACCTGTGTTGGAATTGAAATTATAATTAACATTTAATGTGGTAGAGTAATTTTTAAAATTTTTACCCAAATTAAAGCCGCTACCCAATATATTTAAATTTAGTAAAGAGTTAGGATTAATACTTGTATAAAAACCAAATACTCCAAAATTAATTTGTTTTGGTAATCTGAAATTTAAATTGGAAAACAAACCATAACCTATTAACTGATTAGAGCTATTGGTTAAAACATTGGCATTTGTTTTAATTCTTAAAAAACGCATATTTCCTACATAACCTAAACCATAAACATTTCTATTAGATACGCCTATTACCTTTTGGCGTATAATTAAAGCCGTAATTAAATGGTTTTTATTTAATTGATAGCCACCAATTAAACCCCTGCCACCAACTATTAAACCTCGGGTAATAGATGCGCCAATTGCAGAACCTATGCCAATATAACCCTTTTTAAAATTGTAGGTGGCATTACCTACCAAACGATCTGTTAAAAAATTATTGGAATATTTATAGTACATAAAGCCGGTTTGAAACTGATAATTTAAACTCGTGTATTTACCCGTTTGAGCATTGCCCTGAAAATTTAACATCATCATAGGTTGTTGCCCCAATACATTATTAATATTAGCAAACACCGTTAAAGGAATGGTGTTAGAACCAGCACCCGCATTAGAAGTATTGTTTAGTTTAACAAAATCAATGTTATTTGATAATTTTAAAAAATCAACTTTTTTATTTTTTTGATTAGAAGCTGACTTTACTAAAGACACTTCATTGGCTCTTAAAAACAACCCGTATTTTTTTTCACGCTCCAAGGCTGCCGGGTTATAGCCCCATTGATCAATCCGTTTTTGGTTACGCACTTTTTCTTGAATCTGAACCTTAAAACTCATGGTGGTATCTGAATAAGGCGCTAAGGTAGTTTCGAAATAATTTTTTTTTACTAATTTACCGGTAGTATCTTTTACCATAAAATCTTTGCCTATTTTTTGCATACTCACCAACACATCCTGAGGTTCATCTCCCTCGTTAGCTAAATTGATTTGAAAGTCGGCCGAATTTTCCCCATTTAACATGTAAATTCGCGGCCTCGGCAATACCTGCATTTGCCAGTTACTCACCTTTGGCCTACCGGCCAAAAAACGGGCATAAGCCATTTGCTTACCCTCGTTGGTGTTAATATAAACGGCAATATTATATTTAGTACCACCTTTGGCTTTTTTATCAGTTGTAATAACTCTAACAGGCACATAAACCGAATCATTAGGATTTAGGGTATATTCTTTTTCGGGATTATTTAAGGTTTTCCAACCTCCCGGTAAATTTACGGTTACATTAAAGGTGTAAGTTTTCCCATTATTATTTTTTACCTTTAACACATTGGTCATTACCGCAATTTCTTTATACTCCACTTCGGCATATAAAAATTCGGCACTAATAGCTTTTTTGGTACTGGCATTTTTTTGAGCAAAGGAATCGTTAGCAGAAAAACAGAACATTATACAAACAAATAATGCCCTCATAAAACAATGAAGACGATTATTAATAATATATGTATAATTAAAATTCATTATTTTTCGACTAAACAAAATTTAATAGATAATTCATAACGACCCGGTGTAAAACCGAGATTAGGAATAATACGATAATCTACCGTAAAAGTATATTCATTATAATCTACTCCCAAATAAGTTCCCACCCCGTTGGTTTCGATGCCACAAGCTGTGCTTGCCCCAGCAGGGCTTAGGGAGTTAGGGTCTATAATAGGAATTACATCTCCATCAGCAGGGTTAAATTGTTGCCAAACTCCTGAGTTTTGAGGCGTACCACAACCATTACTCACTCTTACAAATAATTGATCGAGAGTGGGTTTGTTAGAGGTTGAACCAGCACCATAACTTACCAGAGTTTCCCACTCAGAGGTTGTTGGAGTTACCAAAATACCGCCGTTAGAAACAATCATCACCAATTTCCATTGGCAGGTGCTTGGTGGGCTTGGATTAGAGGCAACTTTTACTTTTAAAATAGTGGAACCATTAAGCGTTAAACCACCCACATACTCACCAAAAGAGTCAAAATAAAATTCCTTATTTGGCTGCGTATCCATAATAATAGCACTATTGGCAGGATTAGGATCACAATTAAAGGTTAAAGTTGTGCCGCATTGGGAAAAACTATTGTTAGCATTTAATAAAAAGACAAAAAAAGCAGAGAAAAAATATGGAAAAAGGTTTGTAGTAAAACTATTACTCCGCAATTTAAAACCTATTTTTTTGATGTTATACATATAAATTTTAAAAAAATTAATAAAAAAAACACTATTTATATGGTAATTGAACTATTAATTAAAACAAAACCGACTGTAAAAGCCGGTTTTGTTTTAAATTGATTAAATTTTAGTTGTTTTCCATTAAAACGTATTTTACGTTCATTGTATAAACACCTGATTGAGCGTATTCACCTAAAGCAGCATCAATTTGAGATTGAGCAGTAGCATTGTTTCCACCGTCAGCTTGAGCACCTGTAAATAAAGAAGCATTAGGGAACACTGCAGGTAAACCTGGAATGATACGGTAATCCATAGAATAGTAGTAATCACTAGATGCACCAACACCAGAACCGTTAGAAATTAAATAAGTACCACCAGTAACAAAGATAGCATTAGTTGCATGCCCAGCAATGTATTTTGCTGCTGCTGCAGGAGCTGTATACGGAGTAGCTGAGCAATAAACATTATTATCACCAATAGAAGCACCTGAAGTGAATGCTGCAGAATAGTCACCACCAACTGGAGTAATACCTACTTGATTTGTTGTAGCAGTTTTATCTTGGTGTAACTCTAAAGCTGTTAATGGTAAATCATCTTGTGCGTTAAGATCTGTACCTGAACCATAAATAACTTGCTGATCCCAAGTTCCAGTTGCACCTGCATTTGAAGAGAAACCAACTGCATATAAATCCCAACCAACTGTAGAAGTAACCATTAATTGAGTAGCACCATATTGAGTGATACCAGCAATGTACTCAGGAATTTGGTCGAATACGAAATCTACGTTAGAAGATCCGTTCATACCTAATTGTAAAATTGGCTGTAAATCCATTGTTACAGTTACATTTTGCTCATCAATTAATTGAGCTTTTGCGTTGTTGCTGAATGCTAAAGAAGCTAAAACAGCAGCTGAAAGAATTACTTTTTTCATGTTTTCTTGGTTTTAATTGTTTGTTTGTTTTAATTATTTGTTTTTTAAACATGTTGAGGCTTGTTTAGTATGCCACCATCTTTTATTTCCTGGAAACAAAAGATAATATTTTTAAGATTCTATATTTAATATATTACTTATAAAGAAGGTATTTGGGTTTATAATAAACATTACAATTTTTAAATGTTAATAAAAATAAAATTTAAATTATTTAACTACTACAATGTTATAGATAGTTTAACTTAATTTAAAAAGAAAAGTTTTTTTTTCCATAAAATGGAAACATTACATGTATCAAAATATCAAACATCAGTTATAACAAGCGTTTTAGCATGTTTTTATAAAGATAACATGCGTTACAAACAAAAATAGTTGACCGTTTATATTGCTTTAATATTAAAATAATTGTTTTACTGTTTATGAAATAGCCATGTTTACCGAAACAAAAACACAACCGACTAAACTGGTTATACCATATGACAATTAAAAAACAAATAATTTAGACATATGAAATAATATTGCATGTAATACCATTAGCTCATATAAAATAGACTAAAAAAACATTAAGGCTTGTTTGTCAGTTCGAGCGGAGTCGAGAACAAAAAAACTAAACTATAAAAGCTAATGGTATAATACTATAACGTTTACCTTATTTGTACTTTATGAAAAAGGTATATTAAACCCAATACGTTTTATAAAAGAAACATTTATTTTTTATTTAGTAAGCTACTTTAAGATTTGGATATTAAAAACAAATTACAAATCGTATGCGCTGGTAATCTTTGCTATTGGATGTTTTATGAGAAGCAATTAGTTTTAATTTATACGGGCTGCTCAGTACTATAAGCTAGGATGTTGTTTAAAAATAAAGTTAAAAAGGCGTTTAATTTCTTAGATAATATATAACAGTTACGGAGCCTCTTCTTTCAAAACTTACGCCTCTTAATTCATACACATAAACACCACCTTCCACTTTTTGCCCTTGATAGGTTCCATCCCAATAGTCATTTATATCATTTGTTTTAAAAATCACTTCACCCCATCGGTTATAAATTTTAAACTCAATATCTTCACAATTATTAAATCCTTTAATTTCAAAAAGATCGTTTAATCCATCATTATTTGGCGTGAAAGCATTAGGTATATATATAGCGGAAAATAATCCAGTAATATGAGACACTATTTTACTTACTGTATCTGAACATAAGGCACTATTGTAGGCAATTAAAGTAACTTTAGATGAGTCGTAAGTTTCATACATATGTTGCGGACTGTATAAATCGCTTGTAAAGCCATCTCCGAAATTCCACGCATATTGATCAGCATTTAAGGAACTGTTATTAAATTTAAATTCAGGTTTACAATTTTCTAATTCCTCAACTTCAAAATCAGCAGTTGGATTAATAAGAACTTTATATACAAAATCACTAGTATCAGAACAGCCATTTACGGCGGTAGAAATTAGTTTGATAATATAATCACCTGGTGTATTAAAAGTTACCGATGGGTTGTTATTGATTGAATTTGTTCCGTCACCAAAATCCCAATTATAACCAATAGCACCAATTGAAGTATTAGTGAAATTTACAGTTGCGGGAATTTGACACTGATACGTTGAAGATAATTGAAACGCTGAAAATGGTTTTTGTAAAACATTAATAGTCATAGATGCTGTATCAGAGCAACCTGATGAATTATAAACTACTAAACTCACTGTAAATGTTCCGCTATTATTAAAAATATGAGAAGGTGTAAATAAATTAGACGTATTACCATCTCCAAAATTCCAACTATATGATGATGTGTTAGTAGATATATTACTAAAATTTACCTTTAAAGGATTGCAGCCTGAATTTACATCAGATGAAATTTGAGTTACAGGAGAATTTCCAACATTAATTACTAAAGTGGATGATGTAATACAGCCATATAAACTAGATGTTCCTGTTAAAGTTACTGTATAAGTTCCAGCAGCAGTATATGAATGAACCGGACTGAATAAATTAGAAGAAGTACCATCGCCAAAATTCCAAACCGTATTTACAATATTAGTTGATGTATTGGTAAAACTTACATTTTGATTAGCACATAGTAATGATGCACTAGGACTAAATGATAAATTTGAACTTGGATAAATTTGAATAACCACAGATGCTGTATCAAATCCACATCCATTATTTACATATTGATTACAAGTATAAGTTCCAGGGCCTGTGTATAAATGAACCGGGTTAGTTTGCGTTGAGACGTTACCGTCGCCAAATGCCCAAGATACAAATGTATTTTGGGAGGCGTAGCTCGTAAATGTTATAGGTTGAGGCGAACAACCTGATAACGCAGATGTAGTAAAAAATGCAGTGACTGAATTTGTTTTAACTGTAACTGGATACGTAACTGTATCTGAACCGCATGCATTGAATGCGATTAATTTTATTTGGTAAATACTGTCTGTTAAACCAGTTGTAAATACATGAGAAATAGGATTTGCTAACGTTGAGATTGAAGTACCATCACCAAAATCCCATTCATAACTTGATGCAGTTCCCGGTTGAGTTAAATTATTTAGTGATAAATTTAGCGGAGAACAACCCATGTTTACGTTAGTAACAAATGCAGCTACTGGAAGATTAAAAATTGTAACACTAAATGTATTAGCATTTGTACATCCATTAATATCGGTTCCATTTACCGTATAGCTGTTATTTGTTGAGATAGGACTAGCTATAACATTAGCGCCATTAATTGAACTTAAAGTTGAATTAGAAGTCCAAGAATAACTTACAGCCCCAAATGCTGTTATGGAAACAGAACCTCCAACACAAATAGCAGGTGATACTGGAAAAATACTTACTACCGGTAAACTATTTACTACAAGGTTCATCGTATCGCGTCGTAAACAAGTGCCACTGCCTACACTATATACTAAACTATAAGTACCGGTTTGACTGGCTGTAAATACTCCTGTTGGTGTCACTAAACTACTGCCACTCCATATGCCTCCTGTCGGTAAGCCTGGTAATTGAACCGTGCCACTGTTTACACATAAACTTAAATCGGATCCCGCATTGGCATTCACAGGATTAGATACAGTAACATTCATCGTATCGCTATTGATACAACTGTTTGTATTCGTATAAGTATACACAATTG
>Ga0315904_10005837_pt1 | contig 16976 bp, 12 predicted proteins | sample LakEriMetagenome_6_FD_203529 | JGI IMG/M metagenome (GOLD analysis project Ga0315904, IMG submission 203529) | Freshwater fungal communities from buoy surface, Lake Erie, Ohio, United States - Buoy 12 MA120 | ecosystem: Environmental > Aquatic > Freshwater > Lake | place: USA: Lake Erie, Ohio...
CGATCGCCAAGCGGTATCGCAACCGCGGGCTCTCGTTCCTCGACCTCATCCAGGAGGGCAACTCGGGCCTGATGCGGGCCGTGGACAAGTTCGAGCACGCCCGGGGCTTCAAGTTCTCGACCTATGCGACCTGGTGGATCCGCCAGGCCATCACCCGGGCGATCGCCGACCAGAGCCGCACGATCCGCGTGCCGGTGCACATGGTCGACACCATGACGAAGCTGCGGAACATCGCCCGTGACTTCCTCCAGGAGCACGGCCGGGAGGCGAACGTCGAGGAACTGGCGGCCCGAGCCGCCATCTCCCTGGAGGACGCCGAGTGCGTGTGGCGGATGTCACGCCGGCCCGTGTCGCTCGATCAGCCGCTGGGCGATTCCGACGACAGTGCGGTCGGCGAGTTCGTCCGCGATCAGCGGGAGGACGATCCGCTCAAGGGCACCAATCAGGCGGCCCTCAAGTCGTCGATCGCGCGGGCGCTCGACGGCCTCTCCTACCGCGAACGGGAGATCATCCGCCTCCGCTTCGGCCTCGCCGACGGCTACAGCTACACGCTCGAGGAGGTGGGCACGATCTTCGACGTCACGCGGGAGCGGGTGCGACAGATCGAGGCCAAGGCGGTGGAAAAACTCCGCCAGCCCGGCGCCGATGTCGACCTGGCGAGCTTCGTGGACGACTCGATTGTGGAGCGGTGGCGGGGCGTGGTCGCTCCGGCTCGGCCCGCGCGGAAACCGGCCGGAGAACTCACGCCCGCCGGGGCGGGTTCCTGAACCGGCGTCAGCCGGTCTTCGCCTCGTCGAGGGCCTGCTGCAGCTTGGCCTTGGGCTGCACGCCCATGAACTGCTGCACCAGCCGCCCGCCGCTGAAGATCATGATCGTGGGAATGCTGGCCACGTTGTAGGTCATCGCCAGCCGGCTGTTGTCGTCCACGTTCACCTTGCCGATCTTGAAAGAGCCGGCGTTCTCCGCCGCCAGTTCCTCGATCACCGGGCCGATCATCCGGCAGGGACCGCACCACGGAGCCCAGAAGTCGACGAGGACCGGGACCGAGGAGTCGAGCACGTCACTCTGAAAGTTGTCGTCGGTGAACTCGAGGGCGATACCCATGGTCTGCGGAGGCTCCTGTGGTGGTGGATGCCGATGATCGTCGGCTCTAGTCGGCTATGATGCGGCCGTCATCCGGGCCGCTGTCCCGCAGTATAGTGGCCGGCCGGATTTTCGGGGCAGAAGGGCGCGGGCATGGAGTCTGACCGGGAATCGGCCGCCGCCGGTGCGGAGCCACACCGGGCCGGCGGGCGGGGCGAGGTGCTGCCGTGAGCGGAGTTCACGCCATCAACCTGGGCAACGCGTGGGAGGCCGAGCCGGGCCACGCGGGTCAGGCCTCGGCCTGGGTGCGCCGGTTCGGCAGGCCCACGGGCCTTGCGGCCGCCGACATCGTGTGGCTCGTGATCGACGCCCCGGCGGACGGCGCGGTCGCGGTCAACGGCGCGGCCCTGCCCGCGGCCACGGCCGGCGTGGCGTATCGAGCGAATGTGACCGCGATGCTGCGCGACCGGAACCTGCTCGTGCTCGTGCCGCGACAGGCCGTCACGGCCGTCCCGCCGCCCCCGGGACGCGGTCCCCTCCCCGCGGCGCTCGGCACCGTGCGCCTGGAGATCGCGTCCGGCGCCGCCAGCGGCGGCGGGCCGACCGCCCGAGGGCGGCGCGGTTGACGCGTGGGTCCGCCGCGTGATAGTTAGCAGCAGCGGAGCGGCATGGAGCCCGTGGCCCGTGCTCGGACAATCCATTCGGTTCTCGACGAGGAACTTATCGATGTCGATCGTTCGCGTGGGCAGCAGCGGACAGTACGCCGCCGGGTGGGATGCGATCTTCGGCGGCGCGAAAGCCAAACCGGCCGGCGGTGCGAAGCGGGCCAAGAAGGCCGCGAAGAAGGTGGCTCGCGCCACGCCCGCAAAGCGGGCTGCGAAGAAGTCGGCCAAGAAGGCGAACAGCCGCCGCGGCTGACGTCAGCGGGCGGATGGCTGGCCGAGTTCGCGGGCCCGGGCCGCGGCGGCCACCACCGCGTCGATGACCGCGCCGCGGACGCCGCGCTGCTCGAGCACGGCCAGGCCGGCGATCGTGGTGCCGGCCGGGCTCGACACGCGGTCCTTGATCTGCGCGGGATGCTCGCCCGTTTGTTCCAAGAGGGCGCCGGTGCCGGAGAGCGTCTGCACGGCCAACGCCTGGGCGAGTGGCCGCGGCAGGCCGGCCTTCACGCCCCCGTCGGCGAACGCCTCGACGAGCAACGCGAGGAAGCCGGGGCCCGATCCGGAGAGGCCGGTGACGGCGTCGAGCAGCGACTCGTCGGCCTCGTGGACATGGCCGACCGCGGCCAAGAGTGCGAGCACCCGCGTCGCCGCGGCAGCCGGCACCGCGGGCGTGCGGCACACGACCGACACCCCACGGCCCACCAGGCAGGGCGTGTTGGGCATCACGCGGATGATCCGCCGCGTGCCGGCGAGCTCGGCGAGCGAGTGCAGCGAGAGCCCGGCGACGATCGACACGAGCACGGTTTCCGCGGAGACCGCTGCGGCGATCTCCCGGCAGGCCGTGGCCGCCTGCTGGGGTTTGACCGCCAGGAACACGATCGGTGCCGCCGCGGCCGCCGCGGCGCCGGTGGCGGCGAACCGCACGCCCGGCACCCGGGCGGCAAGCCGCTCGCGGGCAGGCGGATGAGGGTCGTGGACCGTGACCGCGTTCGGCTCCAGGAGCCCGGCGCGGCAGAAACCCTCGGCCAGGGCGAGGGCCATCTGGCCCCCGCCGATCATGGCGACCGCGTCGGCGGAGGGCTGGGGCGCGTGCGTCACGGCGGTGTCCTTCAGGGCTGCGCGGGAGGTTCGGGCAGGGCCGCGGCGAGTGGCTCCAGGGCGACGCGGCTGACCCACAGTTGGCTCGAGCCGCCGCGGCCGCCGCCGTCGCCGTCGCGGCCGGCGGTCCACATCAGCAGCCCGCCGTCGGCGGAGAACGCGGGCAGCACGTCGGCACCCGGATGGTCGGTGAGCCGCAGCGGCTCGCCCGTGCGGAAGCCGCCGCTGCCCGCCGCGTAGCGGGCGATCCACAGGTCGTAGTTCGGCCGCTGCGTGGGGTCGGAATGGTCGGCGCCGGTCCACACGAGCCACGGCTGCGTGGGATGCCAGAACGGCGCCCAGTGGACGCCGCGGCCCTGCGTGACCGCCACGTCGCCCGAGCCGTCGGCCTTCATGACATGGATCTGGAGCATGTCCTTCTCGACGCGGTCGGTGCGGTAGGCGATCCAGCGGCCGTCGGGCGAGAAGAACGGGCCGCCGTCGTAGCCCGGCGCGTCGGTCAATTGCCGCACGTCGCTGCCGTCGGCGTTCATCAGGTAGATGTCGGGATCGCCGTCGCGGTCGCTGACGAACAGGATCTGCCTGCCGTCGGGGGAGAACGAGCATTCCGCGTCGTAGCCGCGCTCGTGCGTCAGCCGGACGAGATCCGTGCCGTCGAGGTTGGCCATGAACAGGTCCATCGCGGGGTCGAAGTCCCACTGGTAGCGGCGCCGGCGGCCGGTCCGCGCGTCCTCGGCGGCCTGCTCACGGGCCGTGTGTTCGGTGGCGTCGAGGGCGGGGTCGAGGTGGCTCGACGCGAACAGCAGCCGGCGGCCGTCGGGGGCGAACCAGGCACAGGTCGTCCGGCCTCGGCCGGTGCTCACGCGGCGTGGCGCGGTCGGCTGCGGCGAGGCGGCGTCGAAGGCCTGCACGAAGATCTGATAGAACGGATAGCCGTCGGGCACCGCCTGGTAGCAAATCGTTCGGCCATCGGCCGCGAAGTAGCCCTCGCCCGCCTTGGGCATCCCCGTGGTGACCTGGACCGGCTGCGATAGAAAGCGGCCCTCGATCGACTCCGCCCGGACGGTGGCCGCCGCGGCGACGAGGGCCGCGAGGAGCGCCGTGCCGAAACGGAAGTTGCAGGATTCGGTCATGCCCCGCAGTATACGTCGCGGACCGGGCACCGCGGGAGGCACGCGATGATGAAGATCTATACGAAGACCGGCGATGCGGGGGAAACCGGACTCTTCGGCGGGCCCCGTGTGCGGAAGGACGACGCTCGGATCGAAGCCTTCGGCACGGTGGACGAGCTCAACAGCGAGCTCGGCATCGTCCGCACCCACGCCCCGGCCGCCACCTTCGATCCCCTGCTCCGCCGCATCCAAAACGAGCTCTTCGACCTGGGTGCCCAGCTGGCCACGCCCGGGCCGGCGAACGAGCGGATCACCGCGGCGCACGTCGTGGCGCTCGAGACCGAAATCGACCGGCACGAGGAGGAGCTCGAGCCGCTCAAGACCTTCATTCTCCCGGCCGGCACGCCGCTGGCGGCGGCGATCCACGTCGCCCGGACGGTCTGCCGGCGGGCGGAGCGCCGCGTGGTGACGCTCGCCGGCCAGCCGGGCGCGACGATCCCGGCCAATGCGATCGAATACCTCAACCGGCTCGGCGACCTGCTCTTCGTCCTCGCCCGGGTCGCCAACCGGCGGGCGGGCGTGATCGACGACCCCTGGCATCCGCACTGACGGCCCCACCATGAACGCTCCCGTCGCGGACGACCCAGTCGGCTTCCGGCCGGCGGTGATGCGGGCCGCCACGCTGGTGGTGGACCTGCGGACCCGGATTGCGGCCCAGCACGCCGCCGGGGCGCCGGGGTTCCAGACCTGCGGCCTGGCCACGGACCTGTTCGACGCCATCGTGCTCGACGTGTGGGAGGCGATCCTCGCCGCGCGGCCCGACGGTGACGGGCTGCGGCGGCGGGTGGCGCTGGTCGCGCACGGCGGCTACGGTCGCCGCCAGATGGCCCCGTTCTCCGACGTCGACCTCATGGTCCTCCATGCCGACGGCGCGGGCGCCCCCGCCGCGGAGGCCGCGCGGCAGCTGGTGCAGGACCTGTTCGACGCCGGGCTCCAGGTGGGGCAGAGCGTGCGGGGCGTGGCCGAGGCCTGCCGGCTCGCCGCGGGCGACGCCACGATCTTGAGCACCCTGCTCGACTGCCGCACGCTCGTCGGCCCCGACGAGCTTCGCGTGCGGCTGGCGGGCCGGCTGGGGGCGATGATCCGGCGGGCGCCGCGCCGGCATGCCGAAATGCTGCTGGCGGCCCGCCATGAAGAGGCGGAAAAGTTCGGCCAGACCGTCGCGCTGCTGGAGCCGAACGTGAAGCGGTCGCCGGGCGGGCTGCGGGATTTCCAGCTCGTGGGCTGGCTCGGCCACGTGCTGCACACCGCCGCCTCGCCCGACGACATCGCCTTGGCCGGGGGCATCTCCCGTGACGACGCGGCAGCCGTGCGCGACGCGGCCGAGTTTCTGCTCCGCGTGCGCAACGACCTGCATCTCGCCGCCGGCAAGGCGGCCGACGACCTGAGCCGCGACCAGCAGCTGCGGATCGCGCAGGCTCGGGGCATCGAATCGACCCCGGGACTCCTCGGCGTCGAGCGGTTCATGCAGGACTATTTCGGCCACACCCGCCGCATCGTCCGCGTGGTCGAGGCGCTCGAGCGGGCCGTCCGCCGCCCGCATCCCGTGCGAGCCTGGGCGGCGACCGCGCTCGGGCACCGCGTCGACGGTCTGTTTCTCGTGGGGCCGGCCGCGGTCGCGGCGTTGCCGGGGGCCGCGCCGCGGATCGCCGCCAGCGCCGCGTCGATCATTCGCCTCGTGGAACTGGCGATGCTCTACGGCCTGCCGATCGAGCCGGCGACCTGGGAGGCCGTGCGGGCCGGTGCCCCCGCCCTGCCCCGCGATCCCGACCAGGCCGCGATCGACGCCTTCCTGGCGCTGTTCGCCAAGCCCGACGGCCTGGCCGACGCGCTGCGGAAGCTGCATGACATCGGCGTGCTCGAACTCCTCATCCCTGGCTTCGCCCACGCCCGGAACCTGCTGCAGTTCAACAACTACCACAAGTACACGGTGGACGAGCACTGCCTGCTGTCGGTGGAGCGGGCCGTCGACTTCGGTCGTGCGGAAGGCTGGCTGGCCGCGACCTGGCGGGAGCTCGGCCGCAAGCGGCCGCTGCTGCTGGCATTGGCGATGCACGACCTCGGCAAGGGCTTCGTCGAGGATCACAGCGTGCTCGGGGCGCGGATGGCCCGCGAGGCGGCGGCCCGGCTCGGGCTCCCCGCCGACGAGGCGGAGATCATCGAGTTCCTCGTGCTCAAGCATCTCACCATGGCCCATCTCGCCTTTCGGCGCGATGTCGGCGACGACAGCATCGTGGTCGGGTTCGCCTGCGACGTGGGCTCGCCGGAGGTGCTGCGGATGCTCGCGCTGCTCACGGCGGCCGACGTCGCCGCGGTGGGGCCCGGAACCTGGACGAAGTGGAAGGCCGATCTCCTCGGCGACCTGCACTTTCGCACGCTCGGCCATCTCGACGGCGAGAGCCCTGCGGGCGGAGCCGAGCGGGCCCGCCGGACGTTGGAGGAGCTGCTGGCGGACCGGCCTGCCGACGATCCGGTGGTGCCGATCGCCCGCCGGCTGCCGGACTCGTTCCTGCGCGACACGCCGCCGGCGCGGATCGTGGAGGAACTCGGCCGCCTGATCCGCCTGCCCGAAGACGGCATCTTCGCGCTGGCTCGCTGGCAGCCCGAGACGGCCACGGTGGCGGTGAGCGTCGGCACCCGGGAGAGCGTGGTGCCCGGCATCTTCCACCGTGTCACCGGCGCCCTGACCAGCCAGCGGCTGGAGATTCTGGCCGCCGACATCCACACGCTCTCCGCCGGCCTGGTCATCGACCACTTCACCGTCCACGATCCCGACTTCGCGGGCGAGCCGCCGGCCGAGCGGCTCGCCGACATCACCGCCGCGATCCGCGAATCGCTGCGGGCCGACCAGCCCCCAGAGTTCACCCGGCGCTGGAATCCGTTCGCGCCGCAGGTCGGAGCCGCGGGCCGGTTTCCCACCCGCGTGCTCTTCGACAACGAGAGCTCCCGCACCGACACCATCCTCGAGGTCTTCGCGCACGACGCGCCGGGCCTGCTCTACGGCGTCGCGAAGGCGCTGTTTGACGCCGGCCTCTCGGTCAAGGCGGCCAAGATCGGCACGCACCTCGACCAGGTGGTCGATGCGTTCCACGTGGTCGATCGCGCCGGCGGCAAAGTGACCGATCCCACGGTGCTGGTTGCCGTGCGGCGGGCGATCGAGGCCGTGGTCGCTCCGGTCACCGCGCCGGGCTGATCGGCTGGCTGGGGTGGCTGGGGCGGACGGCCGTGATTCGCCGGCGCCAGGCCGGCTCGAAGCGATCCAGCGGCATGCCCGTGAGCTGCTCGAAGCGGGCCACGGCGTCGCCGCCGGCGCTGCGGCCGAGCGCGGCGATCGCGCGGGGCGTCAGCAGCGGCTCTGCGACGGCGAGGTCGAACGCCAGGCCCCAGGCGACCAGGTAGGCCCGACCGGAGGCCTCGGTGGCGGCGGCATGCCCGGCGATGAACGCAGCGGCGTCGGCCCGGAGGATGTCGGCGAGCGGCGGAGCGGCGCCGTCGCGGAGCAGCGCCTGCAGGGCCGCCAGCCGGGACTGATCGGCGGCGTCGAGCCGCAGTTCGCCCGCTTCCAGCGGCGCCGATTCGACGACCTGGGCCAGCCCCTCGTCGAGCCAGGGGGGCAGGCCAGGCGCGTCGGGAAGCCGGAGGCGGGTTTCGGCGTAGGCGTGCCAGGCTTCGTGCGCGAGCCGGGCGTAGAAGCTGCGCCGGGCGGCGGCCACGTGGGCTTCGTTCTCGCGGTCGGCCGCCTCGATGCGGGCCTCGTCAGCCGTCCGCTCCAGCAGCCAGCGGGTCCGCGCCTTCTGCACGACGTCGGCCCGCTGGGCGGCTGGCACGCCCTGCCGTTCGAGATCGGCCGCCAGCGCCTTGAGCCGCTCGCCAAGCTGCCGATCGAGGACTTCGAGCCGGCGGGCTGCCATGGCGTTGGCCGCCGCGGCGGTGCGGCGTTGGGAGACCAGCGCCGACATGTCGCTTCCGGCGACCAGCAGCCGCCGCGCCGGCACGAAGAAGGCCGGGTTCGCCACGCGGATCCCGAGGGCCTCCTGCTGGCCGCGATACTCGGCGATCGTGCCGCACAGCCTGACCGTCGTGGGCGGCCCCTGGGCAACCATCGGCGGCACGAGGGTCTCCAGGGCCCCGAAGACCTGCGTCAGCCGCAAGGCCGCCTCGCGGGTGACGCCCGGGTCGGCGGTGCTCTCGAGCACGAACTCGTTGGCGGCGTACTTCCACGGCTCCCCTTCGTCCGCCCGCGACAGGTCGATCGTGGTCTCGGCGTTGATCCGTCGCTCGCGATCCGCGCGGAACGCGTGGATCCGGTCGGCCAGCCGGTCGTGCTCGTCGGCCTGCAGCCGCTGGAAGTGAAGCACCCGCTCGGCCGCCAGGGGGCCCCAGGTGATCAGGTACATCGGGCGGCCCGGCGGCCGCACGACCTGCACGAAGAACACGTCCTCGTCGGCCGCGTCGGCCGGCGGAGCGGCGATCAGCCCCTCGAGACGCCGTCCGTCCTTCAGCTCGATCGCCTCGAGTTTCCAGGGCGCGGTGGCCAGCCCGCGCACGGGCTCATCAGCCGCCGCGAGGCCGCATGCGACCGTGAGGCAGGCGACGCGGATCCAGGCGACGAACACGGTCCAGGCAGCCATGGCGAGGAAGGTGGAATCGGGGGCCGGCCTGGCAGCCTAGCAGACTGTGGAACAAGTCTGCCCGAGCACGATGCCCGCACACCTGGAGGTGTGCGGCACAGGGCAGTGCGTCGTTCCTGCTTCGAGGTTCGGCCTCGTGGCCCTTGAAGCCCGAGGCGTGAGCCACGGGAATGCGGATGGCTTCGGGTGGAGCGATGCGTATTCCCTCATCTTACGATTCGGGCTTCCCGGAGCCATCGCCCGGCTGGTCGCACCTTGGCTGCGACCACGCCGGGCCAAGCCTGCGGGGGCCATGGATGGCCCCGCAGGCGCGAACTACAGATAGGTGTTGATCACGTTCTCGAAGAGCTCCTGCCGGCCGCTCGTGCACGGCTCCGCCTCGCCCTTCTTGAGCATCTCGGCCTCGAGCGACTTGAACGACTCCGTGCCGGCCTCGATCCGCTTGCCCAGCGGGCCCGACCAGGAGGCGTAGCGCTCCTCGACGAGCTTCTGGATGGCGCCATCGGCCCGCATCGCCGCCGCGATCTTCAGGCCGCGGGCGAACGTGTCCATGCCGCCGATGTGGGCGTGGAACAGATCCACCGGCTCGAAGCTCTCGCGGCGGACCTTGGCGTCGAAGTTGATGCCGCCGGGGGCGAGGCCGCCGTACTTGAGGATCGAGTACATCATCTGCGTCGTCATGTAGACGTTCGTGGGGAACTGGTCGGTGTCCCAGCCGACGAGCGTGTCGCCGGTGTTGGCATCGACCGACCCCAGGAAGCCCTGCATGCCGGCGTATTCCAGCTCATGCTGGATTTCGTGGCCCGCCAGCGTGGCATGGTTGGTCTCGAGGTTCATCTTCACGTGCTTCTCGAGACCGTAGGTCCGCAGGAAATTGATGCACGTGGCGGCGTCGAAGTCGTACTGGTGCTTCATCGGCTCGCGGGGCTTGGGCTCGAAGTAGAACTGCCCCTTGAAGCCGATTTCCTTGGCGTAGTCCACCGCCATGTGCATGAACTTCGCGAGGTGGTCCGTCTCGCGCTTCATGTCGGTGTTCCACAGGCACTGGTAGCCCTCGCGGCCGCCCCAGAAGGTGTAGCCGGCGCCGCCGAGCCGGTAGGTGACCTCGATCGCCTTTTTCACCTGGGCGGCGGCGTAGGCGAACGACTCGACGTTCGGGCTGGTGGCCGCGCCGTGCACGTACCGCGGGTTGGAGAACAGGTTCGCCGTGCCCCACAGGAGCTTGATGCCCGTCCGCTGCTGGTGCTTTTCCAGGGCATCGACGACCACGTCGAGGTTTTTGTTGCTCTCGGCGAGGGTCGCTCCCTCGGGCGCCACGTCGCGGTCGTGGAAGCAGTAGAAGCCGACGCCCAGCTTCTCCAGGAACTCGAAGGCCACGTCGACCCGCTTGACGGCCATCTTCAGCGGGTCGGCTTCGTTCTCCCACGGCCGGAGCATCGTGCCGGGGCCGAACGGGTCGGCGCCGGTGCCGCGAAAGGCGTGCCAGTAGGAAACGGCGAACCGGAGGTGGTCCTTCATCGGCTTGCCTTCCACGAGCGCGTCGGCGTCGTAGTGGCGGAAGGCCAGCATGCTCTTCGCCGCCGGACCCTCGTACTTGATCTTGCCGATGCCCGCGAACGCCTCGTGTGCGCCTGCCATCTCGTCTCCTGCTTGATGCGTGGAATGATTTATGGAGTGTCCGACGGTCCGACGTTGTAGCCGGTGGCGGCGGATTTGTCGCGGGGAACGTGGTCCGGTCCGCCGGGAAAATCCCGTCAGCGGCCCCGCCCGGCGACGCGGGCGAGCAGCCGGCGGCCGGCTTCGGGAAACCATTCGATCAGGCCGGCGAGCAAGCGGGCCGAGCCGGGCACCGTGAGTTCGCTGCGGCGGTGGCGGCAGGCGGCGAGAATCCGGCGGGCGAGATCATCGGGATCGATCCGCCGCAGGCCTGCGGTGCCCCCGGGGGCGGCGGCCTCGGCGGGCAGGCCGCTGCGGGCGACGTCGGCCGCATACCGGTCTGCGGCGCGTTCGGCCGCGGGGTCGTCGCCGGCGCGGCGGATCGGCCCCGGCGACACGAGCAGCACGTGGCCGCCCTGCGGGGCGAGCTCCAGGCGGACGGCGTCGGCGTAGGCGGCGAGTGCCGACTTGGCCACGCTGTAGCCGCCCATGAACGGCACGACGAGCTTGCCGGCGAGGCTGCCGACGTAGACGACGTGTCCCCGGGCGGCGGCCACGTCCTCGGCCGCGGCCCGCGTGATCTCGGCCGCGGCGAACAGGTTGGCGGCGAGGTATTCGCGCAGCTCGTCTTCCGTCGTCTCCAGGATCCGGCCGCGGCCCGACCGGCCCACGCAGCAGAACAGGTCGTCGAGCCCACCCAGGATTCGCAGGCACTCGCCGACCACGCGGCGTCCTTCCCCCGGCTGCGCCAGATCGGCCGTCACGCCGCGCACGGCCGGCGCAGCGGCCGCCAGCGCCGCGAGCGCCATGCGCACGCCCTCGCCCGAGCGGCCGACGATGAGCACCTTCGCGCCCGCGGCGGCCAGATGCCGGGCGAGCACGAGGCCGAATCCGGCCGTGCCACCGGTCACGATCACGCGTCGGTCATGCCACATGTGATGAAGGCCTCGAGGTTCGTTTCATGGCGTGCCCACCAGAGGGATCGTCATCTCTTCTGACCATCGTTGATGAGGCGAGGGGATCGGCGTGAGGATGCGGAGCGTGGCGTGCGGCCGCCAGCCACGCAACTCATGCCGTCTCCGAGCCGGCTTGGGCTCCAGGGACGTCATGGACAGTCTGCTGCACGATGTACAACTGCGGTGGGAGCACCGGCTCCGGGGCGGCAAAAGTCGCCGCTGCGCGGTCTTGCAAATTCTCGCTGTGGCCGCGGCGGCCACACGCACGTCGTGCGTTCGCCGACCCCGTCGCCTCCGTCCTCTGGGACATGACTCCCTCACTGCCTGTGGACAAAGCCTTCCATGGCCTTCGTCCACTTGGCCGACCGGTGGAAACGCGGAGGGTTTCCACGGTCGGCATTCCTCGCATCCTGCTCGGGCAGACTTGTTCCACGGTCTGCTGGCCCAACACCATCCAAGTTTTCAGCGTCCGTGTAGATTACTACCGCGGGAACACTTCACCCCACCCCCCGAGCCCCCCATGTCCGAGCCGCAGATCGTCCGCACGAAGATCGTCGCCACCGTCGGCCCTGTGAGCCGGGCCGAGGAGCCGCTGCAAACGCTCGTCGCCGCCGGGGTCGACGTGTTCCGGCTCAACATGGCCCACGGCTCGATCGCCGAGCACCAGGAGACGCTCGATCGCATCCGGCGGGTGTCGGACGCGGCCAGCCGGCCGATTGGCGTGCTGGTCGATCTGGCGGGCCCGAAGATCAGGCTCGGCGAACTGCCGGGCGGCGCGGTCGAGTGCGTCGAGGGGGCGGAGATCACGTTCGTCAGCGGCACCGCCGCCGGGCCCGGCGAGTTCACCACGACCTACGAGCCGCTGGTGCGGGAACTCGCCGTGGGCGATGCCGTGATGCTGGCCGATGGCACCGTGAGCCTGGTGGTCGAGGAGCGGCGGGCCGACCGGGCCCGCTGCCGCGTCGTCCAGGGGGGCACCGTCCGCAGCCGGCAGGGGGTGAACCTCCCGGGCGTGAAGCTCTCCGTGGCCGCGATGAGCGCCGCCGACTGGCAGCACGCGGAATGGGCCGCGGCCGCCGGGGCCGACTTCGTCAGCCTGTCGTTCGTGCGGTCGGCCGTCGAGGTGAAGCTGCTCAAGGAATTGCTGCGGACCCGCGGCTCGCGGGCCCGCGTCGTGGCCAAGATCGAGAAGCGGGAGGCGCTCGACAACCTCGACTCGATCGTCGAGGCGGCCGACGTGGTGATGGTCGCCCGCGGCGACCTGGGCGTGGAGATCGACGTCGCGGGCATGCCGATGGTGCAGAAGCAGATCATTCGTGCCTGTCAGCGGTGGCAGAAGCCGGTGATCGTGGCGACGCAGATGCTCGACAGCATGCAGCACTCGCGGCGGCCGACGCGGGCCGAAACGACCGACGTGGCCAACGCGATCCTCGACGGCGCCGACGCCTGCATGCTGTCCGGCGAGACGGCGATCGGCGACCATCCGCGGCTGGCCGTGGAGATGATGCGCCGGATCGCGGCGGCTACGGAGCGGCAGTATCTCGCCGACCGCTGGCAATACCTCGAGGGCCGGTTCGGCCGCGACGAGACCGGCGCCGCGGTCGCGGCGGTGGAGTTCCCGCCGCCGCCGGAAAAGCTTGTCGAGGGGCTCCATCCGATCACGCAGGCCGTCGTCGACGGGGCCGGGCGGATCGCCGCGGAGCTCGACGCCAAGCTGGTCGTCGTGGCGAGCAAGAGCGGCGTGACGGCGATCGCCCGTTCGAAGCGCCGCGGCGCCGTGCCCACCGTGGGCGTGAGCGACAGCCCGGCCACGCTCCGGCAGATGGCGCTCTACTGGGGCGTGACGCCGCTGGCGATGGACGGCTGGGCCGACACCAGTGACCTGCTGGAGAGGGTCACGGCCTGGGGGCTCGCCGCCGGCCGGCTGCGGCGCGGCGACCGGATCCTGCTCGTGGCGGGCACCGGGTTTGGCGCGGGCGGCCACAACATGGCGGTCGTCCACGAGGTCTGACGACGGGGTACGCGTGGACGGAGGAGCGGAGCGGCTTCAGCACGGCACGGTGAGCCCTTCGGCCTCGGCCAAACGCTGATTCCGGTCAGCCATGGATCGCGCACCGGGTGTCAGTCGGGAAAGCGATGTTGGCACTCATTCGGGAGGCTGTCCACGAGCGGGCGTCACGCGAGCGTCACGCCCGCCGGGTCGTCCCAGGCCCCGACCGGCCGCGCTGGTAGCGGTCACCGTGCCGCGGTAGCCTCTAGCTGCCCGTGGGCAAAGCCCTCCATGGCCTTTGCCCGCTTGGCCGATCGGTGGAAACGCCGAGGGTTTCCACGGTCGGCATCCGTCGCGTCCTGCCTGGGCAGACTTGTTCCACGGTCTGCTGGCGGATCGCCGCGGATGTTCCCGGCCATTCCCCCGAGGAGGAGTTCGCCATGCGTGGTGATCGCTGCTGGCTGTTGGCCCTCATCACGGTGTGTCTCGCCTGCGGCGGATCGCAGCCGGCTCGGGCCGAAGCACCCGCCGTGCCGGCGGCGTCCCCGAAGAAGATCGACCGCTACATTCCCGCGCACGAGCAGATCGGGCACTTCGTCGTGCCCAAGGGGTTCACGGTCGAACTCGTCGTCAGCGAGCCCACGATCATCAACCCGGTCTGCGTCGCCCTCGACGAGCAGGGCCGGCTGTACGTCTCCGAAAGCCACACCTATCGCTACGGCGACAAGGGCACGCCGCTGGCGGGGGCGGCCCGGAATCCGATCGTACGGCTCGATCCTTTGCCCGACGGCAAGGGCTTCCGCCGCGTGCTCGTGGCCGACGACTTCGACGATCCGGTGATGGGCATGGCGCTCCGCGGCAATCAGTTGTGGGCCACGGCGAACAATTTTCTCTATCGGTTCGAGATCGACGATTCCGGATTGGCGGGAATGCCGGCGCCGGCGGCGGCCCCGCCGGCGGCAGCCGCGGACGAGGCCGCCGCGAAGGACGTGGCGGCGTTCCTCCGCGCACCCGCCAACCAGCCGATCGGTGTCAACCGGCAGACCATCGCCGTCGACAGGAACAAGGCCTGGAACCCGTTCGGCATGTTCGTGCTGGAATGGGGGCCGGAGGGCGACCTGTACATGAGCGTGGGCGATCATCAGATCGACATTCGGCGGACGGGCGACGACGCCGAGCGGATCTCCGGGCGCGGCAATGACGGCATCGTCATGCGGATGAAGCCGGACGGCTCGAAGATGGAGCGACTCGTCAGCGGGCTGCGGGTGCCCTACGGGTTCGAGTACGACCCGTTCGGCCAGCACTGGCAATTGTCCAACGGCGAGGGCAACCCAAACCGGTTCATTCGTGTCATCGAGGGCGTCGACTACTACCTGAAGACCCGCGGCGTCGGCAACGACTGGCTCGCCGGCCGGCACCCGCTCGCCGCACCCTGCTTCGAGCTTCCCCGCGGTGCCTGCACCCAGCTGATGCGGTACTACGGGGCGAACTTCCCGCCGGCGTATCAGGGCAGCCTCCTGGTCGACAACTGGGGCGGCCACGGTTTCAACGGTGCCAATCGGACGATCTTTCGCTTCGTGCCCGACGCCCGCAACGACATTGCGGCGCAGGAGGAGTTCATGGCCTGCGGCGACCCGCACTTCCGCTGCAGCCACGTGCTCTGCGACCGCGACGGCAGCCTGCTCGTGGCCGACTGGTACGGCCGAGACGACGAAAGCGACCTCACCGGCCGGGTCTGGCGGGTGCGGTACACCGGCGGCGACAAACCGGTCGTGCAGCATCGCCTCGACGCCCCGGAATGGAAGGATGCCGTCGAAGGTCGGGCCTATGCGGTCGCGGCCCTCGGCTCGCCCGATCATCTGGTCAGGCAGCAGGCGACGCGGACGCTCGTGGCGCAGGCCAACGACGCCATTCCCGCGCTGGCCGCCCATGCGGCCGGCGCGGCGGAGTCGCTCGGGGCGGCGAACGCCCTGTGGGCGCTCGTGCAGATCGCCACGCCCGAGTCGTTGGCGGCCATCGACAGCGGGGGCAGGCACGGCGACTGGCGGGTGCGGCGGCTGGCGATCAACCTCCTCCGGCGCTACGGCGCCGACAAGGCCGACACGGTCGCCGGGCAGCTTGCCGGCGACGTCGATCCGGCCGTGCGGGTCGCCGCGGCCCGGGCCCGTGTGCGGCCGGAGGATCGGGCTGCAGCCGCGATCGCCGCCCTGGAGTCCGGCGCGGCGAGCGACGTGCACCTTCGGTACGAGGCGGCGGCGATCCTGGCGCCGGTGATCGACGAAGCCACGTTGACGCGGCTGGTGCGCCATGGCGATGCGAACCTGCGGCTGGCGGGGCTGATCGCGGTCGATCTGGGGGGAGCGGCTGCCCGCGTCGTGCTCGGCCGGTTGCTCGCGGATCCGGGGACCATCGAGCCGGAGCTGCTGTTGGAACTGGCGCGGCTGCACGAGGCGCCGGAGGTGCTGGAGGGTCTGCGCAACCTGGTGCGCCGCAGCGATCTTCCGGCGGCGGTCACGGGCCGGGCGTTGCTCGTGCTCCGGGCTGCCAAGACGGCCGGAGGCGGCGAGCCGCTCGACGGTGAGGCGGTGCGGCGGTTCCTCGAGGCCGCCGAGGCTGGACAAATCGCCTTCAAGTCGCCGCGGGACGCGATCACGCTCCTCGAGCTGCTGGAGACCGACGGGCCCTCGCCGTTCGCCTTGCAGACCATCGGGCGGATGCTCGGCGACACGGACGGCGGCGTCCGCGGCGCGGCGCACCGCCTCGCCAGGCTGCACGGCAAGAAGGCCGCGCCACTCGCCGATGGGCTCTGGAAGCGGATCGCCGGGCCGGCAGGCAAGCGTTCGCCCGCCGATCGGCTTGCGGACCTGGCCACGCTCCTGGCGGTCGAGGCGGAGCCGCAGGCCGACGCCTGGGCCCGGCTGCTGGCCGAGGGTGATCCGCTGCTCGTGGCCGACGCGCTGCGGTCATGGCGGCAGTTCGCCGGCAACGCCACGATGAACAAGGTCCTCCAGGACGCGGCGGCCGCGCTGGTCGAGCGGCTGCCGGACCTGCGGACCGATCTGGCGGCGGTGGCCGCGGCCTCGAAGATCGACCTGGTCCTCGCGCCGCAGGTCGAGCCGACGGCCGTTACCGCCGACGACGCGGCGTTCCGCGCCGCCGCGCTGGCCGCCACTCGGACACCCGCGGCCGACGCCCTCGGCCGCCGGGTCTTCGAGCGGACCGGCTGCGTGAAGTGCCATGCCGCCGGCTCGCAGGGCACGGAACGGGCACCGCCCCTGGCCGGAATCGGCAAGGCGCAGAAGATCGACTACCTGATCGAATCGGTCCTGGAACCCTCGAGGGTAATCAAGACCGGGTTCGAGATCGAGACCGTCAGCATGGAGGACGGCCGGGTCTTCAGCGGCCTGGTGAAGGACGAGAAGGACACGCTCCGCATCGTCATGCCCGACGCCGAGACGCGGGTCAAAAAGACGGACGTGGACGAGCGGGTCGTGCAGAAGAAGTCGCTGATGCCCGAAGGGCAGCATCGCCTGCTGAGCCCCCGCGAGTTCGCGGACCTCGTCGGCTACCTGCAGTCGCTGTAGCGGTTCGTCGGCCCGGCATCGAGCGGACTGTCAGTGCTGTTCGAGGCAGCGGATCGCGATGTCCTTGAACTGCAGGGTCATCGTGTGGCCGCCGTGGATCTGCAGGACATCCGGCTCGGGCAGACTTGTTTCACCGTCTGCTAC
>Ga0315904_10005838_pt1 | contig 16976 bp, 17 predicted proteins | sample LakEriMetagenome_6_FD_203529 | JGI IMG/M metagenome (GOLD analysis project Ga0315904, IMG submission 203529) | Freshwater fungal communities from buoy surface, Lake Erie, Ohio, United States - Buoy 12 MA120 | ecosystem: Environmental > Aquatic > Freshwater > Lake | place: USA: Lake Erie, Ohio...
GTGTTGCCTTGGCCAACTTCGTGGATTCGAGGTTGGAATTTGCGAAGTTGCAACTTGAAGGTGGCGATTGGGATGCCGCAGGTAAGAACCTCGAGCAGACATTGCATCACATCGAACAGGCCCTATCTTCCGCTTCGGAAACCGACGATTCTTGGCTTTACCGGCATGCCTTAGCGATAAAAACCCTTGCAAGGATCTACGCGAATCAAGGAGATCATGCAAGGTCTAAAGAAATGCATCAAGCTTTCGAAGAGATCGAAGTTCGGATTGCAAAACGCGATCATCTACCCGCTGACCTGGAAGTGCTACTTGCCGAAAGCACCCTTGAGTCGGCACGTTTTCTTGGCGAGCAAAACGACTACTCGAATGCAGTTGCCAAAGCTTCGAGTGCTTTGGACCGTGCAGAGAGTCTATGCCGACGATTTCCCGACGAACCGCGATTTTCTATCTTGAAAGAAAAGATACTTAACGATTCCGCATTGATCGACCTTCGGCAAGGAGAATTCAAACTGGCCAGGGACAAATTTCACCAGATACTCAAACTGCTGGAGTCGTCCGAATACCCTTCAGTAGAATCTTCTGGTCAAGCGATCAGAAAACGAATAGCAACTGAGGAATACAACCGACAATTTCGGCTGGCTGCGATCGAATTCAACTTGGGTGTTGTTGCCCTGCGTCTAGGCCAAATGCAGAAAGCATTCGAGCATCACTCGCGGGCCCTGAAGATCAGAGAAACCCTTGCGGATCGCTTGCCGAACGTCAGTGAGTTCCAGAAAGCACTCGGGCATAGCTATCTAGCGCTTTCCGAAATCTACATGCGTCGCAGTCAGAAGTCAGAGGGGATTGAAAGATATCGCGATTGGGTTCAAGTCAATCGTTTACTTTATGCAAGACAAGAAACGAACTTGCCGCAAAAGATGGAGCTGGCCTCCGCTTTACACCAGCTTGGACATTTCGAGCAGGAACAGGGCAACAAACAAGCCGCAATGACGATTTATGCTGAGGCCTTGCCACTTGCGATTGAAGTCAAAGACTCACGCCCTGACGATCCTGTTTGGAAAAGCCACCGTTATGAACTATCGGAGCATTTGGCCACTTTGTTTCTCGAGGAGGATCGTTTGCAGGAGGCTTACGATCAATTCGATCAAGTAATCGAGGGACAAGAAAATCTCGCAATGCGACCGCAAGCCATCCTCAAAGACCGGGATACATATCGCACGATTTTAAGCAAAATGATGTCGATTGCGGAACGACTTGGGGATATCGAAAAACAGGATGTACTCCAACGCAAGCGGACAGCATTTGAGGCCATCGAAAAGCAGCCATAACGATATCGGTCGTGCCCAGCGACAAGCGACTATCTCCGAAAATCTCTGCGCGCCTTTCCCGAGAGCTTTCCAGCGTGATGAGGCTTGGGTGATAACCTGAAAGTTTCCGATGAGCTAGAGCGGAGTCTTGAGCTAGGTGATAGCAAGCTACGAAAAAGAATGCAGGGTAATGAATCTAGAGTTCATGGTTGCCTAGAACAGTACATCTATTTGAATGACGATTGGTTAACCAAGATGGCGTTGAGGCGGCAGAGCTAAACTGCTTGACAGGGCGTTTTGGGAAGACGCCTAGCCTGCTTCTCCGGGATCGGCTCTGGTTCGATCAACCCGACCGCGACCTGTTTCTCTCGCATTGCGGGTGACTTGCTGAGCCTAGTAGCATCGTCTTGTGGCATGGGGCTCCCGTGAATTTTCGAGCTCAAGATGCTCTCGATACGTCGCCGAATCGTAGTCAGCACCCTCAAAGTGGATGCCGATCGTGGATTGGTTGAAGCAAACGTTACATATTAAGCACGTCGCTTATGACGCCACTTGCGAAGAGCACCGCCACCGACGAACAAGGCTGCGATCGCCATCGAGCTCGGCTCGGGAACCGCATTCGGATAAGGAATCACTTCTGGCGAATAGAGAGCCCACGCGGCATTTCCGAATTGGCCCAGATCGTCCGTACCATCAAAATCGGTATCCAGCAGGAGATTCACGAACAGCATGAAGTTCGCAGGCGCCGACCCGCCTGGTCCGGTGATAGTGCCTCGCGAAAACGCGACAATCTGACCATCGGAAATGGTCAATCCAGGTAGGAAGTGCCCAACACTAGGGTCGTAATTTGGCAGAATGTTCACTTTTTCCGAATTGTATGCGAAGGAACCCTCGCCAGTAGTGAAGGTCACCAAATTAGGGAACACGAACGGCAAATCCTGACTCGGATCAAGGCTCCAAGTGGGGTAGTCAAAGGAAACGCTACCCCCATTGAATGCCAACGTGTCCGAAAGACTTAAACCACTGTTTCCTGCATCGATCAAACTACCGACCGTCAATGTTGCCGGATCGAAACCGATGGTGACCGTCGGCCAATCACTGGTGGAATCTACAAGAAACGAGGTCGCATCGGTGCTTCCAGCCACCTTGAAACTGGGGATTACCGCTGCCGAAGCGGCCATCGAACTTCCGACGCTTAACGTCAACGCCAAAAAACACTTCAAAAATCGCATCGACCAATCCTCTCGAATCGAGAATAAAAAACCTACTGATGCGTTCCTTCGCGGCACTTGCAATCCCTTACCTTAAAGGTCAATTCTCAAGAGGGTAGCTGCGCCCGAAATTGGTCGCTTTTTGACGAATTTGTCGAAAAACAGGTTCTTACTGCCTCGGAGACCCGTTTTCCAAGAACGTCTTTGAGCCGGTGCGTCGTTGCATTGGAATATGGAATTCTGGCCGCTGGGATCGATCGATAGCCCATGCTTCCAAACGGATTTCGAGAGTCCCATTCCATTCCCTAATAACCCAGTTCCCCAAACGCTATCTTGAGCCAAGCCCACTGCGGAGAGTCTCTGCACGCTTTTCCCGAGAGAATCTCTGGGTAATAAGCCTCGGGTGATAACCCGAAAATTTCCGATGAGCTAGAGCGGAGTTTGGATCTGGCAACAGAATAAGGGAAATCGAATTCAGTTTGCCACTTCGGTTATACCAACAGGCCGACGCCTCAAAACGTCGGCTTGTTTGCGTTTCTACGCAGTATTTTCCAGGGTTTGCACGCATTGGCCCAGTCTCAAACTCTCCCTTGGGCGATATCTCTACCAACCAAGGCGCGAATCGTCTTGGGTGCTTTTTCTGCCTTTGGTAACCCGACTCTCGGGAGTCTCCAAGTCGCGCGACCTAGAATGCTAGAGGGGGGGGTTATAGAAAAGTCTCGAACTTCATAACCCGGTCGAAAACTGGAAAACCAAATCGACCCGCTGGTTATGCCTCGCGCGACAAAATCGCGAGTTTTGGAGCCTCTTTTTCATAACCGGCAGGTCACGTCCGCTGGCTCTTGGGCGGTCGCATTCCCCTAGCCTGTAGTTTCACGGGTGTTTTTCATCGCTGTAGTAAGCGGACGTCGGTTTTTCTCGACTCCATAACTCGCGAAACACACAAGAGACAACCTACCCTCCGGTTATGGCCGGCGCGATCGAGGCGCGAGGGACTGAGCGTGCAACGGCAGGATCGGTTAGGTTCTATAAACAGTGCTTTTTGCCGGAATATTATGCGCGGCTCAGTCGACCTGAAGGATGCGTTGTGATAACCTCAAGAATGATTGTTTCCGCCCCGCTAGTCGCAGGAGGCTTTGTGGTTCCTACCGTAGAGCTTCCAGTCTCAAATCGAAAGTATCGTTCAGCGATCCAACTCTCTGTATGCACTCCGCCGTTCGAATCATTACGCTCGCGACAGTACTAACCTTTTGCGATTGTATCGTCGCACAAGACGTCGCAGCGAGCGAATCGTTGACCAAGCTGAAGTCGCGAAATCCACAGGACATCGCATCTGCCATATCGTCGTTGCCAGACGGCTCACTTCACAGTCCAGAGGTTGCTCGACAACTAACTCTGTTGCTCAACGACGAGCGTGCGGTGGTTGAACATATAATGCTGCGTGAAACCATCGGCGAACGAGCTTGGTTCAAATTACTCGAACTACCATCCACTTTAACCGAAGCCATTTTAGAAACGGTGCCATCGCTCAAAACTTACGCCCGAGGGCAAGCATTTGAGGTAGTTTCCCAAATCGGAAAACCGAATCCTCGTGCATACGACGTGATCTTGCCCTACTGTGATGATATGGATGTCTATGTGCGATCTCGTGCAATTTCGGCATTGAGCGCAGTCGCAGACGATAGCGATGATTCGATAAGACAATTCGCCAACCTGCTGTTGGATTCCGACCCAATGGTGAAATGGACAGTACTCGACGCGCTAGACGAACGCCATCAACGCATAGCTGACGTCCTACCAGAGGTCATCAAATTGCTCGATGACGATTCAGACGTCCATGTTGCCATATCAAGGGACGCCTCTCGTCCGGAAAAACTAAGGGGCCGTGTGGCTCGCCTCTTGGCAAAGATTGGGCCGAAGGCATCGGATGCAATACCGAAACTCAAAAAACTCACAGGCCCAGAGTACGACGAGAAGGTTCGAATCTGGTCTGCGGCGGCCGTTTGCTGCATTACAGGCACACCCGTTCCGGAATCTCTGGATCTATTGGAACGTTTGATGCTCGCCGACATGGAAAGCAATTGGGTTCAAAACGACGCTCCAGAAGCAATAGCTCAACTCGGAGCCTTAGCTCGTCCACTCCTGGATTCACTTGAGCGAGCAAAGAAACACAAATCCGCGTTGATCCGTTTGGGACTTGTGGATGCGTTCTTTGCCATCGATCCAGAGTCAGCAGTGACACGTTGCTTTCCATTGATCGACGACGAAAACGAATTGGTGGTCAGTTCGGTGATTGACGCGTTTAGCGGTCGCGGTATCTCGGAACCGAGGGTTATTGCCGCTTACATTCGCCTGCTCGAAAGCCACGACGGTAGCTTTTATCACCCTGCAGCTTCTGCAGTTGATGCACTTGGTAAGCTTGGCCCTGCAGCGAGGGAAGCCGTGCCCGCACTTATCGAACTTGCGAAAGCCCCGAACATCTCGGATCATCTAAAGAAAAATATAGCTGACGCACTCAGATGCATTCGCTAAACAGACCCGGATCAAAAAAACGGGTACGACTCCCGTTTCTGACCACCCTCCCCACACCACCACGGCATGCGGGTCGGCACTTTTCTCCGTTGTTTTCCCATTCGTTCCGTCGCGCCCATTTTCTCCCCAACGGCAACCATAACCCGGGTGAGCTGAGACTGTCCCAGTTCTTTCTTCCAAAAGTCGGTGGATTATGCCAGGTCGAATCGATCTTTCTCGGATCTTCCGAGCCAACAGCGGCGCGAACGCATCGCGGCCGTCCTTGCCCTGGGCCTGGCTCGCGTTCTGGACCATAGGTCCAAAATCTCTGCGAACTCTCACGACCCAAGCCTTGAGCTTCTCTCCGGATTGAGGCTCTCTGTGTCGGAAGCAGACTTTAGGCCGGAGGCGAGAGGCTTTAGGCCAATACCGTCAAATCGACATTTGGATCATGTTAGGAAAGATCGGATTTGAATGGTTTTCGGCGCATGCCGAGGGGTCTTTGAAAGCGGTTGGGCGCAAGCCCTCCGGTGAAGGTTCAAGTGAAGTGTTCGACGCTCGAACACTCAGGAAACTACTGGATATTTTGACTCACCGGGCAGCTTGCGCTGCTCCGCTTTCATTTGCCGATTAGTAAGAAACGCAACTTCATCAATGTCCCGATTTGACGGTATTAGGCTTTAGGCCGGAGCGAAAACACAGAGAAATGATTGGAGAATCAAACATGAACGCTGCAACTGCGTCCGAGATCGCGCGCCTCGAAACCATGACGATCACCAAAGTGGTCGAGCGATTCGAATCGCTCTTTGGCGAGAAATGCCCGAGCCGAAACAAACGCTACCTGATCCGACGTATCGCTTGGCGACTCCAAGCCAACGCCGAAGGTGACCTTTCGGAGCGAGCCAAGGCCCGAGCGGCTGAGTTGGCGCTCGATTCCGAAGTGCGCGTGACACCCCCACGCGAAACGATCCAACCGAGACTTGTAACGTCGGACGTACAGTCGCGACCAGCATTGGACCAGCGCTTGCCACCTCCCGGCTCGATGCTTCATCGAGATTACAAGGGACGGCAGATCCGGGTGCTGATCGTCAACAACGGCTTCGAGTACGAAGGCCAGTTATTCAAGTCCCTCACGGCGGTCGCCAACGCGATCACCGGCTCCCATGTCAACGGCTTCCAGTTCTTTGCGTTAGGCTTTAGGCCGGAGGCTTTAGGCATTAGGTAGAAAATGCCAAATCATGATTTATCTCTCAGCGCACGAATCAAACCATTTAGTACCTTTGCCGTTTCGGAAGCTTAATCGGAGAGCGCACGAATTGTATCTGATTGACCGTAACCAAGTCTCTCAGCGATCGAAATCTGATATTCCACCTCTTTGGCTGAGCCATACGCAATTTCAAGAAACCGAACGTATTCCGGACGGCTACTTCTTGCGGCACCTTCCACAATGTTTGATGCAATCGAAATCGCTGCCCGACGCAACTGGGACGTTAACCCGAACTTCTCGTCGTCGGGAAAACTTCGTGTTACTCGATAGACATTCAGCACCAATGCATCAGCTAACTCAAACGCACGTAGCTTGGTGTGGTCACGCATCATTCCCCCTTTCTATCGAAGGAATAGTATGACTGTGCACAAGAAAAGTCTATCGCCTGCGGCCTCCCGCCTAAAGCCTGCCAACAACACGAAGGCTGGGAATGCTTGCCAGAGTAATACGAAGATCGCGGCTTCTCGGGCGGTAGCCTCGATCGACCTGCTCTCAATCGACTCCTCGAAGACATCAAAAGCGGAAAGATCGATTGCGTGGTGGTCTACAAAGTCGATCGACTTAGCCGCTCGCTTATGGACTTCTCCAGGATCATGGAAACCTTCGATAAATATGGTGTTTCCTTCGTCTCGGTGACCCAGCAGTTCAACACGACTCACTCGATGGGCCGCCTTACGCTGAACATCTTGTTGTCCTTCGCCCAGTTCGAGCGAGAGATCATCGGCATTGATCAACTACTCGGGAACAGTCCCCGAGTTCTCATAAAGAGACCTTCCGCGGAACGAAAACACAAGGCATCAATCGATTTCCGAAGCGGCCCGAAGGCCGGACAAACATGCCCCCTCCATGAAACCTTGCCAACTGTAAAACGAATCGGTATGCTCACCGGCGAAGTGCAAATTGCCAACCGCTTTACCTTCGAGCCCAGCAATCGTTGTAAAATCACCGGGCCGGTAACAAGTGTATCCCCCGCGTACCCAAGGATTCGAACTCCAATGCGCAAGAGCTGTTACTAACTGACCTTGATTCCGCATCGCTCGGGCTTTCGAGCCTGGATAAACCTTATCGAGCGAATCGAGCAACAAGGCAGCTTCTTGCTGTGGCGCCGATGGATTAAGCATCAGTGCTGTCAAGCCTCCAGAAAAACTCGTCAAGATTGCGTTGTTACTGGTGCTGAGCGATCGATTCGTCTCCCAGGTGGATTGCAAGCCCTCAAGATCGCTATACGAAGCCCCGTTTGAGCCCAACTCGGCCCACGGCCTCCCTACAAAGCCAACCATCTGTTTGGTATTCGATCCGAGCGATAAATTCGCAATCGCATTGGTCTTCCATGCTGGCAAACCCAGCGAGTTGTGCAAGTTAACGTTTCTAAGGGTGGTAAATGGAATTGCAAGAATCACACGATCGTGAGTCCGTGTCGTGGTTCCTGCGCCATCGAAAGTCAATGACAAACGGCCATCGGTCAGTCGGGAGATGCTGACAAGCTTGCAACCCAATTCGATCACGGGCGCCAATTCGACTGCGAGGCGCTGAACGATTTGATCGTTGCCTCCAGTGATATGGTACCGCTCGTCGCTAAAGATCCCGAAGGGTTTGAACGTCGAGCGATTGTCGGCATGGATAAAATGCAACAAGTTGATTGAGCTTTGATCGAATATCTCCAATCCATATTCGATCGTGTATGCCACCTTGATAACTTCCCTGAGCAAATCACCCGCAGGCATACCAGTCGAGTTCTGCCCATCGAGGTAAGCTTCCAATGAAATCAAATCCTGTCGTCGATCATTTGCAGTAAACGCATTGGCGGAAATCTCCTTGGAAATCGCTCGAAGTTCACCTCGCATCGTCGGGGTAAATTGTCGGAATTCCTCCACCACCTGTGCTTCGCTGTAATTACGTCCAAAGAAATGATAAAAAACATCGCCGTCAACTTTATTGACATCTTCGATTCGAAGATCGAACTCTCTGGCCAGACCAAGCATGATTTTGTGCGGATTGTCGATCAGTTCCCCGCCGAGTTCGGCAATTTGATTCGGGAAAACGCCGCGTAGCGATTGCACTCGTCCGCCCAACACGTTTGCTCCCTCATAGATCGTGACCTTGGCCCCCGCTCTACGTAGCGTTCTCGCTGCCAGCAACCCAGCCAAACCGCCACCGACGATTCCAACAGAGAGATTGGTCTTCTTGGATCCTGCATGAGCGTTTTGGATTCCGAGGGTTGGACATATACCCGCACCTAAGGCAACGGCCGCCGCTGACTGCTTGAGCATTTCGCGTCGACGAACGAGTTCAACAACCTCCTCGGATGTAACTCCCGCTGCTTCTGCATAAAACGCCATTCTAGCGATACGTCGTAAAGCACGAAACATACTGGATCGACTCATCTGCTTGTTCTCGTTCCAATAAAACTGTGATGTACCCGCTCGTGACCCGCTGCAATCTAGCAAACTGATCTCGACACAGTCAAGCATTTTCTTGCCAAATGCTTGGATGTTCCGTAAGCGTCTGCAATTCTTAAGATCCGTTCTGACCTCCATCAATGGTTGATTGACAAAGCTTGAGATAATCCCTCATCCAAAAGGATTAACCGGAACCCCAGAGCGGGATTAAGGAGTTGCGGCAGGTTCTCACCGTCGCGTACCGCGGATCGACAAAAGCCTTGCGGGGCGAACCAATTGCCGCCACGAGTCACCCGGCCCTTCCTGGAAGATGTTGACGCCAATGGATCTACTTTCTCTATCAATATCATCTCCATCCCGATGCTGTTCGTGATCGTTTTCGGCGACTGAGCGCGCGCTCCTGACACCCCGATTGAATCATCCCAATAATCAGTAAGGACGATAAAAACACGGATTGCTGACGTGACATCGTTGTTTAGCTCCTTGTTCGATGGATCGATCGAGAATTGCTCTGGACAGTGCAAAGCTGTAACGTTCTAGGCCAGGCTGTTCAAAAATCGAGGCGCTCTTTCCCTGATAATTACCACTCCACCATCGAAGCTGTTGGTGATCTCTTTGGGCGACTGGGCATGCAATTGATCCACCAAAAATATCAGCATCAAAACGATACCTTTGGAAGTATTGGATGGCGTGTTTGGCATGGATCATCCTTTCATGGAAAACTCAGAGTGTGCTGGTCGTGAGCTATCGACGCACGATCCAGTGTACCATCTGAGGTGGAACCAATACCCAGGGCGTCGCTTCGCTTTGCCCTGGGCTATCACAGAATAATGGGGTCGAGGTCAAACCTACTGCGACGAAGTGAATACAGTTTTGCGTTTACTGAGGCTTTGCCGAAGCCCCCGTCATGATTAAGTTGACGAGCGCGTGTGCAAGGTCTTGTGTGAGATATCGTTTGGGCCGCGCTTTGCGTGAGAAAATATTCAATGGTTGATCGACCAGACTGCAAAACGATAGAGCAAGGAACTCTGCGTTGGAAGCTACCTTCAACCTATCTTCCAACTATACCGATCGGTATATTCTAGCCAGACAGTGTATCGACCGTTATGATGCATGTCAATATTTGCGATGCCCCGAGACGGGCGGACACACCTCATTTTAAACAAGGCCTAATCGAACCGAAAGTTTACGGGTTCCCAATACGATGAGATATAGCTTTCTAGTTTTTTGTGCTTGGCTCTTCCCGTCGCTTGCTTTGTCAGTCAGAGGCCTTTCGGCTGACGGTTCCGGGCCCTGCATTCTGCTGCGATCGTCGTGGCAAACCATCAATGTCGGTGATATCGGTCACACTCCCGGAGTGCTGGCGCTGCTCGAAAAGCACATGCCCGATGCGGAAGTGCGGCTTTGGCCTGGCGATGTCAGTCACGGCGTCCGCGAGATGCTCGAAGCTCGCTTCCCAAGGATCGTGGTACTTGATTCGCGAGACAAGATCCTCGAAGCGTTCGAGGAGTGTGATTTTCTGCTACACGGATCTGGTCCCTATTTGGTAGCACCCGATTCAATCGAAAAATGGGTTCAAGCGACAGGCAAACCGTACGGCGTCTTCGGTATCACTTTTCCGCCCGATCGCGCCGGTGAACGAGAGGTCAAGTTGCTCAGCGAAGCGGAGTTTGTGTTCTTCCGCGATACCGTGTCGCTGGAAATTGCCAGAGACAAAGGCGTCACTTGCCCGATCATGGAGTTTGGCCCAGACGGAGCATTTGGTGTGGATCTGCGAAACGATGCGAAGGCAAGACAATTCCTTGCCACGCATGACCTAGCGTCAGGTGAGTTTCTTTGCTGCATCCCCCGCTATCGCCATACACCTCAATGGGTGATTCCTCGAAAGAACGTAGCGATTGACCAGAAAAAGCATGAAGTTAACGAGCAGTGGAAAGAACATGACCACGCGCCGCTCCGCGAAGCCATTACTAAAGTTGTGCGAGAGACGTCATTGAAGGTGCTGATTTGTCCGGAGGATGAAACGCAAATGGCACTCGGACGTTGGTTGCGACTAGCTGCTTGAGCCTTTCACCTAGAACAGCAGCGGCGGCGACGGACGTCCTCGTTTTTGGTGCCGAACCGGCTGGGATCGTTACCGAAACACCTTTCCTTGTCGCCTTCTGGGACTTTGTCTGACGGGAGCCGGGAAGTCGCTGACGGTCGTTGTGTGGGCGATTCGGGAAAGCGGCAATCATGCGCTGACCGGGATCTGGCACGAAGGGACGGATCTGAAGCAGGAGGAAACGGCCAGCATCGCCAAGGTCGAGCGTGGTCAGCGACAGTACGCGCTGTTCGCCGGACTGAACAAGGCGGGAAGTGCTTGTGGCCATGTTTCTGAGAACGGTGGGAGTTCGTTCCTCAACATGTATGCCCTGCACAAGTGCAATTCGGCAGGCCAAAGCACTGAGGTGCCCGCTGATTCGCTGCCCGACGTGCTGGATGCGGCGTGGCAGTGCTATGCCATGGGGTTCGATCATGAACGTGATGAACTCACTGGCTGGTTGGACGGGGTCTCCGGTGATCGTTGGCTCGACAATCCCAAGAATGACAAACTAATCTCCTCCGCCTACAACGCTTACATGCAAGGCCATTACGCCAAAACGCTAGACAAGGAACCTGCGGAGGATCCGTCATTTCCCAAAGACCAATGTTACAACCCGCCCGAGGGCGAGCCACTGAGTGTGAAAGTCCTGCGCGACGAGAATGGCGATCGAGTGGAATTGCGTGAGTATCGCTACACGAAGGTCGAAGTCGCCTTGCGCGACGGCCAGGAAGTCTCACGCTAGTTGGTTTCGTTGCGGCTCAATCCGTGGTGGTATCCGTACGATCTTTACACACCGCAGGACGCTCAAAGCGGAGGGCCATTCACGATTGGCCGCGTTATTCACAGCGGCCGCGGCGTTGGCTTCACCGGTTGGATCGGCGGAGTCGCGGTGTTTGATCGAGCGTTAAACGCCGACGAACTTCGCAAGTTGACGGATATCCTCAAAGTACGTTCCGCGACGTCGCCGTCCCTACAGCGTTAGCCAGCGACTGGTCGTCTATCAACGTGTTCTTGCAGCGAACTTGACTGAGCCCTGACGAAATGCGAACAGAGAATAGCAAAAACTACCGCAATACTGAATCGACGCATGTTTTTGTGACGCGAAAAGGGTCCTTTGAACGTCTCATGACGGCATGATTTTACACAAATTCAACCAACGGCACGCTATACTACAACAGAATCCTTGGCAGTCTGCTTGGTACCTTTCCGGAGTCCACGATGTCCAACAGCGATACGCAAAACCCATGGGTTGTTCGCGCCAGCATCTCGAGCGACCAATCCTGGGAACTCATCAAAAAGCTAGTTGCAGCTCCTCAAAAAGACTCTCTGTCGGGAATGGAATTCACGGCCAATGTGCGATTCGTCGAGGATCCTTTGTTTGCGAACCTGCCTATCCACGATATCGTTCGCTCGCTGCCAGCCGACTACCCTGGCTATTTGGTCTTCGTCGTTGACGCTCAGAGCGACCAGGGTAATGAGCACTCGCTACTCGTCGTCGGTTTTTCGCCGCAGAGAGATGACCCGAAGGACTTTGCTCGAAAACCAAACCAAACGCCAGTTGAGGAGATCAGGTCGTTTCGTGCGCTCCCATCCACCATTCAGTCGATCGAAAACAATTTGACGATTGCGAACATGGATTTCGAGGACTTTCGCAATGCCGTGTATCAAGACGGTGTTTTTCGGGGCTTCGCGAGCTGATAACCGATAAACCGAGAGGCTTTTCGCCTACGATAAACAAAACTGCGGGTTGGAATAGAAGGCTGAGACCATCAACCTGTACTGCCTACAAACACGTTGCCTGCGAATGAGGGGTTCGTCCGCAAATCCATATTCGATACTTCTTGAGGAATGAAATCTTGGAAATACTGATTGTATCCATCGCACCCTTCGCATTGTTTTTTTGTTGCTGTTCCTGGGAAGGGCATCTGGAAGAAAGAAGCGGAGGAACGAACTGGTTGGATTTGAGGCTCGGGCGGCAGAGTTGTTAGGAGGGAGGTTTTTCCATCCAGCTATAGAAATTACAGGGAAAGTTCTGGGGTCTTGTCCGACGGGAGGGGATGAGTAAAATCACTTGTCCTAGGACGAGATAGACAACCATAATGGACAGTTTTGTGGTTAGTTCTTTTCCTGGCGAGCTCTTTCAATGTGGGAGGAGGTGCTGAGTTGGCGTTTAACCCGCTCACGCATTTTGAGTGTAACAGCGGGTGCATTGGTCATGGGGGCATTTTGGCCTCCCCGAGCTTCGCGGATCATTTCGCTTTTGGCACTGTTCAGGAATCAGTTTCAAATGGACTTTGTAAAGATCGTAAATCCCGCGAATACGGCCCTTAGGCAATGCATGGACCGATCAGTGCCGACGTGCGATTGCTCTGGGGTAGCTCGGGAGCCAACTGCCAAGACATTTTCGGCATGAATTTCCAATTTTGCAGATAGTTTCCTTCAATCTACTTTTTTTACATGAGGTTTTTATGATCACTCGATTGCTTTCGTTTGTCTTTTTGGGTTGTTTTCTGATGGTAAACTCTGCCCATGCAGCCGTTGCTACGTACACCCTCAGTGGTGGCAAGATCAGCGGGACCTTAGGCGGAGTTTCATTCTCTGGTGCTGACTTTACGATTACGGCCGATGCCGACCCGGACAACTTCGTTCCCGGATTGGTTTTTGGTTTCCCTATGCTGTCCCAACCAGGAGTTAGTACCATGACGATTGTTGGGTTCACTCCGTTCCAGATAACCAACGCGAACTTTGGGCCTTTTTTAGCTGACAGTTCTGCTTTCTTCGGACCGGGGACCGGTTACGGGGGGTTTGCTTTTCAAGTTAGTGCGACCGAGATGAAAGGAATTGCTGCTGTGGGTCCTCTATCGAGCTTATCGAACAACGCGACAGTTACAGGTCCTTTGGAGGCCTCTACAGAATTTGCCTTTACGACAACGGTCGGAGATCTCGTACTTACGGATGTCACAGGGACTGGGACGTTTAGCGGAGAATTCCCCTCTAGCGCTGTCCCCGAGCCGACCTCGATGGCGATCTTTGGGCTTGGTTCACTAGGGATGGCTTATCGCGCTCGACGCAAGCTCAAGGCTTAGTTCATCGTTCAACTTGCAAGAATTGATCCAAAACGAAACGGGCGACCACTGGGTTGCCCGTTTTTTTGTTGGATCGAATGGGAGAGAAAACCGATTCGAGGCTGGCAGAATAATCCCAATGTGAGCTATGGCGAATGAGAGTTCCGAGCGGCAGTGGCAGTTGGCTACGACTGATTGGTAGCAATCCCCTTGAATAGTAGCCATCGGCTGCCAAGCGGTGGTAGGCGTGGCGAGGAAGGCCTCCACCGTCTGGCGACAGGTGGCTACGGGCGACGGTGGCTACGGCTGACAGGCTCATAGTTAATTTACGACTGCTTCCTGGGAATCTCCGCAGGCTTCTGCCGTGTGAATCTCCGGGTTGTTGTATTCGCATATTCGAGTACGATGTTAACGCCTCTTTTGGTTCTCGCAGTCAGGAATTTTTATGGACAAGACAGCGCATTGGGAAAACGTTTACCAAACGAAGAGCGCGACCGAAGTCAGTTGGTACGAGCCTGACCCGAAACAATCGCTGGACTTGATCCTCGGGGCTGCCAACGAAAAGCGTGGCCGGGTCATCGATGTGGGTGGCGGGCAATCGTTTCTCGTCGACCGTCTGCTCGACTCGGGATTCAAGCAGGTGGCTGTGTTGGACATTTCGAACGCCGCCATCGAAGCGACCAAAGCTCGACTAGGCGAACGGGCGTCGCGTGTGGAATGGATGGTGGCCGACATCACCCAAGCGGAGTCGTTGGGCGAGTTCGACGTCTGGCACGACCGCGCCGTATTTCATTTCTTGACGGATCAAGTGGACCGAAAACGCTACATCGAGTTGCTCAAACGATCCTTGCCGATCGGCGGTCATTTCATCGTGGGAACGTTTGCGAAAGGTGGCCCAGAAAAGTGCAGTGGTCTTCAGATCCGCCAATACGACGCAGCCACGATGCAGGCTGAGCTTGGGGCATCGTTCGAACCGGTAGAATCCAGTGAGTACTTGCACACCACGCCAACAGGTAAGTCTCAGCTCTTCTTCTTTGGCGTCTACCAACGCGAGAACTAGCGGCTGCCCTAAAGTTAACACCGATTCGAGAATCAAGCAGTCGCATTAGCAGGCCTGATCCTGCGGGCTTTGGGACAGATATCTGTTGGCGTTGTTGACACGTATTGGACGGCTATACTCAATTCATTCGATTTTCTGCACTTTCACGGTAAAAGAGGACGGCGATGTTTGCTCCGTTTTTGAAGTCCGCTACCTTGGTCTTATTGCTTTTGTCCTTCGGTACAAACACGTTCGGACAAGATGCAGGAGGTACTGGTAAGTCCAAGGAAGAGGAGAAACGAGCTGACAATCTTCCCTCTGGAATCAACGATAGCTTTCTCGATCCAAACATGAATGTCGAGGATTTCATAAAGCGATTCGAGGTCGAAAGTCGGGAAGTTTTCGCTTGTCGCGAACAGATCTTGGCAGCCCTCCAACTCAAGCCTGGGATGGCTGTCGCCGACGTGGGCTCTGGTACAGGACTGTATCTTCGACCGCTTTCTCGGAGTGTTGAAAAGGAGGGGAAGGTCTATGCAATTGACATCTCCCCTAAGTTTTTCAAGCATCTACGCGATCGAGCAAAAGAGGAGAAGTTGGAGAATGTAGAAGTATTGCTTTGTTCAGACCGCGATGTCAATTTGAAGGCGAATACGATTGACCGCGCTTTCATTTGTGACGTCTACCATCATTTCGAATATCCCGAGAGCTCACTGAAGTCGATTCACCGTGCTATGCGTACTGGTGGCAAGTTGATCTTGGTCGACTTTCACCGCGAGCCGGATGTGAGCCGGGAACGCAAGCAATGGCTTCAAGGGCATATCCGCGCGCCACTGGAAACCTTCAAGCAAGAGATCATCGACGCAGGTTTCAAGTTTGAAGAGCAAGTCGCGATTGACGGATTCTCCGAGAACTATCTTCTTCGTTTCAGCAAATAGACGCGATTTAACCGAGCCCTCGGAGCATGCCGTACCAGTACAACCTTGGAAGCGCATAGGCTTTTAGTAGGTACATCGAGAGCCGCTCCTTCGACTGATCAAACGGAAACGTTTCTGCGGGTTTGCCTTCGTAGTCGAATTCAGCCAATACAAGTTTCCCATAGCCAGTCACCAGCGGGCATGAAGTGTAGCCATCGTACTTGGCTTCGAGCGGCTCTCCTTGGATCGCGGAGATCAAGTTCTTGACCAGAACAGGCGCTTGCTTCCGAATCGCTGCGCCTGTTTTTGAAGTTGGCAAACCGCTGCAGTCGCCGATAGGAAAAACATTTAGAAATTTGGGATGCTGCAGCGTGTACTTGTCGACATCCACCCAGCCTGTGGCGTTGGCAAGTTTGCTCGATTTGATGAGATCCGGAGCGCTCATCGGTGGAGTTACGTGGATCATGTCGAACGGAATAGTAACTCGTTCTTTGGTATCCAAGTGTTCGAAGATGGCTTCTTTCTGGTCTGGCTTGATCTCGACCAAGTTGTGTTTAATTCGAATGTCGATCGACTTGCGCGCAGCGACTTTCTCAAGAGTCTTGCGATACTTTTCTACAGCAAACAACGACCCCTGTCCTGACGCGAAGATAACATTCGATTTGTCACGCACGCCTGATTTACGGAAGTGGTCATCGGCAAGGTACATGATTTTTTGGGGAGCGCCACCGCATTTTACTGCCGTATTGGGCATGGTAAAAAGTGCTGTACCGCCTTTGAAGTTACTGACGCATTCCCAGGTGTAATCCACTTGTTGGTACGAATAGTTGCTACAGATTTGCTTAGTCCCTACTCCCTCGGCGAGCCCTGGAATTTTGTTCCAGTCGACCTGAATACCCAGCGCGATCACAAGGTAGTCATAGGTGATACGGCGGCCGTCGCGAGTCACGACGCAATTTTGTTCGGGTTGCAACTCGGCAACGTAGTCCTGAATCCAGTCTGCCCCCTTCGGAATAAAAGCTGATTCTTCCCGTTCGCTCTGTTCCTTCGGAAAGACACCGGCACCCACCAGAGTCCAAAGTGGCTGATAGTAGTGCTTGGTTGAGGGTTCGATGATCGCGAGATCGTAATCCTTGAGCTTGCGACGCAACTGTGCAGCCACGGTAATGCCCGCAGT
>Ga0315904_10005839_pt1 | contig 16974 bp, 12 predicted proteins | sample LakEriMetagenome_6_FD_203529 | JGI IMG/M metagenome (GOLD analysis project Ga0315904, IMG submission 203529) | Freshwater fungal communities from buoy surface, Lake Erie, Ohio, United States - Buoy 12 MA120 | ecosystem: Environmental > Aquatic > Freshwater > Lake | place: USA: Lake Erie, Ohio...
AATCTTCATCGTCCGGACCTTCAATCGAGATCATCGTGCCGCCTTCTTCTGTGGTTTCCGTTTCTATGCTGCCCATGCCGCCATACTTCATCATGTCTTCAAAGCTGAGGCCCGTGCGCCCGTCGCTCGACATCAGGCCATGCCCTGCGATCTTTTTCTTTCCCTTGAAATAGTTCAGCATGCCCGAATTGCTCCAATAGTCGTTCATGTTCGATCCGGCCTCCAGTTTGCCGAAATAACCGTTCTTTTTATCCTCTTTGATCTTGAGGTTGATGGTCTTGGTTCTTTTACCATCATCTATGCCGGTGAACTCGGCCTGATCGGATTTCTTGTCGAACACCTCCAATTCTTCCACCATGCCGGATTGCAAATTCCTGGTTGCGATAGTGGGGTCATCGCTGAAAAATTCTTCGCCATCTACCAGGATCTTCTTGACTTGCTCACCCTGGGCTGTGATCTTACCGGAGCGGTCCACGGAAATGCCTGGCAATTTTTTCAACAGGTCTTCCACTGTGGCTCCCGCTTGCACTTTAAAGCTGTCTGCCTTGTATACGATGGTGTCGCCTTTCATTCGAATAGCGGGTACGGTTTTCCTGATGATGATCTCTTCCAGCAGTTTGCTCTTTGGGATCATGTAGATCGTTCCCAGATCAAGGGTTTGACCGGTGACCGTAATGCTGTCAGAGAAGTCGGCAAACCCCGGATAGGTGGCGTTAAAGAGGTAGTTGCCTGGCAGGACCTGCAGAGAGAATGACCCATCCCCGGTGGCGCGGTTGAATGATACCAGTACGGAATCTGCTTTACGAAGGAGTGATATCGAGGCGTTGGCCAGCTGTTTCTTATTGACTGTGTCAGTTACAGATCCCCGGATCAGGCTTTTCTGGGCGTTCGCTGAAAGGATTAGCAAACACCACAACAGGGTTAGTGTGAGGGATTTTCTCATAAGCGAGTTAAAAGTAGCCAAGCTTTATTCTTTGCAGTTGTAAATGGTTGTTAAAGGGATGCCTGCGGAGGATATTTCCACATAAGCGGGCTAAAAATAATTTTAATGGTATAAGCATTATATTCGGTTAGCCTATGTCTGTCTGACAAGGATGCACCGGCTTAGAAAAGAAACAACATGAGCGCACCTGGAAGAAAACGTTACGAGGAAGAGCATTTTGTAGATGCCAGTATGCCGGTATGGAACTATTCCATCTTTAATGAGGAAGCCATCAGGAATTTCCGGGAAGGGACGCTTTATAACGCCTATGCCTATTTCGGGAACAAGCAACTCGAGGTGATGGGAAGAACGGGGACTTATTTTGCCGTATGGGCGCCCAATGCTACCAAGGTGATGGTGAAAGGGAATTTCAACAACTGGTCAAATGAATCCCATCCTTTATTTGTAAGGCTGGACCACAGCGGGATCTGGGAGGGGTTCATCCCGGACATCGGTCGTGGTGAGGTGTATAAATACCATATCCATGGTTTCAAAGGGGTGACTTTGGATAAGGGAGATCCCTACGGTCATTACTGGGAGTTGAAACCAAAAACGGCCAGCATCACCTGGAATTTTGAGTATGAGTGGCAGGATGAGGGATGGATGAGCACAAGAAAGAAGAACAATTCGCTGGATAGCCCTTTTTCTGCATACGAAGTGCATCTCCCGAGCTGGAGGAGACCAGATAAGACGGATGAAGGATCGTATTTCTCATATTGGCAGATTGCGGAGCAGCTGGTGCCCTATGTGAAAGATATGGGCTTTACCCATGTGGAGCTCATGCCCGTGATGGAATATCCTTTCGATGGCTCCTGGGGTTACCAGGGAACCGGGTATTTCGCGCCCACGTCGCGTTTCGGACATCCGGAGGAATTCATGGCCATGGTGGATTATTTCCATCGTGAAGGAATAGGGGTGATCCTTGACTGGGTACCTTCTCATTTCCCTTACGATGCGCATGGGTTATTCATGTTTGACGGCACACATACCTATGAGTATGGAGATATGCGAAAGGGTTACCACCCGGATTGGAACAGTTATATTTTTAATTATAAACGTGGCGAGGTTAAGTCCTTCCTCATCAGTAATGCGCGGTTCTGGATGGATAAATTCCATATCGATGGGATACGGGTGGACGCCGTATCGTCCATGTTGCGGCTTGATTATTCGCGCAAGCAGGGGGAGTGGGAGCCCAATGAATTTGGTGGCAATGGAAACCTGGAGGCCATTGCGTTCATCAAGAACCTGAACGAAACCATCTATCGTGATTTCCCTGATGTGCAGACCATTGCAGAGGAGGCCACCGACTGGCCGGGGATCTCAAAACCAACGTGGCAGGATGGACTGGGATTTGGGATGAAGTGGATGATGGGCTGGATGCACGATACGCTGCGGTACTTCAAACAGGATCCGTTGTACAGGCAGCACCAGCAGGACCAGTTCACATTCTCCATGATGTATTTCTACGATGAGAATTTCATGCTGCCGTTGAGCCATGATGAAGTGGTGCATGGTAAATCGCCCATGCTCTATAAAATGCCCGGCGATGAATGGCAGAAGTTCGCCAATCTGCGGTTATTATACCTGTATATGTTCACCCACCCGGGGGCGAAGTTATTGTTCATGGGTAATGAGATCGGACAAACATCGGAATGGAATTACAAGTCTGAGCTCGACTGGCACTTGCTGGATTATGAACCACACAAGCTGCTCCGGCATTGTGTGAAAGGATTATGCCATATGTATAAGGACGAGCCCGCCCTATACGAACGTCAGTTTGAACAGGATGGCTTTGAATGGATCAACCTGGATCACCGCTCTGAATCTGTGATCGTATACAGACGCAAAGGCATGGATCCGAAGCAGGACCTGCTCATTGTGCTGAACATGACGCCTATGGTCAGGAATAACTGGGTCATTGAGGTTCAGGGGAAGAAAACCTGGAAGGAGATCTTTAATACGGACAACAAGCAGTATTACGGTACCGGTGACGTGTTCAATCCTAAGATAAAAGCGGACGTGTTGGATAAGAAGGACGAAAAATACAGGATACACGTGCACCTCCCAGCTCTGGGGGGTATTGTGTTGAAATAGGTGAAGGGTTTGTGCCCGATGATGTCTTACATCCGCTCAGGCACCCTGATGCCAAGCAGCCCCATGGCCGAATGGATCACGTGGGCGGTCAGCTGACAGAGCCTCAAACGAAGTTGTTTTTTGTCTTCCGATTCGGCGTTGGTTACCGAGTGTTCGGTATAGAATGAGTTGAAGGTTTTTGCGAGCTGGTAGACGTAGATCGCGATCACTGACGGGTTATGGTCAGCTACGGCCTGCTCGATCATCATGCTGAATTGTTCAATGGACACCAATAATTCTTTCTCCAACGGGGTTAGACCCGGCGAAAGTTCATAGGCTGCGGCAGGGGATTCTTTACGCAGGATCGACTTGATCCGGGCATGGGTATACTGTATGAATGGACCGGTAAATCCGTGAAAATCGATCGATTCTTCCGGGTTAAAAACCATCTTTTTCTTAGGGTCCACGCGCAGCAGGAAAAACTTAAGGGCGCCAAGGCCGAGAATATCGTAGAGTTCCTTCAATTCTTCTTCAGTAAAGTCCTTCACCTTGCCGAGCTCACGGGTATGGGCAGCCGAAATATTCACCATTTCCTCCACCAGGTCGTCCGCATCCACCACGGTGCCTTCGCGGCTTTTCATTTTTCCTGTGGGCAATTCCACCATGCCGTAGGAGAGGTGGTAGATGCCATCGGCCGATGGCAGGCCCAGTTTCTGGCAGATCAGTCGGAGCACTTTGAAATGGTAGTTCTGTTCATCACCTACCACATAAATGCTTTCATCGCATTTGTATTCATTGAATTTATCGATCGCCAACCCGATGTCCTGCGTGATGTAAACGGCAGTGCCATCGCGGCGTTGTACAATTTTTTCATCAAGGCCGTCGGCGGTCAGGTCTATCCACACGCTGCCATCGTCCTTTTTAAAGAAGACCTCTTTCTGCAGCCCAATATCCACCATTTTCTTGCCCAGCAGGTAGGTCTCGCTTTCGTAATACATCCGGTCAAAATCCGAGCCTATGCGTTTGTAGGTGGCGTCGAAGCCTTCATATACCCAGCCATTCATGTCTTTCCAGATGGCCATGATATCCGGATCGCCGGCTTCCCAGCCCACCAGCATTTCCTGCGCGGCTTTCATGATGGGTGCTTCTTTTTCGGCGTTATCCTTATCCACGCCGCTGGCGATCAGTTCATCGATCTCCTTCTTGTACTCATTGTTGAACCTCACATAATAATCGCCAACAAAATGATCTCCTTTCTTGCCCGTGGACGCCGGCGTTTCACCATTGCCAAACCATTTCCACGCGATCATGCTCTTGCAGATATGAATTCCCCGGTCGTTCACAATACAGGTCTTCACTACGTCATGTCCACCCGCTTTCAGGATTTCGGCAATACTCCAGCCCAGGAAGTTATTCCTGAGGTGGCCGAGGTGCAGGGGTTTATTGGTATTGGGTGATGAGTACTCCACCATCACCTTATGAGGTTTGGGCGGAAGCAGGCCGAACCTGGGATCGTTGTAGCTGTTTTTCAGGATGCCCGTCCAGTAATCTTCCGTAATGGTAAAATTCAGGAAGCCATTGATGATGTTATATGCCTGGAAGACCTTGGGTTCACTGGCCACGAGGAAATCGCCCAGTTCCGCGCCAAGAGCATCGGGGCTTTTCTTCAGTGACTTGACCAGGGAGAATAAAACAATCGTATAATCCCCTTCAAATTCGGGCTTGGTCTGGTTGATCTGGAAACTCGATCCCGCGGCCAGTTCTCCGTATAGACTCTTCAATGCCCCGTTGACAGATTCCCTGATTTTATTAACGATCATCTTTCAAAAGCTTAACTTGTTGTCGGTAAATGTTGGCAAATGTACGATACAACCCGCTTATCCCTGATCCTGCTTTTTGGGGCCGCTGTATTCATCCTTCGATGCACCTCAAGTTCAAAAACCATGGGCGTTCCTGATTTTGACAAGCAGGGGCATCGGGGCTGCCGGGGACTCATGCCTGAGAACACGATCCCGGCCATGATCAGGGCCATTGATCTCGGGGTAACTACCATTGAGATGGATGTGGTGATCAGTAAAGACCGGAAAGTGGTGCTGTCCCATGATCCCAGGTTCAGCAGTGAGATCTCCACCCGCCCGGGAGGTAAGCCTCTTTCCGCCAGCGAGGAGAAGAACCATGTGTTATACCAGATGGACTATGAGGAGATCCGCATGTGGGATGTGGGGATGAAACCCGTATTGAGATTTCCGAAACAGCAGAAGAGGAAAGCGTATAAACCCCTGTTGGAGGAGTTGATTGATTCAGTGGAGTCATATATCCGTACGAAGGGGCTCAAGCCCGTTCAATACAATATTGAGACCAAATGCAACCCATCTGGCGATGGCGTGTTACATCCCGGCCCTGAGGAGTTCACTGACCTGCTGATGGAGGTGATCAACCTGAAGGGGATTGGGAACAGGACCATTGTGCAGTCGTTCGATGAACGCACCCTGCAGGTGATGCACAGGAAATATCCCCGCATTCGGACATCATACCTGATTGAAGGTACCGAGACCAATACCGTGGAACTGAATATTGCGAAACTGGGTTTTAAGCCGGATATCTACAGTCCTGAATACCGTCTTGTCACACCTGAAATGGTTCAGTACTGCCGGTCAAAAGGCATGAAACTGATCGTGTGGACAGTCAACGACCGGGAACAGATCAGGAAACAAAAAGAACTGGGCGTGGATGGGATCATTTCAGATTATCCAGACCTCTTTAACCAGTAAACTTTACCTTTGCTGCCCAACATCCCTATTCCATGCAGTTGATCGAAGTAAATGATAAAGCCTCGCAAAAGGCTTTTCTGGACGTGGCCCGTGCGCTCTATAAGAATGATCCCCTATGGGTATGCCCCCTCGATAGTGACATTGAATCCATATTTGACCCTGCCCGGAATAATTTCCACCAATTTGGGGAATGTACCCGTTGGATACTCAGGGATGATTCAGGGGTGTTGATCGGGCGGATCGCAGCATTCATCAACAGGAAGAAGGCCTTTAATTTCGAACAGCCTACCGGCGGTTGCGGATTTTTTGAATGCGTCAATGACCAGAAAGCTGCAAACCTGTTATTTGATACCGCTCGCAACTGGCTTGTGGAAAGGGGCATGAAGGCGATGGACGGGCCGGTGAATTTTGGTGAGAATGATATGTGGTGGGGGTTGCTGGTGGAAGGATTCACCAGTCCTTACTACGGAATGAACTATAATCCCGCCTACTATAAACCGTTGTTTGAAAACTATGGTTTCGAGGTACTGTATGAACAGATCTCCAATAAACTGATCCGGGCAAACCCTTTCCCTGAACGGTTTACCAAGATCGCGGAGTGGGTATCAAAAAAACCGGGGGTCACATTGGAACACCTGCGGGTCAGTAACTTGCAGAAGTATGCCCAGGATTTTAAGGAGATCTACAATGATGCATGGACGGACTTCGAGAATTTTACGCCCATTTCCGATGCAACCATCATGGAGTCGTTTGAAAAAATGAAACCCATTGTGGATGAAAACCTGATCTGGTTTGCTTATGTGGACGGATCGCCTGCATCTTTTGTGGTCATTCTTCCCGATACCAATGAATTGATCCGCGGCTTGAACGGCAAGTTGGATCTGTTCGGGAAATTGCGTTTCCTGTGGAATAAGCATGTGGTGAAAAATAAGCGGATGCGCGCAGTGATCATGGGAACGAAAAAGAAGTACCAGCGTTTTGGCCTTGAGTCGGCCTTGTTCATCCGCCTCAAGGAGTATACCGAGCCCCCCAATCACTATAAGGAACTTGAATTGTCGTGGGTCGGCGATTTCAACAAGCAAATGCTCGCCATTCACGAAGCCACCGGGGCTAAGTTCGCCAAGAAGCATATCACCTACAGGTACATTTTCCGCTGATTTATTATCTTTGCTGCCTCGCGTTGGTACAGATCATCATCAATATCATTGATTTTTTCTATCCTCCTTTCCGTTCCCTGATGGACAGGAAAACTTTTCGTTACCTCGCCTGCGGCGGTGGAAACACTCTGCTCGATATCGTATTGTACTTCATCAGCTATAATTTTATTTTAGATAAGCGCGTCATTCATCTTCCGATGAATATTGCGATCAGTCCGCATATCGGGGCTTTTATTATGGCCTTTATGGTCACATTCCCGATTGGGTTCATGTTGATGCGGCATGTGGTGTTTAACGACTCGATATTGCGGGGTAGGGTTCAACTGGTTCGTTATATCATGATGGTGGCCGTTTGTATCCTGCTTAATTACATATTCCTGAAACTGTTTGTGGAGCAGTTTCATTTTTACCCCACTGTCGCAAAAATTTTGACTACCGTGATCGTGGTGGTGTTCAGTTATCTTACCCAGCGGCATTTTACGTTTAAGGCGGCTAAGGAATTAGCGGACTAGGGATTGGCTAATTTACTAATTGGCTAATTGGCTAATTAAACCTTCCTTCAAATTCTAAAATCTCCATTTATGGCGAAGGCAAAAAAATCATTATCCGAGGTAGAACGCAACGAATTACTGCAGACCCTGAAAACACGTTTCGGAAAAAACATGAAGCGACACGCGGGTTGCTCATGGGATGCCTTGCAGAAAAAGCTTGAAGCCCAGCCCGGCAAATGCTGGTCGCTCAATGAGATGGAGCGTACCGGTGGTGAACCGGATGTGGTGCAATACGATGCAGGGAAAGATGAATTTGTTTTTTTTGATTGTGCCGCTGAAAGTCCTGCCGGGCGCCGAAGCCTTTGTTACGATCGGGAAGGCCTTGAATCCAGAAAGGAATTCAAACCCGAGAATACCGCAGTGGACATGGCAAGAGACATGGGCATCTCCCTGCTGACGGAAGCGCAGTATAGATACATCCAGACTCTTGGTTCCTTTGATGCCAAAACATCCTCCTGGCTGGAAACACCTCAGCCCATTCGCCAACTGGGCGGTTCAATCTTCGGTGATTTGCGCTATGGCAGGGTTTTCATTTACCATAACGGTGCGCAGTCGTACTATGCCGCCCGCGGCTTCCGCGGATCACTCACGGTGTAAAACAGCGGCCCCTCCCGAACGGAAGAAAATATTATCTTCCATGCATGAAGCATTGGTTTGTATTACTGGCGCTACCCGCCCTCATTTTTTGCCGGCAAGGCCAGGCACAGCAGGCAGAACAGAACCCTATGAAGATCTGGTTTGATGAACCTGCAAAGATCTGGGAAGAGGCCCTTCCCATCGGTAACGGTTTTTTAGGTGCTATGGTTTTTGGCAATCCCGAGCAAGAACACCTTCAATTGAACCATACTGAATTTTGGGCGGGAAGTCCTTACAATAATGCCAATCCAAACGGTGGCCCGCAGGCGCTGGCAGAGATCAGGAAACTGATCGACGATGGTCAGTATGGAGCGGCCGATAAAATGGCCAATAAAAACTTCATTGCAGAGAAGCTTCATGGTATGCCTTACCAGCCAGTCGGCGACTTAAAGCTTTCATTTCAGGAACATGGTGGGTACAGCGATCTTAAGCGAAGTCTCGATATCAGCAGGGCCATTGCCACCATCACCTATACATCTAACGGTGTACGCTATACGCGCACCGTGTTTTCCTCATTTGCTGATCATGTGATCCTTGTTCATGTAACGGCCGACAAGCCTGGTAAGATCAGCTTCACAGCTTCGATGACAACGGAGCAGAAGGGTACCGTGCGGGCTACTGAAAACAACCGACTTGAATTATCGGCCATCGGCCCTGATAAGAACGGATTGCCGGGTATGATCAAGGTGCAGGCCAATGTGGTTGTGAAGAATGATGGCGGCAGCATACAGCGGCAGGGAAATAACCTGCAGGTTCAAGATGCAAACAGTGTATTGATCTATCTTTCCATGGCCACTAATTTCCGGGATTATCAGAACCTGACCGGGGACGCCGTTGCCCTGGCCAGCCAGGCGCTGGTGAAGGCACAGAGAAGATCGTATAGCAACGCTGTTACGGAACATGAGCGTGTCTACCAGAAATACTTTAACCGTGTGGTCCTTGACCTGGGCACTACGGAAGCAGCGTACCTCCCCACCAATCAACGGCTCGAGCATTTCAATAACGGGAAAGATCCGCAACTGGCCAGTTTGTATTTTCAATTTGGTCGGTACCTGCTGATTTGCTCGTCGCAACCCGGCGGTCAGCCTGCAAATCTCCAGGGTATTTGGAATCCCCATACGGATCCGCCCTGGGGAAGTAAATACACCACAAACATCAATGCCGAGATGAACTATTGGCCGGCCGAGTTGACCAATCTGCCAGAGATGCACGAGCCCCTGATCGATATGGTAAAGGACCTCACGATCAGCGGTCAATCTACAGCCAAGATCCTTTACGGCGCAAAAGGCTGGGTACTTCACCACAACACAGATATTTGGAGGATGACCGGTCCAATCGACGGCCCCTGGGGACTTTGGCCAACGGGGAATGCCTGGTTATGCCAGCATCTCTGGGAGCGTTACCTGTATAGTGGCGATAAGGAATATCTTCGTTCCATTTATCCCTCACTGCGCGGGGCGAGTACCTTCTTCATGGACGTGTTGTATAAGGATCCGGCCACGGGCTGGTGGGTGGTGTCCCCATCTGCGTCTCCGGAGAATGCCCACCAGGGCTTTAGCCTGGCAGCCGGAACCACTATGGACAACCAGATGGTATCAACGCTATTTCATAACACCATTAAAGCTGCGTCTATCCTTGGCGTCGATGCCAGATTTGCCGGCGAAATGAAAGCCAAACTGCAGCAGATGGCGCCCATGCAGATCGGAAAGCATAACCAGTTGCAGGAATGGTTGATCGACTGGGATGATCCCAACGATAAACACCGACACATATCACACTTGTGGGGACTCTATCCCGGTAACCAGATCTCGCCCTACAGAACGCCCGAACTCTTTGAAGCAGCCAGAACTTCACTGGTCTACCGGGGCGATGTATCTACGGGTTGGTCCATGGGTTGGAAGGTCAACTGTTGGGCACGCTTTTTAGACGGGGACCATGCGTATAAGATGATCACGGATCAATTGAGCCCGGTCAGCCGGAATAAGGATGCGGGAGGTACTTACCCGAATTTGTTCGATGCGCACCCGCCATTCCAGATCGATGGAAATTTCGGGTGCACAGCAGGCATCGCGGAGATGTTGTTGCAGTCGCACGACGGCGCGATCCATATTCTGCCAGCCTTGCCATCGGCCTGGAAGCATGGAAGTATTAAAGGCCTGAGGGCAAGGGGTGGTTTTGAAGTGGATCTGCGGTGGGAAGATGGTCGTATCAGGGAACTCAGGATCGTTTCCAGACTGGGCGGTAATTGCCGGATCAGGAGCTACCAGGAACTTGCCCTGGCAGGTGCCCAAAAAGCCATGCAAAGAGCAAACCCGTTGAACGCATTCCTTGAGGTTGACCCGGTCAAAGCGCCACTGATCTCAAAACAGGCCTCACCCGGAAAACCCGTTTTAAGGCCCGTAGTTGAATATGACCTGTCTACGAAGGCAGGGAAAACCTATTCTTTTTCATTTTAACGTACCAGGTAAACGAACAGCATGGAACAGTATGATGTAGTGATCGTGGGCGCAGGTCCCATTGGAATAGCAACGGGTATAGCCTGCCAGAAGCATAAGCTGTCCCACGTAGTGATCGACAAGGGAACGCTGGTCAATTCCATTTTCAATTACCCGTTGAACATGACTTTTTTCTCCACCTCGGATAAACTGGAGATTGGCGATGTGCCTTTCATCTCCCATAATGCCAAGCCCACAAGGGATGAGGCGCTGGAATATTTCAGGCGGGTCGCCCGGCACTGGAAGATCAATACCCGGCTATTCGAGAATGTGGAAGCTGTTACCAGTAAAGATGATGGATTCACGGTGCGCACCAGCAAAGGCGTTTACCATGGCAAAGCTGTGGTGATTTCTACTGGTTTTTACGATGTACCCAACCTGATGAATATTCCCGGCGAGAAATTGTCCAAAGTGCACCACTATTACAAGGAGCCGCATTTGTATTATGACCAGAAAGTGGTGGTGGTGGGAGCCGCCAACTCGGCAGTGGATGTGGCCCTGGAGACCTACCGGAAAGGGGCGGATGTAACCATGGTGATCCGCGAGAGTGCGATTCAGGATAATGTGAAATACTGGGTGAAGCCGGATATTGAGAACCGGATCAAGGAAGGTTCCATCAAAGCCTATTTCAATTCCGAGTTGAAAGAGGTCCGCGAAAATGAGGTAGATATAACCACGCTGGAAGGCGTGACCACCATAGAAAATGATTTCGTGCTGGCCATGACGGGCTACAAGCCCGATTTCAGCTTCCTGAAAAGTATAGGGGTGGACATGGTGCTGGATGGTGAAGCCCTGGTACCCTGCCATTCCCCCGAAACCCTCGAGACCAACGTGCCGGGCATCTTCCTGGCTGGGGTCATCTGCGGGGGCACGGTCACCAATAAATGGTTCATCGAGAACAGCCGGGAACACGCCGACCGGGTGGTTCATCAGATCAGCCAGCGGGTAAACCCCGGCCCGTCATAGGGCATATCGTCAGCCAGGACCGCTATTTCTGCCCATTCCACGCCTGCCTGACCACCTGGATAGGTGAATGCTGACATTTTAGCATATAGGCCGCTGTCGGCATATTAGTTGATAGCTATACTGCATAAATTCAAGTAAATCATGGGAAAAATTATCGGAATCGACCTCGGAACAACCAACAGCTGCGTAGCGGTCATGGAAGGCAATGAACCGACGGTAATTGCAAACGATGAAGGCCGTAGGACTACGCCTTCAGTGGTGGCATTCCTTAAGAATGGTGAGCGCAAAGTAGGGGATCCAGCCAAACGCCAGGCGATTACAAACCCCGTAAATACCATCATGAGCGTAAAGCGCTTCATGGGCCGCAGGCACGATGAGGTGTCTGAGGAGATGCAGCACTGGAGCTATAAGGTGGTCAAAGGTGACAATAATACAGTTCGTATTGACATAGACGGCAGGATGTACACCCCCCAGGAGATCAGCGCCATGATCCTTCAGAAAATGAAGAAAGTGGCCGAAGATTATCTCGGGCAGGAAGTGACCGAAGCGGTTGTTACCGTGCCGGCCTATTTCAACGACGCGCAGCGCCAGGCCACTAAGGAAGCCGGTGAGATCGCGGGCCTGAATGTCAGGCGGATCATCAACGAGCCTACAGCGGCAGCGCTGGCTTATGGGCTCGACAAGAAAATGCACGATTCAAAGATCGCCGTATTCGACCTCGGTGGTGGTACATTCGATATCTCCGTACTCGAACTGGGTGACGGCGTATTTGAAGTGAAATCAACCAATGGTGATACCCACCTTGGTGGTGACGATTTTGATAAGGTGATCATGGACTGGATCGCAGAGGAATTCAGGAAAGAGGAGAATGTTGACCTGCGGAAAGATCCTATGGCCCTGCAGCGTCTGAAGGAAGCTTCAGAGAAAGCCAAGGTTGAATTGTCTTCTTCTTCAGAAACAGAGATCAACCTGCCATACATCACAGCGATCGACGGTGTACCCAAGCACCTGGTGAAAAAACTTTCCCGTGCGAAGTTCGAGCAACTGGCAGACAATCTGTTTGAGCGTTGCCTGAAGCCTTGCGAGAAGGCATTGAAAGATGCAGGTATGAGCGCTTCACAGATCGATGAGGTGATCCTGGTAGGTGGTTCGTCAAGGATCCCTAAAGTGCAGGAGATCGTAGAGAAATTCTTTGGAAAAAAACCCAATAAAAGTGTGAACCCGGACGAGGCCGTTGCCATCGGCGCAGGGGTTCAGGGTGCGGTATTGACTGGCGAAGTGAAAGATGTATTGCTGCTGGACGTTACCCCGCTAAGCCTGGGTATTGAAACCTTGGGTGGTGTAATGACTGCGCTGATCCCCTCAAATACAACCATTCCAACAAGGAAGTCGGAGACCTTCTCTACAGCGTCCGACAACCAGCCCGGAGTACAGATCCACGTTTTGCAGGGCGAAAGGCCCATGGCGAGTCACAATAAGACGCTCGGTATTTTCAACCTTGATAATATCCCGCCGGCTCCACGAGGTATGCCCCAGATCGAAGTGACGTTCGATATCGATGCCAATGGTATCCTGAACGTAAGCGCGAAAGATAAGGGCACGGGCAAAGAGCAGAAGATCCGCATCGAAGCCGGTAGTGGTCTGACCAAGGAGGAGATCGAGAAGATGAAGAATGAGGCCAAGGCCAATGAGGCTACCGATAAAGCGGAGCGTGAGCGCGTGGAAACCCTTAATGCTGCAGACGGACTGATCTTCCAAACGGAAAAGCAGTTGAAAGAATTCGGCGAGAAAGTTCCTGCAGATAAGAAAGCGCCGATCGAGGCCGCACTGAACAGCCTGAAGGAAGCGCATAAGCAGCAGGATCTTGCAGCGGTCGAAGCACAGACCAAGGCATTGAATGAAGCCTGGATGGCCGCCAGTTCAGAGATGTACAATGCAACCCAGGGAACTCCCGGTGCAGAACAGCCTGGTGCTAATGCCGGTGCCCAGCAGTCCGGCGGTGCTTCAGAGAATGTGACGGATGCAGAGTTTGAGGAAGTGAAGTAACATGGGTTAGTATATATTTTCTAAGCCCGGCGAGTGATCGCCGGGTTTTTTGTTTGGCCATGAGGAATGCCCGACCATTGTCAATCAAATCATCTAGAGCGTTTCCAAAGCCCGCTTACGCAATCTGGCGCAGGTTCGTCTTTCTGCCTTGGTTAACGGACGAAAACTTCTAAGTGTTGTATGCATTTCGGCTGCAGGTTCTCCGTGCAGCAGCACGTCCATGCCGATGCTATGATGGTTCTTATCCGGCCTTTGGAGAGGGATCAGATCATAGATCGTCATGAAATGTCTTTTGGGTAGATAATACATCAGCAGGGTCAAAGAGTCCGCTTCAGGAACAGGGCTTATGGAATAGACGAGCTTCACGCCGGAGAATGTGGTATCCTTCAACTGGCTAAAGGAGATTTTTTTGGATGGAACCACTGGCGTGTCTGCCAGGGTAATGCCATTTTGCTTTGCACTGAACGGTCCCTTGCCGAGAATGATTGCAGTATCGTTGAAACGCTGGAAAAGAACCTGTCGCCTTTTCTTTCCATCCAGGTAATAGATGCCCAGTGTGTCCTGCCATTTGTGTGAACTTGTCTGTTCTATGCCATAATCAACAGTGTAAGTTGAGCGTACACGCGAAAGAAAGGAATGCTCAAATACGTCGTTTCCATAACTGATATAGCTTCCGCTAAAGAGGGACGAGTCAGTTGAGCCAATGGTGTAAGTGTATCCGGGTTTGGTGCTGGTGCAACTGCCAGCTATCAAGATCAGCAGCAAGAGGGAAAGCATGGTGCGCTTCATAGGCATTAAGATAGGAAAACGATAAACTGACAGCAAGCAGCACCTGTGTCAGATCTTATTGTCGACTATAATCATGCCGTTCTGTAATGACATTATTTACAGGGAAAATATTAACTTAAAGCCATGCCGAAGTCAATGACATTTCTGATACTGGCTGTATTTCTTATTCTCAGCAGCAAGCCAAGCCATGCACAGGAAAATACAAAGGCCATCTATGCCCTGATCGACAGCTACTCGACGGCCCGTGAGAACCGGGACACAGTACTCCTTAAAAACATACTGACAGAAGATATCGACCAGCTTGTGTCTACTGGTGAGTGGCGTTATGGATTGCAGGCTGCGGTCAAAGGCATGATGGAAAGCTCTGCTGCCAGTCCGGGTACCAGGACCCTCCGCGTAGAGAAAGTCCGCTTCCTGGATAAACACACGGCGCTGGCAGATGCCCGCTACGAGATCAGGAATCCGGACGGCTCGGTACGCAGCATGTGGAGCAGCTTCACCGTTGTCATGCGCCACAAAACCTGGAAGATTTCCGCCATCAGGAATATGTTGCCTGCCGCAAACAAATGATGCTGATTTTTCGCATCTTTAAAGCAACAATACCCCCAGCATGACAAGAACGCGCCTGATAGTGACTGTTATTATAATCGCCAGCCTGTGTTATTCACCGATCACCTTTGCCCAGCAGGATTACCAAAAGGAAATTCGGCGCTATGCCGTGGACTTGTTCCAGTCGTTCACGCGTACCCAGCAATTATCCGGCAAACTGGCTTTTTCCGATACTGCCCGCCTCAAGTGGAACAACCTGCCCGTTGGCCTCAGGGCCCGCGTAGGCACCAGCATTGGGAATATGAATGATGAACAGCGTAAGCTGCTGCACCGCATCCTGTCCGCCTCCCTCAGCTCCCAGGGCTATCTCAAGGCCACAGGAATTATGCATCTTGATGATCTGCTGAACCGGTATTACGACAGCCTCTATTACAAAAAGGAATTGAGCGACAAAACCTATGAGATGATCCGTGGATTGCTCTGGTCGCACAAGAATTTCTTCTTTGCATTCTTTGGCGATCCTTCCGAACAGGTCTGGGGTTACAAACTGGAAGGCCACCATCTTTCTATCAACTTCACCTTTACCGGGGATAAGATATCTGTCACGCCATTCTTCATCGGCACCGACCCCGCCGAATACCAGACTTCGGAATATGCAGGCTGGCGGGTGCTGGGTCAGGAAGAAGACCTGGGCATCAAGCTCATGGGACTGTTGTCAGCCTCGCAGCAATCAAAAGCCGTCAAGAGCAGTGAGGTGCCGCGCGACATCATCACGGCCGCGGAAAGCGGGAAAAGGCTGGTCGATGATTGGGGACTTCGTGGTTCGGAAATGTCAGCCGAACAAAAAGCGATCCTTCAATACATGATCCGCGAATTCGTTTTCAACATGGAGTACGATAAGGCGATGTTGGAGTACAACAGGATCCTGAAAGCGGGGATCGACAAAGTCTATTTCGGATGGATAGGGGCGGTGGATGAGCAGAAGCCGCACTACTATGTGATCAATGGGCCGGGCTTCCTGATCGAGTTTGACAACAACGGCGGACCGCGCAACGGCGCCAATCATATCCATGCCATCTGGAGGGAGAAAGGCAATGAATACGGGGAAGATGTACTGAAAAAACATTACCAGCAAGAGAAGCACTAAGGGAGGGCATTACAACACCTCATTCCAGGTATGGTCGGCCAGCAGTTGCACTTTGGCCAGAAACTTTTCAAAAGGTCCTGAGCCGCCGCCCCATTCCTTGGGACTGATCATGGAGATCATCTTTGCACCATCTTTCTTTTCATAGAGATAGTATACCTGGCCGATCACGGGCTGAAAATTCAGTTTGGCCTCATAGATCATCATCGACAGTTCTTTACGCTTCTGGATCTCCTGGGCCTGCAATGCCAGCAGCTCAATTTGTTTCCGGATCTGCGCCAACTGCATGTTGGTCTGTTCTTCCATGGCGGTAAGTGCCTTGTGCCGGATCACGCCTTCTTCCGTAGGCTTGATCACCGCTCCGGACACCGAGGAAGCATAGGGCAGTACGCTCATCTGCTTATGATAGATCTCCGTATTGGTGTAGGTGGTTTCTTCGTTTATACTGCCCTGTTGGATCACTTTCATGTAGCCGTTGGGCATGATCTCATGGATCACATGCATGACCACGCGTCCGTGCAGGTAGAAATGGATCTCAAAGCAGATCCCATCTGGGAAATTGACCTGCACGTGATCGGCAAAGGATTTTTCAGGGTAGGGCTGCAGGTCGCCATCGGCAATGATGGTATAATCGGCTGAAAAGCCATTGTTCTCCAGGCTGACCCAGTTATGGTGAATGGTCAGTTCGTTCTTTTCGCTGTCCGCTTCGATCCGGTAAATACCACTTTTGGGCCGCTCGCCAAACTCATACACACATTTTTCGGGGAACAACTGCCAGCTGGCGAGAAAATTATAGGCTTTCAGCATGATTTGAT
>Ga0315904_10005842_pt1 | contig 16969 bp, 16 predicted proteins | sample LakEriMetagenome_6_FD_203529 | JGI IMG/M metagenome (GOLD analysis project Ga0315904, IMG submission 203529) | Freshwater fungal communities from buoy surface, Lake Erie, Ohio, United States - Buoy 12 MA120 | ecosystem: Environmental > Aquatic > Freshwater > Lake | place: USA: Lake Erie, Ohio...
ATTGTCGCCGGGGCCAGCGCCGGGGGGATCAACGGCGTGTTCCTGGCCCAGGCAATCCATTCGGGGCAAAGCCTTGAGCCGCTGACCGAGCTGTGGCTGGAACGCGCCGATGTCGAGGTGCTGATCGACCCGGGCGCGCGGCCATGGTGGCGCTATGCCAAGTTCTGGGCCATGCCACTGGTCTGGTGGATCCTGACCCGCCCCGGCAACGTGGTCAGCACCAGTGTCGCCCCCGAAACCCGAACCGAGGTGCGGACCAAGCTGTCGCGCCTCATTCGCTCGCGGTGGTTCGAGCCGCCGTTCTCGGGCAGCGGCTTTTCCCGCCTGCTGGCCGAGGCGCTCGATGCCATGGCCGCCGGTCAGACCGAAGCTCCGCTGCTGCCGCCCGGCCACCCGCTCGACCTGTTCGTCACCGCTACCGATTTCAAGGGCTTTCCCCAGCGGCTGCAGCTGAATAGCCCGGCCGAAGCGGAGGAAAGCGAGCACCGCCTGTCGATCGGGTTCCGCAGCCGCACGCCGTCAAGGGCCGGGGCACCGCTGGCCCCCTGCCCCGAACTGGTCTTCGCAGCGCGGGCCACGGCGAGCTTTCCGGGCGCTTTCCCTGCGCTGCAACTGGCCGAACTCGATCGCCTGATGGCCGAGCGACAGGTCGAGTGGTCCAGTCGCACCGCCTTCTTCCGGCGGGTCATGCCCGAACACAGCGCCCGCGGCGACCTTGACGGGGTGGCGCTGATCGACGGGTCGGTGCTGGTCAACGCGCCATTTGCCGAAGCGATGGGCGTGCTGCGCGATAGGCCGGCCCAACGCGAGGTCGATCGGCGTTTCGTCTATGTCGATCCCCACCCGGATCGGGTCGGCGGCATGCGCCGCTCCGATCCGCGCGCGCCGGGCTTTTTCTCCGCGATCTTCGGCTCGCTCTCATCGATCCCGCGCGAGCAGCCGGTGCGCGACAACCTGGAGGCGATTGCCCGCCGCTCTGATCAGTTGAACGAGCTGAAGCGGATGGTCGAGGCGCTGCGTCCCGAAGTGGAGGCCGAAGTCGAACGCCTGTTCGGCCGCAAACTGCTGTTCGAACAACGCAGCCTGCGCGACTTGACCGCCTGGCGCGAAAAGGCCCAGGCCGCGGCCGCCGAACGCGCGGGTTATGCCTATCACGGCTATGGCCAGGTCAAGTTCGGGGCGATCCTGCGTGACCTGGCCGATACGATCGAGGCGGCCGCACCCGATGCCCTGCGTGGCGGCAGCGAGGCGATTGTCCGGCACCTGACCGGCTGGCTTGCGACCTGCGGGCTCGACCATCTCGCCACGCTGAAGGGTGGCGCAACCACCGAGGCCGTCGCCTTCTTCCGCGAACATGACCTCGGCTATCGCATCCGCCGCCTGCGACACCTCGCCCGCCGCCTGTCGGAAGACTGGGACGATATCGACCGGCAATATCCGCTGGCGCGCGAGGATGCGCGCGAAGCGGTCTATCGGGCGCTGGGCCTCTACTTCGAGCGGGAATCGGCTGCCTTCCTCGGCGACGACTTCCCCGACATCGCCCGGCAGATCGACCGCGATCCCGCACAGGTGCTGGCGGCCATCGCCGCGCGTCGGGAACTTGTAGCGCTTGACCGCACGGTGGACGAGGCCCTGGCGGCGGCGCTGCGTCCCCTGCCCAGGGAACTACGGCGCCGGGTACTGCTGACCTACCTGGGCTTCCCGTTCTACGACACGGTCACCCTGCCCTTGCTGGGGGGCGAGAACATCAACGAGCTGGATCCGGCCAAGGTTGATCGCATATCGCCCGACGACTGCAATTCGATCCGCACCGGCGGCGCCAGCGCGACCCTGCGCGGGGTTGAATTCTACAACTTCGGGGCCTTCTTCAGCCGCGCCTATCGCGAGAACGATTACCTGTGGGGCCGCCTCCACGGGACCGAGCGGATGCTTGACCTGGTTGCCTCGGCCCTGCCCACGGGCAGCCTGTTCGATCCTGCCGACCTCGCTGCGCTCAAACGCGAGGCCTTCCTCGCGATCCTTGATGAAGAGGCCGAGCGGCTGACGATCGATCCCGGACTCGTGTCGGGAATCCGGGCGGAAGTATTGAAAAGCTAATGCTTGTGGGGCTTGGGCCCCGTGGCATCGAGGCTGATCCAGATCGCTTTCACAAAGGCATCGGCGGAGATGAAGGCCTTTGCCTTTTCCATCGGCTTCAGCGGATTGTCAGGCAGCACGGCATCCAGCGTCTGCCCCTTGGCCTTGCGCTGGCGGATCTGATCCACTGCCCCGGCGATCATTTCGCGCCAGGCAATCAGATCAGCCTGGGTGCCAACCGGGCCGTGGCCGGGGATCACCTTGGTCTGCGGGTTGGTGACCTTGATCAGGTGATCGAGCGTGTGGATCAGGTGCAGCACGTTGCCGCCCGAATTGGTGTCGACGAAGGGGAAGCCCTGCCCGTTCATCATCAGGTCGCCGGTGTGGAGGACATTGGCCTTGCGCCAGTACAGCGCCGTGTCGCCATCGGTGTGCCCGCCATGGGTGCTGATTGCGTCGATCCGGTCACCATTGAGGTGGAAGCTGACCCCGTTCTGATAGGTGACGACGGGTAGCGTCGCGGGCGACGCGGGCGGGACGGCGGCAACCCCCGCGGTCGCTCCGCTCACCATCCGCACCCGCACGTTCTCATGGGCGAAGATCGTCACCCCGGCCTTGCCGAGGTTCTCGTTCCCGCCGGTATGGTCGAAATGCCAATGGGTGTTGACCAGGTACTTGACCGGTTTGGCGCCGAGCCCGGCAACAGCGGCCAGTATCTTGTCAGTCAGCGGCGCGAACTGATCGTCGATCAGGACCGAACCATCCTCGCCATAGGACAAGCCGATGTTCCCACCTGCGCCGAACAGCACGGCAACGCCCGGTGCCACGACCTCAGTCTTGATCTGAACCTTGCTGAAATCGGGGGCTTGGGCAGCAGCAGGAACACTGATGGCAAAGACTGCGGCGGCGGAAACGACAAGGCGCATGATCAATCCTCTCTGCTCATGTGGGCAAGAGGACTGCGCCCGCCACCTCAATCGGTCAAGTCGTTCCAGGCTTCCTTCAGCCGGTCGAAAAAGCCCTTGGACTGCGGGCATTCATCACCGGTTTCGGTTTCTTGCAGTTCGCGCAGCAGTTCCTTCTGGCGGGCAGTCAGTTTGGTCGGTGTTTCGACCATGATTTCCATGACGAGATCGCCGCGGCCGCGCCCTTGCAGCACCGGCATCCCGGCGCCGCGTCGGCGTAGCTGTTTGCCCGATTGGATCCCGGCGGGGATCGGCACGGTGTGGCGCTCGCCATCGATCCCGGGCAGTTCGATCTCGCCGCCCAGGGCCGCGGTGGTGAATGTGATCGGCACGCGGGTCAGCAAAGTGGTTCCGTCGCGCTCGAACACCGGGTGGCGGCGAACGTGGACGAAGATGTAAAGGTCGCCGGGGGGGGCGCCGAACGGTCCCGCCTCGCCCTTGCCGCCCATGCGGAGCCGCGTGCCGGTATCGACACCGGGGGGAATGGTCACGTCCAGCTTCTGCGCCTGGTCAACGCGGCCTTCGCCACCGCATTTGCGGCAGGGCTTTTCAATCACCTCACCCCGACCGTGGCAGGTCGGGCAGGTGCGCTCGACCATAAAGAAGCCTTGCTGCGCGCGGACCTGGCCGTGGCCACCGCACAGGTTGCAGCGCCGCGTTCCGGTGCCGGGTTCGGCCCCCGAACCGCCGCAGGGATCGCAAGCCGCTGCCACCTCGATCTCGATCTGCGCCTGCTTGCCGTTGAAGGCATCTTCCAGGCTGATTTCCATGTCATAGCGCAGGTCCGCGCCGCGCCGGGCCTGCTGCCGCCCGCCACCGCCAAAGGCGCTGCCGAAGATCGTTTCGAAGATATCGCCCAGGTCGGAAAAGCCACCGCCGCCTGCGCCACCGCCGCCACCAGGGCCGCCGTTCTGGAACGCGGCATGGCCAAACCGGTCATAAGCGGCGCGCTTTTGCGGATCCTTCAGGCAATCATAAGCCTGGCTGATCGCCTTGAACTTGGCCTCGGCCTCGGCATCGCCGGGGTTGCGGTCCGGATGGAACCGCATGGCCAGCTTGCGATAGGACGATTTGATCGTCGCATCGTCGGCCGTCCGCTCAACCTCGAGCAATTCGTAATAGTCGATCTCGGCAGACATCACGTCCCCCATTCAAACCACTTGTCACCCCCGCGAACGCGGGGGCCCATGGCGCAAGGTCTGACCATGGGCTCCCGCTTTCGCGGGAATGACAAGCTGCGTTTGTCGTGCCTCAACCCTTGTTGTTTTCGTCGACTTCCGAGAACTCGGCGTCGACCACGTCTTCGGCCGCATCGGCCGCCGCAGCACCCGCACCGGCACCCGGTGAAGCAGCCGCAGCCTGCTCCTTCTCGTAGATCACCTGGCCCATCTTCATGGCCTTTTCGGTGAGCGCCTGGGTCTTGGCGGTCATCTCGGCCACGTCACCGCTTTCGATCGCAGTCTTGGCTTCGGCGATGGCCGCCTCGATCTCGGCCTTGAGATCGGCATCAAGCTTGTCGCCGTGCTCGGCCAGCTGCTGTTCGGTGGCATGGACCAGGCTGTCGGCGTTGTTCTTCGCCTCGGCCGCTTCGCGCCGCTTCTTGTCCTCTTCGGCAAAGCGCTCGGCATCCTTGACCATCTGGTCGATGTCGGCGTCGCTGAGCCCGCCCGAGGCCTGGATGCGGATCTGCTGTTCCTTGCCGGTACCCTTGTCCTTGGCGCTGACGTTCACGATGCCGTTGGCGTCGATATCGAAGGTCACCTCGATCTGCGGCACCCCGCGACGGGCCGGCGGAATGCCGACCAGATCGAACTGGCCCAGCATCTTGTTGTCGGCCGCCATTTCGCGCTCGCCCTGGAACACGCGGATCGTCACCGCCTGCTGGTTGTCCTCGGCGGTCGAATAGACCTGGCTCTTCTTGGTCGGGATCGTGGTGTTGCGATCGATCATGCGGGTGAACACGCCGCCCAGCGTCTCGATCCCCAGCGACAGCGGAGTCACGTCGAGCAGCAGCACGTCCTTGACGTCGCCCTGCAGCACGCCGGCCTGGATCGCCGCACCCATGGCCACGACTTCATCAGGGTTCACGCCGGTGTGCGGCTCCTTGCCGAAGAAGTCCTTCACCACTTCGCGCACGCGCGGCATGCGGGTCATCCCGCCAACCAGAACGACATCGTCGATGTCCGCCGCCTTGAGGCCGGCGTCAGCCAGCGCCTTGCGGCACGGCTCCAGCGTGCGCTGGATCAGGTCGGCCACCAGCTTTTCCAGGTCCGCGCGGGTGATCGTTTCGACCAGGTGCAGCGGGGTGGTGGTGCCACCTTCCATGCGGGCGGTGATGAACGGCAGGTTGATTTCGGTGGTCTGGGCGCTCGACAGCTCGATCTTGGCCTTTTCGGCGGCTTCCTTCAGCCGCTGCAGGGCCAGCTTGTCGGCCTTGAGATCCATGTTCTCCTTGGCCTTGAATTTGTCGGCCAGGTACTCGACCAGCTTCGAGTCGAAGTCTTCACCGCCCAGAAACGTGTCCCCGTTGGTCGACTTCACTTCGAACACGCCATCGCCGATTTCAAGGATCGAGATGTCGAAGGTGCCGCCACCAAGGTCATAGACCGCGATGGTCTTGCCGTCGTTCTTGTCGAGACCATAGGCCAGTGCGGCGGCAGTCGGCTCGTTGATGATGCGCAGCACTTCAAGGCCCGCGATCTGGCCGGCGTCCTTGGTGGCCTGGCGCTGGGCGTCGTTGAAGTAGGCCGGAACGGTGATCACGGCCTGGGTGACGGTTTCACCAAGATAGGCCTCAGCCGTTTCCTTCATCTTCTGGAGAGTGAAGGCGCTGATCTGGCTGGGCGAATAGTCTTCGCCGCCGGCTTTGACCCAGGCGTCGCCGTTCTTGCCCTTGGTGATGCTGTAGGGGACGAGCTCCATGTCCTTCTTGGTCATGGGATCGTCGAAGCGGCGACCGATCAGGCGCTTCACCGCAAAAATCGTGTTGTCGGGGTTGGTCACCGCCTGGCGCTTGGCCGGCTGGCCGATCAGGCGCTCACCATCCTTGGTGAAAGCGACAATCGACGGCGTGGTGCGCGCACCTTCCGAGTTTTCGATGACCTTCGGCTTGCCGCCGTCCATAACTGCAACGCAGCTGTTGGTGGTGCCAAGGTCGATACCGATTACTTTACCCATACTGTTGCCCATCCTTAGGTCATATTCTGGACACCGCTTCTGCACCCTCCCAGTCCCGGCAAGGGCGCCCTGCGGCTCGTTGACGCTGGCGATATAGGTGCGGTTTTGCTTGGCACAAGGGCAACGCGGGATTAGGCAAGCGCCCGTCTCCAACCCGTTGATTTCAGAAAAGGTCCGACATGAAGCGCCTTGCCGCCCTGCTGCTTATCGCCGCCCTCCCCCTCGCCGCCTGCGGCCAGCAGGCGGAACAACCGGCCGCCGCGCCAGAGGCCAAGCCGGGGCTGGCGCTCAATGACGGTCGGCTGGTGCTGCCCGCAGTGAAAGGCAATCCGGCCGGCGGCTATTTCACCCTCGTCAACGGCGGGGACAAGGTGGTGACACTCGCCGCCGTGACCGTAACCGGCGCGGCGCGGGCCGAAATGCATGAAACGGTGGGCGAAGCCATGTCGCCGATCGCCAAGCTGGAACTGAAGCCCGCCGAAACCGTGGAATTCAAGCCCGGCGGCAAACACGTGATGGCCTTTGAACTCGATCCCTCACTGGCCCCCGGCGGCAAGACCGAAATCACCCTGACCTTCGAAGGCGGCGACAAGCTCTCGGCCCCGCTCAAGCTCGAAGCGCGCGGTGCGGCGGCGATGGTGCACATGGAAGGGATGGACCACTCGGAGCACGCGAACTGAGCGGGCTGGAGTCAGCCCACGCCTGCCCGGTCGGCGGCGAACGACCGCTGACCGCGGGTGAAGTAGCACTGGTCCGCTCGGTCTTTGGCGCGACGGTGGATTGCGGCCCGGTCCGCATCCGCCGCCGCCGCTGGTTCCCGCTGCAACCGCGCCGGGTGACCATGGCGCCGATGGGGCACCTGCACTTTCACCCGCGCTCAGACAGCTATTGCGATGATTTCGCGGCGGCCGACCTCAACCTGCAAGGCCACTTCATCCACGAGATGACCCACGTCTGGCAGTTTCAGACCCGCGGGCGCTGGCACCTGATCCTGCGTCGGCACCCGTTTTGCCGTTATGATTATGCGCTGAAGCCGGGCTGGCCGCTGGAACGCTATGGTATCGAACAGCAGGCCGAGATCGTGCGGCATGCGTTCCTGATACGACAAGGCGCGCGGATCGCCGGTATGGCCGATCCGCGCGCCTATCGTGATCTTGTCAACTTCGGCGGTTAGTCAGGCTTCTTCGCCACCGCCACCATCGCCGGGCGCAGCAGGCGGTCCTTGATCATGTAGCCGGCCTGCAATTCCTGGATCACCGTGCCGGGCGCAGCCTCGGCATGGGGGACTTCAAGCATGGCCTGATGCTGGTTGGGGTCGAGCGGCAGGCCGACTGCGGCGATGCGGCTGATGCCGTGGAGGCCGAACACCTTGTCCAGCTCGCGGCCCGTAGCTTCCAGCCCGGCGACCAGGTTCTTCAGCTTCTCGTCCTCGCGCAGTTCGGCGGGGATCGCATCGAGCGCGCGGGCCAGGTTGTCGGACACCGACAGGATATCGCGGGCAAAGCCGGTCGCGGCATAGGCCCGCGCATCGGCGATGTCCTTTTCAAGGCGGCGGCGCACGTTCTGCGTTTCGGCCTTGGCGTAAAGCACTTCCTGCTTCGCCATTTCGAGGTCCTCGCGCAGCCGGTCGAGCGCTTCGCCCAGCTTGTCGGTCTCGTGATCGAGCAGTTCGTCCGGCACTCCGGCCAGTTCGGCTTCCACCGCGGGATCGCCCTGCGGCTTGCTATCGTCAGTCATGTCAAAAGAAACCCGTCTTATCCGATCAGCTTGCCCATCGCCCCCATGCGGGACAGCGTCTGGGCCGTGAAATCCACCATGGGGACTAGCCGCGCATAATTCAACCGCGTCGGCCCGATAACCCCCACCACGCCGACCACCCGGCCATCGCGATCGCGATAGGGCGAGGCGATCACGGACGAGCCTGACAGCGCGAACAGCCGGTTCTCCGCCCCGATGAAAATGCGGGTCGCCTCGGCCTCACGCGCGGCGTCAAGCAGCTCGGCGACCGACTGCTTGTTCTCCAGATCGTCAAGCAACTGCCTCACTCGCTCGATATCGCCAAGGGCGCCCTCGTCGAGCAGGTTGGCCTGGCCGCGCACGATCAGCACCGGGCGGCGCAGCGCATCCTCGCTCCAAACCGCTAGCCCCCGTTCGACCAAATCGCGACTGGCGGCATCAAGCGCCGAGCGGCCCGAAGCAACCTCCATCCGGATCGCCCGCACCGCTTCCGGCAGCGTCCGCCCGCCAAGATGCGCCGAAATGTAATTCGAGGCCTGCTCCAACGCCCTCGGCGGCAGGCCCGGCGGCAGATCGACCACCCGGTTCTCGACCGAGCCATCGGCCCCGACCAGCACGGCCAGTGCCCGGTCAGTCGCCAGCGGGACCAGTTGCAGGTGAGCAAGGCGCGGCTCGCGGCGCGGGACCATCACCACCCCGGCAGCCGAGGACAGGCTGGACAGCAGGGCCGAGGTCGCCTCCAGCGCGGCTTCAACCGGCCCAGGCTGGGCCAGGCGGCTTTCGATCGCGGCGCGTTCCTCGGCCGTTGGTTCGGCCACTTGCATCATCCCGTCGACGAACAGGCGCAGGCCGCTTTCGGTTGGCAAACGGCCCGCGCTGGTATGCGGCGCGGCGAGCAGGCCCAGGCTTTCCAGCTCGTGCAGGACCGAACGGATCGAGGCGGGCGACAGGTTGAGCGCGCCGGCGCTGGCCAGCGTCTTCGAGCCGACCGCCTGTCCGGTGGCCAGATAGCCTTCCACCACGAGGCGGAAGATATCGCGGGCGCGGGTCGTCAGTTCGGTTATCGGCGGGGTGGACATCGCTTCCCTAATGTAAAGCCTGGGCTTGCAGCCTCAAGCCCAATGCGCCTAACGCGGCGCGAAACCTAATGGAGATTATCATGCGACCTTCCGGCCGCGCGCCCGACGAGATGCGCGCCATCAGCTTCGAGCCGCACTTTACCAAGCACGCCGAAGGATCGGTGCTCGTCAGCTTTGGCCACACCAAGGTGATCTGCACCGCCTCGGTCGAAGAGCGTGTGCCGCCGTTCATGCGCGGCAAGGGCGAAGGCTGGGTCACGGCGGAATACTCGATGCTGCCCCGCGCCACGCATACCCGTGGCAGCCGCGAGGCGGCCAAGGGCAAGCAATCGGGCCGTACCCAGGAAATCCAGCGACTGATCGGCCGCAGCTTGCGCGCCGTGACTGACCTCAAGGCCCTGGGCGAGCGCCAGATTACCCTCGACTGCGACGTGATCCAGGCCGATGGCGGCACCCGCACCGCCGCCATTTCCGGTGCCTGGGTGGCGCTGCGCCTGGCGGTCGATGGACTGATCAAGCAGGGCCTGATTACCGGCGATCCGCTGCCGCGCAAGGTCGCGGCGGTGAGCTGCGGGATCTTCAAGGGCAACCCGGTGCTCGACCTTGATTACGACGAGGATTCGTCCGCCGATGCCGATGCCAACTTCGTCCTGATCGAAGGCGGCCAGATTGCCGAAGTCCAGGCTACGGCCGAAGGCGCGACCTATGACGAGGAAGGCCTGCTGCGGCTGCTGCGTCTCGCCCGGATCGGCTGCAACGCGATCTTTGCGGCGCAGGACAAGGCTGTCGGCAAGTGACGAAGCGACTGGGCGGCGAAACCCTGGTGATTGCCACGCACAATGCGGGCAAGCTCAAGGAGATCTCCGCCCTGCTCGCGCCCTATGGGCTGAACTGCATTTCCGCCGGTTCACTGGGCCTGCCCGAACCGGCGGAAACCGGCACGACCTTTGCCGAGAACGCGATGATAAAGGCGCGGGCGGCGGCCGAGGGTTCGGGCCTTCCGGCATTGGCCGACGATTCCGGTCTGTGCGTCAATGCCCTCGGCGGTCGGCCCGGCGTCTACACTGCCGACTGGGCGGAACGGCAGTGGTTCGAAGGCCCGGCCGGGCGCGACTGGTACATGGCGATGGGCAAGGTGGAAGGCCTGTTGCAGGAGCTTGGCCCCGACACCGATCGGTCGTGCCACTTCGCCTGCGTCCTTGCCATCGCCTGGCCGGACGGGGACAGCGCGGTCTATGAAGGACGCGCCAATGGCACCCTCACCTGGCCGCCGCGCGGCAAGCTGGGCTTCGGTTACGATCCGGTCTTTGTCCCGCTGGGCGACACCCGCACCTTTGCCGAGCATGACCCGGCGGAAAAGCACGCGATCAGCCACCGCGCCGATGCCTTTGCCAAGCTGGTCGCGGAGCAGTTTGGCGCGTAAGACGCCCGCATGGCCCGCGCGCTCTACATCCATTGGCCGTTCTGCCTCGCAAAGTGCCCCTATTGCGACTTCAACAGCCATGTCCGCGACAGCGTGGATCACGCCGCCTGGGAAACGGCGCTGCTCGCCGACCTGCGGCACGAAGCCGAACTGGCTGGAGGGGAGCCGCTCGACAGCATCTTTTTCGGCGGCGGCACGCCATCGCTGATGCCCCCCGCACTGGTCGCCCGGCTGCTGGCTGAGGCCGAGCGGCTCTGGGGGTTTGTGCCGGGAATCGAGATCACGCTGGAAGGCAATCCGTCGTCGGTCGAAGCGGCCAACTATGCCGCGCTGGCTACTGCCGGGGTCAACCGCGCTTCGCTCGGCCTCCAGGCGCTGGATGACCAGACCCTGCGCTTCCTCGGGCGGCTGCACGGAGCGGCCGAAGGGCTGCGCGCAGTCGAAACCGCACAAGCCGTGTTTGATCGCGTCTCGTTTGACCTGATCTATGCCCGCCCCGGTCAGACCGTGGATGGCTGGGAGCGAGAACTGGACCAGGCGCTGGCGATCGGCACGACGCACCTTTCGCTCTACCAGTTGACAATCGAACCCGGCACCCGCTTCGAAACCATGGTCCGCAAGGGCGATTTCATGCCGCTGGACGAGGATGCCTGCGCCGACCTGTTCGCCCTCACCCGCGAACGCACCGCCAGCGCGGGGCTGCCGGCCTACGAGATCAGCAACCACGCCCGCCCGGGCGAGGAGAGCCGTCACAACCTCGCCTATTGGCGTTATCAGGACTACGTCGGGATCGGTCCAGGCGCGCATGGGCGGCGCGGCGGCATGGCAACGGTGCGCCACAAGAAGCCTGAGAACTGGCTGGCCGCGGTGGCCGCCAATGGCCACGGCCTCAGCGAGGAACGCGTGCTGGCGCTCGGCGAGCAGGCTTCGGAAGCCCTGCTGATGGGGCTTCGCCTTGACGAGGGGATCGATCTCTCCGCCCTTGCCAAGCGATTTGCCATGAACGCTGATGCGCTGATCGATCACGCCAAGATCGCTTTCTACCTTGGGCAGGGTCTGGTCTGGCAGGACGGCGACCGGCTCGGTGTGACCCAGGCCGGCATGCCGCTGCTCGATGGGCTGCTGGCGGAGCTGGTCCGGGGCGAACTGGTCTCCGCATGAGCGCCAGCGCGATCCTTAACGCCTGGCACGACCACCTGATCAACGCGCGGCGGCGCTCGCCGCATACTGTCCGCGCTTATGTCGCCACGGCGCAGCGGCTGATCGAGGCGACCGGGCTTATGAGTTGGTCGGAAGTCGCTCGGCTTGATGCCACTGCGCTGCGCCAACAGCTAGCCCGCCGCCGCGCCGATGGCCTGGGCAATGCCTCCACCGCGCGGGAGCTTTCCGCCCTCAAGGGCTTCATCGCCTTCGCCCGCGCTCAGGCCGGGATGGCCGATCCGGCTCCGCCACGGATGCGCGGGCCGCGGCTCAAGAAAGGCCTGCCCCGACCGGTCACGCCCGACGAGGCGGTGAACCTGGCCGCGACGATCGAGGAAGACGCCAGCATCGAATGGATCGGCGCGCGCGACCGGGCTGTCCTGTTGCTGCTCTATGGCGCGGGTCTGCGCATTGCCGAGGCGCTGTCGCTGACCGGCGGCGCCCTGCCCTTGGACGAGGTGCTGACGGTGACCGGCAAGGGCGGCAAGCAGCGGGTCGTGCCGATCCTGCCGCTGGTGGCCGATGCGGTGGCTGACTATGCCGCCAAGTGCCCCTGGTCGCTGGAGCGCGACAAGCCGCTGTTTCGCGGCGCGCGCGGCGGTCCGCTGGGGCAAGGCATGGTGCAGAAGGCCATGGCCCGCGCCCGCACCGCTTTGGGCCTGCCACCCAGCGCCACGCCGCACGCACTGCGCCATTCCTTCGCCACGCACCTGCTCAGCGCCGGGGCGGACCTGCGATCGCTGCAGGAACTGCTGGGCCATGCCAGCCTCGGCTCAACCCAGATCTACACCAAGGTCGACGCTGCCGTGCTGCTCGACGTCTACCGGCATGCCCACCCCCGCGAAGGGAGTTAGCCCTTCGGCTTCCAGGTGAAGATCCGCCACAGGTAGGTCAGCACAATCGCCGCAATGACCAGGGTGGAGAGCGGCCCCAGCCATTTCTCGACATCGCCGAACTGCGAACCTAGGAAAAAGCCGGCCCCCGCGAGCGCGGCGCTCCAGCCCAGGGTGCCGATCGTCGAGAACGCCAGGAACCGGCCGAGCGGCATCTTGAAGATCCCGGCAGGGATCGAGATCAGCGAGCGCAGCGTCGGGATCATTCGGGCAACCAGCACGATGATCGAGCCATACCTGGCAAACAGGCGCTCGCCGCGCTCGACCTCGTCCCAGTCTAGCGTCAGCCAGCGGTTGTACTTGTCGATGAAGACATGCATCCGCGCCTCGCCGAACTTCATGGCCAGCCAATACCAGAACCAGTTGCCCAGCATGGCTCCGGCCGTGCCGGCCAGGATCGTGCCTTCCAGGGTCATGTTGCCGCGCGCGGCGGAAACCCCGGCAACGGTCATGATCACTTCGGAAGGTACCGGCGGGAACACCGTTTCCAGCAGCATCAAGGCAGCAACACCCCAGTAGCCGGCCCAGTCGACGAGCCGGATGATCCAGTCTTCCATGATAGCCTCAGCTTGCCTGGCGGGCGGCGAGCCGCGCCTCGATGGCATCCCAGATCCGCGCAGGGGTATCGGTGCCGTTGAACCGATCGATTGCGATGATGCCGGTCGGCGAAGTGACGTTGATCTCGGTCAGCCATTGGCCGCCGATCACGTCGATTCCCACAAAGATCAGGCCAAGCCGCTTCAGTTCCGGGCCCATTGCCTCACAGATTTCCAGTTCACGCGGGGTCAGGTCAGTCGCCTCGGCGCTGCCGCCCACGGCCAGGTTTGAGCGGAACTCGCCCTCGCCCGGCTTGCGGTTGATCGCACCGGCCACTTCGCCATCGATCAGGACGATCCGTTTGTCGCCCTGGGCCACTTCGGGAAGGAAAGGCTGGACCATGTGCGGTTCGGGCCAGGTCTGGTTGAACACCTCGAACAGGGCGGAGAGGTTGTCACCCTCTGCGGGCACGCGGAAGATCGCCTTGCCGCCGTTGCCGTGGATCGGCTTGACCACCACCGCGCCATGCTCTGCCTGGAAGGCCCGGACTTCGTCGACCGAACGCGTCACCAGGGTCGGCGGCATGAACCGGCGGTAATCGAGCACCATGACCTTTTCAGGCGCATTGCGGACCGAGCGCGGATTGTTGACCACCAGCGTCTCGGCCTCGATCCGCTCCAGCAGGTGCGTGGCGGTGATATAGCCCATGTGGAAGGGCGGATCCTGCCGCATCAGCACCACGTCGATATCGCGCCCCAGATCGAGCCGGACCGGACCGCCCTTGGTGAAATGATCGCCGGCTACCCGCTGCACCGTGACAGGATGGGCGACCGCGGTCAGCCGGTCATGGGCGTCGAGCGTCAGCGCATTGACATCGTAATGCCACACCTTGTGCCCGCGCGCCTGGGCAGCGAGCATCAGCGCAAAACTGGAATCCCCGGCGATGTTGATGGTTTCCAGTGGGTCCATCTGAACCGCGACGCGCAGAGACATGAATAATCGGCCTTTCGAGCGATGCTGACCGCCAAGTAGGGGGCTGCGGCGTTTTGCTCAAGTGCCGCGATCAGGCGATCGCCGCATTCTCGATCACGCGCGGCCAGCGCCAGGGCGAAATCAGCACGACATCGACCCGCAAGGTGTCGTCCGCGCCGCCATAGCGATGGGCCACGGCCTCGCTCGCAGCCACCACCCGCCGCAACCGCCAGGGATCGATCGCCTGGCCTAGCTCGGAAGCCGTTGCCCGCCATTTCACCTCGATGAAGGCCACCGTCTGGCCGCGCCGGGCGATCAGGTCGATCTCCCCGCGCGGCGTCTTGTTCCGTTGCCCGACGATGCGCCAGCCTTTGAGCTGCAGATACCAGGCGGCCAGCCATTCGCCCCGCCGCCCGCGCGCCTCGCGCTCGGCCCGGCTGCTCACTTCAGCTCCAGTGCCCGGGCATAGAGCACCTTGCGATCCAGCCCTGTCGCCTTGGCCACGGCCGCCGCCGCCTGCGAGGCCTTAGCATTGGCCAGTTCGGCCCGCAGCAAGGCATCGACATCGACTGCGGCCCGGTCCACCTCGCCCGGCGGGCCGACCATCAGCACGATCTCTCCCTTGGGCGGATGGGCAGCATAGTGCGCGATCAGTTCGGCAGGCTGCCCGCTGCGGCATTCCTCGAACCGCTTGGTCAGTTCGCGCGCGACGGCTACTTCGCGGCCAGGCAGATATTGGTCGATCGCGGCAAGGCAATCGGCGAGGCGCGGCGCGGTTTCATAGAAGACCAGCGTCGCGGGCACCGCCGCCAGCGCCGCCAGGGCATCGCCGCGCGCCTTGTCTTTCGCCGGCAGGAACCCGGCGAACAGGAACCGGTCACTGGGCAGGCCGGACAGCGTCAGGCCGACGATCGCCGCGCTTGGTCCGGGCAGGCTGGTGACGGCAATCCCAGCTTCGCGCGCGGCGCGGACCAGCTTGTAACCGGGATCCGAGATCAGCGGCGTCCCCGCATCGCTGACCAGCGCGAGCGGCTGTTCCGCCGCCAGCGCCAGCAGGTAATCGCGGGTCTCGGTGCTGGCATGATCGTCATAGCGGATCATCCGCTGCTTGATCCCCAGGTGGTTGAGCAGCTTGCCGGTGACCCGCGTATCCTCACAGGCCACCGCAGCCACGCCACGCAGCGTCGTTATGGCGCGGAGCGTAATGTCCCCCAGATTGCCAATCGGCGTGGCGACAATGTACAGACCCGGGGAAAGCGGCGCATCCATCGTGGCTTAGATGGACCAGCCAGCCGAGAGCGGCAAGCCCAGAGGAGACCGGCAGGACATGTCTATCAACCGGCGCAAGCTGATCGCGCTTGGCGCAGTGGTGCTGCTGGCCGGGTGCAAGGTGATCCCCAAGGGTGCGCCCGATGTCACACCAGTGCCCGACGACCGTCCCACCGATGCCCTGCCAGCCGACCAGCAGCGTCACCGCGTGGCATTGCTCGTGCCGATGAGCGGACCGAACGCTGCCGTGGGCGAATCCATCGCCAATGCGACCACGATGGCGCTGCTCGATACCAACGCCAAGAACCTGCGGATCACCACCTACGACACCTCGACCGGCCCTGCCGCGGCTGCGACCAAGGCGATTGCCGAGGGCAACAAGCTGATCCTCGGCCCGCTTCAGGCCGACGAAGTGGCAGCCGTTGCCACTGTCGCCCGCGCCAGCCGGGTGCCGCTGATCGCCTATGCCAGCGACAGCGGCGTTGCCGCGCGCGATGTCTTCGTCATGGGCACGGCCCCCGGCAATTCCCTGGGCCGCACGGTCAGCTTCGCCGGCAAGCAGGGCGTCCGGCGGTTTGCCCTGCTGGCCCCCAATGGCGACTATGGCGCGCGGGCCAAGCTGGCTTTCGGCGAAGCGGTAACGCGGGCGGGCGGGAGCCTGGTGGCAACCGAGGCCTATGAACGATCGAACACCTCGATCATCAGCGCGGCGCGCCGGCTCAAGGCTCGCGGCGGGTTCGATGCCGTGCTGATCGCCGATGGCGCCCGCAGCGCCGCGCTGGCGGCTCCCCAGATCAAGGCCGCAGGTGCCCCCAGCCCGCGCATCCTCGGCCCCGAACTGTGGAGCGGCGAACAGGTGGTCGGCACCACTCCGGCCCTGCGCGGCGCCTGGTTCTCGGCCATTGCCGACACCCGCTTCAAGACCTTTGCCGACAGCTACCAGAGCCGCTTTGGCGCCCGCCCCTATCGCGTCGCGACCCAGGGCTATGACAGCGTGCTGCTGGCGATCCGCATTGCCCGTGACTGGCGCCCGGGCACCCCCTTCCCCACCGCGCGACTGATCGATCCGGACGGCTTCCTGGGGCTGGACGGCCCGTTCCGCTTTGCCCCCAACGGGGTAATCGAGCGGGCGCTGGAAGTGCGCGAGGCCCGCACCGGCGGGGTGGCCGTCGTCAGCCCCGCGCCCGACAAGTTCGGCGACTGACGCAATCCCTTGGCGAAAACCCTGCCCCCCGCCTTGCGCGCAGGATTCCGCAGGGCCTATAGCCGCACCCATGGCCGACGACCTGTTTGAAAAACTGCCCGCCAGCAATGGCGATTCCTACGATGGTTCCGCGATCGAGGTGCTGGAAGGGCTTGAGCCCGTGCGCCGCCGCCCCGGCATGTACATCGGCGGCACGGACGAACGCGCGCTGCACCACCTTGCCGCCGAAGTGCTCGACAACGCGATGGACGAGGCCGTGGCCGGCCACGCCAACCGGATCGAAGTGACGCTGGAGGAAGGCAACCGCCTGACCATCACAGACAATGGGCGCGGCATCCCGGTTGACGAGCACCCCAAGTATCCCGGCAAGTCGGCGCTGGAAGTGATCCTGACCACGCTGCATTCGGGCGGCAAGTTCTCCGGCAAGGCCTATGCCA
>Ga0315904_10005843_pt1 | contig 16968 bp, 36 predicted proteins | sample LakEriMetagenome_6_FD_203529 | JGI IMG/M metagenome (GOLD analysis project Ga0315904, IMG submission 203529) | Freshwater fungal communities from buoy surface, Lake Erie, Ohio, United States - Buoy 12 MA120 | ecosystem: Environmental > Aquatic > Freshwater > Lake | place: USA: Lake Erie, Ohio...
ACCGCCGCCGGATCATCGGCATCGCCGGCCGGGCTGGGGCCGGAAAAAACACCGTGGCCGAGATGATCCCCGGGGCGGCCGTGTTCGGGTTTGCGGACCCGCTCTACGAAGGGCTGGCCGCCATGCTTGGCGTGCCAGAAGACATGCTCCGCAGCCGGAGGAACAAGGAAACGCCTCTGAAGTGGCTCGGCAAGAGCCCGCGGGAGTTGATGCAGACGCTCGGCACCGAGTGGGGCCGCGGCATGGTGGCACAAGACATCTGGCTGCGGCTCGCAAAACGGCGGATCGAAACCTACGGCGGCACGATCGTTTTCTCGGATGTTCGCTTCGACAACGAGGCCGAGTGGATCCGCAACCAGGGCGGCGAGGTGTGGCTGGTGGAGCGTGACCAAGAGACGCACCACACCCACAGCAGCGAAGCCGGCATCTCGCCCCACCTGATCGACCGCGTGATCGACAACCGCGGCCCGCTTGAGCAGACGCGGATGCTGGTCGAGCTGGCCCTCCCATTCCCGGCCGGCTGAACCCCAAGGACCGACCACCCCGTGGGCGCTCCGCGGCCCGGGGCACAACTGGACGCCCGTACAATGGTGGGAGAAGGAACGCGGCCGTGAGAACCCGAGAGGATTCGCAGTTTCGGCACACGGCCCGCGGTCGCGAGGCCATCGCGCCGGCAGGCGAGTCGGCACATCACGTTCACGTTCCGACCTCGTCACGGGTCGGCGTCGGGGCGATCACCAGCCGCCGGGCCGAACCGCTGACGTTCTGGCAGCGGCTGGCCCTCGAGCTCGCCGGGGCCGGTGATCCATCGAAGGCCATCGTCCCGTTTTGCACCGTCGCCCAAGCCAAGCAGCTCTACGAAGAGGGAAAGATCCAATGATCTCCGATGCACCGCTGACCGTGGCCGCCAATGGTTCGACCTCCGCCTTCGGCAAGGCGGCGGCATTCATCGAGACGGCCAAGGTCGCGGCCGCCGACGGGCTGACCTGGCGGGAGTTCGGTGAGCTGATGGTCGCCCTGCTGCGGCTGCTGACCGAAGCCTACGACGGCGTGGTCACGATGACCGGCGCGCAGAAGAAAGCGGCCGTTGTCGACGCGGTCGGCCAACTCTTCGACGCCCTGGCCGATAAGGCGGTGCCGACGCTGGCCTGGCCGCTGTGGGTGATCGCCAAGCCCGCCGTGCGGTCGCTCGTGCTGGCCATCGCGGCCGGGGCCGTAGAGCAGGTGCTGCCTCTGGTCCGCGGGGTGGCGTGATGCTGGCCGAGATCCGCCTTCTCCGCGAGTGGGCACCGGCGATCGGCTACGCCCGGCGGTACGCCGCGGCGGCCGACGTTCGCGAGCGTTCGCAGGTGGTGGCCGACGGCCTGGAGTGGGCCGCCTCGCGGACCGCCAGCCGGCTGGACGACCGGCTCGCCAAGCGGCTGGCCGCGGTACTGCACACCGAGGAGGGCGTGGCCCTCGTCCGCGAGATCCTCGACATCCTCGACACGTTGCCCCAGGAGCCCGCCCCGTGAACGTCCTGCCATACCTCCAGGCTGCCGCCGGTGTCGGCCTCGTGATCTACGCCGTGGTCGTGCTGGCCCAACGGGTCCGGGCGGCCCAGCCGGCCCGCGAGCGGGCACCGGTCGACGATCTCCGGCTCGTGATCGACCTCGCGGCCCGGCTGCGGGACAAGGGCCACCACCAGGCGGTGGCGGTGTGCGAGCAGCTGACGCATGAGCTCCTGAAGCCCGCGGAGCCCGTCAAGCCGTGAGGCCCTTCGTCCTGCTCACCCTGGGGCTGATCCTCCTCGCCGGCCCGCTGCCGGCGTGGCACGGCACCGCTGTCGTGGCAAAGACCGCGACGGGGGCGGCCTACGTCTACGAGAAGGACGCCACGGCCGTGCCGCCCGGCGTCACGGTCGGCCTCAACCGGCTGAACCGTGAGCGGCAGATTCTGGCCACGCTCGTGGAGGCCGATGCCACCGACGGCGACGGCGAGGTGCCCGACCAGTACCGAGCCGCGGTGGAGGCTGCCAAGGCCCGGGGCCTCCCGGCCCTGGTCGTGCTGTCGGGCTCAACCGTGCTGGCGATCGTGAAGGCCCCGACCGATGCCGATGCCGTCGTGAGGGCCGTGCCGTGATCGACCAGAAACTGATCGACGTTTTCCCAGCCGAGCACGACGGCTACCCGGACCACCTCGCGGCCGAGGACACGACCGACGCCCTGCGGGACGCCTGCGGCAACGCCTCGCGGGAGTTCCCCCGGGCCATGTGGATCGAGCCGCGCGAGTGGGCCGAGCGGGCGGCCGAGAATGACCGGCATGGTCTGTGGGCGATGAACTACCTCGACCGGTTCACGAACCAGCACCCGACCCACGAATGCACGGCCCACTCCCTGCGGGCCAACCTCGAAGCCGCCCGCAACCGGGCACGCGGGCTGATCTACGGCGGCCCGCAGGTGGGCGAGCGGTACGCCGAGTCGGGGGCGGCCGGCAGCGTTTGGTTGTCGCCATTGAGCGTCTACGCCGAGGCCAACCCGGACCGCTGGGGCGGTGCGAACGTCCGGCAGGTGCTGGAGATCGCCGTCCGCCGGGGGATGCTGCCCGACAAGGTGCAGCCGCGGGACTACGCCTTCCGGCATTCGCTGACGGGCACGAGCGGCAAGGGCAACGGCAACCAGAGCGGCGGCCAATGGGTGCCGGTCTCGCGGTTCCCCGAGGGCTGGCAGGAGACGGCCCGGATGTTTCGCCCGCTGGAGGTGATCTTCCCCGAGTCCTACGAAGAGGCCGTCTGTTGCGTGCTGCACGGCCTGGTCGTGAGCGTGGGCCGTAAGGGCCACGCGGTGCCGTGGGCTCGGTGGGTGGCCGATCAGCGGCTCATGGCCTACCCCGACAGCTACGACGTGGTCAGGTACGACTCCGAACGGACCGCCCGATCGGCCTGGCGTGGATCATTCGCCATCGCCAGCTGCACCCTCCCCGACGATTGGAGCCGGCCGGCGGCCGGGTGACCATGCGAACGCTCGCCATCCTCCTGGCCCTGTTCGCGGCGATCGCCGCCGGGGCTGAATGCCCCAACTGCCACGGCGAGCGGATCGTCGGGCCGGCCCCGGTGCGGCTCCCCTGCCCCGTGTGCGACGGCAGCGGCGAGGTGCCCGACAAGGTGGCTGCCGAGCCCGCCCACCGGGCGGCGGTAGTGCGGGTGACGGCGGCCGACGGCAATGTGCGGCACAGCGGCAGCGGGGTGCTCGTGAGCGTGACCGGCTCGCATGGCGTGATCGTGACGAACTGGCACGTCATCCGCGACGGAAAGGACGGCGTGGTGGTGAAGTGGCCCGGCGGCAAGATCACGCCGGCCAAGGTGCAGGGCACCGATACCGTGTGGGATCTCGCGGCCCTGGCGGTGACGAACCCGCCGGCCGCCCCGGTGCCGGTCGCGGTGCAGGCCCCGCGCGTGGGCGACCCGCTGACGATCGCCGGCTACGGCCCGGACGGCAAGTACCTCGAGCAGACCGGAGCGGTGACGCTCTACGCCTCGCCGGGCCGGGGCCGGGGTGTTCAGCCGCAGCTCGTGGAGATGAAGGCCGCCGCCCGGCAGGGCGACAGCGGCGGGCCGATGCTGGACGCCGACGGCCATGTGGCCGGGGTGCTGTTCGGCTCGGCAAACGGCCGCACGATCGGCAGTTGCTCCACGCGGGTGGCGGCGTTCCTCGCGGGTGCCGAAGCGGTCGCCTGCTCCGATGGGAGATGCAAAACGAAATGACCGACGCCGAGTTGCAAGCCGCCCGGGATGCCGCCTGGCGTGGCCTCGCGAAGAACCCGCTCCGCCGGGCCATGCTAGGCCGGGAGCGGTGCGATGCCCTCGTGCGGGTGGCGGCGGACGAGCTGGCGGCGGTGCATGGCGAATACGAAGCCTCCGTCCGTGCCGCCGGTCTGTCTGCCGTGGTCGTGCATGGCGACGACCTCCGCAAGCGGGTCGAGGCTCGCGTCCGCCAGCACTACCACGAGCGGGACGGCTTCGCCTTTATGACGCTCGTGATCGCGTGGGCGATCTCGGCAATCGTTCAGGTGTTGGTCCAGAGATGGCTTGATTCGAGGGGGCAGCAGTGACACAGCAGACTCGCGACATGGTGGACGTGGCGATCAAGCTCCTGCGGGAGTTCGGGTTTCCGTGTCTTGTGCTTTGCGTCATCGGCTGGTGGGGCCAGATGGCCGCCGTGGCCCTCCACGAGACGGTGCTTGTGCCGGTGGTCGAATCGCACACCACCTTCCTCCAGGCCACGAGCGACACGCTCGCTACGCTGTCCAAGGCCCAGGAGCGGCAGGCCGACACGCTCGAAGAGCTGGCGGCCGGGCAAAAGGAAATCCGGCAGGTGATCGAGAGGCGATGATGGACAACCTCAAAGCCCTCCAGGCCCATGTCCGCCACGTCCTGGCCTCCCGTGTTCAGTACGCCCAAAGCTGGCGCGTGGACGAACTGACGCGGCTTGTCGTGCGGTACTGGCCCCATATTCACCTTGAAGACATCGAGCGGCTGGGCGGGCCGAATCACAAAGACATCGACCACACCATGACGCTCGTGCGGGCACAGGTCCGCGAGCGGTGGGAGGCCATCCACGGCGTCGGGCCGTTATGGCCGATGATCCTCGGCGGCACGGTCAGCAACATCTGCCATGTGATCCTGGGCCTGTGGTGGCGGGATCCGTCGTGGCGGGAGACGCTGCGGGAGATGGAGACCGTAGTAGACTGACGGCACCGCATACGCCGGCGCGAGCCCCCATTCGCAGCCGGCAGCCGCGCCCCGGGTGGGGGTGAATCCCGGGGCGCGGCACGACTTTCACCGCCCGAACGCCACGACCAACTCGATCATGTCGTGGATGGCCCGGGCCAGCCGGGAGTCGGTGCCAAGCTCCTGGCCAAGCCGGATCAGGACCAGGGTGTGGACGAGGGAGGACCAGTTCAGGCGGGGCATCACGTCACCTCCGGCGGCTCGGGTAGCGGCATCCAGTGGGTGACATGGAACCACCCACCATGCTCCGTAGACCAGTTGCCTTTGCCGGCGTGGACGGCTTCTCCGACAATTGGGTTTGGGCAGTAGGGCTGTGGGGGAAAGTACGCGAGCACTTCTTCACCGTGTTCCGGCAACCGCTCCTCGACGGGAATCCATCGCGGCGGGTTCCGCAGCAACGCCCACTGGGAATCCGTGAGCCGAATCTGGTGGCACTCGTCATAGGTGTAGCCTTGTCCGCACTTGCGGCAGGCCCAGTCTCCATAGTTGCTGACTTCCTGCGTCTCGCCGCAGATGTCGCACACGGCCTTGTAGGTTGGACTCCAGTTGCTCATCACTCCACCTCCGGCGGCTCGGCAAGATTCGCCCGAATCCTCTTCATCCGCTGCTCGATGATGCGAGCCACTTCGTAGGCCGTCGCGGCGGCCTTCGCCTCTTCGTCGGACCGGCGGCGAAGTTTCTGTTCTTCATAGTTTCTGTCCTGCTGGAGCATCAGCCACGTCGTCGCCATCGACGAATGCTGCCTGGCGAGGCCCTTCAACGCCTCGACCACCACGGCCATCTCCGCGAGGGTGAAACAAAACTCGTAGGATTCGTCCTGGGTGCTCATGCGAAAACCTCCTGTGCCAACAGCTGGGCCGGGAACGCCGCGACGGGGCAGTCTACCGGGCGGATGATCCATTGGTACTGCGAGCCATCCGGGTGCCGCGACGGCGGCAGGACCGATTGAGCGGCCCGGCCACCGATGCGGATCTCCAGGTCGTCAGCGTGGACAACCGCCGAGGCCGGCATCCACGGCTCCCAGCGAAACAGTCGGTGCTCGCCCCGGGCCGACCGCCAGGTGGGCGTGGGGATGTCGAGGATCCCGAGCGCGGCCAGCTGCTCCCGGCCGGCGGGGTCGTCGTACTCGACATCGACCACGCCGGAGGCGGGGCCGAGGAGGAGGCCGATGTTCGAGCCGGCGGCATACCAGGAGTCGACGGCCTCCATGTCGCCGGTGGCCTTGGTCTGCCAGCCGGCCCCGAGGGGCCGCTTCTCTCGGCGGGCGAGCCGGACGAACCGGCATCCGAGATCGGCGAGATGTTCGATGTCGGGGGTCATGCTGCGATCTCCTGGGCAAGAAGGGATTCGATCTCACGGGCGGCGGTCGGGGCGTCGAGCCAATCGGTGGTGGCCGTGGCGGTCACGACCTGAAACACGGGCGGCCGACGCTGCCAGCCCTTGCGGCCGTGGGGCATCATCACGAGGTCGCACGGTGCCCAGCAGTAGACGTGAATGTCGGGCCGGCCGATCCAGCGGCATTCGCCGCTGGTCATGCGGTAGAGCGTGGCGATCATACGGCCGCCTCCAGTTCACCGCAGAAGGCGATGAACTCGGCCGAAGGCAGCCGCCGCTCGAGCTCCTTCATTGTGGCGGCGAACACGGTGTCGGCCTCATCGCGGAAGTCGTACATCATGGCCCGGCAGATGTTCACGAGCACGTCGGTCGGCAGGCATTCGATGCGGGCTTCGAGGGCGGTCATGGTTTGAACTCCTGTGGTGTTTTAAAGTGCCACCCGTTTTGCCCCTGTCGGCTGGCCGGGTGGCCCCACCTTGTGTCGCTCAAGCCCCGATGTAGTGGTAGTAGCCCTTGCTGCTGACCACCCAGACGATGCCGCCGTCGATGTCGCGGCGAGCGTCAAACTCGTGGCCGCCGTAGTAGAAGTCCATGGCCGCCGCGAGCTCGCGGGCGAAAGACTCGGTGCGGCACGTTACCGGCTTGATCGGGTACTTCCAGCCACGGGCGTCTTCCAGAACCTTGAGCGTGTCCTGCATCGTCTTGCTGGGCTCGGTGATGGTGAAGGCGGCGTTCATCGTTTCGTCTCCCGGTTGTCGGCCGCGGGTCTCAATCGCCCGCGTCATGCCCCTACTGTATCCAATCGGATACCGTGCGTCCAGTCCTTCACCCAAAAAAATACTTGGGGCGTTTTCCCCGGGGAAACCGCTACTTTTTCCCGCCTGGCGGGAGCGGCTTGAACCGGACAGCGTCGGCCCGGCGGACGAAGTTCTGCCCGTCGATGGTCACGGCGGGCAGCCGGCCGGCCTTGATGAGCCGGTTCACATACGCCCGCGTCACGCCGGCCAGGGTCGCGGCGGTGCCGATGCGGACGTATTCGGACGGGTCGATCTTCATGGCAGGCAGTATTGCACGCTGCGGGCGGGGGTCAATGCGGCCTCACAGCAGTGCGAGAAGGAACGGGGCCAGGCCAAGAAGGCCGAGCATGATCAGCAGGCACCCGCAACCGCGGAGCTGCTTCGCACAACCGTCGAGCCCACGCTGGGCATCGTCCAGGCTTTCGATGAACGTCTTCGTCTTCTTCGTTGGCGTCGGCCGACGCCGGCCGGTGTTGATGCGGATCGTCCCATCGTCGGCCCCGTCATCAAGGAAACTCCAGTCGGACACAGCACCCTCCTTTCGGGCGGCAGAATCCTACCCACGCTTGTCCTTCTGATCCAACTTCGGCAGGAGATCCGCCGGCCGCTGCGGCCGCGGCACGAACCTGGGATCGAGATACCACTTCCGCGTCGTGGCCGGTTGAACGTGGCCGGCAAACTGAATCGCCGCCGCATCACCGGCGGCCTTGGCCATGTGTGAAATGGCCGACCGCCTCACCTGCTGAAACGCCAGACGCTTCCCGGCCAGCCCGGCCCGTTTCATCACGTCGTCCTTCAGGCGATCCCAGAGGTACGTCCGCGGGTGCGGCCAGGCGAAGATGCGGTCGCGGTTCACGCGGGCCAGCCGCTCGAGCCGGTCGCACAGATCGTCCGACAGCTCGTAGACCCGAGCCCGCCGGCCTCCCTTCCTGATCTCGCCGGGCACCTCGAGGAACGGCCGCCGCAGATGCCGCGGCTCCAGGTCGAGCATCGCGCCGATACGCTCGGTGGTCTCGAAGCAAGTCATCACGAGTGCGGCCCAAAACTCGCCGGCAGACACCCGGCCCACTGCCCCGGGCGTCGAGGCCGCCGCAGCGAACAGCCGCCGCAGCTCGTCCTCCGTCCAGGCCGAGGCCGTCCGATCCGGCAGGACGCATGGCTGGCACGCCGGGAGCGACGTGATCATCCGCCGCTCGTTCGCGAGCCGGGCCATGGCCATGAGCTGCGATCGCTCCTTCTCCGCCGAGTACGGCGAGCGGGTGGCCTGCCGCCAATCGACGAACCGGGCCAGCGTCATTTCGTCTGCGATGTCGGCCAGCTGCGGCTCGCGGCCGAGGAACTTCCCGAAGCAGCGGATCGTGCATCCGTACAGCCTCGAAGTATTCTGCGATCGCCCCCGCAGGCGGAGCGGGCGGTAGAAGTCGGTGAAAAACTGGTTGAGTGTCATGGTGCGTGCCTCCAGGAAATGGATAGGACACGCTTCCGTGCGTTGACCAACGGTGTCGTTTTCGTTCCGGTTGTAGGGGCTGGGGGGCTGGCCCCCCGAATCCTGCCCCCGCCATTCGGGCCTCCCCGGTGGACCGCAGCCAGCGGCCGCCGGGGCGGCCCTTCAACCGACGATTGCCTCGCGGGTGGCGCGAGTCAAGGATCGGGCAGGGAGGCGTGAAAATGGCGACCGTCAGCGACAGACATGCCGGGGGGCGGCCGCGGACAATTCGCCGGTGTCCGCTCGGCGTGAAGATCGAGAGGTTCGCCGCTGCGGCCGGGATGCACATGGATGAGGTGGCCAAGGAGGCCGGCATCACAACGGCCGGGCTCTACCAGATCCTCACCGGCAAGATCCAATCGCCGCGCCTCTCGACGATCAAAAAGCTGGCGGCCGCTCTCGGCGTCAAGCTCGAAAAACTGGCATAACGCCCGGGTTTTTCGGCCATTCAAGAAAACTTGAAAACTCCCGTTGACATAGTTTTCAAGTTTCCTTAGTCTCTCGCCCCAACGTCATCCACTTCGGACGACGGACCACTTGGCGAGGGACGCCGATGGACGCACGGACGCGAGACGCGGCCTCCCTGGAAGGAGGCGACGATGTTCAAGGACGGACGCGAGCAGCGAGCGGGACAGCGGGGCGGGCTTCACGAGAAGCAGAGCGACCCGACGCTGATACAGGTGCTCGCAGCGGCAGCGATCATCCGCATGGGATGGTCGGAGGAGGAACGCCGCAGCCGCTGGCAGATGGGCGAGTGGCGGCGGCAGGCGCCGCACTGCCCCGAGGCCGTGCTGATGCTCGGCGAGCGGGACTGATCCTCGAGGTCTGCCGGGCCGCCGAGGAACTGATCCACCGGGCCGCGATCGCGGAGGGGTGCCGCGAGGCCATCCCCCTCGACGCCACGATCCGCTGGGGCCTCGACCGCCGGCTGGCCGCCGGCGACCGGCTCGCCATCTACGACGTGATCGGCCACACGCTCGCGGAGTTGACGCAACTCCGCGAGGCGATCGCCGCAGAGCTGGTCGACGATCCGGCTGCCCTGCACCGGCTCGCCGAACTGCGAACGCTCAAGCCCCGGTATGGCGTGCTGCCCGTCATCGACGGCGGCCGCCAGGCCGGGGACCGCGTGACGAATCAGGAGACCGCCGCGACGGATCGCGGTGGGAAGGAGCGGCCGCGGAGCGGCCGCATGAACAGGAAGGCCCCCGCGAGTCAGGGCTGACGAAGCGGGAAGGAGATCAACGGTGCTTGTGATTTCACGGAAGGCTGGCGAGGGGCTGGTGCTCACCTGCCCGAACGGCGAGCAGATCGAGGTCGTCGTGACCGACATCCGCCGGATCGGGACGGGCCGCCCCTACTGCAAGTTGGGCATCGAAGCCCCGCGGGCGGTGCTGATCCGCCGCGACGAACTGCCCGAGGTCATCACGGAGGGACAACTGAATGCTGCCAATCGGGATCACGAGTAGGTCAATGCGGCAACAGGAGGCACGGCTGGTCTATCGCCACGCCAGGGCGTGCGAGGTGGTGAAGGCCGCCAGGCTCCTGCTGCTGCGGATGCGACACACGGCCCGCAAGGGCGTCTACGAGATTCCGCCGGAGGTTGTGGTACGGCTCGCAAGTGCGGTCGACGACGTGCCGGCGGTGGAGATGGTTGAAGAAGGAGGCCAGGGATGGGAATGAAGATCGTTCGCGGCAAGCAAGCCGCACCGGCGAAGGTGGTGCTGTACGGCGGCGAGGGCATCGGCAAGACAACGCTCGCCAGCCAGTTCCCAGACCCGTTGATCCTCGACACCGAGGACGGCACGAACCAGCTGGACGTTGCCCGGGTGGTGGTCGGCGATTGGCAGACGATGAAGACGGCCGTGGCGGCCCTCGCGGTGGACCGGCAGGGCTTCTCAACGCTCGTGGTCGATTCGATCGACTGGGCCGAGCGGCTGCTGGTTCAAAAGGTGTGCAAGGACGCCGACAAGCCGAGCATCGAATCGTTTCCGTTCGGCAAGGGATGGGTGATCGCCACAGAGCAGATGGCCCAATTTCTTGACTCGCTCGACAACCTCGTGCGGGCCGGGATGAACGTGGTCCTCGTCGGCCACTCGACGGTGAAGAGAGTGAGCCCGCCTGAAATGACCGAGGGCTACGACCGGCATGAGTTGAAGCTGTCGAAGCAGGTGAGCCCGCTCATCAAGGAATGGGCCGACGCCCTCATCTTCCTGAACTACCGCACGCGGGTGGTGGAGGGAACCGACGGCCGGGCCAAGGCTGTCGGCGGGAAGGAGCGCTACATGTTCACCGAGAGGTGTGCGGCGTTCGACGCCAAGAACCGCTACGGGCTGGCCTCCGAGTTGCCCATGAACATCGCGGCCCTGGCCCCGATGTTTGCGGCTACGAAGCCGGCCGAGCCGCCGCTGTTCGACCGGATCGCGGACTACATCAAGAAGGCCGCGACGGTCCGCACGCTGGGCACGATCGGCGACAAGATCGACGGCTACGTCTCGACCGGCGAACTGACGCCGGTGCAGGAGCAGCTCCTGCGGGACGCGATCGCCGAGCGGCACAACGAGCTCGAGCCCCAGGAGGTGGCGTGATGGCCTGGCACGACGAATCGCCGTGGCGGTCGAAGCGGAAGGCCGAGATCGTCACCGCCACGGAGAAGCTCGCGGACGTGGAACGCAAGTTCCGCCAGGGCGACCTGTCGCCCACCCAGGCGGTGCTCGCGGCCTACCACATCGGGATTGAAGAGGGCCGGGCGAACCCGGCCATCACGAGGATCGGTACACCCCACACCCCAGAGGTGCAGACATGAGGTTCGACACGTTCGGAGACGACGATTCGGTTGGCCTGTTCAGCGACGGCGATCACGAGGTGGAGATCGTCAAGGTGAAGACGGTCACCCGCAAGCGGGACGGGCAGGAGTGCATCATCGTCACGCTGCGGGACAGCAACGGCACGTTTGAAGACCTGGAGCGGTGGTTCGACCCGACGGAGAAGCGGGACTGCAAGCTGGCCCTCCAGTTGCTCCAGGCTCTCGGCCTGCCGAGCTCGGCCGAGATCGACCAGGAGATCGTCGGCCGGCGGGTGACGGTGACCACGAAGCAGGCGACGAGCAAGACCACCGGCCAGTTGGTGGTCTACGTCAACGCCTTCGCGGCCCCGGCTGCGGCCCCGGCCTTCGAGGCGTATCGGGAGCCGCCGCCGGCCCCGAAGCAGCAGGCGGCCCGCACGCCGCTGCAAAAGGCTGACAAGGCGGCGGCGAACTCCGACGACATCCCATTCCTCTGGCTGCTCACGCTGGTGGCGTGCTCGGCGATGCAGGTGATCGCATGAGCAAGCGTTTCAGGATCGACCTGTACGACTCGCACTTCGGCACGAGCGGCGTCTACACCAACACCGTCGCGGGCGATTCGGTGACGGTGGACGGCGAGACGATGGTGCGGCTTTCGCACGGCCCGATCGTGCCCGACAAGGGCTTCCATACCACGCTCGCGGACGCGAGCCGGGCTGCGGCCGGGAGGGTCGAGGCGATCGGCCACCGGCTGCTCGCCCAGGCCGAGCGGCTGCGGGCCGAGGCGGACAGCCTGGAGGGCCAAGCATGAGCGACATCGAAGCGGCAGGGTCGTGGCCGATCGAGGTGGCGATCCATCGGATCATCACCGCGGAGAACCACCACCTCGCGGCAGGCTACCGCAATCAGGTCGCCATGGCCGCCATGCGGCGGCAGCGGCCGGAGCGTGACGCCGAGGCGGTGCGTGATGCCTTCGATGACCGCTGGGGCCACACGATCGCGAGCCAGCGGCAGGGGCCGATGGCACCGCTGTATTACACCGGGGACTGAGAACAGCGGCCGCTCCCGGCCGTGCAAGTGGCTGCTACGCATCGGCCACGGGGAGAGCGCAAGCGGCGGTCGCGACGTAACTCCGCAGTCCAGGGCCGGCGGCAAACACTCCCAGCCATATGCCGGTGACCCGGGCCGTCTGCCGCACGACACGCGGCCAATACACCACGGAGGGCACGATGCCAGGAGTCAACAGGATCGACCGAGAGCGGGTGATGCAGCTGCTCCGCCAGGGCAGCACGCCGAAACAGGTCTGCCTGCGGCTGGGGATCAACAAGGACAGCGTCCTGCGGATCGCTCGCGAGGCTAGGGAGGGCAAGGCATGAGCGACTACTACCGCCCCGCCGACGCCGTGCTCCAGGAGCGGCTCGCCGCCACGCCGCTGTTCGGCGGGCTGGCACGGCCCACCGACCCGGCGACATCGCACCAGGCCGCGGCCAAGGCCACGACGTTCGCGGGCGATCACCGCACGCGGATCCTCGAGGCCCTCGAGGCCGGGCCGGCCGGGCAGACCGAGCTGGCACGCAGGACCGGGCTGACCGTGGCCGCGGTGTCGCGGCGGCTCGGGGAGTTGTCACGGGGTGGGCTGATCGTCCGCGAGGGCGAGGCCAGGAGTGCGAGCGGGGGGCGGGAGGCGGCTTATAGGAGGGCCACGGATGGCCGGTGATTGGCTGAAAATGCGGCACGACCTCTCGGACGACCCGGCCGTGATCCGGCTGGCGTCGGCCTGCGGGCTCGATGAGGACGCGGTGATCGGGAAGCTGTTCAGGCTATGGGCCTGGGCCGACCGGCACACCGAGGACGGGCACGCCGAGGGCGTGGGCCTCGCCTGGGTGGACCGGACGGCCCGGCACCAGGGCTTTGCGGGCGAAATGGTGCGGGTCGGATGGCTGGAGGAAACGGGCCAAGGGCTGACGTTCCCCAGGTTCGACCGGCATTGCAGCGACTCCGCCAAGGCCCGGGCACTGAAGAAAAACAGGATGGAGCGCTGCCGTGGCGCTGCGCGCGCCACAGAAGCGCCACTAGAGAAGAGAAGAGAAGAATATCCTCCTCCTCCGCCCGCGTGCGCGGGAGCCGAGCCGGACCTGTCAAAATGGGCAACCCTGCGGGATGCCTGGAAGAACGGGCCGGGAGCACCGTGGACGCCGCCAGACCCGCCAGACGAGGCCGTGGCACGGCTGGCCGAGCCGGGGTGGCTGGATGCCGCCATCGTGGCCATCGGCCGGCTGCGGGGCTGCCAGTTCTTCAAGACGAAGGTTTCGCTGCCGCAGTTCTGCGGGCCGCGGTTCGTGAAGCGCGTGAACCAGGGCCGGTACGACGAGATCAACCCGGAGCGGACGGCGAAGCCGGCGGCAGCCGGCGAGCGGCCGTCGGCCGACCAGGCGGCCGCCGAGTGGGCCAGGGCGGCCGCTGATCCCGAGCGTGCCCGCCGGCAGGCGGAGTACCTCGCGGCCAAGGCCAGGAAGCGGCAGGTGGCCCGATGACCTGGAACGCCATCGCCAACCAGCCCCGCGACGCCCACGGCCGGGTCGCCCCGGCCCCGCGGCAACGCGATCTGCTGCGGGCCATCGGCCGGCTGACGAACGAGCAGGGCTACCCGCCCACGATCCGCGAGCTCGTGGACGCCATGGGCTACTCGACGCCGAACGCCGTGGCCCAGCACCTGCGGCTGCTGCACCGGAAGGGCTGGGTCATTTGGGAGCCCGGGAAGTCGCGTACACTGCGGGTGGTGAACGAATGAACATTTGCGGCATAGATCCCGGGGTGTGCGGTGCTATCGCTTTCGTCAACGGTGGGCGGGTCGTGTGCCACGACATGCCAACGGTCGAGATCCGCGGCAAGCGGCGGGTGTGTGCCCCCATGCTCGCGGCCCTGCTCCGCGAGCACGCCATCGACCACGCCGTGCTCGAGGAAGTGCAAGGGGTGCAAGGCACAGGGGCAACGTCCGCTTTCTCTTTCGGGCGTTCGTTCGGGCTGGTTGAGGGCGTACTTGCGGCTCTGGCGATCCCGACAACGCTGGTGCGGCCGCAAGCCTGGACCAAAGCCCTCGGGGTGTCACGCGACAAGGGACAGCACAGGCAAGTCGCCATGCGGGCATGGCCCGCAGATGCGGGGCTGTTCGCACGGGTGAAGGATGACGGCCGGGCCGATGCCTGTCTGCTGGTTCAGTGGTATTTGGCACGGAGTGTGCGTATCGCGGCCGCCTTCGAAGATGGGGGGCGATGATGCGAAAACCCCTAGAAAACAGGCACGAAACGCACGCGACATGCGAAAAACACGGGAAAAACAGGGGTTTGCCCCCTGCCCCCCCGAGGGGGGGCAGGGTCCTCCCCGCCGCGGCACGCGGCTTGCCCCGGCTGCGAAATCCACCTTTGCACTGACTCTTCCCTCCCATGAGCCCAAAAGCCAAATCTGCGGCCGCCGTGCCGGCTGACGACCAGGGCAAACGGCAGGCAGAGCGGGCCAGGCTGGCGGCCCTGGAGCGATCCCGCGAGCGGACCCGCCGCGGCTCCGACATCGGCGAACTGCCCGCCATCAAAGACCCGGCCCGGCGGGAGCGGTGCCGCACGAGCCTCAAGGCATTCCTGGTCGAATACTTCCCGTTCTCGACCGGCCTCTCGCCGTTCTCGGCCGACCACGAGCGGGTGATCGGCCGCATCCAGGACTGCGTCTTCGGCGGAGGCCGATTCTGCAACGCCGTCTACCGCGGGTTCGCCAAGTCGACGATCTCCGAAAACGCCTGCCTGTGGGCGGTGCTCTACGGCCACAGGAAGTTCGGGGCCGTGTTCGCGGCCGAGTCGACGCTGGCCACCAAGGCGATCGGCTCGATGAAGACCGAGTTGTCGGACAACGACCTGCTCTACGAAGACTTCCCAGAGGTGTGCCACGCCATCCGCGCCCTCGAAGGCAAACCGCAGCGGTGTGCATCGCAGACGTACCAGGGCGAGCGAACTCATGTTCAGTGGACTCAGGACACGGTCGTGTTTCCGACCATCCCTGGATCGCTCGCGTCTGGGGCGATCATCACCAGCCGCGGCCTGACCGGCTCGATCCTCGGCCTGCGGCACAAGGCCCCCGACGGCCGGCAGCTGCGGCCAGACTTCACCATCGTGGACGACCCGCAGACACGCGAAAGCGCTCGCTCGCCGGTGCAGTGCCAGGCCAGGCTGGAGATCCTGCTGAAGAGCGTTATGAAACTCTCTGGCCACACGACCAGCATGGCCTGTGTCGTGAACGCCACCGTCATCGCCCCGGACGACATGGTCGACCAACTGCTCGACCCGGGCCGCCATCCGAGTTGGCAGGGCGAGCGGATTCCGATGGTGCGGAAGTTCGCGGACCGCCACGAAGACCTCTGGATGGACAAGTACCGCGAACTGCGGACCACGTTCGCCAAGGACGTTGTGGGCGACCAAAAACGCGCCCACATGGAGGCGAATGCGTTCTACGAAGCCAACCGTGAGGCCATGGATGCGGGCTGCGAGGTGTCGTGGAGTTCGTGCTTCGACCCGGAGCGTGAGATGTCGGCGATCCAGCACGCCTACAACGCTCTGATCGACGACGGCCAGGACGTTTTCGCGAGCGAGTTCCAGCAGCAGCCGCTGAAGAACGAGGCCGATTCGTCCGGGATCACGACGGCCGAAGTTCGCTCCAAATCCATCAACGTCCCACGCTGGACCGTCCCCTCGGGCCTCGACACGCTCACGGCGTTCGTGGACGTGCAGAAGGAGATCCTCTACTGGGCCGTGGTCGCCTGGGGCCACCAGTTCCGAGGCCATGTTGTGGCCTACGGCACATACCCGGACCAAGGCCGCCCATATTTCACCCTACGCGATGCAAAGAAGACGCTCTCCCTCGTGCATGGTGCGAACGTGGAGGCGGCGATCCACGCGGGCCTGGAGGCCCTGGCGGGCGACCTACTCGAGCGGGAGTTTGCCCGCGAGACCGACGATGCCGTGCTGCGGGTAAACCAGCTTTGCATCGACGCCAACTGGGCACAGTCGCAGGGCGTGATCCGCGACTTCGCCCGGCGGAGCAAGTGGGGGCCGCGGGTGCTGCCGACCCACGGCCGGTTCGTGGGCGCGAGCGGCCAGACGATCAGCGACAAGGCCCCCGACCGCGGCGAGCGGATCGGGGCCAACTGGCGGACGAGCACGATCCAGCGGCAGCGGCACATCCTCTTCGACACCAACGCCTGGAAGACGTTCGTGGCGGCCCGGGTGAAGCTGCCGGTGGGCGACCCGCAGGGGTGGACGATCCACGCCGGTCAGCACGACATGCTTGCGGAGCAGCTCGCCGCCGAGGTGCCGGTGCGGGTCGAGTCGAAGCAGCGGATCGTGGACGAGTGGCGGCTGATCCCGGGCCGGGACAACCACCTCCTGGACTGCGTCGTGGGGGCCGCGGTGGCGGCGTCGTTCAGCGGCGTGTCGGCGGTGGGCGTCGAGAGCAAGGCCGTGGCCCGGGTGGTGATCACGCCGGAGCAGATGGCGGCCCGGCGGGCGGAGTTGATGGCAAAACTCGGCCGCTGACCCGGTTGACGCCTACCGGATCCGTGGGAGGCTGCGGCCGGTTTCGCTCCCTCCAACGAAAGGATTCGCCATGAGGTTTCTGTCTCTCTTCGCCGCCCTGCTCTGCTCCGCGGCCGTGGCCCAGGACGTGATCGTGGTGCCGCGTGGCCGGGTGTTCGTCTCGGCCCAGGAGCACGCCGTGCTCATCGCCAGCCGGGGCTCGCTCGTGCATTCGTCGTGCG
>Ga0315904_10005845_pt1 | contig 16966 bp, 30 predicted proteins | sample LakEriMetagenome_6_FD_203529 | JGI IMG/M metagenome (GOLD analysis project Ga0315904, IMG submission 203529) | Freshwater fungal communities from buoy surface, Lake Erie, Ohio, United States - Buoy 12 MA120 | ecosystem: Environmental > Aquatic > Freshwater > Lake | place: USA: Lake Erie, Ohio...
TTTCAAACCTTCTCTCCCTGAGACCACCAGTACGGTGCCAGATTCACCTTTTAATAAACCTGATACGCTAGACTTCGATGCAAAATGATGCGGAAGTAAGCCAGATCAAACGAGGGGTCGGGCTAATTGGCAGCACCGAGCCTAGAATCCACACGCCACTATTAAAGGGTAGGTCTAAAGCGCAGGAAGTGTCCGACCTAGCGGACAAAATAGGCTTACCCTTAATACCCTGGCAGCGGTGGGTGCTAGATGATCTCTTATCTGTAGATGACGAGAATAATTGGCGCAAAAAAACAGCTCTAGTATTGGTAGCACGTCAAAATGGCAAAACACACCTAGCACGTATGCTTATCCTGAGCCATCTATTCCTTTGGGGCTCTAAGAATGTCCTGGGTATGTCATCTAACCGCAATATGGCATTAGATACCTTTAGGCAAGTTGCATTCACGATAGAAGATAATCAATTCTTGAAAGACCAGGTAAGGCAGATCCGATTGGCTAATGGCCAAGAATCTATTAGTTTGCTTAATGGTGCCAGGTATGAAATTGCAGCAGCAACCAGAGATGCGCCACGTGGTAAGACCGCTGATTTCTTATATATCGATGAATTAAGAGAGTGGACAGAAGAAGCTTTCACAGCTGCATTACCAACTACACGCGCTCGCCCTAATGCGATGACTTTAATGACAAGTAATGCTGGTGATGGGTTTAGTACGGTGTTAAATGATTTGAGAGAGCGTTGCTTATCCTATCCACCAGAAAACTTAGGGTTTTATGAATATAGCGCACCACAACACTGCAAGATAAATGACAAAAAAGCGTGGGCATTGGCTAACCCTGCTTTAGGCCATTTAATAACCGAGCAAACATTGGAAGAATCTGTAAGTACCAACAGCATAGAAGCTACACGTACTGAAATGTTATGCCAGTGGATTGATTCAGCTGTCAGTCCCTGGGTGTATGGATCTATTGAGCAGTGCAGCGATAGCAGTTTAGAAATACCTGTTGGGCCACAAACTATTATGGCATTTGATGTTGCACCTACTAGAAGATCAGGTGCTTTAGTTATGGGCCAAATGAAAGATGGCAAAATTGCGGTTGGCTTGGCACAGCTTTGGTATAGCGATATAGCAATAGATGAGATTAAGATGGCTAGCGATATAAATGAGTGGGCTAGAAAATATCACCCGACCACAATTTGTTATGACAAATACGCCACGCAAACTATTGCCACAAGATTAGAGCAAAGCGGATGGCGTATGGTCGATGTATCAGGCCAAGCGTTTTACCAAGCCTGCTCAGACCTTGCCGATGGCTTGGCTAATAGTCGTGTGGTTCATTCTGGCCAAGCAGAGCTAGTACAGCACCTAAATAATTGCGCAGCTAAGACAAATGATGCTGGCTGGCGCATAATTAGGCGTAAATCCGCTGGAGATGTCACTGCCGCTATATCACTTGCTATGGTGGTTAGTCAATTAACAAAACCACAACAAACCGCACAAATCTTTGTTTAATTTGCACCAATAGTCCGATTTATGGTATAACATATACATATGGGTATATTGTCTGCTTTGGGAATTACAAAAAATAAAGAATCCGTACAAGCGCAATACGCCCCTGCCATTATGGACACAGCTTATGGTTATGGTTCATTTACAACTGGTGTTGGTAATTTCCCTGGTGGATTAGATCGCAATTATGCGATGCAAGTACCCGCTGTTAGTCGTTGCAGAAATCTTATTGCTGGTGTAGTTTCCTACCTGCCGTTGAAACTTTACAAAAAGTCAAACGGTGAGGAGCTGGGGAGCCCTCTGTGGTTAGAGCAACCAGACTATCGACAACCAAGATCCGTCACACTTTCCTGGACTGTCGATAGTCTTCTATTTTATGGGGTTGCGTATTGGCGCTGTACCGAATTGTATGCGGATGACCTGAGACCATCACGATTTGAGTGGATTGCCAATAACCGAGTTACATTTACAACAAATAAGTTTGGCACAGAAGTAGAAGAATACTTTGTCGATGGCGTAAGAGCACCAATGACAGGTGTCGGCTCCCTAGTTACATTTCAAGGATTAACACAAGGCGTATTAACTACAGCAGCACGTACAATTCAAAGTGCATTAGATATTGAAAAAGCAGCAGCTGTATCTGCACAAACTCCAATGCCAAGTGGATATATTAAAAACACTGGAGCAGATTTACCAGAAGCCCAAGTATCAGGATTATTAGCACAATGGAAGCAAAGCAGACAAAATAGATCAACAGCATATTTAACCAGCACACTATCTTATGAGACCACCGGATTTTCTCCTAAAGATATGATGTACAACGAAGCGCAACAATATTTGGCAACTCAAATTGCTAGAGCGATGAACGTACCTGCATATTACATATCAGCAGATATGAATAACTCAATGACTTATCAAAACATTATCGATGGTCGCAAAGAGTTTGTTGCCTATTCACTACAGCCATTCATTTGCGCTATTGAAGACCGCCTATCTATGGATGATATTACGCCACGTGGCCATATTGTTAAGTTTGCTATCGAAGAATCATTCCTACGTGCTGACACAATGAAGCGACTAGAAGCAATAGAGAAAATGTTGCAACTTGGCTTAATCGATGTAGATGACGCAAAGGAAATGGAAAATATGACACCAGAAGGCAGGGAAGTAGAAGATGATACTTACATTCAGTAGCCAGGTAGAGGCATCCGATGCGGAGCGCAGAATTATCTCTGGCAAGATCGTGCCATTTGAAGAAGCGGGCAATACCTCTGTTGGTAAAGTCGTATTTGCTAAAGGCTCAATCGAAATAGGCGATCCAGGCAAGGTTAAGATGCTTATGCAACACCGCCCAGAGAAGCCAATCGGTAGAATGCAGAAGTTTCAACAGGCAGAAGATGGCATCTATGCTAGCTTCAAAATTAGCGCATCAATGCAAGGCCAAGATGCTCTAATCCTGGCATCTGAAGCTTTAGTAGATGGTTTATCTGTTGGGGTTGATGTAAACAAGTCAATTCAGAAAAAAGATTATTTATATGTAACTAGCGCAACACTACGTGAGGTTAGCCTAGTCGAATCGCCAGCATTTAGTGCGGCGCAAGTAACTAAAGTTGCTGCTAGCGAAAGCGAAGTAGAACAAACCAATCAAACCCAAGAAAGCGAGGCTATTGTGGAAGACAAAGCACCAGAGCCACAAAGCACAGAGGTCGAGGCTGCTACTCCTACAGTAGAAGCTGCTCGCCCAGTAATTACAGCACCACTTATTCAAACACGTGTGCGTACACCTATCGATTCGATGGCAAAGTACACAGAGCACAAAATTAAAGCTGCACTAGGATCAGACGAATCAAAACTGTACATCGCTGCAGCAGATGACTCATTCTCAACCAACCCAGCATTTAACCCAACACAATACCTAACCGAGTTTGTAACTAACACTCGTTTTGGTACTCCAGCAATCGACGCCTGTTCACAAGGCACTTTGCCGCAAAGTGGTATGACTATCTCAGTGCCCTCACTCGTCACTAGTGCTGGTGGGCAATCAGGTGTTGCACCTGCAGTAACTGTTGAGGCAGAAGCTGGCGCAGTAGCAAACACAGGTATGGTAACCGAGTACCTAACTGGCACAGTCAGCAAGTACTCAGGTATGAACACACTGTCTGTTGAATTGTTAGAGCGTTCAGACCCTAACTTCTATGCAGAGCTAACACAACAGTTACAAAATGCATATTTAACAACTATCGATACAACTGTAGCCGCAGCATTAGTAACAGCTGCAACTGCAGGAACAAACACCACTGCAGACAGCGCAGGAATTATTGCGTTTAGCTCAGAGGCAGCAGCAAACATTTACAAAAACACAGGTTATTTTGCCAATAACTACGTATCAAACGCATCACAATACCAAGCAATTTTAGGTGCAGTTGATACAACAGGCCGACCAATCTACAACGCAATTCAACCAATGAATGCAGCTGGACAGGTTCGCCCATCTTCAATCCGTGGAAACGTATTAGGACTTGACTACTATGTAGACAAGAACTTTGCAGCAACCACATTTGATGATGCATCTGCAATTATCCTTGCACCAGAAGCATTTACTGTATATCGCAGCCCACAGGCTTACATGTCAGTAAACGTAGTTTCAAACCTACAAGTACAAGTGGCTATCTATGGCTTTATGGCAACAATCGCCAAAATGCCTGGCGGTATCTACAAGTACATGAAGGCCTGATAAGACCCGTTAATCAATAAGTAATCCCCTGGGGTTTAGTAGCCCTAGCCCTGGGGGAGTTTTTTAAGAGAGGAATACAATGGCAGCCACGTATGTAACTGTTGCAGAGCTAAGAGCCAACTTAGGAATAGGCTCGTTGTATTCAGACAGCACTGTTGAAGAATGTGCTCAATCGGCAGAAGATTTACTCAATCAATATCTTTGGTTTAACACTGCACCAGTAGTAGCTACATCATTACAAGATAACGTGGCAACACTTATGCTTGCTAATCCAAACGCATTCGCTGCGACACAATCAATAGTGGTAAGTGCTTGCGGTGCCACATTTAATGGCACGCACACAATCACTGGCACAATTCCACCTACATCTGGCACTACTAGCCTAATCCCAGTATTTATGTATAACTATGGCCAAGTCAATTACCCTAATGGTTATTCATTTGTGCAATACAACAAGACAGCTGCAGACCAAACATTTCACAAGGTATTACCTTATGGCGTGGCCACTGGCCCAGACCACAAGACCCAATCTTATGCGACCACCCCAGCTATAAGAGAAGCCGCGATGATCCTGGCCACGCAAATCTGGCAGGCTAGACAAACGCAGCAGACTGGGAGCGTAGGCATGGATGGGATAAGTGCTAGCCCCTATAAAATGGGTTACCAACTGATAAATCTCGTAAGAGGTCTCATCCAGCCTTACGCTGCACCATCATCTTTGGTGGGCTAATGCCAGCTGCAATTACCACGTTAAGAGGCACACTAGCAAGCGATCTAGCCAATGTTGGCGTATGGTCTACCTTTGCCTATCCACCAGCCACATTATTAGCAAACAGCGTGGTTATTACACCTAGCGATCCATATATCGTGCCAAGTAACAATGAGCAAACAGGCTTATCACCAATGGCCAATTTTAAGATTTTAATAACCGCCCCTGCATTTGATAATCAGGGCAACCTTGCAGGTATGGAAACTTTTATAGTAGCAGTCGTAACTAAACTAGCAGCATCATCACTGGTGCTCAACATATCAAGTGTCTCCGCTCCAGCTATTACAAACGCAGCTAGTGGAGATTTATTAACATCGGAAATAACAGTATCAATCCTAACGAGCTGGAGTTAAAATGAGCACACAAGCAGAAGACTTAGCCTTCTTAATTAAGACAGGCCAGATCAAAGAAGCACCAAAACCAACTGCACAAACAAAGAAAGATGAGGAATAACAATGGCAATCTATTTAAATAACAATGTTGGTGTTAAGTTGGCAACAGCAGCAGCCAAGACAACACCTTCTATCGACATTTCTGCATATGTAACCAACGCAGTAATTAACCAAGTAGCGGATGAGCTAGAAGTAACAGCTATGGGCGACACAGCCCACAAGTTTGTGGCTGGCCTACAATCTGGCACCTTAACACTTGACTTTATCAATGACTGGGCATCTGCTCAGGTAATGCAGACTTTGAATGACTGCTTTGGTCAGACAATCTCTGTTTCAATGATTACAGTTAAAGGCACAGCAGTATCAGCAGCAAACCCATCTTACCAATTCTCAATCTTGGTAAATAACCTAACCCCACTGGGTCAAGGCGGCGTGGCTGAGATCGCTACCTCTTCAGTAACATTTACTATAAACTCCGCAGTAACAGTATCGCCATCAGTGGCGTTCTAACTAAGGAGTAACAATGGCAAAGTTAAAAATTACAAGGGCTAATGGCGAAGTCTCAGAGCACAGAATAACGCCAGGAATTGAATATAACTTTGAATTGAAGTATGGCGCAGGTATTAGCAAAGTCTTGCGTGAGCACGAAAGGCAAACCGAAATATTCTGGCTTGCTTATGAATGCTTACGCAGGGCTGGCGCACAAATACCTTTATGGGGATCTGAGTTTATTGACACTCTAGAGACCGTCGAGGTATTAGACGAAGAAAAAAAATAATAGAGCGGTCTTCAATACTTTACAGCATCGCACAGTTAAGCGTAGAGACTGGGATACCGCCTAGCGAGTTTTTAAATATGGATACGGAAATGTATCGAGCAATCGTACAAGTCCTAACCGATAGAGCTAAGGAGATCAGAAATGCCAGTCGTAGTAAACGGCGTTAAACAACTCCAGAAAGCTATGCGGGATGTAGATAAAAATCTTAATAAAGAAATGTCTAAAAACGTCAAGCGAGCTATGTTAATTGTGCGAGATCGAGCACGTGGATATTTACCGCAACAAAGTGAGGTTTTAAGCGGTTGGGGTAAAGGCACTGCATCAATAGATACTGTTAAAGATCCTAAAAGATTGTTTCCGCCATATGATTATGCTTTGGCAGTAGCTGGCGTAGCTTATTCAGCAGGTCAAAACAAACGCAATAACAGTGGATATAGAGCTGCATTTTATGTTTACAATAATTCTAGATCAGGCGCAATTTTTGAGACTGCTGGCCGATTAAATAAACCTAGAGGCAATAAATCATTAAACCCTAATGCACCAGCCGAGTTTAACTCAGCCGCCGAGATGCTAAGCAGTATGAAAGGCCAGGGCAAACAGCGAGGCCGTGTTATTTATCGTGCTTGGGATGAGACTAAAAACAAAGTCATACCAGCCGTAGTTGAGGCTATTGAAACAGTAGCGGTCAAGTTTAAAAAAGACACAGAACTTAGAAAGGCTGCATAGTGCCTAATTTAATTGTCAGTGCGGTCAGCACCTTTGATAACAGAGGACTTAAAAAAGGTCAGAAAGAAATCAATGCGTTTGATAAAACGCTTAAAACTTTAGGCAAAACCTTTGCGGGTGTATTTGGCGCTCAAAAAATATTACAGTTTAGCAAAAATGCCGTTAATGCTTTTATGGCAGATGAAAAAGCAGCTAAAGCATTAGAGCAACAATTAAAAAATACTGGTTATCAATTTAGCGCACCAGGAGTTGAAAAATATATATCTAATCTTCAAAGAACTACTGGCGTTTTAGATGATGAATTGCGCCCAGCATTCCAACAATTATTAACAGTTACTGGGTCAATTACTAAAAGCCAAGATGCTTTAGGCACAGCATTAAACATAAGTGCGGCAACAGGCAAATCTTTAGCAGAAGTTAGCGCAGCACTTACTCGTGGATTTAGTGGTAACACTACAGGATTAAGCAGATTAGGTGCAGGCATAAGCAAGGCCACGCTAAAGACTGGCGATATGAATAAAATTATGAACGAACTAAACAAAAAGTTTGCTGGACAATCTGCCGCCAAATTAGAAACTTATGCAGGCAAAATGGGTCTATTAAACGTTGCCGCTGAAAACGCTAAAGAAACAATAGGTCAAGGCCTTTTAGATGCTTTAACATTATTGGGTAAAGATACAAGCATAGCCACCGCAAGTAACGCTATGGAAAACTTTGCTACAAAAATTAGTGATGCTATTTATGGGGTTGCAGTTTTAGTTAAAAAATTAGACGGTTTGGCATCAACAGCAAAAACAGGTGGCTTGGCAGATTTATTATTAAGATTACAACCAGGCGGTAAAGGCGCACAAGCTTTATTTAGCGGCTTACAATCTATTGGAGCATCCGCTAAACCAGCTCAAAGCAATTTAGAACCTAGATCAGCAAGCCGTATTTATCTACAACAATTACGCCTAGAAAACAAAATAATTAGAGACACCAATAAAGCCAGGGCAGATGAATTGGCTAAACTAAAGGCCAAGTCAGAGGTAGACAAACTTAAAGATAAGTTTGATGTAGAACGCATTAACCTAATGGTCGCCCTTAATGCTGCCACCGATGAAGAAACCAAATTACGCATTAGAGCGCAACTAGCAATCTTAGATAATAACGAGGCTTTGGCAAAGAAATACAACGCAGAATTAAACGCTAAAACTTCTTTAGATGCATTAGCCGCAGCTACAGGCACAGCAGCTAACGCTTTAAATAATTTTGGCCCAGCACTATTTACCGCATTAGGTGAGATGACTGCCAGAGCCAGAAATCAAATAGCACCTATGGAAGGTGGATCTAGCACCTATACAGTGCCACAAGGCGTAACCAATCAACAGGCTACCGCCACTGCAACAGCCGTACCAAACGTAGGTGTAACCGTAAATGCTGGCACCATAGTTACAGATCAGCAATTAGAAGCCGTTATCCAGCAAAACGTATTGCAGTTATTAAAATCAGGCAACAAATTATTGCCAGCAGGATCGCTTAACTAATGGCCGTACCAACAGTTAATGCAATAATTAACTTCTCGACAGGGCCAGCGTTTGCCCAAGCGATGATATTAGATACTGGCATATTAGATACAAACATATTGGCCGATTCAGCTGCAATTATTGTGGATGTATCAGATCGCATTAATTATATTCAAACAATAAGGGGCCGTAACGCTTTGGTAGATCAATTCCAAACAGGTACTTTAACTTTGCGTATAGTAGATCAAAACGGAGATTTTAACCCAACTAACCCACTAAGCCCCTATAGCCCTTACTTAACGCCAATGAAAAAGGTACAGATTTCTGCTACGTATGGTGCGACTACTTATTCTTTATTTTCAGGCTTTATTACAAGCTATGTAAACACCCAGCCAAAGGATGCAACAGAGGTTGCCTATACAACTATACAAGCTGTAGATGCGTTTAGGCTTGCGCAAAATGCTCAGATTTCTACTGTTACAGGAGCTAGTGCAGGGGATCTGTCAGGCACTCGCATCAATCAGATATTAGATCAAATTGACTGGCCGACAACTATGCGTGATGTTGATGCTGGCTTAACCACAATGCAAGCCGATCCTGGCACAGCCCGCACCTCTTTAGATGCTATGACCACGGTTACAGAAAGCGAATATGGGGCTTTATATGTAGATGTCGATGGATCCTTTGTGTTTCAGGATCGATCAGTTACTGCTGGATCTATTGGTGGCACTGTAACTACCTTTAATGATAATGGCACAGGTATCGCCTATGCTAATGCAGTATGGAAATTAGACGATACGCTGGTGTTTAATTCGGCCACTGTCAGCCGTGCTGGTGGTACGCCACAAACAGCTATTAACCAAGCGTCAATAGACAAGTATTTTATTCACTCATATAACCTGCAAAACCTGCTTATGCAGACCGATGCCGTGGCTCTAGATTATGCCCAGGCTTATGTGGCTAGCCGTGCTGAAACTCAGGTTAGATGCGATGGGATCGAGTTAGATCTTTATACGCCTAACTACAACTCAGGCATTATTGCAGCTTTAGAGTTAGATTTCTTTGATCCTATCAGAGTGGTTACTACCCAGCCAGGCGGCTCCACGCTAGACCGCACTTTACAAATCTTTGGGGTGGCTAACACCATTACACCAAACAGCTTTAGGGTGTTTTTTACGACTTTAGAACCCGTAATAGATTCCCTGATTTTAGATAACAATATCTATGGCACTTTAGACTATAATGTGCTCAGTTACTAAGGAGAAATAATGGCAGCAGGATTAGGGTTTAAGGACTTTACAACAGGCGAGGTATTAACCGCAGCCGATGTTGATGGCTATTTGATGCAAGGTGTCTGGGTGTTTGCCAGTGCCGCTGCTAGAGATGCAGCTGTAACATCACCGCAAGAAGGTAATTTTGCATATCTTAAAGACACAAATGTAACTACATATTATACAGGCAGTGCTTGGGCAAACCTTGATACAACAGGCTTGACTAACCCAATGACAACTACTGGCGATATGATTTATTCATCACCAGGATCTACGCCAGTAAGACTTGGTATTGGGACAACAGGTCAAGTATTAACTGTAGCTGGTGGCGTGCCATCTTGGGCAACCGCTTCTGGTGGCGGTGGCAAAGTTTTGCAAGTTATTCAAGACACTCAAACAAGCGCAACCACTTCATCATCTAGCACTTATGCGGATACAGGTTTAAGCGTTTCAATAACTCCATCATCTGCTACAAGTAAAGTTTTGGTTTTGGTAAATGGCACTTGTGGTCGTTCTAATGCCAACAGTTCTCAAGGCATTGGATTAAAATTAGTAAGAAACAGCACTGATATTCAACAAATTCACGAGTTAAATACTTATAGCGGTACGGCTTTAAGATGGGAAGCAATGTTTAATGCAGCCTATCTTGACAGCCCAGCAACAACTTCTGCAACCACATACAAAATTCAATTAGCGGCTTATGCAAATGCTGCTAGCGTGTGGGTTAATGATTGGGGAGTTTCAACAATTATCGTAATGGAAATAGGTGCATAATGGCTAAAAGTCGTGAAGTATTAGAAATGTTATTGCCCAATGGTGGTTGGGTCATTTACGGAGATGACTTTGATTCAATTCGTTATGATGATGGAGTTAATCCAATTTCCAAAAAACAATTTGAAGATGGTTTTGCACAATATGATGCTTGGAAAGCCGAGCAAGATCTTGCAAAATTAACCGCTAAAGAAGCAGCACAATCAAAACTTGCAGCACTTGGTTTAACTGTTGAGGATTTGACTGCTCTAGGTTTGTAATGCAACCCAAACTATGTGCAGCAGGCGTGCAGTTAAGAGATCAAGTTGATACCTGGTTTCCAGATAGGCGTACTGCCAGTGATGGGTGGGTGGGCGATAGCCGCCATACCACCAGAAAATCGGATCATAATCCAGACGCCTTTGGGTGGGTCAGAGCAGTTGATATTGATTCTCGCTTGGGTGCATCCGAAGGGATTAGTGCTTATCTGGCTGACCAGATCCGAATCGCAGGCAAAACCGATAAACGCATATCTTACGTCATCCACAATCACCACATCGCTTCCAAGTTATTAGGTTGGAAATGGCGAAGATACAAAGGCATAAACCCGCACACAAAACACATTCACATAAGCTTTACAAAGTTAGGCGACCTAAATGGCGCAGAGTTCGATATACCACTACTAGGGGGCAAAATTGGCTGATACATATAATATATTAATAGATCAAGGGTCTACTTACACTTTAGCTTTAACATACAAAGATAGTGCTGGCGTGCCAATTAACCTTACTGGTTACACAGCTGCTATGCAATTACGTAAAACAGTTAATTCAGCGACTGCCACCCTATCGTTATCTTCTCCTTCTTCTGGCATTGTAATCACTGGCGCAACAGGTTTAATCAACATCACCATAACCGCTACCCAGTCAAGAGATTTAGTTGCAGATATTTATGTTTATGATTTAGAGATTACATCAGGATCAGGAGTAGTTACTAGGTTAATTGAGGGTTCAGCAGTCGTATCAGCTGAGGTAACTAGATGAGTGATAACACCTTAACAGTTACCGAGGTAGTCAATTCTATAACAGTTACTCCAGTAGAAAATACTGTTACTGTTTCTGCAACAGGCTTGCAAGGGCCAAAGGGCGATACTGGTGCTACTGGTGCTACTGGTGCTACTGGTGCAACAGGATCTTCAGGGGTTATTGCTGTTGCAGCACCAATTACAAACTCTGGCACTTCTACATCTGCCAATATTGGAATTGATCTTGCTAACATAGCGTTGAAGTATGCATCACCTTGGCAAGTCAAATATCGCTCAGGTTATTGGTATGAAACAAATGTAACATCAGCAATTAACACAACTTCTTTTACAAAATCCCGATTGTATTTGCATCCTTTATTTATTCAAGAAAGCATTATTATCGATAGAGTTGGCGTTGAAGTCACAGCAGCCACATCTTCTACAACTTGGCGAATTGGTATCTACAACGCAGATTCCAATGGTGTTCCAACAACTGTGGTTTTAGATGCTGGAACTGTTGATACTTCATCTACGGGATTAAAAGTCATTACGGTTAATCAAACTTTATCCGCTGGAGTTTATTATGTTGGTGGCGTGTTTCAGGGTGCTGGATCATCAAGCCCTACAATGCGTGGATACAGCACTTTTAGTGGAAATTGGTCACCTGTAGCAACAACAACTCAAGCAGGTGTATCTAAAACTTCTTGTTTTTATAGAGATTCTGTTACAGGTGCACTTCCAACCTTTTCAGGTGAATTAGCCCTTGAAGTTTCCCCTGCTCGCACACAGTTTCGGATTGCATAATGAAATCAACCACTTACGGCATCGGTGGCTACGACCCAACCAAGCCAAATAACAACATCGTTGAAGAAATCGACCTACCAGATGAGGAAACAAAATGAATATGAAAAATCCATACGTACTAACACTAGGCGCATTCTTATCAGCCTGGGCAGCATCCAATTTCGCAGCTGACTATCGCTCAATTCTATGGGCATTACTAGCAGGTGTCTTTGGGTATGCAACTCCGAAGAAATGAGCCCAACAGAATGGGCTGGTTTTGCCGCAGGTATCGCAGCCGTATTGGTCGCTTTCTTTGGGGGTCTCCGTTATCTTATTAAAGGATGGCTTTGGACTTTAACTCCTAATGCTGGCTCATCACTTGCAGATCGTTTAGCAAGAATTGAAACACGCCAAGAAGAAATAATGCGCATTCTTCTGGATAGGAAGTAACCTTTACTTATGGCAACTACACGTAAGCGTAGAAAAATTAACAGGCGCAAGGTGCGTAGATCACCTGACCCTTTATCTAAGCTAGAAGTGTTTTATATTGCTAAACACGAAATGTTTAAAGCTGCACGCAAGGCAGGTTTCAGCGAATCTGTTGCGTTGTATCTAATGGATAGTCCAGAGTCTATGCCCGACTGGGTGGTTGGCGACAAAGGCATTATCCCTGTTATTCCTACTCCAGATGAGGATGAAGATTAAGCGTTGGCTAGTAATCTCAGACATCCAGGCTCCATATCAACTGGATCCAGCAATCAAGAATCTAAAGAAATTAGCCAAGCGTGAGCGATTTGATTCAGTATTGGTGGTTGGCGATGAAATGGATTTTCAAACCATTAGTCGATGGGCTGAAAAAACACCTCTGGCTTATGAGCAAACTATCCACGCTGACCGTGAATTATGTAAGCAGATTCTTTGGGATCTCAGCGAGTACAGCCGTGAGTGTCATATCATCAGGTCTAATCATAGTGACCGCTTATTTAATACTCTTTTAAAAACACCTGGCTTACTAAGCCTACCTGAGCTGCAATACCCAAAGTTTATGGGCTTTGCTGAAATGGGTATGACCTACCATAAAACAGCATATGAGTTTCATCCTGGCTGGGTACTGGCACACGGTGATGAGGGCAATATGAGCCAACACGCTGGAATCACAGCTTTAAACTTGGCTAAAAAATGGGGTAAGTCGGTAGTTTGTGGACACACCCACAGACTGGGTATGAGTGCCTATTCAGAGGCCATAGGAAGCCATTACAGGCCCTTATATGGGGTTGAGGTAGGAAACCTAATGAATCGACAGAAAGCCTCTTATTTGCGCTATTCTGCCGCGAATTGGCAGGGTGGCTTTGCTATACTAGAAGCCGTAGGAAAGACCCTGACACCAACCCTGGTGCCAGTTAATAAGGATGGCTCATTTACAGCTCTGGGCAGGTACTACGGGTAACATCGTTACCAAATCGTTATACAAATACGCCCTTAAATAATCCACAAAGTCATACACAAGTGCAACACTATGCCTATGCCACAAAATATGTGCGCATAGTTAGGGCTATATGAATCCGTTACAAGATTTAAAAGATATTGGCTATGTGATTATGTGGGCAATTATGGGATTGATTTTAATTGCTTGGATTATTCACGAAATTAAAGAAAATGCACAAAATCGTTACTATTGGCTTGGCCGTCGTGATGGGTGGGATATGCACCGTCGAATGATGGACAACAAAGCAAAGTCAGACCAGGTATTTGACTATGACAAAAACTGAGAAGCTGCTAGCCGATGTTGTCGATTTGGTCCATACAAGGGGAGCGGTCTACGGTCATCCTTACACAAACCATAAGCGGATCAGTGAGCTGTGGTCTGCATACCTCGACCATCCAGTTACACCTAGTCAAGTTGCATTATGTATGGCACTCGTCAAGATTTCTAGGATTAGTGAATCTCCAAAACACGAAGACAGCATCAAAGACGCTATTGCTTACCTTTCAATATACCAGACCGTGCTGGAAGCAGAGCTCGATGTCGCATTTACCTGGGGGGATGACTAATGGCATTTAACTTACAAGATTACGAAACAGTCGAAAGTCGATTGGAAAAATGGTGGAAGGATTACCCAGATGGAAGAATTACCACAAGACTTGAAGAAGCAACGCCCACTAGATACATTGTTAGTGCTCAATTATTTAAAACGGAAGCAGATCCGCAACCGTGTGCCACTGGTCTGGCTAGCGAAAATGTTAGTGATCGGGGTGTCAATTCAACTTCTGCATTGGAGAATGCTGAGACTTCAGCGATTGGCCGAGCACTTGCAAATGCAGGTTATGCGGCTAAGGGAAAAAGGGCTAGCCGAGAAGAAATGAATAAGGTTGCAAGTTATTCACCACCAGGCACAAGGGCTAGAGCTGTTGAAGATGTATTGCGTGCATCGTTTGCAGAAGACAAGCCAGCAGTATGGTCGGTTGGTGAAGCTATAGAAGCAATACCTGTTGATCCTAAAGCACAAGAATGCAAACACGGCCCAATGATTCTTAAAGAAGGTGTAGCAAAGACTGGCCGAGATTTTTACGGTTATGTATGTAGTGCTGCAAAGCCTGACCAATGCGATGCCAAATGGGCTAAGAAAACAGCTGCTGGGTCTTGGTTCTTTCCTAGCGATGTCGAGGTAAGTGAATAATGATAAATGACATTAGAAACTTACAATTTGCTACGATTTTAACAGAAATGGCAAATCACGAGTTAAGCGACAAAATGAAAGAAGAATTAGAAATTATCAAACTGACTATTATGACTATTGGCAGGGAAAACACTGTTAGAGAGGGTGATAATTCTGATAATTTTACAAACGAAATGGGCGCATTGTCTTTATTGATGATGGCTGCTCATTGGATGGTTGAAACCGATTTATTAGCAATCGAGGGGGGTGAGTAAATGGGATATGTAGAAATTATTGATGGCTCAGGTTACCTTGCACGTTTAGAAAATAACAAAGTAACCATAGAGCCAACAACTGACAGATGCATTAGCTGTAATGATGACAGGCTAATACATTCTGGTAATTTCTTAGTTTGTACTATATGCCACTGTAGGCAATAAGGAGTTTACCATAATGCACACACGATTTAAATGTAATGGTTGCAGTCGCAAGACCGAGTTCTTATGGCTCGATCAGTTGGATATGCCAGATGGATTTAAGGCGTATCAGTGTATGGATTGTGGGTGCGTAGGCGTTAAGAATATAGCGGAAGCTTTGGATATACCAGATAGCGATATATCCAGATGTGATAAGTGTGGTAGTTGGAAGTTTATTACCGTGGTCTGCCACACTTGTCAATTAATTAAGGGTGTTGGATGAAAAGGAAAAAAATGAAAATAGGAAACAGATCGAATGATTACAAGCCAAACGATCAGTATTACACGCCAGAATGGATTTTTGAAAAATTAGCCATTAGATTTGATTTGGATGTTGCTTCTCCTGAAGGAGGTATTTCTTGGATACCTGCCGACAAATATTATGATGAACAACAAGATGGTTTGGCTTCAGATTGGTTTGGTACTGTTTGGATGAACCCACCTTTCTCAAAGCAAAGACCTTGGATTGAAAAGTTTGTTGAACATCGAAATGGAATAGCCTTGCTTCCTTGGTCTAAATCAAAAAGTTTGGGACTAATTTGGGATCAAGCTGATGCAATCTGTGTTTTGCCTAGCAATCTTAGATTTCAACACAAAGACGACGGATTGAAGGGAATATTTGTAAGCGTTGGATTATTTGCCTTTGGACACAAAAGTACTGAGGCTTTGAAAAGACTAGACCACAGGGTTAGATAATGTGTAATGAAATAGATCACAATCACGATATTGACTGGGCTAAGCAAAATGAGCTGCACAAGCAGTGGCTGGTTGATAATCCAGATGCTGGATACACAGGCTGGATGTCTATATGAGCGTGGCTGGTTGGGATGAAACTTGGATCGATACCGATGATTTACGCATAGTGTGTTGTAAATCACATCTAGATTAAGCGTACTGTGATGCAAATCACAATCTACTTATCAATAATCTACGCATAAAGGAGTTGCATCTATATGATAGGCTCTAGTGAAGCAGTGGCTCACAAAGCCACAAGGCGAGCCCGCAAGGGAAAGCTCGCAAGGTGCTGGCTAGTTGGGATCGCTATATTCATAGTGAATCTTTGCTTTGTAAAGACTAATTCCGTTGCAGCTGATAATTACAAACCTACGCATTACAAACAATACATACTCATACAATTAAATGACTTTACAGAAGCGTATTGCTTAGTAGAGCTGTATTCTAAAGAGAATAGTAAGTGGGATCCTAAAGCTCGTAATGGTTCACATATAGGTATACCACAAGGCAGATCTAAATATCTTGCAACTGTTAATGGTGTTAAGCAGATAGACTGGGGTATTAAGTACATCAACAATAGATATGGATCTATGTGTAAAGCATTAGATCACTTTAATCGTAAAGGCTGGCATTGAGAGATAAAGCATTAGGCAGTGGCAAGTGGGCTAAGCTACGCATTACCATATTAGATCGTGATGGTTGGCAGTGTGCAATATGTAATGGGCCAGCACACACAGTGGATCATATAGTGGCACGTGTTAAGGGCGGTGATATGTGGTCACCAGATAATTTACAATCGATGTGTAAGAGCTGTAATAGCCGTAAAGGTGGCCGTTTTTTTAATAGCACGGCGAC
>Ga0315904_10005847_pt1 | contig 16959 bp, 10 predicted proteins | sample LakEriMetagenome_6_FD_203529 | JGI IMG/M metagenome (GOLD analysis project Ga0315904, IMG submission 203529) | Freshwater fungal communities from buoy surface, Lake Erie, Ohio, United States - Buoy 12 MA120 | ecosystem: Environmental > Aquatic > Freshwater > Lake | place: USA: Lake Erie, Ohio...
CCGCCGAAAAATAATCTTTGTGGATCAAGTCCCCTTTTTTTCACTTCTTCTCGCGCAGGCTGGTCAGCATTTTCTTCTTCCTTCTCCTGTGCCGTCACCTGAACCAACAGCAATGATCCCAGCAGGGTAAGTCCAAAAAGTTTCCTTCTCATAGTCTTACATTTAACTTGTATGAACCCGGTCCCAAAAACCGGTTTGTAACATGAAAATAAACTAATGTCAAATACAACGGGAAGTTATGATTACTATCTGAAACTGGGGCAGAGTGACTGACGCAGGCTTCCATTCATCTCAGTATAAAAGCCCTGGTACTGCATATAAACCTCCGAGGCACCGTTCATATTATTGTAATTCCTGAGGGTTGACGTGGTGGCATCGTATGAGAACATCAGCCGGAAGTTCTTCCACTGGTATCCGATCATAGGGATAACAGCATCTCCTACGCGGTAATAAACTCCCCCAATAAGTTGCTGCTCCCCATCTCCGGAAAGATTATAATTGGCATGCATACCCGCTACCAATTCTGTAGCCTTCGCCTGTGTACTGAAATAACTTGAAGGATTGATGATCCACTGGTCGTTCAGTTTGATCACGGCATCTGCAAATGCAATATACCTGGGGCTAAGCCTGTTATCGTACACGGGGGTTGCCGTAAAGAATGTCTCGCGCGGTTTGTTCACGTGATGCGCGGAGATTCCACCATGCACATAAATATCATCTGTTGGAAACCATGCATAATTGAGCCCTACCTGCATATCGAAATATGACGTACTGTTGGCGTTGAAGGTTTCTCCGGAGGGAGCCTGGGCATCAAAGAATTTTCCATTCCACTGGTTGTCGAAACTGAACCTGGTGATATCGACCCGTTTGGTGGAAATACCAACATTGAAACCTGCACTGATCAGGCCGGTATTTCCGAGCATCTGGTGATATGCGGCCGACCCATAGATCTTGGTAGAGGTCAGGTTACCTGACCCTGCCACATCCCTCAGGATAACGCCACCCAACCCTACCCATCCAGTTTCAAACCTGTCTCGGAACACCTGGGCATCTCCATAGATGCTGATGGTTTTATACGGCACTGGTATCGAAGACCACTGGTTCCTGTAGTGGGCACCCAACCTGTAGTCGGAATCAGGGATGAAACCGGTGTTGGCGGGATTGGTGGTAAGTGGCGAATTAAAGAATTGGGAAAAATGCAAATCCTGCCCCTGTACTGATGTTACAGCAACCACTAACAGAACCAACATGATATACCTCAATTCCCGTTTCATGCGCTACCGATTATCTTAATAACGTTATGTCACCCTTCTTAGTTGCCCTGTTGCCATCCGAAAACTCAACCTCCAGCGTGTATGCGTATACGTCCATCGGTTGAAGGGTCCCTTTGAACCGGCCATCCCAGCCCCTGCTCTGGTCAGCCGACTGGAAAACGAGCAGTCCCTGCCTGTTGTAGATCCTGAATGTCATTTTAGCAATTCCAAAGCCCCGTACAAATACCTGGTCATTGATACCATCCCCATTGGGCGTGAAGGCATTGGGTACATCGATCAGTGATACTACCACGGCATCCACGTCCTGACAAACGGAGTCAACACAACCAAACTGGCTGGTGGCGATCAGGCAGGTACGGAACCTACCGGTTGTATTGTACTGGTGGACTGGATTAACCTGTGTTGAACTGTCGTTATCACCAAAAAACCATTTGTAACTGCTTGCGCCGGTGGACGTGTTGGTGAACCTCGTAGGAGTATTCTCCTGGCCGGGATTAGGACTGAACGTAAAATTTGCAACAGGTCCCGGATGTACGGTAACCTGCCGGGTAGTGGTATCCCGCAGATTGCAGGTGTTTGGATCGATCGCCACCAGGGTGACGGTGTAAGTACCCACGGTATTATAGATCTTTGGCGGCGGCGTAGGACCAACAAAGGTTGTCCCGTCCCCAAAATCCCATTCAAAGGTTTCCCCTGCCAGTGATGTGTTGGCAAACACGGCAGTATAAGGAACGCAACCCGAAGGAGGTGTTGTAAACCGGGCTTCCACGTTCGGCGCCACCCTCAAGACACGCGTGACAGAATCCGGGAAGTTGCAGTAATTGGTATCGACCATGACCAGGCGAACGTTGTAGGTACCCGGGTTGGCAAATGTATGGTTCACACTGCCTGCACCAGCTGTAACCCTTGGCGAATTATCTCCAAAATCCCAGATGAATGAGGTGTTGGTAAACGGCTCGCCCGGCGGCGCAACAGAGAGGTTATCAAAACGGTAGTTAAGGCTTTCGCAGGGGGGCAGCTTCACATTGGTGAAATCCACATTGGCTTTATCGGCACGCGCAATAACCGTTTTATAGGCTGTATCCCGGGGAATACATTTTGTACTGTCGATCGCGATCAGCCTGATCCTGTACGTGCCAGTATTGGTAAACGTATGTTTTACAGTAGGTTCGATGGTGGATCGTCCTGGCGTACCATCCCCAAAGTCCCATTCGTACCTGAGGGCGTTGGCCACGGTATCTGTGAAATCGACCGTAAGGGAAGCGCAGCCGGTGGAATCGTTGATTACGCCGTCGATGGATGACTGTATGGATGCGATCACGCCCTGGTAATCAAATAATATCTTCACTGCCGCCAGGTTACAGTCGCCGCCACTACCCGTTCCTATAGCCCCGTTGATGGGGGATACAACACCTGGAGTTACGGGCATGGGTTGGGTGATGGGTGATGTGGAGCAGGCATTATTACCCAAACAGTTGGCACAGATCGCCTGATAGATCGCGCCCCGTTTGTCGAACCTGCTGGTTCCGCCATCCACGTGGTCGCCTTCACCGCCGGTTTGACCAAAGAAACTACCGTATAACTGGCGGGTTGCGTCTTTCTCCATGACAAAGAAATAGAAATCGCGTCCGTCTGTTGTGGGTTTGATGGCATCTGGCGTCACAGGCATGCCTGCAGGTCCCGATGTTTTTGAATCGTAGTCAGCGGAGGTATTGCATGGATTCAACCTGCCACCCCAACCGGAAATGTAAATATTCTCGCATCGGTCTACGAGAAATGCTACCGGCGAAATGTTGGGTACAGATCCGGAAGTGCCAAACACAGTAGAATACACATAGCCTGAAAGATCCGGCCGGATTTTGGAAATGAATTGTTTGGATCCCGGATTGCTGTAAGTCGCATTAGATACCGTCCATGAACCCAGGCTGATACCCGTAATGTAAGGGAATCCGAGCAGGTCAAACTGGATACCGTAAATGATATCGAGTGTGGATGTACCGAAATAAGTGGTTTGTATCAGCGACCCTCCATTGTTGGGAATGATCGACACATAACCGTCAATGGCCCCACCGTAAGTATTGGTGGAACGGGGCATATTTCCGCTGGAGGTACCACCGGCTACATAAATATTTCCGTTGGTTGGATTTAACGACAATACAAAGCCGGCATCATCCTCGGCGCCGCCAAGGTAACTGCTGAACAATACCGCGCTTACATTCGGGTTGATCTTGAGTACCACCGCATCCTGCTTACCACCAAGGGTAGTTTGGAATGCATTCTGGATGGGGAAGTTGGTAGACTTAGTGCTTGCAGCAATATAGATATTGTTTGCGCCATCAAGAACAACTTCACTTCTGGCATTATCACCATAGTTATAAAGCAGGGAACCGCTGCGCGGTTGACCCGATGCATCGATGTTAGCCCCATCGTCATTACTGCCGCCGATCCTCATCGATCCGATCAGGGCAGTACCGGCAGCATTCAGTTTTGTTACGATGATATCAAAGAAACCACCGGATCCGAAAGCGCTGGTTGTAGTGGGAAAGTTCGTAGAGGAGGTCCTTCCCAGGATCACCAGGTTTCCCTGTGGATCTGCGAAAAGGCTATGCGGGAACTCGTCCTGGCTTCCACCCAGGTAAGTTGAATAAATCCTTGCCGTGCCGTTTGCATTGAATCGGGTGATACCTATATCGATCCCAAGGTTAGTACCGCCACCGGCAAATGTGGATTGGAACGCGCCAGGCGTCACAGGGTATCCACCACCGTTAAACACGATGCCGCCGGCAAAAAAACTTCCATCATCACCCGGGGTTGCCGTAAATCCCCAGTTGCCCGAGCGGCTTCCTGTATAGGTGGAGAAGATCAGGGTTGGATCGATCACCAACTCAGCCCTCTCGTCATAATTCCTTAACTTGAAACTAACCTGCTGACCGTTAATCACATACCGGCACTCCACTATTTTTTTCACTCCACCGATCACCTGGTAAGCATATGGCACCAGCTCCTTAACTTCCCCAACGGATGTTTTAATGAGCAGGTCCCCATTCTTCACGGTGATTTTCTCAGCCCCCTCATAACCAAGAACGATCTTGGATATATCAGCTCCTGGTTTTACCAGGAAATCATATTTCAGCTGACCATTCTCTGAATAATATTTAATGTCAATACCAGGGTAGAGGTTGTTGAGCCGGAGGGCTGAAAATGAACGCACGTTGGATTTCCACTTCGTACTGTCATTTCCGAGGAAATAATTATCGTAGCCCTCACGTGGATTTTCCGGAAATGCCACAGGGTTATTTGCGCTTCCCTGGAAAACCACCCTTAAGGCATGTGACCGAACCCGGATTTCGCTTTGCCCGGTATTGGAACCATGCATGTCAGGTCGTTGGGGATCGCGTGTGTTGTACCCGGAGGAAAGCACATCAGGGCCTGTTTCGCCAGTGCCATGACCATGGAACCGTTCCGACAATCTCTTAAAATCCTCCGGATGATGCTGAAGGATCGTATAACCTTTCTGATCAATGAAAAATGCGCCATTGCCGGCTTCGGCCCTATACCTGAAGTTACCGTCCCATTGGCCTTTATTTTCAACGAAATCAAGGGAATAATAAGATTGGGATATGCTGGTGTTCGTGAACACTAACAGCGAAAGAAGGCTTGGGATTATGGATCTGAGTAATCTTATGATCATCGGGATTTAAAAATACATTTATAATCGTATAAGATGTGTTAATTGTGTAGACTGGTTGGGTCAGATTAGCTACGATATCTTGCTCCAGGCCGTTTTACCTTGTTGCAGGGCCAGGAACTCTTTCAATACGCGATTTCTATCGTCCCCAAGGTCAGGATCCCCCGCCAGCAGGTCACCCGTGAGGTTCTTTGCCAGATCGAGCAATTCCCTGTCTTCAACAATATTCGCCAGTTTAAAGTTCATCAGGCCACTTTGACGTGTTCCTTCGATGTCTCCAGGTCCTCTGATCTCCAGGTCTTTCTCGGCGATCACAAAGCCATTATTGGTGCTACACATCACCGAAAGTCGTTCCCGGGCCTCTTTTGAAATGTTGTCACTGGTCAGCAGGATACAATAGCTCTTCTCGGCCCCCCTTCCTACCCTGCCCCTAAGCTGGTGTAACTGGCTGAGCCCGAACTTTTCCGCACTTTCAATAACCATCACTGAGGCGTTCGGCACATTAACGCCAACTTCAATTACTGTTGTAGATACCATTATCTGTGTATCATTGTCTACGAAGCGCTTCATATTGGTTTCTTTCTGATCCCCGCTCATTTTTCCGTGCACCATGCTGATATAGGTATGGGGCTCAGGAAAATATGCCTTAACATTCTCGTACCCCTTCATCAGATTTTCATAATTGAGTTTCTCGCTTTCTTCAATGAGCGGAAATATGATGTACGCCTGCCGGCCTTTCTGTAACTCAGCTTTGATAAAATCCATCACCTGGTGTCGGGCATGTTCATACCGGTGAACGGTCTTAATGGGTTGCCTTCCAGGTGGAAGCTCATCCATGACACTGTAATCAAGATCGCCATACGCCGTCATCGCCAGGGTACGGGGAATGGGTGTTGCGGTCATCACAAGAACGTGGGGCGGTATATCGCTTTTCTCCCACAATTTGGCACGTTGGGCAACTCCGAACCGGTGCTGCTCGTCAACGATAGCCATGCCCAGGTTCCTGAACTGAACGTCCTTTTCAATCAGGGCATGGGTACCTATAAGTATGTGCACTTCTCCCTCAGCCACTTCGGCAAGTATCTTCTTCCTTTCTTTCGCCTTTACCGACCCGGTTAATAAACGTACCTGGATCGGCATTTCCCTGAGCAGATCTGTGATCCCCGCAAGATGTTGTTGCGCCAGTATCTCAGTAGGCGCCATCATGCAACTTTGAAAGCCATTGTCAGCCGCAATGAGCATGGACATCAGGGCCACAATGGTTTTGCCGCTGCCCACATCACCCTGCAGCAATCTGTTCATCTGCCTGCCCCGGGCCGTGTCCTGGCGGATTTCCTTCAGCACCCGTTTCTGTGCGCCGGTAAGGGTAAAGGGAAGGTATTTTTCGTAGAACGTATTGAACAACAGACCAACGGAGCTGAACACGATCCCTTTTGAAAAGCGGTGCCTGTTGGACCGGATCAGACCCAGCCTGAGTTGGGCAAGGAAAAACTCCTCGAACTTCAGTCGATAAACGGCCCGGTCATAATCCTCTTTGCCGGCAGGGAAATGGATGCCCTTGTAGGCCTCCCACCGGCTTGCCAGTTTAAGGGAACTGATCAGATGCTGTGGAAGGTTCTCAGGGAGATCTTTTTCGGTGATCACCGTGAACAGGTTGAACATCAGCTTACCGATATTCCTTCCATTCAATCCTTTGGTCTTAAGCTTTTCCGTTGCGGGGTAAATAGGTTCCAGGAATCCTTTGCCCTCTGCTTTCTCCGGAGTATAGAGTTCAACTTCCGGATGGGTGATCTGCGGCTTGCCAAGAAAAAAACCCGGTTTCCCGAATACAAGATACTCCCGGCCCACATCGAGCGACTTGGATATCCAGTTCACACCCTGGAACCATGTTAATTCCAGCACTCCCGAATTATCCTGGAGTTCCCCCACCAGCCTTCTTCCCCTTCCGGCTCCGGTTATATGGAAAGATGTCAGCCGACCAGCCACCTGGATGAAATCCGTTTGGTAGGTAATATCGCGGATCAGCTTAACCTCTGTTTTATCGATATGCCGAAGCGGGAAGTGTTCAAGCAGATCCCTGAATGTGAATATCTGCAACTCCTTTTTCAGCATGTCGCCCCTGAGGGGTCCAACGCCTTTAAGGTATTCAACTGGATTATTTAATATGGAGGAGATGGATGTAATGGGCGATGTATTCCTGCAAATTTAAGGTATGTGCGCCCATCAATAATACTTCCGCGAATTGGGCAAACCACTAAACATCAGCCATTGGAGCATCAAGGCATAAAACCCCTGCCAGGTTTTCAATCAAAAAAAGACTAATTAATGGTCATGATTCGCCGAATGAGCAACTTTCCGGTTTGAAGGATTATCCTAAGGTCCAACATCAAACTACACTCCTTAGCGTAGGCAACATCGTACATGATCATCTCGTCTTGTGACCGGGCGTCAGACATCTCTCTTCTGACTTGCCAAAGTCCAGTAATCCCAGCTGGGGCAACAAACCGTTCAGCGTGCTCATTGGTGGTCAGGGATGATGCTTCATTAAGTGGGAGAGGACGGTTTCCAATGATCGACATATCTCCTTTGAGGACATTAAACAATTGCGGCAATTCGTCCAGGCCGGTACGCCTGAGAAATTTTCCCACCCTTGTTACCCTGTGATCGCTACACAACCAGGAAAACAACCTGCCCTTATTTCCAACTGGCTGGTGATGTTTCGAAATTGGCGAAATCATTCGGTCTGCTCCAACCTTCATGGTTCTGAATCCAAAGTATTTGAATACCCTGAATCCACGACCCGTCCTGTAAGAATTGTGAAAAACAGGACCGGAGGAATCGAATTTTATTAAAAGCGCTATGATCAAAAAAACCGGAGACAAAGCCAGGATCAATACAGATGACGCGACAATATCAAAAAATCTCTTTAAAATCCCGGTATCAGTAATACCTGAAGATCTTCTATCGACTGTTACCCTTTTCGTCCCCGCTAATAACGACTGCTTCACCCTGGTTATAAAAGCAATACGCTCCTTAATGGTGAATATGTCCCTGGTAGGGTGAAAAATGTCATCAATAAGACATGCTTTTACCAATGCAGGCTTATCCTGCTCTGTCAGGCTTGTTGATAAATAGACGACAGGAACCGAGCGATAGGACAACCGTTCCAGAAATCCCAGGAACGCTCTAAGTCCATTTGTATCGTACGGGAGGTCTATCACAATGGCAGTGAGTGCCACCTTCCTTCTTTCAAGTTCCGGAATGAAGGACTCCGCCTGACGAAAGTCAACGGTTGAGGAATAGCCAACGCCTAATGCTTCAGAGATCCATTTCATGGCATCGGCATTCTCCCCAATGTAAAAAATCAGCTCAGTGAGGTCCTGACAAAATAAAGACCCTTTTCCCACCTTCACTGTCTTGAAATAAGCAACTTTCTCCCTGCTGTTATCGGTCATCATAGCATTCCTTTAGGTCTTATTTGAAATTCACGGCCAGGCTCAATTCTCTATGGTCCCGCCCCATAACCAGTGCGTCTACAGATTCCAGAAACTTCATTGGATTGAACGGTTTGGAAAAGTACTGCTCAACCCCATACTTCTTTACCATGGACATCAGCAAACTCTCGTCCATTGAGGACAACATCACCATAGGAATATCGTTGAACAAAGGACTCAGTCTCAAATACTTCACCAATTCCCCATCCTGCATATCCTGGAGATCCGGGTCCAGAACAACCAGGCTGAAATCATTACTCTGGCGTAAGGAATAGATGGCACTAATACCATCTGGCACTGACACCACATCATAATACTTGTTCAAAATGGTGCATAACAGATACCTCACGGCCTTATTACCTTCCACCACCAGAATTTTCTTTCTCATACTTATAGATCTTTACTCTCATTTAAGAACGACATATCTGGCTGATTGCCAAATGTCAAGAGTTTTTTGGGAGGAATTGGAGTACGGATGATAAATGGTGCAGTAGCACCGTGGAGATTTCTAAAGGATTCTCGAATTCAATAAGAAGGATGCGAAAGTTACACACGGGAGGCCAGAACTTCAAAGTTTATCATGAATTTTTTATTCCGCAAATGAATACAGATCGCCGATTCACATCTAAGGCAGACGCTCCCTTTTTGCTTTTTCCCATATAGCAGACTGAGTTCCATTGAGATACCTGTGCAAACCCATCCAGGCTGACAAGTTCATAAAAACAAAATAATAAGGGGCATAAAAAATCATGGGCACAATTCTGGAAGATGAAGAAAACAGCCACCCGATGAACGCCAGCAGGTAAAAAAAGATCTGACCAAAAAAAATAGCATAATATTCTCCTGATCTGACAATGATGGCAATGTTCAAAAAAAGAATGACCGGGATAACAAAAGGACAAATTGCCGATCTTAAGACACGGCGTGAAACATATTGAAAGGCCAATTTACCGTATCGGGAAATATTCAGGAGGTCTTTCATCAAAACCATCGACTGAAACACCCCTGCGCTGATCCTGATCTTTCTTCTCATTTCGTCTGCCGGCGAAAACGACGGACTCTCCATAGCAATGGCACGCGGCTCATATTGTACAATCCATCCCATCCGGCAGACATTAAGGGACATATAAAAATCATCAAGGATAAGATCCTCAGGCATCTTCATAAACAGCTCTCTCCTGATTGAAAATAACTCCCCGGCAGCACCTACCACAGAATGAAAATCAGAATCCAGCTTTTTCAATGCGGATTCATACCTCCAGTAAAGTCCTTCGCCCTGCCCCAACAATTTACCAGATGTGATCACTCTCTTCTCCCCGGAAACTCCGCCTATATGAGGATCAGTATAATGACGCATGATCAGTGAGAACGCAACTGGATTAAGCAGCGAGTTAGCGTCGCTAAACACAACAATATCGGACTCCGAAACCCGACTTACTACACGGTTGAGAGCAGCCACTTTGCCTTTTCTTTCCGGCTCAAAGAAGAGTTCCACCTGGGGATATCTGCGGATGATCTCCGTAGTTTTATCTGATGATCCGTCCGCGACAATGATGATCCTCTGCAAATGACGCGGATAATCTATTGCCAATGAATTCTCTATCTTCCCGGCAATAACGTCTTCTTCATTATAAGCAGCAATAACGTGAGCGACCGTCAGAAGCTCTCTCTCCTCTTCCCGGTGAATAACGCTCCTTTTACGCCTTCCCAGTTTCACCAACATCCATACAATGACTCCATACCCCAAATAGGTGTAGAACAAGATGCCTATCAAAGCCCAAAAAAACAGCTTCATTAAAAACATACTAAACATGAATCCATAGTAAAATAAGGGGATAACGCTTACCCAGCAGCAAGTCAACAGGAAAAGATCGCAACAATTTCGGAATTTACCTTTTTTACGCTGAAAGCCAATTTGGGCAGCCCTTAACGAACCACTTAAGAACTGCAATCTCAGCAAATATTAAGTAAATTGTTCCTCCATGCAAGCCCCTCTAGCTGAACGCGTACGACCGGTCAAACTGGCAGAACTCGCCGGACAGGAACACCTCACGGGTGAGAAAAGCATTCTGCGCACCGCCATTGAACAGCAGGCGATCCCTTCAATGATCCTATGGGGCCCGCCGGGCACCGGGAAAACCACCATCGCCAACATTATTGCCAATGCCGTGAAAGCAGATTTCCATACGCTAAGTGCCATTAGTGCGGGGGTCAAAGACGTACGTGAAGTGATCGAGAAGGCGAAGTCGCAGGAAAAAGCCATCCTCTTCATCGATGAGATCCACAGGTTTTCGAAAAGCCAGCAGGACGCCTTGTTAGGGGCAGTGGAAAAAGGCATCATTACGCTCATCGGAGCTACTACGGAAAACCCGTCTTTTGAAGTAAATAGCGCTTTACTTTCCCGCTGCCAGGTATACGTTCTTAAACCACTTACGGATGAGGACCTGCTCAAACTCATTCACCAGGCCCTCATCCATGATCCCATCCTCCAGACAAGAAAGATCAACATCCTGGAACATGAGGCCCTTATCCGATTATCCGGGGGCGATGCGCGAAAACTGCTTAACCTGTTTGATTTGGTTGTAAACACCACCACGGCAAACGAGATCAACATAACCAACGAACTGGTGCTCACCACCGCGCAAACCAAAATTGCGATATACGATAAGACCGGCGAGCAACATTACGATATCATTTCAGCTTTCATAAAATCCATCAGGGGCTCCGATCCTAACGGTGCCGTGTATTGGCTGGCAAGGATGATTGAAGGCGGTGAAGACATTAAGTTCATTGCACGGCGACTGGTGATCCTGGCCAGTGAAGATATTGGTAATGCCAACCCAACCGCCCTTGTGCTCGCCAATGCATGTTTTGACGCAGTGAATAAGATCGGCTACCCCGAAGGGCGGATCATACTCTCGCAGTGCGCAACTTACCTCGCCTCCTCGCCGAAAAGCAACGCCTCATACCTGGCCATTGATATGGCGCTTGCCGAGGTACGAAAGTCCGGCAGTCTTCCTGTGCCGCTGCATATCCGGAATGCACCAACAAAACTGATGAAAGACATGGGATACAGTAAGGGCTATGCCTATTCCCACGATTATGATCGAAACTTTTCCGCGCAGGAATATTTACCCGATCAGATCGGCGGAAAGAAGTTTTATGACCCCGGCAAAAATGCCAGGGAGGACGAGATCCGGCGTTTCCTAAAAGAACGCTGGAAAGAAAAATACGGATACTGAATAAACCAAGAACATGATGAGCATTCGCTGGACCTGCAAGCCCTTCGCCGAACTATCCGTTGATGAATTATATTCCCTGCTTCAACTCAGGTCCGAAGTATTCGTAGTTGAACAAAACTGTGTGTTCCTTGATATGGACAACAAGGACCAGAAATGTCATCACCTCATGGGATATATTGACAATGAATTGGTTGCATCGGCCCGTATCGTCCCACCCCGTCTGGCCTACGATGAACCTTCCATCGGCCGCGTGGTCAGCAACCCTAAATACCGCAAAACAGGGGCTGGAAGGCAACTGATGGAAGAAGCTATTCGCATCACCATACAACTGCATGGAAACCGACAGATAAGAATTGGCGCCCAACTTTACCTCAAAAATTTCTATGGTTCATTAGGCTTTGAATGCCAAGGAGTTGTCTATCTGGAAGATGGTATTGAGCATATTGAAATGATCAGACCTTGATCATTCCCGTTCCAATTTGTCGAGAACTTTTTACCGGGAAACAAAATATAAATGTCCCACCGGTCGTTATTCAGAAAGTCCAGATCCTTTTTGAAAAAACAAATCCGGCTCTATGAAAAAAAGTTTACTTCGGCGAGTGTTGAGAATGGTGATTACAATCATTTGTGTGTCAACATTAAGTAACAATGTTAATGCGCAATTGAAGTATGAGGTTGGCCTGAATATCGGCCCTTCAAACTTCCTGGGTGACCTTGGAGGAAATACGGGAAGAGGACAAACTTTCCTGAAAGACCACCAGTGGTCTACCATGAATTTAATGAAAGGGGTCACTTTCAATGTAATACCCAACGAAGTTATTTCCCTGCGCGTTGCCATCAACTTCGGCAAGATTGAAGGCGCAGACAGCCTGATCCAGGGAAAAGGCGGCCTGGAAGAAGCGCGTAAGGCACGTAATCAACACTTCGTATCAAATATTTTCGAGGCCTATGCCGCGGCCGAAGTTTATCCCACTGCCATATTTGAAGGAGACCCTTCAGATCTTACCCATAAACTTCGTCCATATGGAGTTCTGGGTGTGGGCATGTTCAAATTCAACCCGAAAGGCCAGTATGTTGATGCCAGCGGAAATGCTCAGTGGGTGGAACTACAACCCCTGAGAACAGAAGGCCAGGGCATGTCTAAACATCCTTCCCGTGAGACCTACAGCCTCACCCAGATAAATGTACCCTACGGCATTGGTCTTAAATACTTTTTCTCAGACAGGTTCAACCTCAGCTTTGAAATACTGAACAGGAAAACATTTACAGATTACATGGACGATGTAAGTACTACTTATATAGCTGATCAGGACTTCTATGATTTTTTTGGTGCAACAGCTACGGCCGATATCGCCAGGCAGATGGCGAATAAATCAACACTGCTTACCGGCGGCCTGAACAGGGCCGGATATGAAGCTGGTGACAAACGCGGTACATCTACCAACAACGATGCCTACTATGCCACTACGTTCAAGCTTGGTATCAGGATGGGTAAAGATGGCTCCAGCAGTTTCAGGAACCAGACCCGTTGCTCGATCATCAGGTTCTGATAAAACATACTCCATAAAAAATCCCGCCACTTGAGCGGGATTTTTTATTAACCCAACTCTGATTTCAAAAACCGGGCAGTATGACTTTCCTTCACTTTGACGAGGTTCTCGGGTGAACCTTGAAAAAGGATCTTCCCACCCCCGTCGCCGCCTTCCGGGCCCAGGTCTACCACATAGTCGGCCACTTTGATGACGTCCATGTTGTGTTCGATCACCAGTACGGTATTTCCCCTGTCTACGAGTTTGTTTAATACGTCAAGCAAATGGCTTATGTCCTGAAAATGTAATCCCGTGGTGGGCTCATCAAGTATATAAAATGTTTTCCCCGTGTCTTTTTTTGCCAGCTCCGTTGCCAATTTGACGCGCTGCGCCTCACCCCCGCTCAGGGTTACGGCCGACTGGCCGAGGGATATATAACCAAGCCCCACATCCTGCAGCACTTTTATTTTCCGGTAGAGATAAGGAACATTGGTAAAAAATTCTACAGCCTCGTCCACGGTCATATCCAGTACGTCGCTGATCGATTTCCCCTTGTACCTGATCTCCAGGGTTTCACGGTTATACCGCTTCCCGTTGCATTTTTCGCAGGGCACATAAACATCAGGAAGGAAATTCATCTCGATCACGCGCATTCCGCCGCCCTCACAAACATCACAGCGCCCCGTTTTAACATTGAACGAAAACCGACCCGCGTTATAGCCCCTGATCTTAGCTTCAGGAATGGCAGCGAACAATTGGCGGATCTCTGTAAAAAAACCGCAATAGGTTGCCGGATTGCTCCTCGGCGTACGGCCAATAGGAGACTGGTCTATCTCAATCACCTTATCGATGAATTCAAGACCCTTCACCGATTGGTAAGGCAGCGCCGTCAGCTTTGAATCATAACAATGCTTACTCAGCACAGGGTACAGCGTTTCGTTGATCAGGGTCGACTTACCACTGCCGCTGACGCCGCTGATCACCACGAAACTCCCTAAGGGTATGGAGAGATTCACCTTCTTCAGGTTGTTGCCGTCAGCCCCTTTCAATTCCAGCTTGTTCCCGTTACCCTTTCTCCGCTCAGAAGGCACGGGGATCTTCTTTTTCCCCTGCAGGTAAAGGGCTGTTTCAGAATCGGAATCCATTACTTCCCCCGGCGTACCCTGTACTACAACCCTGCCGCCATGTTTACCGGCCTTGGGGCCAATATCGATCAGGTGGTCGGAAGCGAGCATAATGTCTTTATCATGTTCCACCACCAGCACACTGTTCCCGATATTTCGCAGATTCTGCAGCGCAGTGATCAAACGCATGTTATCACGCTGATGCAATCCAATGGATGGCTCGTCGAGTATATAGGTGATCCCCTGGAGTTGTGAGCCGATCTGGGTAGCCAGCCTGATCCGCTGGGACTCACCCCCACTCAATGTGCGGGTGGGCCTGTTAAGCGTCAGGTAATTGAGGCCCACATCCAGCAGGAATTGCAACCTCTCGCGGATCTCCTTTAAAATATCCCTGGCTATAAGTTGCTGTTTGTTGCTCAGCCTGCTGTCCATATCGCTGAAACGAAGGGAAAGCTGGTCGAGGTTCAATTCAGACATCTCCGCGATGTCTATATTGTCCACCTTGAACCAGAGACTCTCCTTCCTCAAACGGGCACCGTTACACGAAGAGCAGGTTTTTAAGGTCATGAACTTCTCTGCCCAGTCCCGGATGGCATCGCTGCTGCTTCCGAGGAACCAGCGCTTGACCATGTTCACCACACCTTCAAAATCCGTTTCGTAGGTGGCACCGGGCTCTTCATCATACCCCATATCTACTTCCATGGAAGCTTCCTCAGAACCAAAAAGGATAAGGTTCAATGCTTTCCGGGGGATCTTACCTACGGGCACCTTCAGGCTGATCTTATTCTTTTTTGCAAGCTGTTCAACCTGCTTGAAAATAAATGCGTCGCGGGCCTCGCCCAAAGGGGCAATGCCGCCCTCCGCAATGCTTATTTCGGGATCGGGTATCACCGATTCCATATCCACCTGGTAAACCTGTCCAAGCCCCTTGCAAACAGGACAGGCACCATAAGGAGAGTTGAATGAAAAACTGTTCGGTGATGGTTCTTCGTACGAAAGCCCCGTGTCTTCACACATCAGCTGGCGGCTGTAAGAAGCCAGTACATCCTGCCCTTTTTTATCATCCATCACCTGTACAAACATCAGGTCCTTACCCATTTTCAATGCCTGCTGGACGCTTTGACTGATACGCACCCGAAATTCCGCGCTGGCTGCCATCCTGTCGATCACCACCTCGATATCGTGTACCTTATACCGGTCCACCTGCATCTTAGGTACCAGGTCCCGGGTCTCGCCATCCACCCTCACTTTCAAAAAGCCCTTCTTCCGGATCTCTTCGAACAATTCCCTGTAATGACCCTTACGGCCACGTACCAGAGGGGCGAGGATCGATATCTTCTTCCCCTGAAATCTCTTAAAGATGTTTTCGATGATCTCCTCTTCAGAGAACTTGATCATCTTCTTTCCCGTATTGTAGGAATAGGCTTCGCCGGTCCTTGCATATAGCAGTCGGATGAAATCGTACACCTCCGTCACCGTTCCCACTGTAGAGCGGGGATTTTTATTGGTGGTCTTCTGCTCTATGGAAATAACGGGCGAAAGGCCGGTGATCCGGTCAACGTCAGGACGCTCCATATCGCCAATGAACTGCCGGGCGTAGGCGCCAAAAGTTTCCATGTAACGGCGCTGACCCTCCGCATAAATGGTATCAAAGGCGAGCGACGACTTCCCGCTGCCGCTGATGCCCGTGATCACGACCAATTTATTCTTGGGAATAGAGATATCAATATTCCTGAGGTTATGGACCCTCGCCCCCAGTACTTCGATCACATCCTGACTCATCCTGTAAAATTAACCAATGCAACGCCCTAAAGTTTTAAAAAAACAACCCATTATGCACATTCTTCACATTTTTCATATTTGTCACATTTCCCTATATTTGTCGTCCAGTTCTTTATTTCTTTATCCAGAAAGGCTGAGGGAAATGGCCCTTTGACGCCTTGACAACCTGTCCCTGTGATAAGGTGTCACCGCCATCCCATACTATGTATGGGACCGATAAGTCAGTTCTAGCTATGAACTTGTTCCATCTTCAAGCTCCCTGACCGGGAGAGTCTTTTTCTCAACTTCCTGGATACTCAACTAAAGTTTGGATTCAAACAAATTGATCATTTCACCTAACAACAAGGATCATGAGTAATCTTCATTTCGACACACTACAGCTGCATGCAGGTCAGGAAGTTGACCCAACAACAGGCTCAAGGGCCGTTCCCATTTACCAGACTACGTCCTATGCATTTAAAAATTCAGAACATGCGGCCAACCTGTTTGGCCTGCGGGAATTCGGGAACATCTATACCAGGATCATGAATCCTACCACAGATGTTTTTGAGAAAAGGATCGCCGCGCTGGAAGGCGGTGTCGCTGCGCTCGCTACGGGCTCAGGACAGGCGGCCCAGTTCCTGGCACTGAACAATATCCTCCAGGCCGGCGACAACTTCCTAAGCACTTCATTCCTTTACGGCGGGACCTATAACCAGTTCAAAGTTGCCTTTAAGCGGTTAGGCATAGAAGTCAGGTTTGGTAATGGTGATGATGTGGAAAGTTTTGTGCCCCTGATCGACAAGAACACCAAGGCCATTTACCTTGAAACCATTGGTAACCCAAG
>Ga0315904_10005849_pt1 | contig 16957 bp, 17 predicted proteins | sample LakEriMetagenome_6_FD_203529 | JGI IMG/M metagenome (GOLD analysis project Ga0315904, IMG submission 203529) | Freshwater fungal communities from buoy surface, Lake Erie, Ohio, United States - Buoy 12 MA120 | ecosystem: Environmental > Aquatic > Freshwater > Lake | place: USA: Lake Erie, Ohio...
GCAAGGACATTTGGTACGTCACCTACGATGCGAAGAAGGACGCATTCGGAGCGCCTGTGAACATGGGGTCTACGGTGAATACGGCCGCAGATGAGATGTTCCCGCGCATGCGGTACGACGGCACCCTGTTTTTTGCAACCTCTGGTTGGGGGGGCATGGGTGGGCTGGACATTTGTGAAGCAGCCCCGATTGCTGGTTCTGCGATGAAGTTCGAGAAGGCGGTGCCGATGCTGTACCCCATCAACAGCACCTCCGATGACTTCGGGATCGTCTTCAAGGAAGGGCTGAACGAGGGCTTGTTGACCTCCAGCCGTCCAGGGGGGCGCGGTCGGGATGATGTCTATTCATTCCGGTTGCCCGAGCAAGAGTTCTGCTACCGCGCGAATGTGTACGATTACGACACGGGCAATCCGCTCCAAGCGACGGTCCTTGTGCAGGGTACAGATGGCAAATCGTACACGCTCACCGCAGACGCCGAGGGCTCAGTTTCGTTGTGTGAAAAGGACCAAATCGTGAAGGAAGTAACCTACGGTGTGGACGTGCGGATGCAAGGCTACATCGGAACCGGTGACCGGTTTTCTACGGTCGGGTTGACCGAGAGCACGACGTTTGCGCGGGAGTATTTCTTGAAGGAGATTGTAACGAACGTGGAGTATCCGATGCCGTTGGTGCTGTACCCGTTCAATCAAGCCACATTGCTTGTGAACGCAGAGGTCAACTCGGAGGACAGCTTGAACTACTTGGTGGACCTCTTGACGCGGAACGAATCGCTGGTCATCCAACTCGAATCGCACACGGACAGCCGCGGCGATGCGAAATACAACAAGGACCTGAGCCAGCGTCGCGCCCAAACATGCGTCGACTACCTCATCGCACGCGGCATCGATGCGCGTCGTGTGGTCGCAGTCGGCAAAGGGGAGGAGCAGCTGCTGGTTTCAGATGCGGCCATCGCGGCCATGAAGTCCGACGCGGACAAGGACAAGGGCCACCAGGCGAACCGCCGTACGGTGTTCCGAATCATCGCCACGGACTTCGTTCCGACACAAAAGTGAACGGGCCCGACCGGTACGCCGCGCGCGGGGTTTCGGCCGGCAAGGAGGAAGTGCATGCGGCCATTGCCGCGGTAGACAAGGGCTTGTTCCCGAAGGCGTTTTGCAAAGTCGTTCCGGATGCTTTGACGGGCAGTGCGGAGCATGCGCTCGTTATGCATGCAGACGGAGCGGGGACGAAGTCTTCGCTGGCGTATGCCTACTGGAAGGAAACGGGGGATTTGTCGGTTTGGAAAGGCATTGCACAAGATGCGATCGTCATGAACCTCGACGATTTGCTCTGCGTCGGGGTCACAGGGCCGATCCTGTTTTCATCGACCATCGGTCGCAACAAGCGGCTGGTGCCGGGTGAAGTCATCAAAGCCCTGATCGAGGGCACTGAAGAGGTCCTAGCGGAGTTGCGGGCTTGGGGGGTGGATGTCCAATCGACGGGAGGCGAGACTGCGGACTTGGGAGATTTGGTACGGACGGTGGTGGTGGATTCTACCGTGGTGGCGCGTATCCGCCGCGACGAAGTCATCGACAATGCGCGGATTGAAGCGGGCGATGTGGTGCTGGGACTCGAGAGCGGCGGGCAAGCGGCGTGGGAATCCGAATTCAACGGGGGGATGGGCTCGAATGGACTGACGGCCGCGCGGCACGAAGTTTTCAAAAAAGCGTACCTGCAGGCTTACCCGGAGACATGCGATCCGGGATTGCCGCAAGAACTGCTGTACGCGGGTTCCATGGGGCTCACCGACGCTGTGGACGGGGTGCCGCTCGATGCGGGCAGGCTGGTGCTTTCCCCCACCCGGACCTACGCGCCGCTCCTCATGCCGGTGGTGCGCGAATTCCGGGACCGCATCCACGGGTTAGTCCATTGCAGCGGTGGGGGCCAAACCAAGGTCCTCCACTTCCTCTCGGACCTCCATGTCATCAAAGACGGCCTGTTCCCGACGCCGCCGCTGTTCTCCCTGATCCAACGCGAAGGCGGGATGGACTGGCGCGAGATGTACCGCGTGTTCAACATGGGCCACCGGATGGAGGTCTACACCGATGAAGTGACGGCAGCGGCCATCGCAGATCGCGCTGAAGCCGTCGGCATTGCCGCGCGCATCGTGGGACGTGTGGAGCCGTCGACGGTCGGCCCACGTGTGACCGTGGCAGGGCCGCACGGGACCTTCGAGTACGGCGCCTGATGACAGCAGATACGCTGTTAGATCGGTTGCGGCCGGTCGAAGACCGTTTCCGCGAGGTCGAAAAGCTCCTCTCGGATCCAGAGGTCATCGCAGATTCGGTGCGCTTTCGGCAGATGATGCGGGAACACGGCCGCTTGCAGCCCGCTGCGCTGGCGTACGCGGCATTGCGTGCGGCCTTGGAGGAAGAGGCCAGTGCGCGGGAATGGGCTGCGTCCGGAGATGCCGAAGTGCGCGCATGGGTCAAATCAGAATGGGACCGTTTGGTGGCAGCTACGGCAGCCGCTGTGGAGGCGGCGCGGCTGTCGCTGCTTCCGAAGGACGAGGCGGATGACCGGTCTGCTGTGCTCGAGGTGCGCGCGGGCACAGGCGGAGATGAGGCCGCGCTGTTTGCGGGCGACCTGTTCCGCATGTACGCGCGCTTCATCGAATCGAAGGGTTGGCAGCTTGAGTTGGTGTCGGCGAGCGAAGGCGCTGTCGGTGGATACAAAGAAGTCATCGCGCGGGTGGAGGGAGATGGCGTATACGGTGCGTTGAAGTTCGAGAGCGGGGTGCATCGGGTGCAGCGCGTTCCGGAAACGGAATCGCAAGGACGCATCCATACCAGCGCTGCGACGGTCGCAGTGATGCCCGTCGCAGAGGAGGTCGATGTGGTGCTGAATTTGGCAGACGTGCGGCGAGATACCTACCGATCAAGCGGTGCGGGCGGGCAGCACGTGAACAAGACCGAGTCGGCCGTGCGCCTGACCCACCTGCCTACGGGCGTCGTGGTGGAGTGCCAAGAAGGCAGATCCCAGCACGCGAACTATGACCGTGCGCTGGAAGTGCTTCGCTCGCGGTTGTTTGATTTGGCGCGTGCCGCGCAGCGGGACGCACAAGCCGCAACACGGAAAACCTTGGTCAGCACCGGCGACCGGTCAGCGAAAATCAGAACCTACCATTTCCCGCAGGGCCGCGTGACCGACCACCGCATCGGCTGGACTTCGCATGCACTCGGGGCGGTGCTCGGCGGGGATCTCGGTGCGCTCGTCGCCGCATTGCAAGCGGCCGAACAGGCGGAAATGCTCGCGAATGGCTGAACTTCGCGGCATGTTCAACGGACGTGCAGACCTCTCGGCGGCCATCGCTGCGCGCGGTTCTTACCTCTGCGTCGGCCTCGACCCGGATCCGCAGCGCATCCCCGCCTCGTGCGGCAGCGGGGTCGCCGGCATGGAGGCGTTCTGCCGAGAAATTGTGGCAGCCACGGCCGATTCCGCGGTAGCATTCAAGCCGAACCTCGCCTTCTTCGAGGCCTACGGCGCGGCGGGTTGGGAAGCGTGTGCGCGCATCATCGCGGACATCCCGAAGTCCTGCCTCGTCATTGCCGATGCGAAGCGCGGCGACATCGGCAACACTTCCGGTCGCTATGCCTCCGCCCTGTTCGACGGCCTCGGCGCCGATGCCGTGACGGTGGCTCCGTACATGGGTGAAGACAGCGTGCGCCCCTTCCTCGACCACGGTCCTGGGAAATGGACGGTGCTCTTGGCCCTCACCTCAAATCCCGGCGCGCAGGACTTCGAATTCCACGGCGATCCCCCGTTGTTCGAACGCGTGATCCGCCGGGCCATCGGCTGGTCCGGGCCGGACCGGTTGATGTTCGTCGTCGGCGCCACCCGGCCGGAGCAGTTGGCCCGCGCACGCGCCCTCGCCCCCGACCATTTCTTCCTCGTTCCGGGCGTAGGCGCCCAAGGCGGCACCCTCGCCGACGTGACGGAAGCTGGCTGGGCGCCCGGGTGCGGCCTGCTCGTCAACGCTTCCCGGTCCATCCTGTACGCCTCGGCCGGTCCGGACTTCGCGGCGGCTGCGCGCGCAGAATCCGAGGCAATGCGGGTCGAGATGGGGGCAGAGTTAGCACGGCGGTAAAGAATCCGCCTCCAGCCACAAAGAGCAGCCGGTGCACCTCTCAACGCGGTTGTATATTGCTCACCAAACCTGAACCATGTATACATTGCTTTTCTTCCTGGGGGAGTTCTTCGGAAAAGGACTCCAGTTCATGCGCTTTGCTGTTGAAGCGGGGAAATCGGTTGATGACCAAATCAACGAGGTCATGGCTCCGATTACAGCGGTGGTCATGAAGGTCATCTTCTTTTCACTCCCGCTCGGAGGGGGCATGCAGGTGCCATTTGTGCTGCTGTGGCTCGTGGCTGGCGCGGTGTTTTTTACCGTGTTCTTCCGCTTCATTAACGTCCGGGGCTTCCGGCATGCCCTCGATGTTGTGCGTGGGAAGTACGACGACCCGACGCACAAAGGAGAAGTGTCCCACTTCCAAGCGCTCACCGCCGCCTTGAGCGGTACGGTCGGGGTCGGTAACATTGCGGGCGTCGCGCTCGCGGTAAGCATCGGTGGACCTGGAGCCACGTTTTGGATGATCCTCGCGGGGCTCATGGGGATGAGTTCGAAGTTCGTAGAATGCACGCTCGGCCTGAAGTACCGACGGAACAACGCCGACGGAACGGTCTCGGGTGGCCCGATGTATTACTTGCGCGATGGCTTAGCGAAGCGGGGGATGGGGTCCTTGGGCAAGGTGCTTGCAGTCATCTTCGCTGTGGCGTGCATCGGCGGTTCTTTCGGAGGCGGCAACATGGTGCAGGTCAATGTGGCTACGAAGCAACTGATCGCAGTGACCGGCGGGGAATCGAGCTTCCTGTATGGCCACGGTTGGATCTTCGGCTTGGTCACTGCCGCAGTGGTGGCCATCATCATCATCGGGGGAATCAAGAGCATCGCGAAAGTGACAGACAAGTTGGTCCCGTTCATGATTGCCATTTATTTGGTCGGGGCATTTATCGTAATCGGCGCGAACATCACGTTCGTTCCGGACGCATTCAAGGCGATCTTCAATGGCGCGTTCAACAGCAATGCACTCTATGGGGGGATGATCGGGGTCATCATTCAGGGCTTCAAGCGTGCAGCATTCTCGAACGAGGCAGGCATCGGTTCAGCCAGCATTGCCCACTCTGCGGCGAAAACGGATGAGCCGGTTTCGGAGGGACTCGTCTCGTTGCTGGAGCCGTTCATCGATACGGTGGTCATCTGCACGATGACGGCACTTGTGATTGTGATGACGAACTACGGTGGTGCAGGAGCTGAGGCGATTGCATTGCAGGCGCAGCAGGATGGATTTCAGTCCATCAACTTGACCTCCCAAGCTTTCAGCACCGTGATCCCATGGTTCCCACCGCTGCTTTCGCTTGCGGTGATTCTGTTCGCGCTGAGCACCATGATTTCGTGGAGCTACTATGGACTCAAAGCATGGACCTTTCTTTTCGGAGAATCGAAGCGAGCGGAGTTCGTGTACAAAGCAGTCTTCTGCGGGTTCGTGGTGGTGGGGTCCGCGATTTCTGCGTCCAGCGTGTTCGATTTCGGAGATGCCATGATTTTCGCGATGTGTTTCCCGAACATCCTGGGTCTCTACTTCCTCGCACCGGAAGTGCTCGCAGATCTGCGGAACTACATGGCTCGGGTGAAATCGGGCGAGATCCGCAAGCACGCATAACGCGAAGGACATGGAGTGGGAGACGCGAGGGGGACTGGTCCTGGTAGGACTGGTCTGGGGAAGTTGTGTGCTGTGCTGGCGGTGGCATCCGGAGTGGTTCCCGGCGTCCTTGCGGGTGGAGGAATCGGCGCGCGATCCGTGGGGGGTGGATTCGCTGCTGGTGTTTCTCGAGGACATCCCCTCGAGGCCTGCACAAGCGAGAAAGCTGAACTGGGAAGATCGAACCGGGTTCAAGGCATCCGAAGAACCAGAGCGCGTGCTGGATTTGAATCGGGTGGACAGCGCGGCGCTGGAAGCGCTGCCTCGCATCGGCGGGGCCTTGGCGGGTCGCATCGTGCGGTACCGTGAGTCCCTGGGTGGCTTCGTGTCCACCGACCAACTCCGGGAGGTTTGGGGCATCTATCCTGACCAAGTAGAAGCCCTGTTGCCCCAGTTCCGGGTAGGTCCTGATGGGCAGGTTCGGCTGTGCGCGGATACGGCTTCTTGGGATGCGTTGCGGCGCCATCCGTACATCCGAAGCGAAGGAGCTCGGGCGATTGAGCGTTACCGTAAGCACCATCCGCTTTCCTCCGTGGAGGATTTGGCAAAATCTCCCGCCATCGGCGATTCATTGCTCCGCCGGTGGAGACCGTACCTTGTGCTCTGCGAATCCCAGCGCCCATGAACGACTTGTCTACCCGATGTGCTCAAGCAGTTCGCCTCGTCCGCGATTTCCCGAAGCCAGGCATTCGCTTCATGGACCTTTCCCGGCTTTGGGGAGATCCTGAGCTCGGTCCCGAGATCGAGGAGGCCATCGCCCAGCGTGTGCGCGAACACCTCGGACACATCGATGCGGTGGTTGCCATCGAAAGCCGCGGATTTTTCTTCGGCGTAGGTCTGGCGCGGGTCTTGAACGTGCCTTTCGTGGCGGCGCGCAAAGCCGGCAAGTTGCCAGGGCCGGTGTGGCAAGTCGGCTATGCGCTCGAATATGGCGAGGGTATGCTGGAGCTCCAAACCGGATCCCTGCCCTTCGGCGGTAGGGTCCTTGTCCACGACGATGTGCTGGCGACGGGCGGGACCGCATGCGCTGCGGCAGAACTCGTCCGGATGGAAGGGGGCCGGGTGGCGGGCTTTGCATTTCTGCTCGAAATTGATGGCTTGGGAGGTCGGGCTGCATGTGAGAAGGTGGCGCCTGTTGTCCGACCTTTGCTGCCCTCAATGCAGTGACCATGGACTGGACGACGTCGGAAGATCTGGAACTTATCAGAGCAGCTACTCGGGACTTCGCAGAGCAGGAAGTGCTGCCATTTCGATCGGAGTGGGATGAGTCGCAGACCCTGCCGCGGGAAGCCTTGCGGAAGCTCGGGGACTTGGGCATGCTGGGGGTTTTGGTTCCCGAGGAGTACGGTGGAGCGGGGCTCGGATATCCGGCGTACAAGACCATTCTTGAGGAGTTAGCCCGGGTTTGCGGTGGCTTTGCTTTGTCGGTCGCTGCGCACAATTCGTTGTGTGTCGGCCACATCCTCGCCTTCGGCTCGGTGGCCCAAAAACAGCGCTGGCTCCCCGCCCTCGCCGCTGGCACCCACCTCGGTGCATGGGGGCTGACCGAAGCAAACACGGGTTCCGATGCGATGCGCATGCAGTGCACTGCGGTGCGCGATGCCGCTCGGGGTGGCTGGGTCCTGAATGGCACGAAAAACTGGATTACCCACGGCATTTCTGCGGACGTAGTTGTAGTCCTGGCGCGTACGGGCGATTTGCTCGACAGCAAGGGCATTACTGCATTCGTGGTCGAGCGTGGGGCGGAAGGTTTTGCTGGAGGCAAGAAGGAAAACAAGCTCGGGATGCGCTGCTCAGAGACGGCCGAGCTGATTTTTGACCAATGCTTCGTGTCCGATGACCAGGTGCTCGGAACGGTGGGAGATGGATTTCATCAGGCGATGAAGATTCTGGATGGGGGCCGCATCAGCATCGCTTCTCTGGCGCTCGGCATCGCAAAGGGGGCCCTCGAAACGGCTCGCAGCTATGCCCTCGAGCGCGAGCAGTTCGGGAAGCCGATCGCCACGTTCCAGGCCATTGCCTTCAAGTTGGCAGACATGCATGTCCGGATTGAGGCGGCTGAAGCGCTCACGTGGGCGGCCTGTGACGCGAAGGAGCGTGGCCTTCCAGTCACGCGGTTGTCGGCCATGGCGAAGTACGACGCGAGCGAGACGGCCGTGGCTGTAGCCACGGATGGCGTGCAGGTGCTCGGAGGGTATGGCTACACGAAGGATTTCCCGGCCGAGAAGTTCTACCGGGACAGCAAGCTGTGCACCATCGGAGAAGGAACCAGTGAGATCCAGAAATTGGTGATTTCACGGGAAGTGCTGCGCGGGAGTTGATTTGGATTTTGAATCCGATTTGCACTACCTTTGCCGTCCTAATTGAGAACCCATGCTTTCGATTCCGGTCAAAGAAGGAGACAACATCGAGCGCGCACTGAAGCGCTTCAAGAAGAAGTTTGACCGCACGAAGCGGATGCGCGAACTGCGTGTGCGCAAGGAATTCGTGAAGCCGAGCGTAATCAAGCGCGAGGCCCAGAAGAAGGCAGTCTACAAGAACACGATGCAACTCGGCAACGAGTAAGTTTGGATTTTCATTGAAAATGGGCGACCTTCCTACCGGCAGGTTGCCCATTTTGCATTTTAGTACCACCCAGTGAAGAGCACGGCCGCGCATATCAGCGAGTTTCTGGAGTACCTCCAGAAGGAGAAGCGTGGTTCGGTGCACACGTTGAGGTGCTACCGGTCAGATCTCAATCAGTTGAGCCGGTTTTTTGCAGAGCGCTTCGAGGAGGCGGATTTGTTGAAGGCAAAGAGCGACTGGATCCGCACCTGGGTTGTAGAAATGATGCGGGAAGGCAAGGCGCCGCGGACCATCCACCGGAAGGTAAGTGCATACCGGACGTTCGTCCGTTTTGCCCGGCGAACGGGCCAAATGGAGTCCGATCCCGCCGAAGCAGTGACCCTCCCGAAGCTCGACAAGCGGCTGCCGGAGGTCGTTCCGGAGTATGCCATGCGGGATTTGATGGACGAAGGGGTCTTTGCTGAGGATTGGAAAGGCCGTCGGGACCGCTCCATGCTGGCGCTTCTCTATGAGACGGGCATCCGGCTTTCTGAGCTCATCGGCTTGCGGCAGGGAGACTGCGATGCGGACCGGAAAGAGTTGCGGGTCTGGGGCAAAGGGTTCAAAGAACGCCGCGTGCCCCTGTTGCCTGAGACGCTCGAGGCCATTGAAGAGCACCTGAAGTTGCGCCCCTTCCATTCGGAGTACTTGTTCATCACCGATGCAGGACGGGAGTTGTATCCCTCCTTCGTGTACCGCCGGGTGAACCACTACCTCAATTTGGTGAGCAGCCTGCACAAAACCAGCCCTCACGTGCTTCGGCATACGTTCGCAACCCACTTGCTCAGTCGGGGGGCAGAACTGGCCGCGGTGAAGGAGCTGCTGGGCCACGCGAGTTTAGGGTCTACTCAGGTATACACCCACCACTCGTTGGGCCGTTTGAAGGACATTCACCAGGCAAGTCCGCTGGATGTACGTCCGGGGGAGGAGCCGTAATCCATTCATTCCATGCAGGTGCAGATTCACTCCATCCATTTTGATGCCGATCGCAAGCTGTTGGATTTCATTGAGGCTCGGTTAGCGAAGTTGGGGACGTTCCACGACCAACTGATTTCCGGCGAAGTGTTTTTGCGGCTCGAGCGGAATTCGGACCACGCGAACAAGGTGGCAGAGATCAAGGTTCACGTGCCAGGTACGGATTATTTCGCGAAGCGTCGGTCGGACAGTTTTGAGGTGGCATGTGACGAAGTGGTAGAAGCCATCCGTGGCCAAATGGTGAAGCGGAAGAAAGGGCACTGAACCGCCGTGAACGGGCCGTTCCGCGGATTTTCGGCCTTTGTCGAAAAGATTTGGAATGGCTTTTGCAAGCACCGATTTGTTGTGTACATTTGCCGTCCTGAATCCGGGGCGGCATTTGTCTTTTCCGGAGGTTCTTTGACAACGACGCCGGTGTAGCTCAGTTGGCCAGAGCAGCTGATTTGTAATCAGCGGGTCGGGGGTTCGAATCCCTCCACCGGCTCATCGCGCGTCTCATGGGTGGATGCCCTCTTCTGATTGGAAGAGGCTCCACATCTTGAATACGGGGGTACGCCGGAGCTGGAGAGCCGGGGCAGACTGTAAATCTGTTGTCTATGACTGAATAGGTTCGATTCCTATTACCCCCACTACCGGAAGCATCTTCGGCTGCCCCGGGTACCACGCGGAAGTAGCTCAGTTGGTAGAGCATCAGCCTTCCAAGCTGAATGTCGCGAGTTCGAATCTCGTCTTCCGCTCCACGCTTTTCGAAAGCAAGCCGATGTAGCTCAGGGGTAGAGCGCATCCTTGGTAAGGATGAGGTCACGGGTTCAATTCCCGTCATTGGCTCTAATAATCAATCAGTTCCACCGTTAATACCACCAGCAATGGCAAAAGAAACGTTTGACCGTTCCAAGCCGCACGTAAACATCGGCACCATCGGTCACGTCGACCACGGTAAGACCACCCTTACCGCGGCCATCACGAAGGTTCTCGCAGACAAGGGTCTGAGCGAGGCGCGTTCGTTTGACCAGATCGACAACGCTCCGGAAGAAAAGGAGCGGGGTATCACGATCAACTCTTCACACGTGGAGTATTCGACGGCGAACCGTCACTACGCTCACGTGGACTGCCCGGGTCACGCCGACTATGTGAAGAACATGGTTACGGGTGCTGCCCAAATGGACGGTGCCATCCTCGTAGTGGCTGCCACGGACGGTCCGATGCCGCAAACGCGCGAGCACATCCTGCTCGGCCGTCAGGTCGGCATTCCGCGTATGGTGGTTTTCATGAACAAAGTCGACATGGTCGATGACCCGGAACTGCTCGAACTCGTCGAGATGGAAATCCGCGAGTTGTTGAGCTTCTACGAGTACGACGGCGACAACGGACCGGTCGTGCAGGGTTCTGCGCTTGGTGCGTTGAACGGCGAAGGAAAGTGGGTGGACACGGTCATGACCCTCATGGATGCTGTCGATACGTGGATCGAGATCCCGCCCCGCGACAACGAGAAGCCCTTCTTGATGTCTGTCGAGGACGTCTTCACCATCACGGGTCGCGGCACGGTTGCCACGGGCCGGATTGAGACCGGAGTCATCAACACGAGCGATCCGGTTGAAATCCTCGGTCTTCAGGAAGAGAAGATGACCTCTACGGTAACGGGTGTGGAGATGTTCCGTAAGATTCTTGACCGCGGTGAGGCTGGCGACAACGTCGGTTTGCTCCTCCGTGGTATCGACAAGAAGGACATCCGCCGCGGGATGGTCATCGCGAAGCCGAACTCCATCAAGGTGCACACCCGCTTCAAGGCTGAGGTGTACATCCTGAAGAAGGAAGAAGGTGGTCGTCACACGCCGTTCCACAACAAGTACCGTCCCCAGTTCTACTTCCGTACCACGGACGTGACCGGTGAGATTGTGCTCGAGGCAGGTCGTGAGATGGTCATGCCGGGTGACAACGTCACCATCGAGGTGAGCCTGATCAACCCGATCGCCATGGACCGCGGTCTCCGTTTCGCCATCCGTGAGGGCGGCCGTACGGTGGGTGCCGGTCAGGTGACCGAGGTGATTGCATAATCAGGAGGTTCGCCTCCTTCAACGTAGATTTAGAAAGAAGGCCTCCGAATGGGGGGCCTTCTTTCCCATCTACGGGCGTAGCTCAATGGTAGAGTAGTGGTCTCCAAAACCATTGGTTGCAGGTTCGAGTCCTGCCGCCCGTGCAAATTTGAATCGCATGTCCTCCTTCATCGCATACCTGCAGGAATCCTACCAGGAACTGATGACCAAAGTGACTTGGCCCACGTGGCGTGAGTTGCAGGGGTCGGCTGTGCTTGTGTTCGTGTCTTCCTTGTTGATTGCCGGTGTGGTGTTCCTGATGGATTGGATCTTCGGCGTGAATCCCGAAGGTTCCCTTTGGAACGGCCTCATCGGTCTGATTTACTCCATCTTCTGACGTCGTGTCTGCCTCCGTTATGAACGACATTGAAAAGAAGTGGTACGTAGTGCGTGCCATCAGCGGCCAGGAAAAGAAGGTCAAAGAGACCCTCGAAGCTGTCCTGACCGCTGAGGGCATGCAGCATTACGTGGGGCAAATTCTCATTCCTGTGGAGAAGATTTTCCAAATCAGGAACGGGAAGAAGGTCAGCAAAGAACGCAACGTCTATCCGGGGTACATCTACCTCGAGGCGGCGCTTGTAGGGGAATTGCCTCACCTGGTCCGGAACGTAACCGGAGTCATCGGCTTCTTGGGTGCCGAGAAGAAAGGTGAACCCCTAGCGGTGCGTCAGTCTGAAATGAACCGAATCCTTGGGGTCATTGACGACATGATTGATACGGACGAGGAAATGCTGATTCCCTACAAGATCGGGGAAATGGTGAAGGTCACGGATGGGCCGTTCACGGGTTTCCTCGGAAACATCGAAGAAGTCAACGAGGACAAGAAAAAGTTGAAAGTGATGGTCAAGATTTTCGGGCGGAAGACGCCGGTAGAGCTTGGCTACATGCAGGTGGAAAAGGAGAATTAAACTTGGAACAGACAGCCTGGGTCGTCGCAGTGTCCCTGAATGCTTCCCATTCGCGCGCGCCGAGGACTGTTCACTATATAACAACTCATGGCTAAAGAAGTAGTAGCTTTCATCAAGCTGCAAATCAAAGGCGGTGCGGCCAACCCGTCACCTCCCGTGGGACCTGCTCTGGGTTCCAAGGGGGTGAACATCATGGAGTTCTGCAAGCAGTTCAATGCGCGGACCCAGGATAAAGCGGGGAAGGTGTGCCCGGTGCTGATTACGGTCTACGCGGACAAGTCGTTTGACTTTGTCATCAAGACTGCTCCGGCCGCAGTTCAACTGATGGAAATCGCCAAACTCAAAGGCGGATCATCAGAACCGAACCGCAAAAAGGTCGCAGGAGTTTCGTGGGACCAAATCCGCACGATTGCAGAGGACAAAATGCCAGATCTGAACTGTTTCACAATCGAATCGGCGATGTCGATGGTTGCGGGAACGGCACGGAGCATGGGCATTCGCGTCGAAGGTGATCGCCCCTTCTAATGTCGTAACAAGCGCAAAATGGGACGATTAACAAAGAACCAAAAGGCTGTCGCGGAGAAGTTTGACGCTTCGAAGTCGTACACGTTGGCAGAGGCTTCCGCACTCGTGCGGGACTTGTCGCGGACGAAGTTCGACGCTTCCGTGGACATCGCTGTGCGTTTGGGCGTAGACCCCCGAAAGGCGAACCAAATGGTGCGTGGCGTTGTCTCCCTTCCTCACGGAACGGGCAAGGCGGTGCGCGTGCTGGTACTCTGTAATCCTGACAAAGTTCAGGAGGCACAGGATGCAGGAGCCGACCACGTGGGTCTCGACGACTACTTAGAGAAGATCAAGGGCGGTTGGACCGACATCGACGTCATCATCACCACTCCCCAAGTAATGGGCAAAGTGGGTACCCTGGGACGTATCCTGGGTCCCCGCGGACTCATGCCGAACCCGAAGTCGGGAACGGTCACGATGGAGGTGGGGAAAGCGGTAACGGACGTTAAGTCCGGTAAGATTGACTTCAAGGTAGACAAGTACGGCATCGTGCACACGTCCATCGGCAAGACCTCCTTTACGGCGGACAAGCTGCGTGAGAACGCGTCGGAAGTACTGACCACCTTGATGCGGTTGAAGCCGTCGGCAGCAAAAGGTACCTACATGGTAAGCATTCACTTGAGCTCGACCATGGGTCCGGGTGTACGGGTGGATGCCAAGTCGGCGGTCGCATAATCCTGAGGAAAAATGACTCGCGAAGAAAAGAACCAAGTGATCGCAGAGATCTCCCAGGTGTTGGCGGATCGCAATGTGATTTACCTGACGGATGCGACGGGCATGAACTCGGAGGAAACCACGGGTTTCCGCCGGGAGTGCTACAAGCGTGGCATCTCTGTTCGGGTGGTAAAGAACACGCTCTTGCGCAAAGCAATGGAGCGTACGGAAAGCAAGAACTTCGAAGAACTCTATGGTTCACTGAAAGGCCAAACAGCTTTGCTGGCGGCTGAAGTCGGCAACGTGCCGGCGCGGTTGATCAAGGATTTTTCGAAGAAATCGGACAAACTCGTGCTGAAAGCGGCCTACATCGACGAAGCATGCTTCGTGGGTGCGAGCCAGCTCGATGCGTTGGTTTCTCTGAAATCGCGCGAGGAACTCATCGGCGACGTCGTGGGTCTCCTGCAATCTCCTGCGAAGAATGTCATCAGCGCCCTCAAGTCGGGTGGTCAGACAATCGCAGGTTTGGTCAAGGCACTCGAAGAGCGAGGAGCCTGATATTCATTCGTTTAAAGAAACAATTCAACACAACCCGTTATGGCAGATTTGAAAACCATGGCTGAACAGCTGGTCAACCTCACAGTAAAGGAGGTGAACGAACTGGCTGCAATCCTGAAAGATGACTACGGCATTGAGCCGGCTGCAGCTGCAGTGGCATTCGCTGGCCCGATGGGCGGAGGCGGAGATGCTGCTCCGGTCGAAGAGCAAACGTCGTTCGACGTGATCTTGAAGGACGCGGGCGCACAGAAGCTCGCAGTCGTGAAGGCTGTGAAAGAACTGACCGGCCTCGGTCTGAAGGAAGCGAAAGACATCGTTGACGGCGCACCTTCTCCGATCAAGGAGGGTGTTTCGAAGGACGAAGCTGAAGCCCTGAAGAAGCAACTCGAGGAAGCCGGTGCACAAGTCGAGCTCAAGTAAGCCGTACTTGTAATCGGATCGAAGGGTCCGGGTGGGGAGCAGGTCCCCACCTGGACCCCTTTTTGGCTGTTTACAACCTGCGCAACCACTTCGCCCGTTTTCACCTCCGACCCCCTGCACCATGAGCTTGGTGAAGCACTCAACCCACGACCGACTGAGCTTCTCCTCCGTTGAATTGCCCCTCGAACGCCCTGATTTTCTGGATATCCAGCTCAGGTCATTCCAGGAGTTTTTCCAACTCGAGACGAACCCGGAGAACCGTAAATCGGAAGGTCTCTTCCAGGTATTCAGTGAGAACTTTCCGATTTCGGATACCCGGAATCAGTTTGTCCTTGAATTCCTTGACTACTTCGTGGATCCTCCGCGGTACTCCATCGACGAGTGCATCGAGCGGGGATTGACGTACAGCGTGCCGCTGAAGGCCAAATTGAAACTGTACTGCACGGATCCGGAGCACGAAGATTTCGAGACCATTGTCCAGGATGTGTACCTCGGGACCATCCCGTACATGACACCGGCTGGGTCGTTCGTAATCAACGGCGCGGAGCGTGTGATTGTGAACCAATTGCACCGTTCCCCGGGCGTGTTTTTCGGCCAAAGCCGGCACGCGAACGGCACGAAGTTGTACAGCGCACGGATCATTCCGTTCAAGGGTTCGTGGATCGAATTCGCGACGGACATCAACAGCGTGATGTACGCGTACATCGACCGGAAGAAGAAGTTGCCGGTGACGACTCTGTTGCGGGCGATCGGGTACGAAACGGACCGGGATATCCTGGATTTGTTCGACCTGGCGGACGAGGTGAAGGTATCGAAAGCCGCCGTGAAGCGCGTGGTCGGACGCCGTTTGGCAGCCCGTGTGCTCAAGACGTGGGTAGAGGATTTCGTGGACGAGGATACCGGAGAAGTGGTGTCGATTGAGCGGAACGAGGTGATCCTGGATCGGGAGACCATTCTCGACAAGGACCACGTGGATATGATCGTGGATTCTGGTGCGCGTTCGATCATCCTGCACAAGGAGGACGTGAATCAGAGCGATTACGCCATCATCTACAACACGCTTCAGAAGGACAGTTCGAATTCGGAGAAGGAAGCTGTGGAGTACATCTACCGCCAACTCCGGAATGCTGAGCCGCCAGATTTGGAAACGGCACGTGGTGTCATTGACAAGCTGTTCTTCTCGGAGCAGCGGTATGACCTCGGTGAGGTGGGGCGTTTCCGGATTAACCGGAAACTGGGACTCGGCGACAGCGTGGCGGACCGCACGTTGACGCGGGAAGACATCCTGAAGATCATCAAGTATTTGCTTGATTTGGTCAACTCGAATGCGGACGTCGACGACATTGACCACCTCTCGAACCGGCGGATTCGGACCGTAGGAGAGCAGCTGTATGCGCAGTTCGGTGTGGGCCTCGCTCGGATGGCGCGTACCATCCGTGAGCGGATGAATGTGCGTGACAACGAAGTGTTTACGCCTACGGACTTGATCAACGCGAAGACCCTGAGCTCGGTCATCAACAGCTTCTTCGGTACGAACCAGCTGTCCCAGTTCATGGACCAAACGAATCCGCTCAGCGAAGTCACGCACAAGCGGCGGATTTCTGCACTCGGGCCGGGAGGTTTGTCGCGTGAACGCGCCGGCTTTGAAGTCCGAGACGTACACTACACCCACTACGGTCGTCTGTGCACCATCGAAACACCAGAAGGCCCGAACATCGGTCTTATCAGCTCGTTGTGTGTCTACGCAAAGGTGAACCGGCTCGGTTTCATCGAAACGCCGTACCGGAAAGTCATCGACGGAGTGGTTTCCACGAAACCCGAGGACGTGGTCTTCTTGTCGGCAGAGGACGAGGATACGCAGCTCATTGCCCAAGCGAACGCAGCCATCAACGGAAAGGGAGAGTTCCAGCAAGGCGTGGTGAAAGCACGTCTGGAAGGTGACTTCCCGCAAGTCGCTCCGAGCGAGCTGCACTTCATGGATGTGGCTCCGAACCAAATCGCATCGATCGCAGCATCGCTGATTCCGTTCCTCGAACACGATGACGCGAACCGAGCTTTGATGGGCTCGAACATGATGCGGCAGGCGGTTCCGCTCGTGCGGCCGACCGCGCCCATCGTAGGCACGGGGTTAGAGCGCGCGGTGGCGGAGGATTCCCGTGTGTTGCTGCGCGCTGAGGCGGAAGGGGAAGTCACGTTCGTAGATGCGAACGAGATCCACGTCCGCTATGCGATGACGGAGAACGACCAGTTGGTCTCGTTTGACGAAGACATCCGGGTGTACGGCATTCCGAAGTTCAAGCGGACGAACCAAGGCACATGCATGAACCTGACCCCGTTGGTAACGAAGGGGCAGAAAGTGGAGGCCGGTCAGATTTTGGTTGAA